>Ga0182738_1000076_pt1 | contig 181429 bp, 137 predicted proteins | sample eDN5th30CBELigMG_FD_128876 | JGI IMG/M metagenome (GOLD analysis project Ga0182738, IMG submission 128876) | Enriched Miracle-Growth compost microbial communities from Emeryville, California, USA - eDNA 5th pass 30_C BE-Lig MG (version 2)... ...
AATTAAGGCAAATCACGCTTTCCGCGATGGAGAACGTGGTTCTGTCAGGCAGCGGGGACGTTTCCAGCACCAGCGGAAATATTGTCATCTCCGCCCAGAAAGGAACGATCCAGGTGCTGGATGCGGTGACAGTCACGACCGCCAATAACATCACTCTTCAGGCCGACACCGGCATCACTCTGAACGGCCTGCTGGAGACGACTGGAAATGGAAACATTCAGGCCACAACCTCGACGGGAGATTTTGTCGTTAACAATGGTTCCGGGCTGGCAGTCAAGACCAGTGGCATCGGCACGATTCTTCTCGATGCCCATGGGGACACATCCAATCTTTCCATTCAGAGTGGGATTCAGTCTTCCCTGCGGGATATTACGCTCCATGCTGGGAACAATGTCGATTTTGGAGACGATGGAGATGTCACGACCTCCAGCGGGTCGGTCTTTGTGACGGCCGATCACGGATTTCTGTTCATGGCGGACGGTTCAAAAATCGAAACGGGATCGGGCCGGATTCATCTCGATGCTCAGCAGGAAATCACGCTGGGCGAGTTGAAAACGAATGGTGCCAATAATGCTCTTGCCGATGCTGCGGTCATGGTGACGAGCCGGGGGGGCGCCATTCAGGACGGGAATGGCGCCGGGATGAATATCACCGCCAATAATGTCAACTCCCGGACGGTTCTCAGCGCAGCCAGCGGCATCGGCGGGACCGATCCGTTGGAAGTGAATCTCCGCCGATTAAATGCTGATGTCACGGGAACCGGCGGAATTCAGATCAACGAAGCAGACAACATTATTCTCTCGAACGTCCAGACAGCCAACGGGGCCATTGCGATCACGGCTGGCGGGGCTCTCTTTGCGAACAGTGTCGTTTCTGAGACGGATGCGGAAGCAAACGATATCACGCTGATCAGCTCCGGCGGCGGAATGATCGTGGAAACGGTCAATGCCGGCCCCAGTCATGGAGATGTCACTCTCCAGTCCGCGGGAGCCATTTCTCCCTTTGGAACCGGACCGCATGTCACCGCGGATGCACTGACCGCCACTGCCGTGACGGGCATCAATCTGCAAACAGCCGTCAACTCGCTGACCGCTCATGTCACCAGTCCAGGAGCGATTCAGATCACGGAAACGGATGCCATTCATCTCGTGGATGTTCAGACCCGGAACGGACCGATCACCGTGACGGCGGCCGGTTCCATCACCGCCACCAATGTCATCTCGCAGACCGACGCGGATACGAACGAGATCGCGCTGACCAGCACCGGCGGAGGAATCAATGTCCAGAATATCAATGCGGGAACCGGAAGTGGAGATGTTGTCCTCAACGCTCAGGGGGGGAGTATTCAGCGCGTCGGGCCATCCACGCAGGTCAACGTAACCGCGGATGACCTGAACGCGACGTCAGTTTCCGGAATCGACCTGTATACAAATATCAACGATCTGGTGGCTTTCGTCAGTGGAACAGGGGACATTCTTATTGAGGAATCCAACGATATCCGTCTGGCTTCTTCGGATGCCGGAACCGATGATGGCCGGATCGAGACGACCAATGGGAGAATTCAGGTGCGTGCCGCGGGAAGCATCACCATTGTGGATACGGACAACTCCAATGACGGTCCCGATCGCCGGGGTGATGAAGAGATCATCGCTGGGGGAGTTTCTTCCGGAGATCCCGCGACCAGTGCGGGCCGGATTCTGCTTCAGGCCGGGAATGTGGACGGCTCCACCGTGGGTGATCTGATTTTTCAGCCCAATGCCCAGATCTCCGCAGTCGGCGCAGCGGGGGACCGGGGAGCAATCACCCTGGTGACGTCCGGCAATTTCGAATTCGATCCGAATTCCTCACAGATCACCACCTATAATGGAACCGAAGGAGGCATTCTGCGGAATCCGGTTCCAACCATCGATAATCTGACCGGCGGGAATCCTGATCTGGTCGCTTCCGGAAATAACTATCGCGGCACGTTCCAGGTGCAACTGGGAGCGGGAACAGCGGGAGAGAAAGGGCTGGAAATTCATATCGACTGGGGGGACACCGGAGATGACCGCTACGAAGGGCCGGATTATGGCAGCCCAACCGCGCTGAATGGCTCCCTGGGAGGACTGGACGGCCAGCAGCAACTGACTCTCGCGCACGACTATACGATTGAAGATGTCCAGTCCTCAACCGGGAACGGACGCAGCAATCTGACTGATCCCCTCCAGGTCCGGTTTTCTGTTTTGCATGACCCCTCGATTGTGATCGTCGCCAAAACGCTCAGCACGCCTTCCACTGCGCCGGCCCCTTCCGGAAAAGTGGATGGAGACCTCAGCCTGCTGACGACAAGCAACAATCTGCAAGGTTCAAACGATCGGTCTCCGCTGGATCCGGTTGCCTTGCTGGGGCATTCACTCCCGCATATCCAGTCGGGAAATGACGTCAGCCCCGCCCGGTTGACGACGGACGTGAATACGATGATCACCTTCCAGCAGAACGAAATGCTGGAGAACGGCGTGCAGACGTTTCGCGTCCCGCCGATTATTCTGCCGCGCGATCTGCTGATGGTTCGTGACCCGGGCTACCCGGTAGCAGCTCCGCCTGTGCCCGCCGTTCTGCCCAGTTCCATTGTCACCCCCGCCCTTCAAGTCGTTCCGGCCATTCCGGTCGCTTCGTCCACCACGTTTTTCCGGGACGAATATTTCCAGATCAAGGTCCTTTCCCCAGATCCTGACGCCGTTCTTCCCCTTGCTCCGCCGGAGCGGCTGCCGGATGACATCCTGTCCGGAGATCGGCTCAACCAGTTGTTTCAGCAACTCCCCGATGGCCAGTACCAGATTGACTATGTCCTCGGTGAAGGAAACGAACGTTCCATTTTGAAGTTCGATATCCGAATGGGGCAGCCGGTCGTTCCGGGCGGAGAAGCGCTCGATGGGGGACAACTGAAACTGGAAGATGTTACCGAGCAACTGCGCCGTGTTCTTGAGTCCGCTTCGAAAGAATCTCCTGAAAACGGTCCCGCCCAGCCACTGGTGCCGGAATCCCGCACGGTGTCTGACGTCGAGAAACCGGGGGATGCATCCACGGTGTTTACCCCGCTTCCTGTGGATGCTGCCGGGAAATTGCGTGTGGACAACAACATCTTTGTCGAGAATGCAGCGTCACGCGGGGAAATATCACGCGAGTCTGAAAAAACAATGGGGAATAACGGCCCTCACCCTTCAGATTCCCATGGCGAAACCAAAGAAATCGAGCCGGAATGGAAGACTTTGGACAAGACTGGTTCCGGTGAAACGTCATCCACCCAACCCAAACTGGGACTGGCGGGACCGGCCCTCACCGGAGCAACGGCGCTCCTGCGGAAAGTTCGCCGGCGCCGTCTCGAACCGGCCCGGTTTTCCGTCACGGGAAAATTCATTCAGCGTCTGAAAAATACTGTCGACATGTGAGTTTGAAGTCAGCGGGGCTGATTCAAAGTTAAGAAGGGCCAGGGGAGCTGCTCCCAGCCGGATGGGCTGCTGGATCCAGGAGAAGAAGGCAATTCGCCGGCCGGCTCAAAGAGGCATTTTTTAAGAACGGGTAACTGGCATGACACCTGAGAAAGACAATTCATTTCCAGGCGAAGCATCGGACGATTTCAGCAAGACGGTCTCCCTGCCCGGCGAGGGGGGGGCTGCCACGAAGCCTTCTCCCGATGATGCAGAGAATAGCCGCACTTTCATGATGGACAGCGAAGTTCTTGAACAGGACAACTCGCAAACCGTCGAGTTACCAAATTCTCCCGTTCCCGATTCTTCGGATTCCAGCTCCGCATCGGGTTCCAGCGAAGACAATCTCCGGACCTGCATTCTCGACGGCAGCCTTCAGGAAGGACTTGCTGAAAGTCCGAATCCAGGTTCTTCCCCGCAGAACCCGGGAGCAATTTCCAGCTTCATGAATGATGCGGAAAACAGCCGCACTTTCATGATGGACAGCGAAGTTCTTGAACAGGATCACGCGCCACCCGATAATTCGCGGACCGTTCGATTGGACAATCAGGAGGAGTTGGCTGCCGCGAAACATGCCCGCGAAGACAATCTGCGGACATTCATGATGGACAGTTCCGTTCCGGACCAGTCGCCCGGAATGGGAACCATCGATTCCCGGACCATCAATATGGATGCTCTGGGAGATTCGGAACGGAAAGTCTGGGAGCAGGTGGCTGCCGAGGAACGAAAGCGGTCCCGGACCGTTCCGATCCAGTTGCCGTTGGGAGGAAAGCCCGGTGAACCCGGGATGGAGAGCAATCTGCTGCTGCTCAGCCGTCGTCTTCATGCCCGTCCGGAAGGAGAAACAGCGCCGCAGCTGTTGCCGGATTATGAAATTCTTCGCGTCCTGGGACGCGGTGGGATGGGAGTTGTTTATGAAGCCCGTCAGGCATCGCTGGACCGGAACGTTGCCATCAAGGTGATTCAGACAATTCCGGCGGCCGAGAAACAACAATTTCATTCCACCGGCCGGATGAACGCCGCCCAGAAACTTAAGCGGGAGCAGTTCCTTTCTGAAGCGGTTGTGACCGGCGATCTGGATCATCCGAATATCGTTCCGATCTACGACGTCGCCCGCACACACGACGGCGAGTTGTTCTATTCGATGAAACGGGTCGAAGGAACTCCCTGGAACGAAGTCATTCAGGACAAGTCCCTCGACGATAACCTCGACATTCTGATGAAAGCGGCCGATGCTGTTGCCTTCGCCCATTCCCGCGGCGTCGTCCATCGCGACCTCAAGCCCGAAAATGTCATGCTGGGGGAATTCGGCGCGGTGATGGTGATGGACTGGGGACTCGCGGTCCCCACCCCGGAATTTCGCAAGCTGGGAACAGTCCGGCAGGTGACGAGTCTGGGGGGATCTCCCGCGTATATGGCTCCCGAACTGGCCATTGGTCCGATCCCGAAAATCACCGCGGCCAGCGATATCTACCTGCTGGGAGCCATTCTGTATCAGATCGTCACGGGACATCCGCCCCATACCGGAAGCGGCATGAGCCAGTGCCTGCTGGCGGCGGTCAAAAATGTGATCGAACCGGTTCCGGTAGAAAAGCAGGGGGAACTCTATCAGATCGCCATGAAGGCCATGGCGACCGAACCCGTGGATCGCTACAAGTCCGTTCAAGAGATGCAGACGGCGATTCGGCGTTATCGTTCGCATACGGAAAGTATCACCCTCTGCAAACGGGCCGCTGAGGATGTTCATCGAGCCCGGAAGTCGGATGATTATGGGGACTATGCCCGAGCCGTTTTTGGATATGAAGAAGCCCTGGAGTTATGGAACGAAAACAAAACAGCCCGGAATGGAGTGATTGAAGCGCGTCTGGCTTATGCCGAAGCAGCCTGTCACAAAGAGGACTACGATCTCGGGCTCTCGTTGCTGGATGAATCGCAAGCGGAATATGAACCGATGGTCGCGCTGCTCAGGCAAGGGCAGACCGAACGTAACCTTCGCCGTTCGCGACTGGTCGCATTTCGCCGGGTCGCTGCTGCTTTAGTGGCGATTATCCTGATTGGCGGCGGGGGGATGTCCTGGAAGATTTTTCACACGAACCAGCAGCTCACAGCGGCGGTCGGCACCATCAAAGTTGCCCGCGAAACGGTGGCATCTCTTGAATCGGATGTCACTGCCAAGCAACAGGAAGTCCGGGCGGCCCAGGAAAAAGTGGCCGTTGCCCAGACAGAAGCGGCTGAAAAGATCAGACTGGCCGAAAACGAATCCAGTCAGAAAATCAAACAGGCCCAGGCCACTGCTGATCTCAAAATTGCCCAGGCAGCCTCCCAGGTGGAACGGGTAAATACCACGCTGAAGCAGGCTCAGACTCAATTGAAGGAAACGGTTTCGAAGGTGGAAGTCGCCCAGGCAGCCGCCACGAAAGCGACCGCCGAAGCCGCCCGCGCCGAGGCGGAAGCCAACTATGTCAATTATGCCTCCGCCATCAGCCAGGCCCGTGGATACCTGGACCAGAACCAGCATGGACAGGCCTGGCAGATCCTGGAATCAATTCGAAAGTCCCATCCCGCCGGGCAACCGCTGGGATGGGAATGGAACCGACTCTGGTATGAAGCCAACCGGGCCCGTCGGGAATCTTCAGCAGCGGGAATTCCCGTGGACGGCCGCGATGTGCAATATGGCCCGTCCGGACGCTGGGCACTGGCAACGTACGAGGACGGCGGACTCGAACAAATCATGATTTCTCCCACGGAGCCCAGCCAGCATCGCCGGTTCGCGCTCGAAGTTCCCACCGTGGCCGTTGCGATTTCTCCCGATGAACAATTCATTGCCGCTGCCGGGAAAGACGGAGCGATCCGTCTTCTTGGCTCTCAGTCCGGCGAGATTCTGCGAACGTTGAAACGGGAGGAAACATTTGGCGCGGCTGCCCCTGCCGTTCATGTTGTCAAGTTTCTCACAAACGGCCTGTTACTCTCTGGAGCACAGGATACCACAATGCGGTTGTGGGATGTCCATTCCGGACAGGAAACCGGCGTTTGCTGGAATCTCGCGCCGGTCCTCGACCTGGACTTCGTGCCGCTGCCGCGGGGAACAGGCTGGCTGGCAGCGGCCGCGATTTCCGATTTGAGAAATGGGCGCGTTGTTGTCTGGCGGATCGTTCCGGAAGCGGGAAAAGATCAGTTCACCCGCGTGGCTGATCTTCTGTCCCATACGGCTCCGGTCTTGACGGTCGCCTTTCATCCCAACGGGCAAACCGTTGCTTCCGCGGACCAGTCCGGGCGGATTCTGCTGTGGAACTGGGAGCAGATCGGACAACTCGATTATCACGACCGGATTTCGAAAGCGGTGGCCAGCCTTCGGACGGGGCAGAAGGCCCCCCCAGTGAGCGATCATCCGCAGGTCCGCGTCTTTGTGGATGCCGCCCTGGGAAATGATCATCGCCCAGGGGCTGGAAAGGGACGACTGGCTCATCGGGATGCGGTGCGCCAGGTGCGGTTCAGTCCGGACGGCCACCTGCTCGTTTCCGCATCCAACGATCTGACATTGAAAGTCTGGAACGTCTCTTCCAGCCGATTGATCCAGACCTTGCGCGGCCAGGGAGGGCCCGTTCGCAGTGTCGATTTTTCGCCGGGGCAGTCCCGGTTCCTGATGTCTGCCGGCAGCGGCGGCCTGTTCTTCTGGGATCTGGTCCATGCGGATGATGTGATGACTTTTCGCGAAGAATTCGCTTCAGCGGAGAACCAGTTCACGGCTCATCATGATGAAATTCTCTCCGCGGCATTTGATCGGTCCGGAACGCGGATTGTGACCGCCAGTCGCGATCACACCGCCCGGGTTCTGGAAATCGATCCGCAACGGCAGCAAATCCGGCAGATTGCGGATTTACACGATCCGTCCGGATCCGAGCAGCACGCGCAGGGATCACTCGCGGAAGGGGGAGAATTCGTCTCATTGTCCATGAGCACGACCGCGGATCGCTCTCGACTATTCGTCGGAGGAGCGGATGGAATCGTCCGGATCTGGAACGTTTCCCGAGCCATTGAAATCGGCGCGATCCCAGGAACAGGACTGAACAGCTCATTTGCCATTTCTGCGGATGGACGGCGGGTGCTCACCGGAAGCAGTTCCGCTGATGCCCGGGCACTCGTCTGGACAGTCAATGAACAGGGGCGTCCTGACCCGGTCCCTCGCTGGAAACTCAATGGCCACCAGGACACTGTCACCGCTTTCGCCATTTCTCCCGATGGCCGCAGATTGTTTACGGGAGATCGCCAGGGAATGGGCATTCTCTGGGACGCGGAGACCGGGAAACAACTGGGAGAGACAATGAAGCAACACGCCGGATCGCGCGTGAATGCTGCTGTCTTTACCGAAAGCGGAGCAGAACTCTATCTCGCTGGGGATAACCGCGCGGTCTCGCGCGTGAAAGTCGCCACGGGAGAAGTTCTGGAAACCCTGAAGCACGATGGGTTCGTCACCGATCTGGCACTGGCGCCGGGCGGAGAACAACTCATGACGATTACACAGATTCCGGGCGAGTCCGAAACACGCACCCGACTGCTGCTCTGGAAACTGGCGGACGCGGGAAGCCCGTCCACATCCCTTATGGTGGATGAAGACGTGAATCGCCGCACGTCACGTGGAGAGGAACCGGACAGCAAACGGGAAATCCGTTCCATCCGGTATGCTGCCGACGGAACTCATGCGTTCAGCATTCATGTCGATTCCCTGACGCGGCGGAGTTTCCTGAAAATCTGGAACATTGCTGCGGGAACCGATCCCCGACTTGTCCGCGGGCTGGCTTTCCCGACAAATGTCGCTGCCTCGGAAATGGCCTTGCCGGGACCGACGGGAGAAGTCTTTACATTGAATGGCGACGCGGTTTTTCTCTGGGACCTGGAATCGCTGGGACACTTGAAGAGTTACCGGCCTCATGCTGCTGTCACACAGGCCAGTTTCTCCGCCGATGGACAATTTATCGCCACATCCAGTCGCAGCGTTAAAATCTGGAATGTTGCCACGGAAAAAACCGTGGCCCAGATGGAGTTCCCACATGAAGGGGCCGTTCTCTCCGTCATGTTTTCGCCCGTTCCGGGAAGTGGTCAGCTCCTCACCGGCGGCGATGACGGCCATGTCAAGCTCTGGGACTGGCAACCCGAATCAGCCACGATCCGGGAAGTCCGGCAGTTTGTGAATGAAGGAACGCATATTCACCGCGTCTGTTTTTCCGGAGATGGCCAGCACATTCTGGCAGTGGGAGACAGCGGCTTTGCACGCCTCTGGAGAACGGACGGCACAGGCACTCCGCTGGTCCTCAATGATGACGAAAAATCGTCCGATTACCTGTGTTGCGCCTTCAGCGCGGATCAACAATGGGTCGCGGTCGGATCGAAAGATCGGATCGCTCGATTGTGGAAACTGGCAGACAATCTGCAATCCGCCCGATTGGTCCGCCGGTTGAGCGGGCACGCGGACGAAATTTCCGACATCAAATTCATTTCGTCGGAGAGTCCATCCAATCTGCGGATCGTTTCGGCCAGTCGTGATGCCGTGACGCGTGTCTGGGACCCCCGGATTGATCGTCTGCATGAGAGCATTCCTCCCCGTGAACTACTGGTGCTGCGGGGGCACTCGCTGGGGGTCACTGCTGTGGATATTGCCGATCAGGGACGATTGCTGATGTCAGCAGGGCTGGATGGAGAAGTCATTTTATGGCCTTCCCGCCTGAACTCCTCTTTGCCGGAATAACTTGAACGAAGATCGGTCGCAGCGAAAAGATTTCGAGGAGTCTTTTCGTCAGCGAGGAATATTCGGCATCTTTTTGCCATTTCTCCGGACAGGAACCGAACAAACAACCGTTCAATTTTGAACGTCCAGCCACGTTCTCCTCATCTTTCCTGTCTGCTCGGTTCGATACTGACAGGGTGAGCGATTATTCCGAATGGGAGGATCGTAGGGAGATCTCCCTGGGTTCGGCAAAAATTGCCTCTTTTCGTGGAGTGTCTGATCTCTAACGAGGCCGGTGGAAAAGTCATGGCGGCACAGGCCAATGGCCTGCACGCACTGTCCGGACATCTGCCGGAATCGGATGATCACGCCATTACCAGTACGGGCTCGTGTTATGTGTCGCATCCGCTTCCCCTTTATGCAATGTCTGCGATCCAGGCGGCTGAAAGCTGTCTGGATATCAGCATTGGTCTGGGGTCAAGCACTTTCCGGTTGCTCGACGGCACCGAATTACCTGGAAACAATTGGCAACAAGACAGCCCAGGTAGATGCCATCATGAAGCGTGTGGACGAACGGATCGATTCCGTAATTGCCGACGATCCACTGGTGGAACCGCATACGCTTCGGGAAATCTCTCCGGAACGTGAACAGGTTTATCGCGACTTGCCGTTGATGGAAGCCATCTCGCTGGCGATGACCAATTCGAAAGTTTTGCGAGATCTGGGCGCCACGGTCCTCCGCGCTCCCGAAACCATTGCCACGGACTATCAGCTTGCGCTGCAGGAAACCGATCCCCGGTTTGGCGTGGAAGCAGCGCTCAGTTCGTTTGATGCCCAGTTCAATGCGAATGCGTACGTTCACGACAATCACCGGATGTTCAATAACGAATTTTTCGGCGGCGGAACGAACTTCTTCAATCAGGATGCCAACGATTACCTGGTGCAGATCAGCAAGCCAACGGCAACGGGGGCTGTTCTCGCGTTGCGGAACATGACCGATTACGACTCCAACAATGCCCCGGCCAACCTGTATTCCAGCGTCTGGCAGAATCAGCTGGAAGCGGAAATCCGCCAGCCGTTGCTGCAAGGGGCGGGACTGGCGTTCAATCGTATTGCCGGTCCCGGCGCCATTCCCGGCGTCTATAACGGGGTGCTCATTGCCAAGGTCAATAACGACATGAACGCTGCGGACTTCGAAAAGAACGTCCGGAACTATGTCAGCGAAGTCGTGAATGCGTATTGGGACTTATATTTTTCCTATCGTGACCTGGATGCCAAGCAGATCGCCTTTGACCGCAGCCATGAGACCTGGCAGGCCTATCAGGCCATGCAGTCCGCCAGCCTGCAAGGAGGAGCTTCCGAAGCCCTGGCCCGCGAACAGTTCTATCGTTTTCAGTCCGAACTCCAGGACTCCATTACCGGCCGCGCCGGCCAGCGGACACAAGTCGGAAACGGTGCCAGCGGCGGAGTCTTCCGGGGAACCAATGGCGTGCAGCTGGCCGAACGGAGACTGCGGCTGATGATCGGCCTGCCGATTACCGATTATGAACTGCTCCGTCCCAGCGACGAACCGGACACGGCTCCCGTGATCTTTGACTGGAACACCGTGGTTGCGGAATCGCTCCGGCGGCGGCCTGAGTTGGCTGAGCAGCGGCTGCTCGTTAAACGCCGTGAACTGGAACTTGTGGCCGCCAAAAATTTTCTGAACCCGCAACTGGATCTGGTGGCCCGTTATCGGCTCCGGGGGCTGGGGCATAATCTGGCTGACGGAAGCACTCCAAGTTCGTTAGGGGATCTTGATTCCGCGTTCGGCCAGATGTCGACGTTCAAGAACCGGGAATGGGTCATGGGGATGGAGTTCTCTCTCCCCGTCGGGTTTCGCCGGGCACATGCCGCTGTCCAGAATGCCGAATACATGATTGCCCGGGCCCGCGCGGTCTTGAAAGAGCAGGAACGCCAGGTGATTCACGACCTGGGAGAAATGGTGGCGGAAGCAACGCGGGCCTACGAACAGACTCACACCAACCTCAACCGTTATCTGGCTGCCCGGGATGCCGTGGATGCCCTGGAAGCCAATCGCAAGGCGGGCCTGCCGGTCAACCTGGATCAGCAACTTGATGCCCAGCGTCGTCTGACCGAAGCCCAGACCCACTATTTTCAGGCGCGCGTGGAATATGCCATTGCTTTGAAAAACATCCACTTCGAAAAAGGATCGCTGCTGGAATATTGCAATGTCGGCGTGCACGGGGCCGCGTTACCGGTCACGCAATCTGATGGTGAAGAGTCCGTCCCGGAAACCGCGGCAACGATTCCCGTTGAGGATTCCATTCCAGCTTCCGCGGATGATGCGAATTCTGTTTCCTCAGCGTCTTCACCAGAGCCGGTTCCTTCGTCCGCGGCCACTTTGCCTGAGATGCCCGCTTCTTCCGATCCCGCGTTCGGATTCGTCCCGGTCCCCCCGTCCCTTCAATGACTTCCACCAGCAGCCCGCCGTCACGAAGGGCCTCCAGCACATTTTCGATCGCCCGGTCAATAAAGGATTCCAGCGAATAGACCGGGGTCATTTCGATCCCCGCGGGCAATGTCGATTTCAGGTCGTTGACCGCCCGTAGAATTTCATTTGTGACTGTGCGGGTATCCGTTCTGGGGCCGCGCAGCGCGCATTTGAATTAATGAAAGCTGGTCCTCAGGGGACGGAATGGAGACGATTCGAGAGGGATTGTTCCGATCCGCTCCTGGCGGGCACATCTCTTCCACTCAGCAAACGATCAGAATTTTTGTTGAGCGCGAAGATGTTGGACGGCGAAGATCATGGCTGACCGTGATCGGAACAAACCCACAGTCTCCGGACGCTCCCCGATCGTTGATAGGTACATCAACAGCAGTGAGCCGGATGCGAAAGAGAGGTCTTAGATCAACCAGCGCTGCAATCGCGCGCATCGCGATCCGACCGTCAGCAATTCCGGCCAGCATACATCATCAATGCGGCTCACCAGTAGCCCCGGTTGCCCCTTCGCTGGTAGGGAAGCGGGTCCAGCAAACGACACTGCGAGCAGCACCACGATCAGTAATGAATTTGACCGGAGGTACTGACAATTTCACCTCATCACAGTCGTGATCGGGGTCTGGAAGAGAATCCGCTGATGCGGAAAAATGGTCCGTGGAAAGGTCCGAATGCTGTTGATGATCATGTGCGTGACGGCATTCGGCAACCCGCTCCAAATGCCCGATTGCGAATGGTATTGACGCTCCCCGCGAGGCATGTTCCCAATGCGCATGTCAATGACTTTGGTTGTCATCGGAACAAATCGATCGCGCCAAAAACACGCCACGGAGGTTTTTCGGCGAAGATACAGTCTATGTAAAAAATTCGTCTCCTGAAAGAGACAGTCGGCCGAACGAACTGATCGACACGACGGGAACGGTCGCTCCTGATAATCGCCCCGCCATGGGTGGAAATAAGATTTTGGCCTCTTGACGATCTGGCGATGAATTTCAGGTCCCTCGATTGGCAGATTTTGCCACAATATTAATTGAGCGATTAAGCTGCTACCTCTTTATTTGTTGATGGTTATGGAAAATGTGGACGAATGGAATCGTTCAGGGACCCGCTCGGAGAGGATTGGTTGGATAAAACTGAAAAAGGATCTTGACCCATTTTGAAGAGTTGCATACCTTCCCGCCCATCGAAGGCAGGGTGAGCCGCCTTCCTGAAAACAGAGCTCATCGCCCCCGGAAATAGCTTGCAGTCCTCCGCCCCCCTGGGACTCGCTGTTTCCGGGTTTTTTTGTTTTACGGCTGGGACCGATTGAATTGGGTTGCTAACGGAGTGAAATCTTCTCCCTCCCATTTCGCCTTATATTAAGAATTCATTGCTGTAAGTATTTTTGTTGCGGTGTCTTGCGAAAAATTCATGGAGTCCGTCTTTACAAAAAACGTGGCCATGGGACAATGTCACTGCCTTGTATCAACAGCGACTGTTTCGAATCGAATTGATCGTGTTCTTCGCCAGTTCCGGCGGTGATCATCCATTTTCCATAGCGGGTGATTGATCAATGAGGAAACCAGATCATGGAATTGACGCGGCTAGATGGCCTGAGTGTTTTATTTGTTGATGACCGGCGCGATGCTCGTTTCGTGGTGGATCATATTTTGCGAGATGCCGGAGCCGACGTGACGCTCCTGGCCAATGGCCAGGAAGCGGTTGATCGGGTCAATGGCCTGCCGTTTTCCAAGGAGCATTTTGACGTTCTGGTGATGGACGTGAACATGCCTGTTCTGGACGGCCTGACCGCGACCCGGCAGATTCGCAGCCAGGGGCACCGTGTCCCCATTCTGGCTCTCACGACCGGTTCCATGGAAGAAGACCGCCTGGAGTGCATGGATGCCGGATGCGATGAATTCCTCAGCAAGCCGATCGATGGAGAAAAACTGGTCGAAGTGATTCGCCAATTAGCCCAGCCGGAACGAGCTCTGAATTAAACGATTTCCGTGGTTTCTGCCCGGCAGGATCGGTTCGTTCCGATCGCAGACAAAGCCCCGACACAGCACAAATTCTCGCGAGCGAAGAGAATTTTGATCGGGTTGCAGCACAGAGGAATGGGGGCATTTTACTGCATGAATGTCCCTGGCATCACCTGTGGAAGACTGATTTTGAACGTCCCCGCTCCAGAGATCATGCACCGCATGGCGGAAGCGAAATCCAGACGTCCACAACAAAAATTGACCGGAAATTGTCTCTCCACCGATGGATTCATTTCGGAATTGATCGTCCCGTGTTCTTCCAGTGATGCCTGGGTGACATTCGACTGGTATTGATCCGCGCAGCGGACTCTGGTGCGCCTGTGAGTGTGTTTAGTTTGAGAGGTGGAAGATTGGCAGGGTGCGGTCAAGGTCGGTGAATTGGAAACCGGTGTCATTTGTCATCGAATTGAAATCCCGAAGAGAGCCCCGACCGCAGACCCACCGGGAGTGGAGCTCAGATTTGTAGGGTGCGGTCAAGGATGGGACGGGAGAGTTTCCTGGCAAGATGAACGTCACTCAAGACGGGACTTCATTCCCCGGTTTGACCGTCCGCAGACCCACCAGGAGTGGAACGTCCCTCATTCGGTGGGTCAGCGGCCGTTCTGATTCCAGGCAAGACCGCATCCCGACAAAGCGCGTCTGACCTACAGCAACGCCCTCCGTCCGGCCTCGACCACACCCTACGAACTCATCCTTCATCCTTGCTTGCGATGGGTCAGCGGCCCGGTGAATTTCCAGACGAAACCCCGTTCCGGCAGAACGTCTGACCTACAACAGCCCTCTCCTTCCGGATCTCGACCACACCCTACGAACTGTCTGACCTACGTCATTCAATTGGACTTCCTTATCCCTGCATTGGTTGCTGCCCAGGATCGCCGGTGTCCTCGTCGGCAAGAAGCGACACGCCCCGGGGTAAGGTCACTCGAAAGAAAAAGGGGCAGTCAGGGAACAGTCGAGTGGAAAGTCGAGGTCTTGAGGGAAACAGTGCCGACGGGGACGTCGGCGGTTCAAAGGGATGGTATTCAGAAATGCCATTGCAGAAGATTGTAGAGCATTTCCGGCTTCAAGACTGAAGAAATTCGCGGAGTCGGGGAAGGATTCGCTCGTGGGCGTCTTCAAAAACATAATGGCCGGCATCCGCAAAACGGACGGACTCGGCAGCGGGAAAGCGGCGTTGCCATTCGCCCAGAAAACTCGTCGTGAAACACCAGTCCCGTTCTCCCCAGAAGAGCAGGAATGGATGCTGCTGAAACTGGGATAATCCGTTTTCCACGTCTACCAGCGTTTGATAGCTGGGATGGGCGGGATGCAACGGGATTTCTTCCACGAACCGTTGAATGGCGATCCGATGGTTCCACGAGTCGTATGGAGCGAGAAAGCCCTGGCGAATCAGTGGTGTCATCCGGTCGTGATGATGGACCGCCATGGGAATGGCTGCTCGGGCAAACAGATTCAGCCCTCGGACTCCAGCGGCGCCCAGGACTGGGATGCGGCAGATCGCAATGCGAAAAGGAATTTCCCGGGAGCGGAACGCGGCGGTGTTCATCATCACAAACCGGCTCATTCTCTCCGGCAGCCGGGCGGCCATGCCCATGCCAATGCACCCTCCCCAGTCGTGTCCCACCAGCGTGACCTGTTGCAGATCGAGTTCGTTGACCAGGTGGCATAAGTTGTCGATGTGCTGGTCGATGCGGTATTCATAGTCCAGCGGTTTGTCGGAAAGCCCCATGCCGAGATGGTCCACTGCAATGCAGCGATACTGATCCGACAGGCCTCGAATGAGATGTCGCCATGCGAAGCTCCATGTCGGATTTCCGTGGACGAACAGGACCATCGGGCCCTGTCCTTCATCGACATAGGAATATTTTTGTCCGTTGACGTGCAAGCTGCGAGGCGTGAACGGATATTCCTGTTGAAGAGCGGCGGGAAGCTGGTCGGCGGGCACGGAATGAAAGGCTTTCCAAAAGTGTCAACGATCGGTTTTAATCTCAGGCCCTGAGAAACTGGCGCAGGTGCTGATTGACAATGGCGGGCTGCTCCAGCGGTGACATGTGTCCGGCATCGGGAATGATTTGCAGGCTGGATTGCGGCAATGCAGTGGCAATGGCCCGCATTTCATCCACCGGTGAGATGGGGTCAGCGGCCCCCACAATCACCAGGGAGGGAATGTTGATTTCCGGGAGCCAGTCCGTCACATCCGGGCGGGCGGCCATTCCCAGCAGGGCAGCGGAAACTCCCTGTGGAGAATTCGTCAGAATCATCTGCTGAACGTCACGGACAAGATCCGGTTGCTGGGATGTTGTTTTGGGAGAGAAGAGTTTTTCAATCATCGATTCCGCAAGGAATGCCGTTCCCTGTTTGAGGACCCGATCCGAAGAGGCCCGTCGGCCTTGTCGTACTTCCGGAGAATCAGCAGCTGCGCGTGTGTCACAGAGAACCAGCCGATGCAGACGATCCGGATGACGTTTCCAGAATTGCCAGGCGACATAGCCTCCCATGGAGAGTCCGCACAATGTTACCGGGCGGTCAATCTGTAAGGCATCCAGAACAGCTGCGCAATCGTCGGCCAGAACTGGCATGGTGGAAACGTTCGCGGAGTCTTCGCTTTGTCCGAATCCGCGCAGGTCGGGGGCGATCACTCGGTGGGTTTTGGAAAATTCTTCGAGCTGGAACCTCCACATGGAATGATTGAGAGGAAACCCATGTACGAAGAGAACGGGATGGCCAGTCCCAGCGTCAAAAACGTTGAGCTCAATCTCTTCGAGAGGAATCGTTCGCAACATGAGAAAAATTTGATACGGATGGGATGGATATGGGGTGCTTTTTACGTCTCTTTTGCAGGAACCCTGATGGCTGATTCATTTCGTTTTGGCTGGGCGAGGAGCTTTATTACGGCGAAAGAGGAGTCTGTCCAGCGAAAATCCGCCACCGCCGCACAGCAGAATCGTGACAAAGCCGCACAGATAAATCACGGGGAGTTCTTTCAGATTCCAGGCATGATCGGCATGAAACTTTGTCACCGCCACGAGCATGGTCACAATCAGGGGAATGGCGGCCAGCCGGGTGCCGATTCCTAGAATCAGCAACACGGAACAGAAGAATTCAGCGAAGATTGCCAGCATCAGTTCCACATGGCTTCCCAGGCCAAGCAGGCTGGGAAATTTGGGAGCCAGCGTCTTGTAATGCAACAACTTGTCGAGTCCATGTGCTGCCAGCATGGTGGTGCCCAGCGAAACTCGTAAAAACAACAGACCCAGCGATTGTGCCCAGGAATTGATCATTGGATGAATCTCTCAACTGAGTGAACGTGTGTTTGAATGAACAGGTGTCTGAAATCAACAATCAATTGGTTGAACGGAACCCCTCTGCTTTTTATCGGGCATATTTTGTGGGGGCATTCATCACAAAAAAACAGCCACCTCAGTGAGCGACAAATTGTCAGGCGGCTGGAGCAGCGGGTTGTCCTGCTCCTGGAACCGGCGCTCCACCTTCCCCCTTCGGAGGGGGTTCACCGTCGCTATTTCGGCTTTCAATATATTGCTGATACTTTTCCATAACAGTCGGGCCGATGGTATAGACCAGCCCGCCAATCACCAGAAATGAAAGCAGGCTGAATCCAATGGCTGCCAGCTTGACGGTGGAATCGAGGGACTTTCCTTTTTTCTTCTTCTTTTTGGCTTTTGGTTTTTGAGGAACCTGTGATTCGTCCAGCACTTCTCCTTCCGGAACTTCCACATCCTGGAAGGAATTCAGGTTCACCGCCATCAGGTCGGCGGATGATTCGTCTTCCGGGGATGGAACGGCTTTGGTCCCCTCACCGACAGTGCCGACCGCCTTGCACTTGGGGCATTTGATTTTCTTTCCCGCCAGTTCGTCTTTGACTTTCGTCTCAAAACTGCATTCGTTGCATTTGAAAATGGCCGGCATGGCAGTGTCGCTTTGATTTTGATGTGGAGTCGCTTTAGTGCTCTTTAGCGCGGGGGAAGTGGCTGATATTGCTTCAGACTACTCTGAGCGTTCCCGGAAGTCATCCGAACAACGAGGAAAACCGGGATTTTGCCAGCTCACAAGTCTCGCAATGCAGGAGACTCACCGCCCCAATTGTGAGGGTGACGGCCTGTTTTGCCTGAATTCACATGAGCGGAATCCGATTGTTGGGCAAAACATTTCCGTGTGGAGCCGGAATTTTTTGGCTGTGAACTGTACGTCACTTTTGCGGTCCAGTATTGTCTTGCCGGGATCCTCATTACAAACAGGGAGAATGGAGTTATGGCAGTCGCAACGGCACTTCCGTATAAGGTCAAAAATCTCGATCTGGCCGGGCTGGGACGAAAAGAAATCGAACTGGCTGAATACGAAATGCCGGGCCTGATGTCCCTGCGGAAAAAATACGGCTCCAGCAAGCCGCTCCAGGGAGCACGGATTGCCGGCTGCCTGCATATGACAATCCAGACCGCTGTCTTGATGGAAACACTCGTGGAGCTGGGAGCGGAAGTCCGCTGGTCCAGCTGCAATATCTTCTCCACGCAGGATCAGGCCGCCGCTGCCATGGCCCAGGTCGGCATTCCCACGTTCGCCTGGAAAGGGGAAACCGAAGAAGAATTTTACTGGTGTATCGAGCAAACCCTGTTCTGGCCGGACGGGCAACCGCTGAACATGATTCTGGATGACGGCGGAGATCTGACTCAAGTGATCCATGATAAGTATCCGGAACTGCTGGGAGGCATTCGGGGACTGACTGAAGAAACGACGACCGGTGTTCATCGTCTTCACCAGATGCACGCTGCCGGCAAGCTGGGACTCCCCTCCATCAATGTCAACGACTCCGTCACGAAAAGCAAATTTGATAATTTGTACGGTTGCCGGGAGTCTCTGGCGGACGGCATCAAACGGGCGACCGACGTTATGGTTGCTGGCAAAGTCGTTGTGGTCTGCGGATATGGGGATGTGGGCAAAGGCTGTGCGGATGCGATGGACGGATTCGGAGCCCGCGTGGTGGTTACCGAAATTGATCCGATCTGTGCCCTCCAGGCTGCCATGGAAGGCTACCAGGTCACGACAATGGAAGAAGCTGCGAAATTCGGCGACATTTTCGTCACGACGACCGGTTGTATCGATGTCATTACCGGAGAACATCTGGCAGCGATGAAACACAATGCCATTGTCTGCAACATCGGCCATTTCGATTCTGAAATCAACATTGCTTATCTCAAGAATCGCAAAGACATTCAGCGTGTCCAGGTGAAGAAGGACTCGGACGTCGGCGGTCCGGTCGACAAGTACATTTTTCCCGATGGGAAAGCGGTCCTGGTTCTGGCGGAAGGACGTCTTGTCAACCTGGGATGTGCCACCGGCCATCCCTCCTTTGTGATGTCCAACAGCTTCACGAATCAGGTTCTTGGACAACTTGAGCTGTGGAACAATCCCGGCAAATATGCCGTCGGCGTGCATGTGCTGCCGAAGGAACTGGATGAAGAAGTCGCCCGCTTACACCTCGATCAACTGGGAGTCAAGCTGACGAAACTGACACAGGCCCAGGCAGACTATCTGGGTGTCCCGGTCAGCGGCCCGTTCAAGCCGGACTATTACCGTTATTGATTCCTGTCGTGGGATCATGTTCCTGGAATGCCGGTCTGAGAAACCGTTTTTCGACTCGATCAGGCTGCTTTATGGCTCCTCTCCCGGCATTTTTGTGCAAAGTCCTGGAACTTTGCACAAAAATGCCGGATCCAGAGCAATTGCCATTTGTTGTGTTTGCGAACCTCAATGGATTGTGGATGGTCTATCTCGCAAAGCCGGCGCAGGAACCTCCTGCCGACGTTTTGTGTGAAACCGATTCCGGGAGTTGAGCTGCGAGAAAAAGGATGCCTTCCCTGGATTTCGGCTCGGCAGGGATCTCGCTCTCTCGTGCAAACTGAAAAAGTGAAAGCCCTGCTTTCTCGAAACGGACGCTTGCGGCTTTTATTGCAACCCATTACTCTGTCGCGTCTTGGCGGTGTAGCTCAGTCGGTTAGAGCAGCGGAATCATAATCCGCGTGTCGGGGGTTCGAATCCCTCCACCGCTACTCCCACAACTTGTGGCATCTCGCGATGTTTCGCAAACCCCGGCAAATCCGGGTTTTTTTCATCTATCGCGTCTCCGTGCTGCGGTTCCCTGCCACTCACCGCGTGCGCCTGCTGCGCCGCTTTTTGCGCCGTTTTTCCTGTCCCTTTCACGGCTGCATCAAAATGGCCTTCCGTCGTCATCAGATAGTGACGCATGGCGACTGTAGGAGAATTCCCCAGCCAGTCCGTAACCACCTGCACTGGATAAATTTCGACGAGCTCGGTCTCCCGGCTGGCGCGGAGATTGTGGAATGGACGTGGCCAAGGTTCCAATCCAGCCCGCCGGAGATCTTCTCGAATGTCGTGCGAAGATTGGCGTTGAGCCAGGTAGTCGGCCCGACTGCTGCCTTACGGAGTTTCTCGTCGACCACATATTCCGCACCATCTGTTGCCAGTTCGAAAGCCTCTTCCAAGTAGGGCCGCAGCTCCGCGAATAGCGGAATCGTCCGAGTACCCTTGCCCGGAATGTGTTCAGTTTTGGGTGACGGTACGATGATCCGGTCTGCGTCCCAGTCCACATCCCGCCAGCGAAGTGACAGGACTTCGCTAGGGCAGCGTAGGCCACCGAAGCGAGACAGTGCAACAATCGTCCGCCAATCGTGGTTTGGACATGCATCGAACACTCGACTGATCATCTCATGAGTGATAAATCGGGTACGGTCTTTGATGCCGGTTGCCGCAGCTTTCACCCCGTCGAATGGGTTCTCCTCAATCAGTTTCCGCCGTTGCATGGCGTGGAAAAAAGAACGGGCTACCTGCAGCCGCTTATGGATTGTTGTCGAAGCCAATCCTTTACCGATCAGCCATTGCTTGAAGTCATCAGCTCTGCCTGGCGTAATCGTCCTCACGTTGCAGTTCTCGCCGAAGAATTCCGACAAATCTCTTACAACGTGACCACGCACGATCTTGGTGGCTGGTTTCAGGTCATTACGACCGTCAAGATGCATTTTCAAGAATGCCCCCAATACCGCCGCTGGCTTAGACTCCGAAGCGGTAATGAGTCCAACGCCAGCGAGCCTTTTCGCCAACCACGGTTCCAGATCCTTGACCCACTGAGCTAGTTCGTTGTCGAGCGGCCGATTGAAATTCAAAGATTCCAACAATTGCTCCACGCGGTACTTGATGCTGTCGGCTGAAGTGGTGGCCACAAGGCCAAGGTCGCGAACGGGAGCGTCGGCTGGGTGCTGTTCTGTTGCGCCCTCTGGCGGGGGCTCCCTGAGCGGCCTTGGTTCGACGCTCCTTTCGCGTTTGACCATATCCGTCTCGCTGTTCTCTCCGGGAGCCCTCACATGGACCGCTCTACCCTCAGCTTCTGTTCGCACAAACATCTCGTCACGCTCAAGAACATCTTGCTGTTCGCCTTGATTGCCGTATCTCCAGCGACAACCGCAACAGCACAGATTCGCCAACCTGCAACGGGTGTGGATGTCATCACTGCAATTGACAAAACCCTCAATGAACTGAACGGGCTCGAATTTCTTCCCTTCCCGTCCGGTCGAGTCCGTGTAGGGCGAGGAAATTTGAAGGTTCAACTGAAATTTGGCTTTGGTTATTGGGCCAGAAACCGCAGCACGGTCTTCGGTCCCACACTGGAATTTGATTTCATCAAGATGGTGTTTCTGGAAAGAGGGGTCACGACCGAACCAACTGAAAATCTCATCATGGTCAAAGGAGAGCCCAAGAAAATCACTATCTCCTCGTCCGATGAAAAAGTTTTCAAAGCTGTGGGGCATACACTCAACTTGACCGGACCGGGGACGGCAAATGTCATCGTCGAATGTGATGGCAACAAGTGTGAAATTCCGTTTACCGTCCATGAACTCCCTTTGGTGTCGGGGGCAAGTGCTGAAGATGTCATCAAAGCCCTGGGACTTCCGGATCAAAAAGAAGCGGTCTTCGTAGAATGGCCCGATACGCAATTCAGAGATGGCATCTTTTACAGCCCTGAGGCTGGGACGGGGGGCAGTATCTCTGCAGAACACTGGCGCTATAAGAAGCTGCCGGGGGCAGTTATTGCGATGCGAGGGTCGAGTCTTCATGAAGTCTCTTCCACCCATCGCAAGCTGAAAGGCGCCCCGAACGCTCCGCGCCTGAAGAAAAACTGACCATCTGAATCGACGGACCGATTCCGCAGGTGAATTGTCAGTCCGATCCAAATCAAACGGTGCTCTCAGACCCGTAATATTCTTCCCCAAATGTCAACACCGACTCCGATAATGGAACGGCTCCGCTCTGAAAGGTCTCGAATGAATTCCTCATTTGAAAAACGAAAATGGCGTTGCCCAGAGTGCCAACAAATTTCATTGATTCCAGAGTTTGAAGATGACCCAATTCTCTGTTCTGGATGCGCTGACCTCGCAGAATTGGACCGTTCGCTCCAAGAAATCATTTTATCCTCACCACCATCTCGGGTGACCCGATCACCTGTTTCTTCAGACAGGAAAACAACCAACAGACAGGTTTCCAGCGGCTCGAATTCAGAATCGTTCACAAGAATCGGTCTTGCGTGTGGAGGTATCCTCGCATCGCTCATTGCTTTCAATGCGCTGAAGTCGTTCTTGAATCCTCAGAACCCCAAAACCGGGTCGCCGTCCAATACGTCTGCCGCTCACTCGTCAGTGGCTGACGATCATGAATGGACACTGAAGTCGGAAACCTCCACGCAGACGACAGAGAGCGCGCCTATACGCTTCGTGTCGGGAGACATGGTCTGGGTTCAGCATGGAACTTTTGTTGCCCTGTCTTGGGACATCCTCAAGCAATTGTCCAAACTGGCGCATGCCAAGGATGACATTGGGATCACGCAACTCTGGCTCAATGGCTCTGCGTTTATGGTTGATGACGGCCCGGTTCAAGCAAGAGTCCTCGATCGGGGGATTCTGGCGTCGGAAATTCGAATTACTGCTGGCCGCTATTATGGACGTTCTGGTTGGGTCTACAACGAACAGCTTACGATGGGATCAGACCTTATGCGAAACTCAAGCAGGAAGCCAAATCCAATCAGGTTCATCGAAGCCAATTTGGTGAAAAGTGGCCATTGACTGTGGAATATGGAACCATTTTTTGTCTTGGAAATCGAGCCGTGGTTTTCCGCGACCCGGATGGAAACGATTATGCCCTGAACGGTCCCGCCATTCAAATGGGCTACCAGAGAATCACCCCCAACCACCCCATCTGGAGAGACAGTATGAAATACGGAGATGTTCAGACAAAAGTGGACATCGGAGTACTCATAGCAGTGGGGTTGAAACTTTGTCAGTAGCTCGTCAGGAAATTAGAATTTGATGTTCAAAATTCAGGGAATTTTAGAATCCGGCTCCGAGGTGGGAGTAGTCTGGAACAGCGGAAAATTTCATGGCAACAGCCGCGATCTTCAGAATGATGATGCGAATGAAAATCTGAGAGCTATTTCTGGTCGTTCCACTTGGAAGATCGCTTTTTATCAACTTCGAAAAGCTGGCCGATTCCCAGAATAGCATTTTCTGATCGCAACGTCTCGCATGGATTCTTAGGAATTAGTCTATGATGATGTCTCTAGCTTGGGTGAAGTTCCACCAGATGCGGTTACATGAGCAAATCTAGGTAATGGATATCTGCCGCATTACAAGCCAATTTTCTATGCGGGATGTTGTCAGATTGGCGTGATCACACCACGTCTTCATGCTGTTTTCATCGGATTTGCGAGGTTAATTCACCGATCTTCATCCCGTGTCACCAGTCGTTTTCGAATCAGGGAGCGAATTGTCCAATTGACACGTTCCTTGATTTTCGGTCCGAGCCGGCTGAGCCCGAGTCGCTGCGCGACGGCTAGAGATAAGTCCTGCGATCACTTCTTCCCGCTAGCATTTGGAGATTTCACTGAGCTGCTGAAGAATGGCGCCTGTTCTTGCATCCAGATTGGGTGAATTTTCTTGAAATGAATTCACAGCAGTCAGAAAGGTTTTCATTGCATGATCGGCAGGCAGTTGCCTGACTCTGTTCAGGGTGTCACTCACAAATAGTTTGAAACCTCGCTTCCGAACTCTTTCTGCAAAATAAACAATTCGATCGTCGGTCTGGCTTTTGTTCCATCCGGGAATCCGTCGGCTCATGAACTCATTGACCAGTCGTCGTTCTTGGGGTGAAATTTTTCCATCACTTGCAACCAGACAGCACAGAAAATCACACAAGAGTTCTGGAGATTCAAAGTGGCTTGATCGTATCACCGGAGGCTCAATTGGCTTCTCGACTTTCTTCGTCTCCAGTCTCTCCCTGCTCTCTTCAATTTCCTTCAGCTCGCGCGCCATTCGATCACGTTCTGCCTCTTTCGCAGCCTCGATGACAGCGGCCATGGTGCCGATTGCAGACCTCAATTCGGCTCCATGGCCTTTTTGAGAAAGTTGAATGGTTTCCTGCAACCCTTTGGATGCCTTAAATTGCAGTTCTTCATAGAGACAAATTGGTAATTGTGAGTTTAACTTAAATCGACGATCGGGGCCGCCGTCTTTGTTGACATACTGCCAGGTCTGCCCTACGACAGTGGCATCGTGCGGAACACCTCCAGACTCGATAAATCGAATGGCGGAATCTTCGACCTGGAAATCCTGATAGGGGACGGCTCCGACTCCTTTGGCTGTGAAAAACAGCATCTGGTCTGGAAAGAAGTACAGAGAGCAATTTTGCAGTCGCAACGCCGGAATTGACAGGTTAGTTTTTACGTAAGGCGGATCGCCGATCAGAATAGAGGCAGAAGAGCGAGTCTGAACCGCTCCCGCCCCTGCGTGGTATTTAGGATCAAATACATCCGCTCGATGATGAACATGCCAGATTCGATGAGATTGCCCTATACGTTCGATTGTGGTGAAGAGTTTCCGAAATGCGATAGAACTCTCCTCTTCGAGGTCGAACATGATCACAACACTTTTTTTGAGAGCGTCGTATTGAATTAACGCCATCGTGCTGATTGCTAAGACAATGCCGAGAGAGAGCGTCAATGCGGCTGGTGCAGAATTCCATAACAAGACACCCACGAACACGAGAGAAAAAACTCCCCAAAGAGGCCACAACAAGAGACGGTTCCGCTTCTCGTTTAATTCGCTCAGCAAAGCGTGTGATGAACTGTCGACCAGTTCAGCCACGTCACTGGATGAGACGGAATGCATGAAACCGACAGTCCCGTTCAAATCCGGATTTTGTTGGTTGAGTGAGGAAAGGGAAGGGCGAGCGGCCTTTGAGGAGGTAGAGGAGAAAGTTTTGCGATAGTAGAAACCGCCGCGCCCCACATGGACGTAGTTGCCGCGTGGTCCTGTTCCCACGCGAAACCCGGGAATGCCCGTCGATACCCCAATGCCGGACTTCGAGAAATTGAATCGAAGTGGCCCGACACTGACACTCTTTCGAAAATAAAATCCCATGCCCGCAACCTCGATTCGACACTCGGTCCGCCGCTCGATTGGACTGCACCCACCAATAGATTAACGTTTGGGTCGCTTTAGAATCATCTCGTAGCTCGGTGACCCATATTCGGAAGTCGCACGCCGCGCGAAGATCAGTTCCCAGCCCGCAGCTCCGAGATCATTGAGCGCTGTATCAAATTTTGTGTCACTTGGAGACTCGATGGTGTATTCCCATTGTCGCGTTGAGCTTCCTTCTCTGGTCAACTCAACTAACTGCGCCACGAGAAGACCTGCCACGAGTCCAATTAAGATTCTGATGTCCTTTCGCGAGCTTGCCGCATTCTGCTTCGAGATGGCCTTCGCGGGAGCAATCTCCTCGGGCTTCGACGGAGCGGAAGGCTCTTGAATTGGCGGAGGTGGCGATTTTCTAACCTCCCCCCGTCTTCCGCATTTCATGCATTTTGCGGTCCGTCCGACATACTCGTCAGGTGCGTCTTGCGTATCGAGACAATTCGGGCAAACAAAAATCGCCATCGTCGATCAATCTGGTCAAAGATAAGTTCATGCGATCCGGCATCAAGATGATTTCGGAACCTCACCGTGTCAAATCAAACACGGCGATACTTCACTCGATAATATTTGGGGTTACGTGATCGATGGCGAAGTTCCGGGAGCATTCCGTTTTGCCGATGGTGTCGAATTCGAAAAATTCTGATTGTTCGACCGCAAACTTCCTATGTCGCTTGCATCTCGTTTCAGCAGTGAACAAAATGCCACTCAGATGAGGTGGTTCTTCTCCTTTGCGGAGATGTGAAAATGCACAGGTCTTGCTGTGCAAGCAATCAAAGATCGCGGGCAATGCAATTCTACGGGCAATTTCGGAAATACGGGCAGATTCTCATTCTCTGGGGCTGTTGTGCGGCTTGTGGATGCCCAGCTGCGCCAGGACCATCACAGGTGGTGGAACACCCGAATGTTTCTGGAGAGCCTTCTCAGGCAGTCCCTCCTGAGTCGCCAAAGCCATTGCCGCCTGAGAGCCAGGATCTCGGGCAGCACAATTCCGATTCTCCTACTCAAAATGAGGGTCCCGCTCCGTCAGTTCTCCCAAATGAATCTGCTTCAACGCCGCCGGGTGAAGAGCCTGCAACCAATGGCCGGAGCCGTTCACCAGGAGATCAGGCAGCAGTTTTGGAGAAAGCAAATCGGCTACTGGGCTCGGCAAAATCCAAGCGGAAAGCGGGCAATGATTCCGCTGCGTTTCTCGATGCGAGAGACGCCTGGAACCTCGTTCAGGGAAACAAAGATCCGTCATTCCAGCGACTGGCCGGAGAAATTCGGGCCGAGATGGATGCGGTTGCCAACCGAATTTCGGCGTCGAAGAAAGATCCTCCCAGCAGGTTTCGCACGCTGATCCTGGAATGATGAGTCCCTTTCCCTCAGGTTGAATGAATTGAGATATGCCACCACCGACTTTCAATGGAGCTGCGACGATCAGAGGGCTTTCTCGGATCACATGCCCTCATTGCTGGGAGTCATTTCCCGCCGAACGCATCTTATGGATCACGGAACATGCGGACCTCTTTGGCGATCCGATGTTGGGGCCGGATCATCAGCAGCGCTTTCTGCCCACGCGCTTCACTGTTGATGGGGAAGCGATTGACGCACGCGGATTTTCGTGTCATTCCTTGGCGTGCCCTAAGTGCCATTTAAGTGTCCCTCGTTCGCTGGTCGAACTGGAGCCACTGTTTCTTTCGATCTTCGGGGCACCAGCCAGTGGAAAATCATTCTTTCTGGCGTCGATGACATACCAGTTACGTCAGATCATGTCATCCGTGTTTGCGACCTCATTTTCTGATGCCGATCCGCTCCTCAATCAGCAACTCAATGACTATGAAGAAGCTCTCTTTCTGAATCCTCGTGCACAGGAAATGTGTTCGCTGGCGAGCCTGATTCGGAAAACAGAGGAACAAGGCGAACTCTACGATCAGGTCTCATATGGTTCCCAGATAGTCAGTTATCCACGTCCGTTTCTATTCGCGATGCAGCCGCAGCCAGGTCATCCCAACAGCGAAAAAGCGGACCGGCTTGGTCGGGTTGTCTGCCTTTACGACAACGCCGGCGAATCGTTCCAGCCTGGGAAAGATGTCGTCAGCAGCCCGGTGACTCGGCATATGGCACTTTCCCGAGCCTTGTTCTTCGTCTTCGACCCCACGCAGGATGTTCGGTTTCGCAATTTCATGGACGATGGGGCGACACTGAACGATCAATTGAGAGGCGATTCCCAATTACGGCTGTCTCGCCAGGAACCTATTCTTCAGGAGGCTGCTGCCCGTATCCGGCGCTATGCCAAGCTTCGGCAATCAGAAAAGCATGGACGCCCCTTGTTCGTCATTCTGACCAAGTACGATGCCTGGTCCCATTTGCTCGAAGAACTTGTCGGGGAAGACAATCGCAGCGAACCGTGGAAACCGATTGGGCAAAGCCAGAATGGGGAGCGGATCCACGGGCTCGATATGGATCGGATTGAGCGCTATGCCCGGTTCTCCCGCCATCTGATGCAGCGGGCTTGCCCGGATATTGTGGCTGCTGCTGAGACATTTGCCAGCCATGTGACATTTCTTCCAGCGAGTGCCGTCGGCTGGTGTACGCATCCAGGCCGCAAGGACGGCCAACTCTACATGCGGCCTGCGGAAGCTCGTCCCTTCTGGGTGACCGTCCCGTTTCTTTATGCACTGGCCCGTTGTCACCCCGGTCTGATTCCGGTTCTGAAACGTCAGGGAGCAACTCCGTGATCCAAGAGCTTCTCTATACCTCCGCTCCCAAGGGCCTGAAGCCGGGCAGCCGGGGATTTTGCACCGTCTTGAGCACTTCGGGAATGCCTGCTCCCGTGGCGACCGCGTTGGAGTCCCTGAGCGGCTATCGGCCGGTCTTTCCTCCGGGCGACCCGCAAGCGGACCGGAATCCGATTGTTTATTCCCACATTCAGATGTCTCTGAGCGGCCGTCGTAGCCATGTCTTGTCCAGAATCGCCGATTACGGGCTCGACTATTCCCAGCGGACGAACAAACTGGCCCATCATCTGGTGATTGATCCTGCAGGACGACCGTCTGCAGGTCCGGCCTGGATGCTCGCACACTCTGGAATGATGAGAGACCATTGGAATGGGGAACTGAAAGTTGTCTCTGGAGAACGTCAAGTTCCGCCAGGAGTCGCGCCCCTCAAGATCTGTGCAGCGTGGAAAGAACTGACCGGAGATGCAGGCTGGGCCGGTGTTCTTGCGGAATCATTTTTGAAACATCCCGAGCAACCGGCGTACATCATCTTCTCGCCCGGAATGAATCTGCTGGCTCTCATAGAAGAAGCGATTGCCCTGCTGCCGGCCAATCGACGCTGGGATGTGACGTTCAGTACGTACTTCACAAAAATTCCCAACGGAGTGACCTGCAACTGGCGCTGCCTGCTCGCCGATTCTCCGGAAGCAATCGAGTCTCGCCGCTATGTGCAGTCGTTGCGAATTGACCTGACGAAACCACTCCCGCCCGCCAAAGGGGGAACCCTGGTGGAAGCGGCCCGGACGGGGAAGATGCCGGCGCATGTTGATCCTGATCAAGTCGAATCTTCATCCAGCCAAATGCCTCCCCTTCCACAGTCGTCTAATGATTCCGACAGGCCGATTCGGATTGTTCAGGATCGTGCCGCGCCGCCCTCGATTCGTGGTCAGGCCGGGGCTCCGCCGATCCGGCAGCCAGAATCGCGATCAAGGGGATTTGTGAAATGGGGAATCGGTGCAGTATTGCTGATCGGCGTTATTGCGGGCGCTGGAATCTATGCTTCGAAGTTAAAGAGTCCGCGTCCACTGCAGATTGCAGGCAAAGATGGAGAGGAAGAGCCACAGCCCACGAAAAAAGGAATGGTGGCATCTGAATCGACGGAATCGCCTGAGCAAGAAGCGGATGGCACCCTACATCCTGATGAGAACCCTCACGCCCATCGAGAAAATAAGAATTCGCAACAGATGGCGAGCAACACGAATGCTTCAAACCAAAATGATCAACCAACAAGCCCAGCAATGCCCGTGAATGGGCAACCCCCAGCCCCAGCAGATGAAAACGGAAAAAAAACCGACGCCAAGACAAAGCATCCTCTGGAAGGTTCCCAAAAACTGGCGAAATCCATTTATTTTTGGCGTAATCTCGAAGAAGGGCTGAAGTACAACGACCCCAAAGAATTCCTCTTTGACGATATCCAGATTAGCGATGTGACTATTTGGTGCCCCACTGATAGCTTTGATACGATTCGTGCTGAAAACCAAAAAGTATTGCAAGACATTCAGAAAACTAAAGACTGGTCTCCTTATTTAGAAGTTTCTTCTCCATCTATTGACAAACAGGAGAGTAAATTTTCGGTAACAGCAAAGACACTAATTCCATATGAAAGTCTCTGCCGGTTTGTTTTTTTAGTCAAAGTAGAGAAACAGGATAGCCCATCAATAATCGTTCCCTATGGAATCATCCGCCGCGAGATTGATGTCAAAGATAAGTTTCACATAAATAAACTACGATTCCCTGTCTCTATTCCAGCATCTCCGGAGAAATGGAATCTCAAATTGATTTCACTTAAATTTAATGGGCCGGCAGCTGAAAAGAACCTGATCCCTCTCGCCCAGGACATTCCCCTGACTTGGAAAGAAAAGAAGGCTACCGGCCAAATTTCATTGAAACTGCAAGACTTAGTTCAGCCAGAAAATCACATTAACCAAGATTTGCAAAAAATAGACGAAAACCCGGTGTTAATCAATGTGTCTGTCGCACAGACTGGCCAGGACTCCGGCCAAAAATCTGGGGTTCAAGTAATTGTAAAAGTCATGCTCGAAGATTTTCAAAAGTCACTTCGGCAATACATACACAGCGACATCGACGCGGCCACGTCGCTCAGCCTGCCTGTCCCCCAACTTTCCCACATGTGGTCAGAGGATAAAAATCTCATTACGGACGAAAAACTTAAAATTGAAATTGAGCAACTCCGTCCGAAACTTATAACGTACAAAATAGAGAATGAAGAAAAAAAGGAGGACATGCAACAACAGAAAATAAATAAACAGCAAATCCGAAAGGCTGCGGATGATCAGCTTGCCAGAATTGATCGTATTGAAAAGTTCTCGAATTTCGCAAAGAAACTAACCAAAAATCTATCATCTCTCCAATTGGGAGAACTTCAAATCTCACAAGAATGCCAAAACGATAAAAAGACAGAATACCTGCCAATTTTCGTTTATTCGGCAGATGAGCAATCTTCACAGCCTGCAAAGAAATAGGGCCTGATCCAACCATGTCCGACTACCAGCAAATCGTCGACCAAATCCGTTTCGCGCTGCAGTCCGAAGATTGCGAGTTGACGGAGGAATTGCGGGCTGCGGCGCAGGATTATGCGATGGCGTGCCATGAAGTGAATCAGCGGCTGCGGAAGATCGGGACGAATCTCGATGGGGGGCTGCGATCCGAAGCAATCCAACTTGCCCAAGAGCCCCCCAGTATTGAGGAGGTGGTGGGCCTGCTGAACTTTCCTGAGCTGGAAGCCTGGGCTGATGTTGTCGCCATCTATGATCTTCCCCGCAATGAAGCACTGAACCTGCAGGTCGTGGAAAAACTGAACGAAGCGCAGCTCATCGAACTGCCGTTACAAAATCTGCTTTCCCGGCATCGTTTGCTGGCATTGCATCGCGCCCCGTTACGATTGCGTCTGAATGTGCTCCGGGAGTTGAGGATAGCAGACCCCGAAACCACCTGGGAAGAAGATGTCAGAGTGTTTGAAAAAGCCCGGTTTCAGGAGATGGCGGATGAAATCCGCACTGCCCAGCGCCAGGGAGGTCTGGCCCAGCTCAAACAATTGCAGGATGATCTCGCAGATGGGGACTGGCTCGAAACTCCGCCAGCCAAGCTGATCCATACCATCCGAACCGGCGCTGGAGATTTGACCAGAAAAGGGGCTCATCGACAACTGGAAGAACTTGCCCCACAACTTGAAGCGGCTTTTTCAGAATTGGATTTTCCTCGCGCCAGAGAACTGGCTTCACGCTGGAAAGAGGCGTTGCGACGAGCAGGGCAAGGATTCAAGAGTCCTGCCGTTGATCAGGTCGCCCCCATTCTGGGCTGGGTCCAGGACGAAGAGAATCGGGAATCGGCCGAACGACAATATCAGCAGTTGATCGCGAAGCTGGGGCATGAACTGGATCAGGCATCGAGTGCGGAAGAACTCGATCGTTTGGTCCATGAGATTCAGCGTCTGGATCGGGAGATTCCCGAACTGCTGGTGATCCGCTATCAGAATCGGAGAGAGGCCATTCAGATCGGCCAGACGAGAACTCATCGTCTGCAGTTAGGAAGCGCCTTGGCAGTGATCATTGCTGTGGCGGTTGGGATCGGTTTTCTGGTCCGGCATCAGCTCAAAGTCAGCGAAGCAGAGCGAATTGCCAGTCAAGTGGAAGAGTTGCTCGACAATCATCTGCTGGAAGAAGCCCAGACTGTTCTCTCCAAACGAAATGATGTCGCTCTTTGGGACCGGCTGGCAGCACTCCAGACGAGACTCGGCAAGGAATTGAAGGACGAGCAGGAACGGCAGGTCTTGTTCAACAATTCTTTAGCAATGGCCCGGGAGGCAAAGACGCACGCAGAAGCAATGAATGCTCTGGAACAAGCCCGGACTCATGCCATCACACCGCAGGAAAAAATTACCCTGAGTGAAATTCAGCGAGATCACGAAAAGAAGCACGATGAAGAGATGATGGCCCGTGAGTCGGCTCTTGGCGAATCCATTCAACAGGCAGGGGAACAATTGACGAATCTGGAACGTGACATGGGAGCCGGTCCGGGAGATGAGAAAGTAGGACAGGCTTTAGTCCAGATGGCAGGTGGAATCGGAGAACTTCAAAAAGAGTCACAAGGACTGCGGCCTGAGTTCGCTGGCCAAGTCCGCCTGCTTGCAGCTCGTCGAAAGGAACTTCAGGATCTCCGGAATCAGCGCCTCTTGCATCAGCAGCGAATTGCAGATCTGACCCTGCACGCCCAAATTCCATCCACTCAGGGAAACCCTGCTGAAGCTGTCGATCGCTATCGTGATTCCCTGCTGGCTTTTGCCGATTCGATTCCACAGGAACAGACGGCAGCCATATATCGGGCACGGACAGCGGAAAACCAATATTGGAAAGCAGCCATGAGCTGGGCCGGATACGTGAACGAGTGGCAGGAAATCTGGCCGCGCGATTTAACGGAGATGTCCAAGCGGATCACCAGTTGTCGAACGTTCCTTTCGGTCAATGCCGGTGCTCCAGATACTTCGCTGGCTAAGCGATATGCTGAGCAATTGGAAGCAATTGTCTCCATTACCGGACATGTCGATGGTTCGGGGGCAGGGTTGCAAGCTCGATTGGAGAGGATTTTTTCAAGTCCGCTTGTTGAGAAATCGTGGTGCCTGAAAATCAAAAAAGATGGACGAATTTTTCATGTTCCGGACGGAACGAAGGCCCTCTCGAACGGAATTCCCAATTTCAAATTCTTTGTGGGATATGGGGATGACGACCTGGGGACCCAGAACAAAATTCCTACCGAGGATTTTGTCTCTCCTGTTCCTGTTCCATCTCCTAGCCAGGTGATTGCGAATTTTGTGAAGGCCCGGCTTTCATCTCTTCCGGCGGAGAATTGGAATTCTTTCTGCCTGGAACTCTCGGTAAAAGTCTTCGATGACACGGAGTTAAATCCTTTTTTGAAGCTCGATCTGTTGAAGCGCTGTCTGGAATTATCGTCGAATGGAGATCTTTTTCTCAAAGATCAGCTGGAACCACACTTGAAGCTGTTGCAGGGGGCATCCATCAATCCCTTGGCTCGCTGGATGAGTCCTGACGATGCGGAGGGGAAAAAAGCGACCGATGATGCTCGGCAGATCCTCGCCCACTTTCAACGGCTCAAGCCTTTGGACGAAGTCTGGAAGAATGCTGGTCAGCAACGGGACGAGTTCACGAGAACCATGCGACGATCCGTTTCCATGGTGGGCTGGCTCCAGCCAGGACAGGAATGGACCTGTCACATGCAGGATGGAGAGCAGGTCCCCGACAGCGATCTGCTCGTCGTCTTTGTTCCGAATGGTGCCAAGGCGAGTGAATGGAGGACCATCGGGCACATGGCCGGTGGAGAAATGCGGTTGAAGATTGGTACCAGTGAGTTTCTGGCAGCCGGACGCCCGGTCTTCGCTGCCCAACGACTCGGAAGGCCTTCCATGAGTGGTCAATCATCAACCGTGCCCGGCAACGTTGCCTCTGGATCCATTCGTTGAGGTGATTGTGTCTCCTTCCAATGCAACAAAACACTTTGTGCGAATCAACGGTAAGATCCTTGGTCCTTTTGACATGAATCAACTTCGTTCATTGAAATCTCGCGGACGGCTCCGCATTGAACATGAAGTCTCTTCAGACCGGCGGACTTGGATTCCGGCGTCGGATCTTGCCGATCTGTTCGAGGAGTCGACTGCCAGGAAATCCATGTTTGGGTCCGAGGCAGCCACCGAACTTGATCAACCGATTCGATCCATTGAATGGTTTTATGCCGTTGGTGAGCAGCAACAGGGGCCCGTCACATTTCAGCATCTGAAGAAGATGGCATCTCAGGGAACCCTCACCGAAAAAGATCTGATCTGGCATTCTGGACTTGATGAGTGGATTCCAGCCGGTGATCAACCGGGTCTGATTTCAGAAACAAAGTTCCGACCGAAAGCTGCTCGAAACCGTCATGGATCGACGGAAGCACTTGCTGATTCACAGACCTTTTTGTGGAGTGCTTTACTGCAGCAGTTTCGAGACTTGATTACGGTTACACAGTTAAAGAGATCCCTGCACATGCTGGCATCGATTGGCGGCGGAAGTATGCTCGCAACGATCGTTTTGATTTTTATCTTTTTCCTGATGCTGGCCATCAAAACAAATACGTTCAGGCCAGCATTATTGGGGGCAGGTCTGATTCTGCTGACCTCAGCGCTCAGGTTTGTTGCAATGCACTCGCTGCATGCCGGCGAGCAACTGATTTTCAATACTCCACAGCAGTTCAATTCCTTGTCATTCTTGAAGGCGATCGCGGTGCTTCTGTTGACTGCCGGCGTCCTCTTCTCTTCCCTGCTGTTGGTGACTTCTGTTCAAGTGACGCATACAGCTGAAAAAATCCCGCTGGTAATGGGGGCAAGTGGCCTGCTGTTTGTCTATGTGGCTGGTGCAATATTTATACTGCAGCCCGAAGGAATGAATATTTCAATTGTTCCAGGGAGTCACGCGGGACGTGAAGGAATTGCGATTCTTTCATTCCTTCTCAAATTGCAGGTACGACAGAGTTCCTTCCTCTTTGCCGCCTGCGCGGTCCTGGCCTGTGCCAGTTTTGGATGGGCTGCCTATCTCCTGGCAGTTGATCGAGAGCAGCCGTTGCTGGCTGATGGAATTCTGCTGGATCCAACATTGCTGTCCTTGATCGCTTTTGGATTGATGAGCATCCTGGCAGGGGGGCTTGTTCCTTTATGCGCTTACCTCGCGCTTGCTGTTGGAAGCATTCTTCCGGAAGTTTGTGAATCAATTTTCCGGATGACTTCCTCGACAGCCGCGAACCAATCCGCCCGCTCAGTAAGCGAGAATGTCGATGCCTGACAGTCGATTCTTTCTGAAAACCGAAAGTAAGATCATGGGACCGTTAAGTATGGACCAGATCGAGTCATTACAGGCACGAGGGCGACTCAAAGCCGGGTATGCGATTTCTAAGGATAAAAAGACATGGCAGTCAGTAGATCAGTTCTTTTCCAATGCAGAAAGGCCATCGACTTCTCTGTCAGAGTCGTTTTTTGCAGATGATCAGGAAGTGAGTGTGGATTTCCCGGCAGCCCGCCCCATACCAAGCGCACTGACAACGCTTTGTCCTTACTGTGCAGAACCGATCTCGGTTGAAGCAAAGAAGTGCCGCCATTGCAGTGAATTTTTGGACCCGTCGCTGAGGGCCGCAAATCAAATGGCCCAACATTCGCTCTCCATCAAAAATGCCGGTATTCCTCCGAAATCGGATGCCGTGGCAGGATGCCTTGGTTTTTTGCTCGGGCCGGTTGGACTCTGGTACAAGGGACGGTGGGCTGCCGGATTTGCATGGATTGTCATGGCGTTCCTGATGACGATTGCAACCGGAGGGGTGGCTGCTCCCGTTTTCTGGATTGGAATGGGCCTGCATACGATAGTTGCGAAAACGAAAGAATAGGCCGCATTTGGTAACATGATCCCGTCGGGATACGAGATGTCATCGAGCAGAACAATTTCTTCGCAAACGGATCGTTCTTTTTAATTTCGGTCGATCAATAGTTTCTGCCAGAAGCCAGATAACCAATGAATCAGACGCGTTCGCCCAATGGCCTGTCCCGCTTGTCCTGGTATCACTCTGATCCAGAACAGCGGCTCCTTTTTCGTGGCGGACGTTTTACGCGTGTCAATAATACTTGCTCGTTTGTGCTGGCACTGATCTCGGCATGTCTGTTCTATGCAGCCTTGCTCCCTTTGAATGAGATGTACTTTGCTCAGACATTCACGCAACGGGGTTTTGTGCCCTATGCAATCGTGTTTCTCTTTTGCTGGTCCATTGCCATCCTTTTTCTGAAATCCGGCAAATTAAAACTGCAACGGAAAGCACTTCAGCTTCCCATTCTGCCGGAAAATCCAGAGTTCGTGCTTTCCTCAAATACCGTGGGTGAAGTCACCAAGAGAATTCACCAGGTGGTCGATGAGCCGCGCCAATTCATTCTGCTCAACCGGATTGAGATTGCCCTGTCCAACTTGAAAAATCTCGGACGAGTGGCTGATCTTGATGAGATTTTGAGATCACAAGGAGAGCAGGATGAATCGACTGTCGAAACCAGTTATTCGATTATCAGCGGTTTCGTCTGGGCCATTCCGGTACTGGGATTTATTGGAACTGTGGAAGGGCTTTCTCTGTCAATTGGAGGTTTTGGACAGGTCCTTTCATCGACAGAGCAACTTTCGGAAATCAAGTCATCCCTCCAGCACGTGACGGCAGGGCTATCGATCGCATTTGAAACGACACTTCAAGGTCTGCTCGCGGCCCTCGTTGTCCAGCTCCTTCTGACTCAGACCAAGAAACGGGAAGAAGAGTTCCTCGACGACTGTGCGGAGTATTGCGTCAGAAATGTCGTGGGCCGATTGCGTCTGACCCCCTATGAAATGATGTCCAACGAATGAGTCGTCGTGCTCGACAATCTGCTCCGGCGATTACGCTGTTTTCCTTTCAGGACATCATCATGTCCACCAGCGGGATCATGATCATGATTGTGCTGATTCTTTGCCTGGAACTGATTCAGCGTCCTGAAATCTCAGCGAGTGCCAGCCCATCCCGCATCGATTCTCCACCCGCTGAGGACACGATTTCTCGACTGGAACAGGAAATTCGCCAGCTCGAACAACGAATTGTCGATGCGAACTCCCTCATCCAGTCGGCCTCGCAAATGACAGCCTCCGAGATGGATGAACAGATTCACAACCTCCAGACTGTGAATCGGCTGTTGAGCGCAAAGCGAGATGATCTACGAACGAAGCTGAAACAACTTGAAGATCGTCAGGCTGAGCGAAATGCCCAACGTGAACTGTTGGCAGGAATGCTTCAGCGTTTTGAAACTGCCCAGCGCGAAGTTGCGAACATGGCTCACGAACTTGAAATCGAAACTCAAGACAATCGCCCGATTTTTTCTTTGCCTCGCGGAGAATACCGAACCGGATGGATTGTTGATGTTTCTGCTTCACGCATTCAAGCGGCCCCCATCGGACGGCCGGAGAAACCTGTCAGCTTTGTCTCTTCCCGAGGGAGTCTTTTCCAGTCCAAATCATCGCAGAAGGTTTTTTTGGAATGGACAAAACGATTGGACACAAACGCCTATTTCTTTTTGTTTGTGCGTCCCGATGGAGTCGATGCATTCCAGGAGATTTCGAAGACATTCGATCAAGCAAATGCTTCCTACGGATTTGATTTGGCCGACTCCGAGCAAATGCTGCTTCATCCGGTTCGGGGAGCCGCCGAATGACAAGACGATGTGGGATGCCCGCCGATAGCCTGGAGCTTCTGTTAGACACGATCTGCAATACATTTGGAGGAATCATCTTCATCGCTCTACTCGTTGTGGTTCTGCTGATGATCAGCGGTGAACGAGAGGGATTTCGAAAGTCCCCGGAAGATATGGCCGAAGCGATTGCTGATAGAAATCAATTGGAGAATCTGCAAAGACTGAAGGCTCGGCTGGAGTCCAATCTGGAAAAGCAAACGAAGATTGCCTCAACATTGACACGGAGTGATCTCCCCCGGACTCTTGCCTCCTATCAGCAAGAACTTGCCCGCAATTCCGAACTGGAAGCAGAGATTCCTGGTCTTCAAAAGCAGATCCAGCAAGATGCGGAAGTGGAACAGAAACTTTCCAGGAAGATGAAGGAATTGCAACCTCAACTTGCTGCAATGGAATTGCAGGCGACAGACTTGGGACAATCTTTGGTTGATCAGAGGGCTGCTCAGCGAAAGACGCTTCGAATGCCGGTTCTCAAATCTCCTGGAGCCAAGCAAGAGATTCTTGTCATTTTGCAGTTCAATCGGATTTATTTCTGGCACCGGTATTCGCCATCCGGAATTCGTGAAGGGCTGAATACCAGCGATTTTCTGATCTTATCAGAAAGCGAAGATGGAGTTGTCACTTCTCCGAATCCGATAGCGGGGATTTCTGTTGATTCCACAAGTGAATCGCGACAACGTATGATTCGATCGTTGAAACGCTTTCTCCCCTCCGAATACTACCTCGCTGTTGTCGCCCGTCCCGATTCTTATGGCTCATTTCAGCACTTTCGTGAGGTAGTAGTAGAATCCGGATTTGAATATCGCTTGATTCCTGCAACGTCCGAAGATCGATATGTCGACCGGGGGGGAAAGGAAGGATTTGTTCAGTAGTGCCCTGTCAGGGCTTGGATTTCGGGTGCATCATCACACAACCGCCCGTCGTTGCCGGGCTGGCGCCATGGTTGACCCGAACTTTTCATGTTGACAAAGCACTGGATTCGTCCTGCCGATCATCCGTTAGTTTGGGCGGCTGAGACCATTGCAAGAATTCCGGCCTTGATAGGGGGAGGCAGCCTTGGCCAAGATTCGATAACAGTGACCAAATCTGAAGGGAACTGTGGATCGGATGCGTGAGGTGCGCCGGATTCTGCGCCACCTTCTTGGGGAAATCCAGTTTTTCCAATGTTTGGCGTAGGGGGTTCGAATCCCTCCACCGCTATCTTCACTCTTCGCGTTCTTTCGTGGGGAGTCGTGGCAACCCCCGGCAGCACCGGGGGTTTTTCATGCGCTGGCAAGATCAACGAAATCAGAGCGCATCCATGCCATATGAGACTGCGTTTTGCCACGCCGGAACCGGACATGCGTCAGCTCAAGCGTCTGCGGGGCGGACTCAACGGGACTCAACCGGTGCTATTTTTTAGCGAAGTCGGGCAGGGGGCGGCGCATGATAAAGGCGATCTGTTTGCCGTCGTCGGAAAAGACTCCTTCATTGACCGAGCGATCCGGAGCCAGTGGAAACAGGATGGGAGGTTCTTCCGGATGTGCAGGATCAACGGTATAGAGCTGGAGTTGTTTGTTGGCGCTCTTGGAAAAGAGTACCTTGCCATCCGGTGTCCAGGAGACATGATGATCGATGGGACCTTCAAAACATCTGATCAGCCCGTTGCGGGCTCCCCGGGTATCGATCACCGCCAGTTCGATCATGCCGTCGTTACGCATTCCGCGAAAGGCGATGAATCGGTTATCCGGGGACCAGGCAAAATTCCAGCTGATCTGCCGATAAGGAGACAGGCCGTCGTCAAATAAAAATTCACGGGTTCCTTCCACCAGGCTGTAAATACAGAAATTGTCCGCAGCAGCTGTTCGCTTCGTATAGGCAATCCGTGTGCCGTCCGGGGACCAGTCCGTTCCCCATCCCTGTTCATCGAGTTGGACTGGTTCGCTGTCTGGATCGTCCACATCCTGGACCCAGATCCCATAATTGGGGGAATAGCGTGAATAAGCCACACGTTTTCCCTGGGGGGAAAAGCTGGGCATGGCGCCATCTCCCAGGACGCGAATATGGGTTCCATCCGCATTGAAAACAATGATCTGGGCATTATTCCCCCGTTCTCCTTGCCGTTGCCGCCAGCCATCGATCGCCATCCGCTTTCCATCCGCGGTCCAGTCCGGAGAGCCGTTGGCCAGAAAATCAGGCAGGTGCATCACCGTTGTGATGTCCGATCCATCGGCATTGGCCTTCAGCAACCGGGTCACGTATTCATCGGCTCCCGGTTTTTCCTGTGCCTGGCCCGGAACCGTCAGCATGCCCCAAAGAACCAACAGGCATCCGATCCGAAACAAGCATCTGAAGCCGGTCCAGGTTTCTCGGAGAAGGGGACTCATGGAAAGAGAAGGACGTGTCGCGACAGCAGGCATGGAAAACTCCGGGCATTCTGAAGGCATTCGAAAGGCATTTTGACGGCAAGGAACAGCGTTTGAAATGGAAAATCCTTTCCTGAAAAGACGCAATCATTTTTTGTTCGAATTCAATTTCGGTATCAATGTCGCTTTCTGTCTTTGACTTCTGTCTGTTTGAAGCATCTATTGGGCAGCCACGGCTTCCGGACCATCGATCAGGCCATCGTGATTCGCATCGAACTTTTCAAACGTTTGAGCGTCGCCTAGAAATTCACGGGGAGATAAATCACCGTCCATGTTGCGATCCATGTTTGAAAACCACACGGGCCTTGTCGAGGAGAGTTGTTGAAGTGGAGTCCGCGTCCTCTCGGACCCCACGATGAATCCGGCCTGCCGGACCGCGAATAATTGTGCAGTACCAATTCCCTGGCCCAGCACCAGGTGAAAATTCCTGGGCAGTTCTTCGAAAGTCACTTCTCCATCCTGATTGCTGTCCCATTGCAAGACCCGTTCGGGCAGGTGCATGAAAACCCGCTGTGTCAGTCCCTGTTGGGGAGCCGAAGCGAGTGCGGTAAACAGGTCGAATCCCGATTCGTCCACTTCGATCCGCGTTTTTAAAGCTGCCATTAGAAAAAGAGGAATGATTCCAGCCCGGTATTCTTCCCAGAAGATCTTGCCGTCCTGATCAGTATCCGCTTCGAAAAAGTCCAGCCCTTTCATGTTGCTGGCTTCATTCCGGTCGACATAGTCGTTTTTGTCGCGATCGAGTCGTCCAAAACTCTCTTTCAGATTCGATTCCTTTGGCGTGGCGGGATTTTCTTCCATCCGGAATGACAATTGAACCGGCCCATATTTCAATTCCGCTTTGCCGTTGCGAAACGGATCCGTGGATTGCCCTTGCACATCCAGAATCGCCAATTGTGCGGAAGCGGAGGGATTGGAATTCTGATGTCTCCGGATCACAAAAATTCGATCCGGCGTTTGGGAATGCAGGATCTGGCTCCATTCCTCGGCAGAGAGTTTTCCATCCTGGTCCTTATCCAGGGATGTGAGCACGGCCGGCAAATGTCCGGCTGGAACGTTCCCGGTGCCTGATGAAGAGTCGAGAGATACGATTGGATATCTTCTCAGACATTCCCTTCCAAACTGTTGTGGTTGCAAGGATGCAGCCAGGGCAAAAGTCGTCGGGCCGGTCTTTTTGTCTTCATGGGGGGGGATTGGAGGGTTCGATAAAATCAATTCCGAGCTCATCCAGATTTCGTCATTGTTCAAGTCCATCTTGCGGAGGTGATATGCTGCTGCTTTGAGTTCGGCCTGGCTGATGCGATTGTTGTGATCGACATCAATCGCCTGAAATAATACTTGTCCAACGGGCGGAGCCGCTGAAGCCGCTTCCTGGATGGGGCTGACCAGCGACAGGGAGTCGAGTCCCAGCCAGTGAATGTAGGACCGCAGTTCCTCCTTTGTTTTCACGGAGCTGCGCGGTCCCTGTAGTAAGAGTTGGCGAGACGGAGAATGACCGGAACCGGAAATTCCAACCATGGCCAGTGTTCGTTCGGAGGGCAATAATTTCCGTTCCTGGCTGGACAGGATCCCATCCTGATCCTGATCGAGTACCTTGAACAGATCCGATAAAAGTTGCTCCGCATGTTCTGCAATGGGGCGGCCGTCCACCATGACAATGAATCGGAACAGGTAAGGGTGATCGGGAGCATAAAAGACGACGTCCGTCCCGGAGAGATGGACCGCGGGATCATCATCGGCCCGCGCCAGAGGCGGACCGTCCAGGCAAAGCAGGAAGACGATGAATGTGAGACACGTTTTTTTCATAGCAAAACCTCTGGGATTGGTTTCGCATCGGGGTCGGCCAGACGAATGGGGCGATCCGCGTTGGACAGATTCTGGCGCATGGGATCCAGTTTCAGTGCTTTGCAGATGGTGGCGATGAAATCGGCGTGATTGATGGGCCGGTCCGCCACGCTGGCCCCGCTTCCGGATGTTTTTCCGATCGCCTGGCCTCCTTGAATCGCTCCGCTGAGAACGGTACTCCAGGCGGTCGGAAAATGATCTCGTCCTCCGGTGGAATTAATTCCGGGAGTCCGCCCGAATTCTCCCATCCAGACGATCAGCGTGGAATCCAGCCGGCCGCGTTCCTTCAAATCGTTCATTAAAGCGGACCACCCCTGGTCGAGCGGGCCACAGAGAGATTTTACAGTGGCAAAATTATCCTGATGCGTATCCCAGTTGCGGCCATTCTGGTTATCTGTCCGATTCAAGATCACCTCGACAAAGGGAACCGATTGTTCCACGAGCCTTCGCGCCAGCAGACAGGCCTGTCCAAAACGGTTGCGCCCATAAGCGTCGCGGACTTTGTCAGGCTCTTCGTTCAGTTGAAAGGCTTTTGCAGCGGGAGAGTTCATCAGACGCACCGCTCGTTCGTAGCTGGACTGGCGGCTTAAAAACAGGGGATCGGGATGATCGTTGCCGAACCCTTTTTCAAATTCCCGCAACAGATTCAAACGTTCCTGCATGTCCGTCCGGAACGCTCCCGTTTTCATGGGGTGAAGATTAGGGACCTGGAATTCCACCTGTTCGCCGTTTCGTTGTTGCTCACTGACTTCCAGCGGCGCATATCTGGGACCAAGGAAACCGGATCCGGCTGCGGCGGGATTGGCAAACGGGCGTCCGCCGATCGTGACGTAATCCGGCAGATCATGTTCTTCCCGGACCAGTTCCTTGCTGAGGAATGAACCGAGAGTGGGGTAACGAATTCCCCCTTCCGGAGAATAACCGGTCCGGAGCAGATAGCTTGCCCGGCCATGATCCCCCTCTTTGGTGCTCATGGAACGGATGAGCGCCAGATGGTCCATCATTGTCGCCAGGCGGGGCAGATATTCCGAGATCTGAATTCCGGGTACCGAAGTGGAGATCGCTTTGACCGGTCCGGCATTGGCATGGCCAGGTTTCGGGTCAAAGGTATCGATCTGGCTGGGACCGCCATCCATCCAGAGCAGGATGCAGGCCCTGTTCGCCCCCGGCATCCGGGCAGCTTCTTCCGCCAGCAACGGGAGCCAGCCCGACATCGAACTTCCAAGCGTCCCAATGGCGGAAAGCCGCAACCAGTCGCGGCGGGAGATTTCCCCGATTCGTTCCATGGCACGTTTCATTGCTGACCTCCCTCCCGGGGACTTGTTGATCGGAACCTCGCCCGATGCGGCATTTGCACTGGCGCTCGACCGGTTTGGTCTTTGTTCGATGACACTCAGCCTTGAAATTCTTGTCTTTTACCAGGATCCATGTGAGACCTCATTGACAACTCCGCGCTAATGAATCAGACAAAACTCGCTGCTGTTGAGCAGCACCCAGAACAATTCGGAAAATCCTTGATTTCGATTACCGATCGGCAACTTCACAGAAGGAACGAACGTTTTCTGATATGTGGAGTCATTCAAAAATGTGTGGATTCGGTCCCGTTCCGGGGATGATGGAAAACGAGTCAGCGTGGCTAGAAACAGAGTGTCGATTTTTTGGTCGAAGTCCAGATAAGGGGCAGCCAGAATGGCTGCCAGAGTGCCGGGGCTTCGCCAGCTCACCGACTGGGAAATCTGCGGGCTGTTCATCATCAGCAGCGATTGCAGAATCGATGACTCCCGCTCCGCGTTCGAAGCGGCATTGTTGGGAAACAGGCTTTCAAATGATCTGGCGGAGAAGCTGTCCAACCGGGTATTCAATGTTAAGCCCATCCGGAGGTCTGATCTCGTTCCGGATGCCTGCATGAGCGAATTTCGTAATTGCGACGCCGTCAATCCCTGGACCCACATCCGGGCGAACATCTCCGGAGCCTCCTGGCTGGGATGAGTGCGACGGCTGCTTAACTGGTATGTTTTGCTATAGGTGATCGCCCGCAGCAGAAATTTCAGATCGTAATCGTGCTGGACAAATTCATCCGCCAGCAAACTCAGAACCGCGGGATGGCTGGCGGGATTCTCCTCGTTGAAATCATCGACCGGATCGACCAGTCCCCGACCGAAAAGATGTCCCCAGATTCGATTGACGATCGCCTGGGAAAATCGCTGGTTTGTCCGGGCGGTGATCCATTCCGCAAGCATCTGACGAGAATCCGTTCCCACTTTCCAGCTCCGGGCTGAATCATCCAGGAAACTGGCGGTTGCATAATTTTCGGTCTTGGGGATCTTGATCCGAAACGTGATTTTGCCGGCTTCGGTCTTCACCGGTTGTCCCGCGAAGAAGGCGGCCATTCCCCAGAACTCTTCCTGTTTCCAGTGGTCGAATGGATGGTCGTGGCACTGGGCGCATTCCAGCCGCACACCGAGAAAATAACGGGTTGCAGCGGCGGCCAGATTTTCCGGCGCCGCCTGCCGCGAACGATAAAAGGCAGCAGGATTGACCTGTCGGGGATCAAGTGCTGAGGAAAAGGTCTGCGGCGCCTGGTTCCCCGAATTGGAATCTCCCATCAGAATGAGAGAGATGATTCGATCATAAGGCGTTTCCTGGGCAAATTGCCGGGCGAGCCAGAACTCGAAACCATTGGCTTCCTGAGTTGAAAAGAAGTTCTGCCCCGAATCCGGAATCAGCACGTCCCGCAGAATCTCCGCGAAATGAGTGCAGTAAGCTGGACCGTCCAGGCATTGATCGATCTGTTGTTGCCGCTTGTCTGGCGAGTTGCTTGCAAGAAAACTTCTGGCGCTGAAAACATCCGGAATCGTTCCGTTCAAGTGGAGGAAAATCCGCCTGAGAAATTCGGCATCGTCCGAGGCTGCGGTGGGGACAACATTGGCTGCCTGCCAGTCCGCCTGCATTTGCTCGTCCAGCAGATTGGCGACTCTTTGAGCCGTCTTTGGTCCTTTTCGATCTTCCGCCTGTCCCGTGGCAGTCGTCATCAGCATTACGACGACACCCAGAAATCCGACTGTCCATGAGATCGGTCGAGATTGCAGTCCGGCTGACTTCTGGCGCCATATCGTCATCGGGATCCTTTGCAACAGGGATCTTCAATTCTTACGACTCGAACAGGTTGCTTGCACCAGAACCCGCGTGGCCCATGCATTCATTCGGGAAAGACCAATTCTCGCGTGGCAGAACATAACTCCTGCGGAATGAAGAAGCCTTCATCGAGACCAGACCATTTTTCAGAACGGAATTCACGATAAGGCCCCGGACAAAAAGGCAACGGATAGGCAGTGACGGGACAGGCCGGGACCAGGGTGAGTTTAACATTCCGGGTGAACAAAAGAAATCATTTTGTCATCATAAAAAGTGCGGAAGAGGAATGAGGCGGGAGCAGATTGTTCAGACCTGAACCCGCGCGGCAGCCTTCGTGTTTTGTGTTCACCATTCTGCTCCCCTCATCGTTTATTGTTTCCTCTGAATCTGTTTCCCTGAGAATATCAAGGTGTCCCATGGTTCTATTGTTTCTCTTGGCGATGGTGTTTCTGCTTTCCGGAACGTCATTGGCTGATGAATTGCCGTCCGGTCTGAAATCCGTGGATTCGCTCGTGGAAACGGCCATTCAGGCGGGAGAGATGCCGGGGGCGGTGGTCGTGATTGGAACCACGGACCGGGTTCTTCACAAAAGAGCATACGGCCAACGCCAAATCCTTCCGACTCCGGAAACGATGACTCTTGAGACCGTCTTCGATCTTGCTTCTCTCACCAAACCCATTGCCACCGCCACCAGCGTTCTGCTCTTGAGTCAGCAGGGAAAAGTCGACATCGCTGCTCCGGTCTCGACGTTTCTTCCGGAATTTGCCCGCAATGGGAAACAGGAGATCACGGTTGCCCAGTTGCTGACGCATACCGCTGGACTGATCGCGGATAACGCGCTCCGGGATTATGCGGACGGTCGGGCGACAGCCTGGAATAACATCTGCCAGTTGAAACTGCTCGCGGCTCCGGGAGAAAGATTCGTCTACAGCGATGTCGGATTCATCACGCTTGGAATGCTGGTGGAACGGGTTTCCGGGATGAACGAACACGAATTTACCGAGAAGTTCCTTTTCGGCCCGTTGAAGATGACTCAAACGGGATATCTGCCGGGGAAGACCGTGCAGCCACGGATTGCGCCCATGAATAAAGAGGGGGATGTCTGGATTCGAGGAGTGGTCCACGATCCACGGGCCCGGGCAATGGATGGCATTGCGGGCCATGCGGGATTGTTTTCCACCGCCGATGATCTGAGCCGTTATGCCCGCATGATCCTGCATCGCGGAATGTTCGAGGGCGTGCGCATTCTTCAGCCGGAAACGATCGCTCTTCTGTTGGAGTCGCGTCCGGTCCCCGGAGGAATCCGGACCTGGGGCTGGGATCGCCAGACCGGATATTCCCGTAACAAAGGGGAAGGCATGAGTCCGCAAGCCATCGGGCATGGAGGCTTTACCGGAACAGGTCTATGGATCGATCCACAATTGGACTTGTACGTCATTTTCCTGAGCAACCGTCTTCATCCGGATGGGCGCGGAGCCGTTAATCAGTTGATTGGCCGGATTGGGACCGAAGCTGTCCAGGCCATTCGGACCGACTCTCCCTCGACGCGCGATCCCGCGGGTAATTAACGAGGACAGGCTGATACTTTGTCTGATCATCGTCATTCTGAAAACATCGCGTCGAGAGTGACATCCCAACCGCAACGGGGTGACAAGGCTCCCATGAATGAGGCATTTCTCCGGTTCCTTCCGTTTCCCTGTTCGCAGGACTGCTCGCACGATCCTCCGGAAAACTCTACACTCGGAGAGACTCAACGCAGCAAAAATCAGGAGTTTCGAATGCGTCCTTGTCCTTTCGTTTTCCTTGTTCTCGCCATGGGATGGATCCCGTTCGCATTGCAAACGGCCCAGGCCCAACCGGTTGGCCAGCCCCAAATCCGCCGGGAGCATCGTCCGGAGCCATATTTCTCTTCTGAAGATCAGCAGCGGTTTTCCGAATTCGAAACATTTCCGGTGCCAGCTGGCCGAGTCAGAACCATTTCCTCTCCACGGGCAGAAGACGGTTCAAAGACAGAAGACGGCTCAAACGCAGTCGGCCGCCATGTCGCACACCTGCGAATGGCTGCGGAACATCTCCATCAAGCCGGGTTTGATGAAGAAGCGGAGAAACTTCGGGATCGGGCGTCACAACTCGAAGCCGAATTACGAAAGCGCCTCGCTGGCAGCGTTTCCACGCTTCTTCAGGAAGAGATTCGAGAACTGCGTCTGAGCATTGACGAACTGCGTCAGGAAGTCCATTTCCTCCGCCGCCAGCTTCAGTTGCAGCTGCCGTTCAAGGAAGGGGCCGGCATGTCCGGAAAATCGGGAGAGTCTCAAATGCCCGAGGCGCGAATTCGGATCCCGGATCGTCCCGGACCAATTACGGATGATGAACTGGATGCGGTTTCCGGCGACCGGTCCCGCTTCGACCGTCTTCACCACGATTCCCGGCGGAAACCTTCAGGGCAGCGTGATGCTGCCCCATCTTCCGAGGAACAACTCGAATTCGAACTTGTCCCTGTTCCTGCTCCGGATAACATTCGTGGAACTCCCCGAAAACGCGAGCCGGTTCCTACCCCCGTTCCTCCTTCCGATCCTTCGAAGAAAAAATCTCCCGCATGAAAATTCTGCTTGTGAATGATGATGGTATTCACGCTCCCGGCCTGCGGGCCATGCAGACGGTCTTGCGGGAACTCGGGGAAGTGCATGTCGTTGCCCCCCTGGTCGAACAAAGCGGAGTAGGCCATCGCATCACCTACCTGCATCCGATTCTTGTGAAAGAGATTCCGCATGAAGGAGAACGATACGGCTGGGCGGTTGACGGCAGCCCGGCGGACTGCGTGAAAATGGGAGTTCTCGAGCTCTGCCAGGGAGAACCGGATCTGATCGTCAGCGGGATCAACTCCGGGGCGAACGTTGGCATCAATGTCCTCTATTCCGGAACCGTGGCAGCGGCCATTGAAGGGGCTTTTTTCGGAATCACCTCAATTGCGGTCTCGCTGTCACAGGGGACTCCACCCGATTATCAGGCGACAGCCATCCGGGCGCTGCACATTATTCGTCAACTGCGGCAACAGACTTCGAAAAAAGGGATGTTGTGGAACGTCAACTTCCCCAACACAACCTCCGCTGGTCCGCGAGGCGTGAAACTCGCTTCGATGGAAGTGCATCGTCATGCGGATACGATTGAAAAACGGATCGATCCGCGCGGCCGCCCCTACTACTGGAGCGGACTCGATCCCATGAAGAATCATCAACTGGCTGCTGGATTTGACGTCAAGGAACTGACCGACGGCTATGTCACGATCACGCCCCTGCATTTCGATCTGACGGAAACCAGCATCTTGAACGGACTGCGCGGGGTTGAATGGACGCTTTGATCCATTATTTGATCGGTATTGTCCGCAAAAATCGTGATTCAGGCAGGGGCTGACCTGTTCAGTTTGTGGTTGTGTTTCTATTCCGTTTTTGTTGCGCCCCGAGCGAGTCATTCGTAGGGTGTGGCCGAGGCCCGGAAGGGGGGGCTGCCGCAGATCAGACGTTCTACCGGAAGGTGATCTCGTCTGGAAATTCACCGGGCCGCTGCCCCACCTTCAAGGGGACTTGCCTTTCGGGGGACGATCCACTCCTGGTGGGTCTGCGCGGTCGGGATCTTCTCTGGGGGGGCAATTCCCTGACAAACGACGCTGGTTTCCAATTCGCCGACCTTGACCACACCCTACAAATCTGAGCTTCAATTTGTGGTGGGTCTGCGGACGGTCAAACGGAGGATGGAGTTCTCTGTCTAGAATAACATTCATCCTGCCAGGAGGCACTCCCGTCCCGTCCTTGACCACACCCTACGGACTTGAAGAACGCCCGTCTTGGCCTGCGGGGATTTGTGTTTCCATTGGTCTCGACGGCATCGAAAGAATTCGAGCAACAAACTTCGGTCGACACTTCCAGGTGATTCCCTCGGTGGTCTTGAGCATCCCTGCCTGCGTTGCGTTGGGCTCCCCCAGGCACGAAAGGTAACAATGAAGCAAAACCCGACACCACCACCAATTTCTCTGGAATTTTGAAACAAACTGAACAGCCCAGGCGGGGGCTCGACATTCATTTCAGAATTGTGGGGACAGTGAAAGTCTGGCCGGGATCGAGCTTTTCTTCAAGTTCATGAGCGTCCAATGCGTACAACGGACTGATCTCGACGGGAACCCCCTTGGCGACGAGTCCTCCGGCAGCTTCAATCCATTCCTGGGCCAGATTCAACAAGGCGGCCCGACTCGTGGCGGGAGAATCGGGACCATCTGCGTTCTTGACCGGATTGAACTCGCGCGTCCGATTTCCTTCCACAACGAGTGCCACTTCCGCATGAGGAAGGGCGTCAAAGATGAACTGTTCAAATTTGTATGCATTCGGTTTAGAAGGCTGCTGGAGAATTCCGAATTCGTCCAGATAATTGACTTTTTTGTGCGCCCGATGAAATGGCAGCGACAAATTCTCTGTCAGCAGAGATTCGATCAACTCCCGTCTGAAAACGTGAATTGCGGTATTCCCCGCCCAGAAGACCAGTGTGCCGTCCGATTGTTTTCGTCTGGCCTGTTCCGGCGGCAGATCGCTGTACTCGATGATTTCCGTTTTGCCGTCGACCGTGGCCAGCACTCCCATTTTTTCGTCCGGGCTGACTTTGGGGACAACTTTGGTGGTCAGATCGGAATGACTCAACAGATGGTCCCCCAGCAAGGCGGGATCGCAGACAATGGCTGTGGGATTATCCACCTGATGGTAGTACAGGTGTTCGATATTCCGGTCGCGCATAATCCCCAACATACCATTGCGTTCCAATGCCCGGAGCATTCCCCCGTGTCCATCAGGGCTGGTGCTGATGCGGTCCTTGCGTTCCAGAAGCATCTTTCCTGTTTCGGCATCGACAGCGGGAAGTGACGCCTGCTGAAAAAAATAAACGTCCTCTTCGTTGAGCCCGAAATAGCGATTCTGTTCGAAAAACCTGACCGTGAGGTGATGGGTTGCCTCACTAGTCATGATGAAATACGGGATTCCTCGCTGCGCGCGATACGAGCGGGCACGGATCTGTTCACAGAAAATCTGAAACAGCGTCCGCTCGCTGACTGGACCAATCGGAAACATTCCCTTGGGAGCATCAAACCCCAGCCGGGTCCCTTGTCCGCCGGCAACCAGAATCGCTCCCACTTTCCCCTGATGAAGAAGTTCTTCGCCAACTTCCGCGGCATGTTTGTGTTGATCCTGCTCAACATGCGTTCGCGGAAAACGAACGAGTTGCTGGGGAGAGACCGCCCGGGCCGCCCGCTCGGCTCCACTTTCGGTCGCTGTCTGGCGGTCGCGATCACGAACCAGCCGGTGCATGAGCGGAAAATCGATGTTTCGAATCTGTTCCGTCAGCGAATTCTGGTGGGCGGCAGAAAGTTCGTCCCAGAACCGGACAAGATGTTCTTGTCCAGCCTGTTTCAGCAGGTCGAGAATATCGCGGGGAATGGGGGCGGTCGATGTCATGATTGATAGGGGTCCTCCAGTGCGGGAGACTATCACACGGAGAACGTTACGGAATAGAGGATTCGAAAGAAGTTTCCGGCAGAGGAGCGTCGGGAGGCGGACCATTGGGAGAAGCTGGGAAGAACGACATTTTCAATTCATTATCGCCGCAGGACGGAAGGTTTGCCGAGGTCGTTTTTCTCCCGGGGAAAAGTGATCTATACTCTTCACTTCGAACAGCGGGGAACGGGCCGCTTCATGGCATTTTCGATCGGTGGAACTCTGATGACAACAGGATTTGCAATTGTCGGCACGGGAATGATTTCCCGGTATCATGCCCAGGCGATCGCCGCGATTCCGGACGCCCGTCTGGTCGGGTGTTTCAATCACAATCTTGAGCGGGCCAAACCATTTGCGGAAGAATTCGGCTGCCAGGCCTATTCCAGCCTGGACGAAATGCTGGCGAATCCGGATGTGCAGGTCGTCACCATCTGCACGCCCAGCGGGGCGCATCTGGAACCGGCACTGGCGGCAGCCAAAGCTGGAAAGCATCTGCTTGTCGAAAAACCGCTGGAAATTACGCTCGAACGTTGTGATGCCATTATTTCCGCATGTGAGCAGGCGGGGACGCTGCTGGGAAGCATTCTGCCGTCGCGATTCAGTCCCGCCAATATCGCATTGAAGAAAGCAATTGAAACGGGGCGATTCGGCCGGTTGACGCTGGGAGATACCTATGTCAAATGGTGGCGAACACAGGCCTATTATGACGGCGGCGGATGGCGGGGGACATGGGCCCTGGATGGCGGCGGCGCCTTCATGAATCAGGCAATTCATAATGTCGACCTGCTGTACTGGTTCATGGGAGACGTTCAGGAGGTCTGCGGGCTGACCAGCACTCTGGCTCATGAACGCATTGAAGTCGAAGATGTCGGCACAGCCGTTGTCCGCTTCAAAAATGGAGCCTTGGGAACTCTGGAAGCCAGCACCAGCGTCTTTCCCGGTCTGCTCAAGAAAACCGAAATTCACGGGACGACCGGTTCCGCGATTATCGAACAGGATTCCATCCTTTTGTGGAATTTTGAAACAGAACTCCCGGAAGACGCGGAACTGCTCCAGCAATATGGACAGGGAAATCAGGTGTCGGGAGGAGCAGCGGACCCCAAAGCCATTTCCTTTATCGGCCATCAGCGTCAGTTCGAAGATTTCATCGAGGCGATCCGGACCCACCGTTTGCCGCGAATTGACGGATTCGAAGGTCGCAAAAGCGTGGAACTGATTCTGGCGATTTATGAATCGTCCAGGACCGGAAAACGAATTTCACTCCCGCTGGGACATTGATCCGCATGGGTATAAAAGGCCGCAAAGCAGATCGTTCATTATCTTTGGGTGAAGACGTTGCCGCGGGCACCAGGATAGAATCATACCGTGTCGTCAGGATGCCCGATCGAGGCGGGTTGAAACCTGGGATCGGGAAGGCGAACGAATCGTTTCCGGGGGCCGCTTGCCGTCCTTTCCCGGCACGATTACACTGAAATTGCACTTCGTTGTTCTCTTTTTCGGTCGAGAGTTGCGTGCTGCCCGCTTTGTTGAGCTGATGCAGACCAGTCGTCATCGTCCGTCGTCAGTTTTGCAAATTTGGGAGACGGGAATTTATGGGCGTGATGCGGTTTTTGATCCCTCCGCGCCCGGAGCAGAGCGGATTTCCGGATCTGATGCACGCCTATCTGAGCGGGATGGATGGTCGAATCTATCCCACGCGCGTCGAACTGGAAGGAAACGTGCTGACGTGCCGGCGCCCCAGTTCGGAAAGTGCCAAACTCAATCTCCCCTGGAAAGTGCCGGGGGCGGGGCGACCGGTTCTCACGACGACATCTCTTCGGGAACGCGAAGAACCCTATCAGCTGACGCTGGAACTGGCCCGCGGAAAATTATCCGAAGTACGAGAAAGCTGGGCCGTCTGGGAACAGTCGGGGATGGCCATTCCCGAACTGTTTCGCACGGCTCAGAAACATGCTTTTCAGGCCTTCGCCAAGGCGGGAACCAGCCTTTCGAATCTGGAGGCCGCGAACCAGTGGGCGGAAACCGCTATTCATAAAGCCTGCCAGGCATCCGAAATCCTGATGGATGCTTACTCGATTCAACGGCTGGCGAGCATCCGCCGTTCTTCCCATCAGTCACCCGGACTGCTGGGGTGTGTCATTGATGAGCAGGCACTCTCTCCAGCAGGTTGCGAGACATTTCGCCAGGCATTCAACACGGCTTCCATTCCCATGCCCTGGAAGCAGGTCGAACCGGTGGAAGGGACCTATCACTGGGATGAACTGGACCGTCTCGTGCAATTTTGTGCTGAGCAGCGGTTCGTTCTGCGGGGTGGGCCGCTGATCGACTTGAGCCCGGGCGGACTGCCCGAATGGCTTGCCCCATGGAAGCAGGATTTCCTGAATCTGCCAATCTTTATCTGCGACTATATCGAGACGGCCATCTCCCGGTATCAGGGGCTGATCCGATTATGGGAAGTTTCCGCCTATGGAAACACCGGCGGAGCACTGGGACTGGGAGAAGATCATTGCCTGGCACTGACCGCCCGGACGCTGGAAGCGGCTCATCGGACGCATAGTGACGCCCAGTTTTTCATCCGTCTGGAATGCCCCTGGGGCGAATATCAGCGTCACGGGAATCATCGCCTCTCGCCCTTCCAGTTTGTCGACGCTCTGGTCCGTTCTAATCTCGGTCTGGCCGGTGTCACGCTGGAGATCAACGCCGGATATGGAGAACAGGCCTGTTATACTCGCGATCTGCTTGCCATCTCCCGATTGATTGACCAGTGGAGCCAGCTACAGTTGCAGATTCACGTGAATGTCGCCTGTCCCTCCGCTGCCGCGCCCGATCCACTGGCCGATCCGAAGTACGGGATCCGGAATCATGTTTTCCGAGACAAATGGGATGAGGAATCACAAGCAGACTGGATCGAACAACTGATGCCGCTGCTGTTGGCGAAATCCGCCGTGACCGGAGTGTTTTTAAGCCAGTTTGGAGATCATGTGCCGCATCGGTTTCCCCATGCCGGTCTGCTGGATCAGCAGGGAAATGTCAAAAAAATGCTCGAACCGTTGCGGTACCAGCTGCATCAGGACATGAGTTAGATCGCCGGCACAGGGAATCAGACCCATAAATCCCCCTGGGATGCGTTCCGTCCTGCGGGAATCAGCGTTTGATCCATTGAAACGCACGCTGCGCGGGCTCAAGCTGGAGTGGATCAACGCCTTCCTCAAGTGAATCACGCGCTGTGCGGATGTGGCGAGAGCAACTTGCTCGAACGTCGGTAACCAGGAGTCAAACCGTTTCAGGACGACCATGATTGAACGGCCCAAAACATGGGGTGAGTTGCAGCAGGCGGGGTATCGGCCAGTGCCGGTCAAACTTGAAATGCGGCGGAACCTGATCTCGCATCTGCAACGCGGACTTCCGCTGTTCCCGGGAATTCTCGGGTATGAAGAGACCGTCATCCCCCAGGTCGTCAACGGCATTCTCGCCCAGCATGACATGCTGTTTCTCGGTCTGCGGGGACAGGCAAAGACCCGGATGCTGCGAATGCTGACCGAGTTTCTGGATGACGCTCTTCCGATTGTCGCGGGATCGGAAATCCAGGACGATCCGTCGGCTCCTCTTTCCAAATATGCTCGCGATCTCCTGCAATCACAGGGAGACGCCACGCCGATTGAATGGATTGGCCGCCAGGAACGGTATCACGAAAAACTCGCGACCCCCGACGTCACGATTGCCGACCTGATTGGAGAAGTCGACCTGATCAAACATGCCGAAGGCCGCCATCTGGCCGATGAAGACGTCATGCACTTCGGACTGGTTCCCCGCAGTCATCGAGGAATTTTCTGCATGAACGAACTTCCCGATCTGTCGCCGAAAATCCAGGTCGGATTGTTCAATGTTCTGGAGGAACGGGATATTCAGATTCGCGGATTCACCGTTCGGCTTCCCCTGGATTTATGCCTCGTCTTCTCCGCAAATCCGGAGGATTATACGAATCGCGGTCGGATTGTGACGCCGCTGAAAGACCGCATCGGGACTGTCGTCCGGACGCATTATCCACTCACGCGGCAACTCGGCATCCGCATCATGGAAGAGCAGGCCTGGCTGGACCGGGAAGGGGTATCGGTCGTTGTTCCCTATTATCTGAAAGAGATTGTCGCGGAGATCAGCCGGCTGGCCCGGACAAGTCCGCATGTCAATCAGGCCTCCGGTGTCAGCGTCCGTATGTCCATTGCCAACATGGAGACGCTGGTTTCCAACGCGGAGCGGCGAGCGCTCGCCCAGGGACTGTCGGAGTCTCTGGCCCGGCCGGGAGACCTGTTCGCCCTCGCTGCCAGTTCCCGGGGAAAAATCGAACTGGCCCTGTCCGAAGAGACCGGTGATGAAGATCTCCTGTTGATACGGCTCATTGAAGAAGCGGTTAAAAATATCTTCGATCAGTCGTTTTCGCCCAAACGTTTTCCCGCTGTGGTCGAATATTTCAGCCTGGGGAACAAACTGGAGTTGAATGCCGATGCCTCCCCTGCAAACTTACTGGAAGCGGCCGGGAAAATTCGTGGTTTCCGTGATCAACTCCGCACACTCGCCCAGGAACTGGACCCCGCCCTGGCCGGGAGCGCGATGGCGGAAGAACTTCAAGCGGGCTTGATGGAACTGATTCTCCACAGTCTGTACGCTCACAATCGCCTGAATCGCAGGATCTCCCGGGGAAGCGTGCAATTCGGTGAATGATTTTGTCGGCTCCGCACAAAGTCCGCAGGTCTTGGCCTGCGGGCCTTGCGTCGCGTGACGTCCATTGCCGACATGGAAAAAGAAAGTCCTGTGTGCGTCAGGCATTTTCCGGACCGGTGGAGCATCACGATCATTCCAGCGAGAACGGAAATCCGGCGCGGGCGGTTTGTTCCGATCCCAACCAAAATCATGAACGCTGCACAAATTCTTCGCCAGCCGCGAAAATTCGGAACGTTTGCAGTGCAGAGAGGCAGAGATGTCCGACACGCTTTATATTATTGATACGTTTTCGCTGATCTTTCAGGTCTATCATGCCATCCGGCAGCCGATGACGGGAACACGGGGACAGCCGACAAATGCCATTTTTGGATTTGTCGGAGACATTGAACACTTGTTGAAAGACAAGCATCCCACGCATCTGGTCTGTGCGATGGAATCGCCCGAGCCGGGGGAACGGCTCACGATCTATGCGGACTACAAAGCCAATCGCGGCGCGATGCCGGACGATCTTCGCCCGCAGATTCCATTGATTCTGGACGTCCTGGCCGGATATCGCATTCCGGTCGTGAATCACGCCGGATGGGAAGCGGATGACGTCATTGCCACGCTGGCGGTCCGTGCCGCGCGGGCTGGAATGGACGTGCGGATTGTCAGCAATGATAAAGACCTGCGGCAACTGATCGGTCCCCGCGTCAAAATGTATCACATCCGCAAGAAGCAGTTTCTGGACGAAGTTCATCTTTTGGAAGAATGGGGAATCACACCTCAACAGGTCATTGATTTTCAATCCCTCGTCGGTGATTCCGTCGACAATGTCCCGGGAGTTCCGGGAATCGGTCCGAAAACGGCGCGGACGCTTCTGGAAAAATTCGGGACATTGGAAAATGTGCTCGCCAACGCCGATCAAGCCCCCGGGAAGAAACTGATTGAAAATCTGAAGAAGTTCCACGGGCAGGCCCTGATGAGCCGGGATTTGGTCCGGTTGCGGACCGACTTGAACCTGGAACTGGACTGGGAACTGGCCCGGGTTCGCGAACCCGATTCCGCCCGTTTGCTGGAGTTGTACACCGATTTCGGGTTTCGCCGGTACGCTGCCGACATGCGGGCCACGGTCATGCAGGCGACGGGTACGGTAACGGTGGAAGCCTCTTCCGACTCCATCATCGCCGTCGCGCCCGTGGAAAAGCCGCGGTCCTGGAGCATCGTCCGGACACCAGCGGAGTTCGAAGGATTTCTGCTCCGGTTGCAAAGTCAGAAAGAAATCTGCGTCGATCTGGAAACGACCAGCATCGATCCCCTGCGGGCCGATATCGTTGGCTGGGCAGTCTCATGGCAGGCTGGAGAAGCCTATTATCTGCCGGTGGACGGGCCGCGCGGTTCCCCGGTCCTTGCCGCGAGCGATGTCCTGAATGGAATGAAGCCGATCCTCGAAGATCCGAATCGGACCATTGTCAACCAGAATATCAAATATGACTGGCTCGTTCTGCGGAGAGCCGGAGTCGAAATTGCCCATCCCGGCATGGATCCCATGATCGGCGATTTTCTGCTCGAAGCGGGAGCCCGCAGCCATGGCCAGGATGAACTGACCCGCCGATATCTGTTCCGCTCCATGATTCCCATCAGCGATCTGATCGGAAAAGGGAAGCAGCAACTCAAAATGTTTGAAGTCGATGTCGATCGGGTGGCGGAATATGCCAGCGAAGATGCCGACATGGCCCTGCAACTCGCGCATGTCATTACCGAACGGCTCAAAGAGATCGGCCTGTTCGAGCTCTACTGGGATCTGGAACGGCCGCTCATCTCCGTCCTGGTGGATATGGAATGGAACGGCATCCGCATCGATATCGAAGAACTGGCCCGGCAAAGCCAGCAGGTGACATCCCGGTTGCAGGAGTTAATGAAGGAGATTTATCTCCTGGCGCAATGCGAATTCAATATCGATTCCCCCAAACAGCTCGCCCGGGTCCTCTTCGAGGAACTCAAACTTCCCGTGCAGAAGCGGACGAAAACCGGTCCCAGCACCGATCAGGAAGTGCTCGAAAAACTGGCGGCACTCCACCCATTGCCCAAATTGCTGATCGAACACCGGATGCTGTCCAAACTCAAAGGGACCTATCTCGATGCCCTGCCCAAACTCGTTCATCCGAAAACCGGAAACGTGCATACATCCTTCAGCCAGGTAGCGGCCTCTACCGGTCGGTTGAGTTCCAGCGATCCAAACTTGCAGAACATTCCCATCCGGACCCAGGAAGGGCGGCAGATTCGACAGGCTTTTATTCCCTCCCGTGACGGATGGAAACTGGTCTGCCTGGACTATTCACAAATCGAGCTGCGAATGCTGGCCCACTTCTGCCAGGATGCGGCCCTGCTGGAATCGTTCCGGAAGGGAGAAGATATTCATCAGGCCGTCGCTGCGCAGGTTTATGGTGTTCCGTTGAACGAAGTCACGACTGCCCAGCGGCGCGTTGCTAAAGCGGTCAACTTTGGCGTGATTTATGGCCAGACAGCTTATGGACTTGCTGCCACGCTGGGAATTTCGCAGGACGATGCGGCCCAGTTTATCGAGGACTATTTCCACAAGTATGCTTCGATAGACCGATTCATTCATGACACGCTGAACGAATGCCGGCGTCTGGGGTACGCCAAAACGATTCTGGGCCGCCGCCGCGAAATTTCGGGAATCCGTCCACGGATTTTTGGAAATCTCAATCTTCCGGAACGGACCGCTGTCAACGCCGTGATTCAGGGGTCCGCCGCCGACTTGATCAAGCAGGCCATGATCAATGTTTCCGCCCGTCTGAAACGGGAACAGCATCCCGCCCGGATGCTGTTGCAGATTCACGATGAACTGGTGTTTGAAGCTCCTGCGGATGATGTGGCCAGTCTCGTCAAGATTGCCCGGCATGAAATGTCGATTGCACTCCGGCTGGACGTTCCGATCGTGGTGGACTGCAAAGTGGGAGACAACTGGCTGGCTGCGGAACCGTACGTTTAGCCTCAATCCCCGTTTGAAAGACCGGGAACTTCCAACAAGAGAAAAGAGAGCGGATGGAGATTCGTGAATTTGCTGAGCAGGTTCTGCTGGCTTCCGACCTGGAGGTCAAGCTGCGAACGATCCCGTCGCGGTTGACCGATGCTGCGCCGGGCGCTGCGCGGCGTCTTTCCGAACCGGTCCGTTCGGAACAACTGCAATTCGCCCCGCGTCGCGCAGCCCCACGAATGCCGGCTCCGGGGGCTTTTCAAAATCCAGGCAAACGCGGGCTGGCCCATCACTTGATGGCCAATCATGAATTGCAGGCGCTGGAAGTGATGGCCTGGGTTTTGCTGGCGTTTCCTGATGCCCCCGCGGAATTCCGGGCCGGCATGGTGAATGTGATGCGTGATGAACAACGGCACACGCGGATGCATATTGAACGGGCCGCGAAACTCGGATGCCCTTTTGGAAGCCGTCCGGTGAACTGTTACATCTGGAAAAAAGCCATGGCCTTCACCAGCGTTCTGGATTACCTGGCGGGATTGCCGCTGGTCCTGGAAGCGGCCAATCTGGATCACTCGCTCGAACTGGCTGCTGCTTTCGAAGCCTGTGGCGACCTGCGCAGTGCCGCACTGATGAAACAGATTCACCGCGATGAAATTGAACACGTTCGTTTCGGGTTGATCTGGATGCGGAAACTCAAACCGCAACAACTCAGCGATTTTGAAGTTTTTTCCCAGCATCTGCACTGGCCATTGCGGCCCGGTAAAGCCCGGGGACATCAGTTTCAGCGGGAGGCCCGGACGCTGGCAGGGATGGATGAAGACTTTCTGCGGCAGATTGAACTGGCTGAAAACGACCCCTCTTGAGCGGACCGATTCCATTTGTCCGGCCTTTTTGAAACAATCCGGCAAGCGGCCGCCGGTTTCTTTCGAAGAGCCGCTGGAGCGGATTTCAAGAAGACGACCTTGAACAGGAACCGATTGATGCAGCAACTCACTTCCACCGGCTCTGTTCTTTGTATTGCGAACGTTCTGAATTTTCGCAGCTGGCGAGGATTTTCTGCCGCATTCATGGCGTTGATTGCGTCCGGAATGAACCGGCTGCCCTGGACACTTGCGCTGGGGGTGTGGCTGTCGTTGTCCCAGAGTCTGCTCCTGGCCCAGCCGTCTCCGTATGATGTCTTCCCGGAAGCGACCCCACCCTATTACCGGGTGCGATATGAGCCGTCGACCGAGCCGGGTGAATTGATTTTTGGAGTCAATTACACGATCTGGATTCCCCCGCAGGTGAATGTGTTGCGGGGCGTGATCGTTCATCAGCACGGATGTGGAGAAGGTTCCTGCAAATCCGGGCTGACCGGGGCTTACGATCTCCATTGGCAGGCCCTGGCCCGAAAGCACGAATGTGCGCTGCTTGCTCCCGCATATGAACAGCCGGAAAAGGCGGATTGCCAGATGTGGTGTGATCCCCGGAATGGATCGGACCGGGCGTTTCAACGCGGCCTGGTCGATCTGGGAAAGAAATCGGGGCATCCCGAACTGGCAAGCGTTCCCTGGGCATTGTGGGGACATAGCGGAGGAGGTCACTGGGCCGGGGGAATGGTGATTCTTCATCCCGAACGAATTCTTGCCGCCTGGCTGCGATCAGGAACGCCGCTTCTTCAGGAAAATCCGAACCGTCCCCACATTCATCCGCATCACTTCCCCGACGAAGCCCTGGGTGTTCCCGTGATGGTGAATCTCGGGACGAAGGAAGGAGTCACGGAGACCGGGGGGCGATTTGCGGCTGTGTGGGAGGAGAATGAAAAATTCTTCAAAGCCACCCGCGTCCGCGGTGGACTGGTCGGCGTGGCGGTCGATCCGCTCACAGCTCATGAATGCGGTAATCAGCGATATATCGCCATCCCCTGGCTGGATGCCTGCTTGAGCCTGCGGATGTCGGATAAAAATGGTGTCCCGCCCAACGCCATGCCCGTGGAACAGGCGTGGCTGGCTCCTCCGACCGGTTTCATTGCCATGTCGGCAGCGGCGTTTCAAGGGGATCCGCTGAAAGCGGGATGGTTGCCAAATGAAGCTATTGCACGGACCTGGATGCAGTATGTCAAAGACACCAATGTCTCCGATCCGACTCCGCCTCCCGCCCCTGCCGATCTTGTTCTCAACAATGGAACGCTGACATGGAAAGCCACCGCCGATTTAGAAAGCGGGCTGGCCGGTTTTCTGATTGAGCGAGACGGCGAAATCATCGCCCGGTTGCCGGAGCAGGGAAAAAATCCATTCGGACGCCCCGTTTTTCAAAATCTGCAATACAGCGACACCCCGACACAACCCCTGGTCGTCATGCAGTTCACCGATGCCGCCGCTGATCTCGCCCGGCAGCATCGGTATCGTGTGATCGCGGTCAATACCGTGGGGCTGAAATCCGCTCCCTCTGAAAATGTGACAGCGGCGCAATCGTCGCGATGATCAACACAAAAGGAGCGTCGATTATTCCACCGTCACACTTTTAGCGAGATTCCGGGGACGGTCCACATTGCAGCCCCGCATCAGGGCGATGTGATAGGCCAGCAGCTGCAATGGGATACTCGTGACGAGTGGCGACATGCACTCATCCGTTTCGGGGACATAGATGACATCATCGGCAATCTCGCCCACGCGGCGGTCTCCCTCACAGGCAATGGCGATGACCGGGCCTTTGCGGGCTTTGACTTCCTCAAGGTTGCTGAGGACTTTCGGATAAATCCCCCCCTTGGGAATGATGAACAGACTGGGGGTGTCTTCATCCACCAGGGCGATTGGGCCATGCTTCATTTCCGCGGCGGGATAACCTTCCGCATGGATGTAGCTGATCTCTTTCAATTTTAAAGCCCCTTCCAGGGCGACCGGAAAGTTATACAACCGTCCCATGTACAGAAAATTAGAACTCTGGTAGTACTTGGCGGCAATTTCCTGGACCGCATCGTTGCATTTCAGGGTCTCGGCAACTTTGTCGGGCATGGTTCGCAGGGCGCGAATGATGTTTTTCCCCGCCTGGTAGGACATGTGCCGCATCCGCCCGAAGTACAGGGCCAGCATGGTCAGGACCGTCACCTGCGAGGTGAAGGCTTTGGTGGACGCCACGCCGATTTCCGACCCCGCATACAGGTACACTCCGCCGTCCGCTTCCCGGGCGATTGTCGATCCGACGACATTACAGATTGCCAGCGTTGGATGTCCCTTGCGTTTGCACTCCCGCATGGCGGCCAGCGTGTCCGCGGTTTCGCCGCTTTGGGTAATGGCGAAGACCATCGTCCGGTCGGAAAGGGGAGGATTGCGATAACGCAGTTCGCTCGCGTATTCGACTTCCACGGGAATCCGCGCAAACTCCTCGATCAGATATTCGCCGACCAGGCCCGCGTGCCAGCTTGTTCCGCAGGCTGTGAGGACAATCCGATCGATCCGCCGCAACTGCGGAGTTGTCAGGTTCAATCCGCCGAATCGCGCGGTCGCTTCGTCGTCATCCAGACGGCCGCGAAGGGCGTTTTCAATGGTCTGCGGCTGCTCAAAAATCTCCTTGAGCATGTAATGCGGATAGTCCCCCAGCTCAATATCGGTGGAAACCTGGTTCAGCGTCTTAATGGAAGGGGACTGCCGACCGGTGTCTCGGTGGAGCAGTTCCATTCCCTCGGGGGTGAGCATTGCCAGCTCGTTGTCGGCAAGATAGACCACCTGGTCCGTATAACCGACCAGAGGCGTTCCATCGCTGGCCAGAAAGTATTCGCGTTCTCCAATTCCAATGACGAGCGGACTGCCATTGCGGGCTGCAATCAGCAGGTTCGGGCAATCGCGGAACATCACCGCCAGCCCGTAGGTTCCCTTCAATTTGCGGAGTGTGATTTCCAGAGCCCGTAAGCAGGTCTGGGGATCCGCCGGATCTTCTCCGAGTTTGTATTGCTCTTCGAGATGATGTGCCAGCAGATGGGCCACCACCTCGGTATCTGTTTCCGTGTGAAACACATATCCCAGAGATTGAAGCTGCCCTCGTAACGAGGCGTAATTTTCGATCACGCCATTATGGACAAGAACCACCTCGCCAGTTCCTCCCACGTGAGGATGAGAGTTTCGGTCGCAGGGGGCGCCATGGGTTGCCCAGCGGGTATGTCCGATTCCGGCTGTCCCGCTCACCGGCTCATTTTCCACGAATGCGGCCAGTTCCTGAACGCGGCCGGTTTTTTTACGAATGACGATCCGGTCTTCTTCAGCAACGGCGATCCCGGCGCTGTCATAGCCGCGATACTCCAGCCGGTGCAGCCCTTCCAGCAGAAAGTTGCACACATCCCGGTGCCCGACATATCCGACAATTCCGCACATCGTGTTTATATCCTTGAAGTTCCGGAAATCAGGCGAAACTTAGTTCGATTTTCCGCGGAAGGTCAAGATCACCCTGGCAGGGAGAACTCGCCAAGGCGGATGGGTTGTGCTTTTTACAAGAACTCCGTCCCTTTGATGGAGTCTTTTGCTGTGAGAGAGATGAATCAGACGCTTCTTTTCCTCAGCCCCCGCAACAGAAAAGGGCCCCTGTCGTTTGCATTCCGACAGAGGCCCTGCTGAGGGCGAACAGGTTGCTGAAAAGATTGGAAAAGGTTCGAGAGGCCACCCGGAAAGCATGAGTCGCCCCATGCTTTCCGGGCCGTTGCCGAAACAGGGACAGGTTTGTCCAACCTGCCCCCGTGATTCGTCACACGCCGGGGATATCGAGTTTTTCATCTTCCACGATACGGCGAATCTTCTGCATGGCTCGCGATTCGATTTGCCGGATCCGTTCCTTGGTGACATTGAACCGGGTTCCCACCTGTTCAAGGGTCTCCGATTCCGTGCCGCGTTCCAGACCGTAGCGGTGCATGATGATGGCTCGTTCCCGTTCATCCAGGTTATCCAGGATGTCGAGAATGATCTGATGCTGTTTGTGATTGACAGCTTCTTCAGCGAACTGGCTGCCGCGTCCGTCTTCCGAAAACTGGAAGACTTCCTCGATCCCGGTCCGGTAGCGATCCAGGAGTTTATGCTCAGCCGGAATCGACCGGGCATAATTCTTCATAATCGCCCAGCTGGCATAGGTCGAAAACTTGTTTCCCTTCGTGTAATCAAATTTCTCGATGGCCCGGATCAGCGACATGTTTCCATCGCTGACCATTTCGAAAAAGTTGGTCGTCGGTTTCATATGCCGTTTGGCAATGGAAACCACGAGCCGCAGATTGCTGCGAATCAGAAAGTTTTTGACTTCGCCGGCCTTGTCGACCAGCTGTTCGATTTCATCGAGGTCGCGAGTCCGGGGCCGCCGGTTCGCGAGACGTTTCTGAAGCAGGGCCGCTTTGAACTTCAGGTAGTTCATTTTGCGGAAGTAATATCCTTCTTCTTCCCGTGTGAGCAGCGGAACGGAATACAGGCTCGCCAGATAAGGGGGCAACCCCGGAGGGGCTTTGACAGCTCCCCCTTTCTTATCCATGTGCGGCGGCGGACCCAGAATCACCTGTTCCGCGTTTGGCTTGTGGAACTCCGGACTGTCCATGTAATCCACGGGGGATTTCAGGAGCATTTCCGTCCGGACTTCCGAGACAATGCGATACACGCTCGTCCGGGTGCGGCAATATTCCTGGGCGAGGGCATCGGCCGACATTCCGCCGGCAAATTTCTGATAAATCTCCTGCTTTCGTTCGGAGGTCAGCGGGGAGCTGGCATTTGGAAAGATCGCATTTTCCGGATGGTCTTCGTCATACTGCTTCAGCGTGTAACGGATCGTTTCCGGAGAACGATTGAACGACCGCGACAACCGTTTTCCGACTTCGGAAGGGCAGGCCCCATGCCGGGCCAGTCGTTGGGCCTTCAAAACAATCTCCACTTTTTCCGACTCGGAAAGTTGTGTGAATCGGGCTCCCCGTTCGATATCGGTCCCGTGTTCGTTGATGAACCGATCCACCGAGGAACGCAAAAAACCGACCCGGGTCCGGTTGCCGAACTTGAAACGCCGGCTCACCAGACCTCGTTTTCGCCAGCGGTCGACCGTCTTCGTGGAGACATTGAACTGTTCGCTGACGTCGTCGACAGTTAAGACGGGTTCTCCCGCCCGCTCGACCGGCAATTCCAGGCTTTCGGACAGTTCCTCCACAAACAGCGGCAAGTCGTGCTGCAATTCCGCGACGGTAAGGATCAAATCGGGATATTTCTCCGGTCGGAATCCGGTCAGGGCTTCACACAGTTCGGGATACCGGTACGTGCTCTCGGGGAGCAGCGAATTGAGCAGGACTTCGGCGCGATCCATCTGTTCCAGCCGTTTGTCCAGCGGTGCGTATCGCTTCTGCTGCTCAGTCAGTTGTTTCAGAGCGGGATGATTGAATTTGCTAGTCATGGCAAGCCCCCCTCTCAGCAAGTCGTTCCCGGCTGGTCATCAGCCGCGGAGTGTCCTGAAAAACCTCATTTTCAATTTCATTCACATTCGAGCTTCGACATCATCAATAACGGGGAAAAGATGCGTTTCGATCATCCAAAGTTCGCTCGCGAAGGAAATTTCTCTGAAAAAACATTCAAATCGTGTATGCAATAGAAAGTTGCAGAACACGTGCCGTTTCCGGGTCGAAATCGGGGGAGATTTTTCAAGTTATTCCAAATTCATGAGTTAAGTCGATTTTTCAAATCTTGGACAGTTGGTTGTCTGACTGAATTGTCTCCCGGGTGACTCAAATGTGATCATTTTGAATGAGGTCCGGCGGAGGATTTTGTGTCGGGGCGGCAATTTTCGACTGGACACGGCAGGTGGACAGTTGGTTCCGGGGTTTGCGGTATTCCTGTCAAAATACAGAAACGGATTTCCTGAGGAGTCGTCTTCAGATCGGCAGCAAAGTTTTGCTTTTCCGTAAAGCCCTCGACAGAGAGAGACTCCACACAAGCGATGCGCTCCAGAGCCGCTCAGGGATCCCGAGCTGTCCACAAATGACGAAGAGGCCGGGTGCGGAAGATCCTGCCGCGTTTGGTCGAGCACATTGTCTCGACCCGGCAAGCTCTCACATCTCATAACAGCGGGAATCCCCCGATCATGAGAGAACCGTTTGTGGCATTCCATCGGGGCATTCGATAGATTTGCATTCGCACTCAATTTCAATCCGGGAGCAGACCAAATGAAATGGTGGAAGCGTTGTGTTGCGGGGGTGATTGTCTCTCTGGCGGGCCTGATGAGTCTGCGGAACGTTCACGCGGAAGAGATGACCGTACTTGATGAAAGTCTTCTCGCCCATCCGGACCTGATGGTGAATGACTGGCTTCAGGGCCATCTGAGCCAGGCGTTTCAAAATTGGCGGAAGCGCTATGAGGATCTGAAAACTTCCGAACAGATTGCCGATTACCAGAAAGACTTGCGTTCAAATTTTCTGAAGCAGTTGGGGGGCTTTCCGGAACGGACCCCGCTGAATCCCAAAATCACCGGCACCGTTCCCGGAGATGGTTTCCGGATCGAAAAGGTGCTGTTTGAAAGCCAGCCGCATCACTATGTCACCGGTCTGTGCTTTATTCCGAATTCCCCCCGATTTCAGCCTCCTTATCCCGCTGTGCTGGTAGTCTGCGGCCATTCCAATAACGGGAAAGCGATGGACCTGTACCAGTCGGGGACCGCGCTTCTGGCCTTGAATGGGATGGTGGGATTCATCGTCGATCCGATCTGCCAGGGAGAGCGTTACGACCACCTCAAGAACGATGGGAAAGTATTGATTCCCAGTTGCACCGACGGGCATTCCCTGCTTGGCCTGGGGGCCATGCTGCTCGGCCATAATACCGCGAGAAATGAATTGTTTGACGCCATGCGGGCAATTGACTACCTGCAACAGCGGGAGGACGTTCAAGCCGAAAAAATCGGCGTCATGGGGAATAGCGGCGGTGGAACGCAATCCGCGTATCTGTTGGCCATGGACGATCGGATCCAGGCCGCTTCGCCCAGTTGCTACCTCACCAGTATGCAGCGACTGCTGGAAGAGCGCGGACCACAGGATGGGGAACAATGTATTTATGGCCAGTTGAACTGGGGCATGGATCATGCCGACTACCTGATGATGCGCGCTCCGGTTCCGGTGCTGATGGACACCGCCACGCATGATGCCTTCCCGATCGATGGCTCGTGGACTTCGTTCCGATACGGCAAGCGGCTCTTCACCCGGATGGGGCATCCCGAACGGATTGATCTCGTCGAATTCGATGGCGGTCATGGCTGGCATCCCGCTTTGAGAGTGGCTGCTGTCCGCTGGATGTCGCGCTGGCTGGCGGGACGGGACGTTGATATTCCGGATGCGAAAATTCAAGTCCTTTCGGAGCAGGATTCCCACGTGACTCCGAAAGGGCAGGTCATGCTGTTGCCAGACGCCAAGTCCGGCTTTGATCTGAACAGGGAAGAATATGTTCGCCTGCAAGCCAGCCGTGACAAGATCTGGCAAAACCGGGCGGACGCTCTGGAGCAGGTCCGGCAGGTTGCGGGAATCCAGAAGCTCGATCAGCTTCCCCCCGTGAAAGCTCGAAAAATCGGCGAAACTCAGGAACTCGCTGATCGGAATGACGCTGGTCTTTCGGTGGAACGCTGGGTTCTGGAGCCGGAAGCGGGAATTTTTCTTCCCGCACTCCTGTATCGTCCCGCCAACGATTCCAAAGGACCACTGCTTTACCTGCATGAAGCTGGCAAGCAGGCGGAAGTGAAGACCCCGGATGGAATGCAATCAGCCCAGGCATATGCCGCGCAGGGGCATACCGTTCTGGCGGTCGACTTGCGTGGTCTGGGAGAGACAAAGCCCGCGAAGGCGAACTGGTACAACAAGAAATTTGGCGATGATGCCAAACTGGTCATGCTCGCCTACCTGCTGGAGAAAAATTTCGTCGGCCTTCGTGCCAATGATCTCCTGGGGACGGCCCGCTGGTTCCTGGAGAATGAAAAACTCCCGTTGCAAGGCCAGAAGCTGTCGCTGGTGGCAGTGGGGCTTCCCGGTCTTTCCGCCCTTCATGCCGCCGCTCTGGAACAGAACCTGTTTCATCACGTGACGTTGTCGCAGACACTTCCCAGCTGGAAAGCGATTCTGGATGAGCCGATCCCCTACGGGCAGCATGTCAACAGCATCCACGGAGCAGCCCGAACGTATGAGCTGAGCCAATTGGCGGATGTGCTGGGAGACCGGATTCAAATCCTCGATCCGGCATCCGTTTCCGGCGCTCAAAAGCAGTGATGCCGCCGCTGGGGACCGGATTCCTGAGACGATCAGTATGAGCGGCAAACTCGTTTTGAAACGGCAAACTCGTTCAGGCGAAACAGGTCTTATTTCGTCTCCTGTTTTTTCCGGCAGGCCCGCCGCCAGGCAATAATGTCGTCCAGGATTTCCCCCAGGGGCATCGCTGGTTTTCGCGAAATTGTTTGAGCCAGCCGGGAAACGTCCGGCACGCGGCGACGAACGTCCTCGAAATCATTCCCGTAAGCATCTTTGTAATCCATCAGCTGAATGGGAACCTGGGGATCGATCCGCCGGATAATTTCGTGCGCCAGCGCCATTACGGAAACATCTTGATCGCTGCCGATATTGAAGATCCGGCCAACGGCCTGATCGCATTCCGTTAATTCAATGATGCAGTCGACAATTTCGCGAACATGCGCGAAGCAGCGAACCTGTTTTCCATCGTCATAAACAATCACCGGCCCGCCGCTGAGTGCCTGGTCCACGAAGCGCGGGATCACCATTCCATAATTCCCAACTTGCCGGGGACCGACCACGTTAAAGAAACGGCCAATCACGACCGGCAACTGATATTTCCCGTGATAGGCCAGCGACAGGAATTCATCAATCGCCTTGGAACATCCATAGGCCCATCGGGGGCGGGAAGTCGGTCCGAAATGCAGATCGTCCTCTTCCGTCCACCGTTCTTTCGGATTCTTTCCGTAAACTTCACTTGTGGAAGCCAGAAAAAAACGGCATCCGCGTAAGGCGGCCTGCCGCAGCAGGCATTCCGTCGGGTAGATATTGGTTTCGATGGTCCGTACCGGATCTTTGGCAACCAGTTGCACCCCCACCGCCGCGGCGAGGTGATAGACGGTATCCACTCCTCGAACCGCCTCCGTGAGGAGCAGCTGATCGGTGATTGAGCCTTTGATCAGCGTCAGGTGCGGATGGTCTTTGATCCGTTCCAGGTTTTCCGGCTGGCCCGTGGAAAAGTCATCGACCACGCGGACCTGATGTCCCAATTCCAGAAGTTTTTCCGTGAGATGGCTGCCGATAAAACCGGCGCCTCCGGTGACAAGACACTGAGCCATGAAATACGTTACCGGCCAAGAAATAAGAGAGGATTACTGAAAAAGACGGTAGATGCCGAACGCGAAGATTCTACATGTTTGCCATAATTCTACGCGTTTACCATATAGTGACAGGTCGCACGCAGGGAGTCCACTCTTCCAGCTTGCATTCCATCCCGGTCCCGGAGGACAGCCGCAGGTCTCTGTCCCCTCGGTCGGCATGGCGCAAAAAGTGTCCGGTCCGCACAATGGCCGCGACTTGTTATGGACGGCATCTCATTTTTTGTGCAAAGCTCCTTCGGTTTCCGGCTTTCTTTTCCCTACAGATAGTCGCGAGAATAAAATCTCCGTTCCGGTTCGTTGCCGTTATGGGCAATCGCGAATTTTAAGACCGCGACAAAAAATGGCCCGCCCGTGGCATTGCCGATGGTGCAGCACAACAGAAAGATTCCCAGTTGTGCCAGGCTGATTTCTCCTGTGGCAAACATTCCCGCGAGAACTTCCACGGTGCCCGCCACCACATGATGCAGATGTGAGATGCCGATGGCGGTGGTAATCATCCAGACAATGACAATCTGACTGATCGTGTCCCGTCCTGCCGCCACGAGCCAGGAAAGAAGTCCCATCAGCCAGCCCGCCATGATTCCGCTGCAAATGATCACCCCGGGGGGATGATTGACAATTCCTTTGGCGATTGCCCCCAGTTCGCGGGGGGCGATGATCCCCATGGCGGGGCCGATGAAGGCAATGATTCCTGCCATGCAGGCGGCCCCCAACATGTTTCCGATGTACACCACCGACCATAACCGGGCGAGTTGCCCGATGCTGGCCTGCCGATTCAGAACTGGCAGGACAGCCAGGCTGGTCTGTTCCGTAAACAGTTCAGACCGGCCGATCACGACCAGAATGAACCCGAATGCATACATGTTCGCGACCAGAATCTCTTCTACCGCCAAGGGGACTTGTCCCGCGACCAGTGTCTGAATGCGGCCCATCAGCAGGACGCTGAAACCGAGTTCCAGGCCAGCGGCGACGCTGGAAAACAGCAAATGGCTGTTGGATCGCTGAAAGGCGTCCCGGGCCTCTTTCAACTCGTGCCGTAAGATCTGTTCGGATGGCTTTTTGGGGGCCTGTTCCCCGGTATCCGGCTTGCCGGTCTGATCGGATGCGGGATCCAGGGTCAATGCGGATTCAGAGGCTTGAGTCATGATCAGGCCGCTCAAAGTTGTTGTGAAGTGCTTTCGAAAAAAACGGCCCTGTGGCGCCAGGGCTCATCTGACAATTCCCGCCAGGCAACGTTCCCGTTTGAAGCATTCAGCGTGCCAGCAGCAGATTCAGGAAAGTTGGTCTCCCGAGAGCATCGGAATGATTCTTTCCCCGCCAATCATTGACCTCAAAACCACCATTCTGGCATGTTCCGAGACAGTTTCTCCGAAACTCTTTCCTAGAAACTCCTTTTCTGCCTGGCAGCCTGTATGGCAAGTTGCTGTTCGTGTCGAATTCCTCCGTAATGGCAGCCCTCGGAATGTGCTGACATTCTCTTGGATGCGGACGGAATCAAGGCAATGAAGCGGGTTTTTACTGCAATGCTTCAAATTCCGGAGCACTTTTTCGAGAGGGCTCCGCACTGTCAACAGGAGTGGAGCAGAATACAGGTGAAGCTCATCTCCGGATATGCATGACCCCATCGAGATGAGGAGAATATGAGGAGAACGTTTCGATGAATTTTCAGATCACTCCGTTCCCGGCGTCCGGAAAAATCGCCTTGTTCAGTAAACATCAGGAAGATGTCTGGCGGTTGAACTCCCCGCGGTCGGCAGCGGATTCATTTTTTCAGCGTGAGGTTGTTTCTGTCTTAAGCACCGAGAACGGTCATTTTCTGCTGGTGCTTCAGGGAGAGGAACTGGTCACCATTCGTGATGTCTGCCGTAGCGAACACTGTGATTTTGTTGGTGTTTATGAGCGTCATGAAATGGATGCCGTGTTGATGGAAAAAGAGTCGGAACGGCACCGCCCAGGCGAGCGAAACTTGGGCTTTGCGAGTGTTCTGTTCTCAGCGGAAATCGGGGCCTCTCCTTGAAGGGGCGTTGCACATCCCGTCGAGGGGGGGGGGGATCCTGCGTTGGCATGTGGAAATCCGTTCTTCATGACACAAAGAGGCGCTGTTCGGAGTGTGGATATGGGCGATTGGGTTACGTTCCAGCCGCTCGGTCTTGCCGGAAAAGTTGTCTCTGTCTATAAAAAAACGATGGAGTGAACGTTTTGTGTCAGGGAAGGTGATTTCGTTGCAGAAATCTTGTGCCGTCAAATCTGCTCGCGCCCTCAAGAATTGTGGGCTGCCGTCCGGTTGCCCGGAGATTTTTCCGAAGCATCAACGGGGCTTGACGATTCTGGAATTGCTGGTCTGCGTGGGAATTGTCACGCTGCTGCTGTCCCTTTTGCTGCCGGCACTGGGAGCGGTCCGTGAATCGGCCCGGCGGATGCAGTGCAATAATAATCTCAAGCAGATTGGGCTGGCACTGCATCAATACCACGATGTGAATGCTGCCCTGCCTCCGGGGTGGAGATGGGACCGCGGCCATCTGACGGCATTTGGGTGGTTGCCGCCGCTGCTTGGTTATCTGGACGAGTCCGCCCTGGCTGCTCGTCTTGACGGTTCAGAACCGGTGAACAGTTCTCTTCTGGACGAGATTCGACAAGTCACGTTACCGGTCTTTTTGTGCCCTTCAGATATGGTGCAGCCAACGTTTCTGCTCTATGCGGAGCCGGATGGGAGTGAATGGCCGGCGGATGCTCCGCTGATGCGTCTTCCGGCAGCGAGCTATCTGGGCGTTTTTGGGGTCCAGGAACCCGATGATGTCTGGCGAAGCCAGTTGGGGACGGGGGCCTTTGCCGGATCGCGGCCGATTCGGTTTGCTGATTTCTCCCGGGGATTGAGCCATGTCCTGCTGGTCGGCGAACGTCGCGCTTCGACAATCCCGTCCACATGGCTGGGGATTGATGCCCGAGGGGAGGATGCACATTGCCGGATTCTGGGAAATGCGCACCTGGGGCCGAATGTCCCTTATGCGGACGAATGTGAATTCACAAGCCGGCATCCCCATGTCGCCAATTTTTTATGGGCCGACGGTCATGTGAAGGCTGTTGCCAATGCAATCGATCAACGTGTGTATCAGCAAATGGCCCATCGAGGAAATAGCGAGGAGTAATCATGCAGCCATGCTGTTCCGGCAGGTTCCCGAATCGCGACCGTGGATTCATTGGCCTGCCCTTTAACCCGCTTCGGTTTCTCAGTCTGTCACATGCAGAGTTGTGGTTTTTCAGGAATCATTTATGACGAGGCCCGGCGGAACCAGATCAGGGGTATCGCCAGACGAACGAGTTGGAGTTTAGATCAATTGACGAAATCCCCTTCCGCAAAGAATCGAGTATCAAGACCGTCCATCTCCGCTGAAAATCCCCCTCCTGCCCGCCGGCGTGAACGCAGTCCCCGCCGGCAGCCGGTCAAACGCAGCGAGAATCGAGACCTCAAAAAAACAGGACAGGAAGCAGAAGAAATGCCTTATCGCCTGACGAAATGTGAACTGGAAGTCATGAATGTTGTCTGGCAGCGAGGAGCCAGCACGGTCCAGGAAGTTTGCGACGGCCTGGAACGACCACTCGCCTATTCCACGGTCATGACGACGCTGCGAATTCTGGAAACCAAACGCAAGGCCCTGATTCGGCGGAAGCATGGCCGCGCTTTTGTTTATGAACCGATCATTACTCGGGATGAAGTCTCTGAAACGCTTCTGGGAGAATTGCGGGAGCATCTGTTCGGAGGGTCCATGGCGTCTTTGGTGCTCAATCTGCTGGGGAGCGGCAAAGTTTCCAAAGATGATATTCAGGAATTGAAGGCCGCTCTGGACCGCCTGGAGGGCGAAGATCAATGACCGCTGTCCAGTTTCTGGAAATGTTTGTTTCCGTGAGTATTCAAGCGGCGATTTATGTCGTCTTGTGTGCCTGGATTTCCAGCAGGACCTCTTCGGACCGGTCCCGGAGTCAATTATGGGCCTATTGCCAATTCGGGCTGCTGGGACTGGTGATGCTGGCCTGTTCGCTGCCGCATTTTCGAATTGTGCATGGGCGGGAACTGTCCACTCCTGAAAAAATCCTGGAGGCGGTGAACCTGCAAACCTGGTTGGGGGAATTCCTCTTTGTCGTCTGGGGGATCGGGTTTCTGATGGCGATGACCCGGGTGCTGATCTCCGGGATTCGCCTGGTCCGTTTTCTCCGCACGCTGCGCTCGTTGGACTCGACTCGACTTCCATTGCCGCCACTGGCAGACGAGTTGCCGAAGATCTCTCACGTCCGTTTTTTTGTCAGCGATTCGCTGGCCGGTCCGTTCTGCTGGCAGTTTCAGCGGCCGGTCATGGTCCTGCCGACCGCGTTTCTCGATTTCGAATCCCGGGAATTGCAGCTCATTTTGAAGCACGAACTGGCCCATCTTAAAGCGGATCATCCGCTACAACTGTTTATCCAGCAAGTCGTGCAATGTGTGTTCTGGTTTCATCCGGTGGTGATCTGGGGGGGAAGACAGACTGACATTGCTCGCGAACTGATGTGCGATGCGGCCGCTGCGGAAGATCGGCAGGAAATTGCCGATTATTTGCGCGTTCTGCTGCGGGTCATGGAGCGAACTCCCGATGTGAGGCAGACTCCCGTGGGGCTGGGATTGATTTTTCAGCGTGACCCCAGTGCGATTGCACTGCGGGCACGCCGATTGACCGCCCGCGCGAAATCCGCAACGACATTGTCCCGAGGCTGGGATTGGTTTCCCTGGTGCAGCCTCCTGCTGGTGGGAGTGGTGACGGCGTTGTGGTTGCCGGTCAATGCTCTCAGTTCTCCGCGATCGAACTGGTCCGCCTGCCCCGCCTGGACCGCGGAAGTGTTGCATGATTTTGGTATCAATGCCCGGGATTACGAAGTCTATGACGGACGCCTGCAAATCTTCGACCGGGACGAGAATCAGTCCGGAGAATGCGACTGAGGCAGTCCCGGCAGAGTCCAATCGGTGTCCTGTATGACTCGGAAGCGTCTTCCGGGCGGATGGGGACACAATTTCATGAAAATTCCGACATCCGGAGGGGTGGCCTGGAATTTTGCTCTTGTGAAGAACAAAACGCTCTTGTATTTTTCGCCCGCAATGAACTACTAACTTTTTAGCAGTTAAGGTGTTCTCCGGTCACCTGTCCAACTCATCTTCAATGAAAGAGTTTTTCCATGGGATCCAGGTTCTCCTGTTCGCCCCCAACGACTTCGCAACCCTTAAATCCCTCCCTCAACGAGGAAGCGCTGTTCACCCTGCAAAATCGTCCTTCTCCCGTTTCGGTAAAGAATTTTCTGGCCTATCAAATCCGAATTCCCCTGACAGCGGGTTGTCTTCTGTCCGGATTGATTTTGACGCTGCTTTCCTATCCCCGTATTCCGGCCGGCAGCCGTATCGACAGCATTCTCATTGCTGCCGGCTATGGGCTGGTGATGAGTGGAATTTTCATCCGGCTCTGGTCAATTAATCATATTCATACTCGTAAAACCGTGGCCATTGTCTCCACGGGGCCTTATGCGTTGTGCCGGAATCCGCTCTATGTCGGGACGCTGTTGACGATCCTGGGTTATCTGTTGCTGGTGCAGAGCCTGACGTTGGCCCTCTTCTGTCTGCCGGTGATTTTTCTTTATCACTGGGGTGTGGTTCCCGCGGAAGAAGCGGTGATGCGCAGCCGTCATGGCAGGCCATATGAAGACTATTGCCGCCAGGTCCATCGCTGGCGGCCGCGCTGGAATCCGGCGGTCCTTGAAGGCCGGATGATCAGCTGGTGTGCGGGAATACGCCGTGAACTGGAATGTGCCGGCTGGTGGATCCTGATTGCCTTGCTGGTCCGGATGGTCTGTTCTTATCGCCAGGCGGCCTGGTGGGTTCATCCGCTGATACTCCCTTGATATTCAAAATTTTCCGATCCTCACCGCGCAACCGGAATCAGACTCTTTGAAGCCGTCTGCACGACAGACGGGGGAGTCTTCTCATTTTCCGCCGGGGATCAGGAATGCTGAGTTTTCTGCGAGATCAGTTCGCCATTCTGGGGCTTCGAGCACGTTGCCAGCGTCTCCTTCATGAACGGATGCTGGAACTGACCGAGTTTTCGAGCCGGGGAACAGCTGTGGCCGAAGATCCCGGCGAGTGGCAGTTGCTGGGCCAGTCAAAAGCCATTGCCAGCGAACAGACGCGGAGTTCCCTTTTGGAACGGGCCCGGAAAGCGGCCCGGGAAAATCCATACGCCTGCAATATTCTGCGGATGCTGGAAGCGTATGTCGCGGGACCGGGACTCAAACTGACACATCAGGCCGATGAAGAGCGGGTGGGCGAACCCGACACAATGCGGCTGATGCGGACAGCGGATGAATTGTGGGATGCCTTTCTGGTCGCCAACCTGCAACATTATTCCTTTCGCGAACATGCCCGCCGGGCCTGGAGGGATGGAGAAAGTTTTCTTCGGAAATTCACGGATGGAAGCTGGCCACCCACAGTGCGGTTTATCGATCCGGAACTGATTGTCGCGTCCGCCGATCAACCGCAGTCCCAGGGAATTCTTACCGCGCCGGAAGATGTCGAGCAGCCACTGGCCTATCTGAAAGGGCATCCGGGAACAGGCGAAACGCTGGAACGAATTCCCGCTGAGGAGATTTTGCAAACCCGGATCGGGGTTGATTCCAACGAAAAGCGGGGAGTCTCCATTTTCGCTCCGCTGCTTGAGACGCTGGATGGCTATGCCCGCTGGATGGAAACGGAAATGCTCGCGCGGAAATTGCAGTCATCGATTGTGCTGTGGCGGAAAGTCCAGGGATCGCCGCAAGCTGCGGATGCCGCAGCGGACCAGGCGGGGCAGTATTCCGGCCTCGGACGGGAAGGCCGCCGGGAACGATTCACCCCCGGAACCATTCTGACGACCAATCACGGGACCGACATTCAGTTTCTTCAGCCGAATACGAATTTTGGCGATGCCGTCCCATTGGGACGCATGTTGCTGCTGAGCGTGGCCGCCGGGGCGGGGCTGCCGGAGTTCATGCTGACAGCGGATGCCTCCAATGCCAATTTCGCGAGCACCATGGTGGCGGAAGCACCGGCAGTCAAGTTCTTTCAAAGTGAACAGGAATTCTTTGCCCGGGAATTGACGCGGATGTGGCAATGGATCATGTCCGAAGCCGTGGAACAGGGCTTGTTGCCGGTGGACTTTTTTGACCGGATTGACATCCGCTGGACGTTTCCCCAACTGGTCAATCGGGATCGTTCGAAAGAGCGTCTGGCCGATGTCAAGCTGATCGAGTCGGGAGTTCTCTCGCGGGCGGAAGTCGCGCGGCGGGATGGTGTTGATCCGGAGGTCATGCAGACGGAGCGCCGCGCCGAAGCGGAGACGGCTGTTCCCGCAGCCCGAAAACAAGCCCTCCTCCAGCGCACGGAGGTTCCACCCGCAACATCTTGAGCGTCCCGGACAGGGTCGGTCGCCGTCGCTCCCGGGCGATTGATTGAATCCATCCACCGGTTCAATCAATCGGACAAAATGGGGCGACAGGATGACAGTCGATCCGGGGCGTGATCGTTCCTTGCAGCGTGCGGATTTGACTGGAGACAGCAGCGACACTCTCCGCCCGTTCATGAATCGTCAGTTCGATTTCGGCCCGATATGTTTCGCCGGGGGGAAGATTCACGACTCGCCCGTGATGCCGTTCAAAGGCTTTGAAATTGGGAAAATTGGTGGCGGGCTCCAGTCCGGCCACATATCCCCCCCGCTGATCCTGTGTGCATTTCCAGAATGAGAAGCACGGAAGTTCCCGCACATTGAATTTCAGACTGACTCCCAGATTGCCGGCGGCATTTCTCAATAACGCCACGGAATGCCCTTCAGGATCGGCAAGCGGACTGTAGTAATAAACCTGCTCGGCATAGCCTGGGGTCGGTCCCAGGCATTCCACGTGGTTTGAAATCCCTTCCGCTGCCCGGCTGTCGCGGGGAATCACACGTTCCGCGGGGAATTCCAGTTGCGAGCCTGCTTCCAGAAACGGAGCGCCGAAATTGGAATGGTATAACAACTGCATTTCTGCGGTGTCCGGTCCCTGATTGGTGATCTCGTCCAGAATCGAGAACGAATGGCTGCCGATTTTTGTGGTCAACGTACTTCGCAGTTGCAACTGGGATCCGAACAGGCAACTCTCCGTGACGACTCCGGTGACGCCAAGAGTCTGTTCGTCTTCATTCACGAACATCTCGACCTGGCCGGCTGGTTGATTGGCGATGCGTCCGTGAAGAGTCAGGTCCGATTCCAGCGGGCTGGCTGCACCGTCATCGTGTCCCGGGGGGCCGTTGAAGGAGAGCCCGCAACGGCAGAGCAGTTCATTAAATCCTTCCAGCCACCCGAGTCCGTTCCGGCTTTGCAGGTTGACGAAACGGGGATGAACGGGCTGGCGGGCGGGGGCATTCCAGCCGATGGTCAGGCCGTTCAGCCGGGCTTGCCAGATTCCCATGCCGCGCGTCGGCAGGACCAGAACGGATAATGGACCATTGCAGACATCAATCACTTCGACATCCGCGGAGAGTCCGCTCCAGAAACGCCCCATGCGGATCGACCAGTCATCCCGGCCCCCGATGTGTTGCTCCTTCCCGTCCAGCAACGTCTCCATTTCCGGAAGGAAATCATCGATCAGGGTGGCATCCAGCTGAAGTTTTGTTGTCGGCATGAGATCGGTTTCCGTACTGCTCGCGAGTCGGTGTTTCGCTGGCCCCAATGAAGAATGGTGCCAGTAGGCACAGGTCTGGAGAGGCTGGTTACTGAGGGGGTGGCTCCCGCATCTGGACCTGAAGCGCGCCCAACAGCTTCGTGATGGCTTCTTCTTTCCGGTTGATGAAAAAGACATTGTCCAGCACGATGGCCCGGCGTTCGCTGCTGGGATGCAGAATCAACCGGCCCGAGCGGAGCAGGACGAATTCAAAAATATCGTTGATCTCTTTATCAATCCGCAGATTGGGGGATGAGAAACGTTCCAGATCACTCAGAACGCCATGATGGTGCAGCAATTCATTGGGACGGACTTCCCAGTAATCGAGGCGGGCCGTGAAAAAGACGGTGAGATAAATCCCTCCCATCAGCGTGGCGAATAGAAAGAAAAATGTGGAATTCGCCACCGGATGCAGTCTCAGAATCAGACCGCGGAGATGCGGCAATAGATGCGGATTATAGACCACGATCAACGAGAATCCCAGGACCAGCGCCGCGACCACGGCAAACAGCAATAACGAAGTCGACCGGGGAAAATCAAAGGCGAGTACCACCAGGTTGAGACTGAGAACGATCAGAAACGTCCAGGTCCAGAAATGCGATGCCGCCGCATTCACATTTCCGATATCCGCTTCCTTGCCGAACAGATACAGGTAAATTCCCGCCACGATGGAGACAAACCACGCGGGATAAAGGAACACGATCTTGGGATAGGCCATCAGGATGACCCCCTGATCGGTCCCGGAAGACCGGGCCGCGACCTCGGGATCGATGGTGATGGTGGATTTCGTATTCGCCATGAGCGCTCCCGGCGCGACTGGTCTGTTCCAGCCGCCACCAAAGTGATTTCGAGATGACAACCTCTTCGCAAGCAGGGAAGACTCCGCTTCCTTGCCGTCCATGTCACCGATGCAACCCGGTTTCATTCCGAAAACCGGACCCGTGGTCACGCGGGATCATTTTTCTTCCCCCCAAAACTGTCAGGCTCCGAATTTTTCCAGTCGATCCGCATGAGCCAGGGCCAGCGGCATCAGATATTTCGCCGGAAACTGTCCCAGTCCTCCCTGCCGGCAGGCGGATTCGCCGAATGATTCGCTTCCGTCAAACCGGCAGCGGTCCGCGACAATCATGGTGGGGACCGGATGCCAGCTGTGTGACTTCATCTTGCTGGGCGTGCTGTGATCGCCGGTGACAATCAGGACGGTGGGCTGAAGCGCGGTGATGGCGGGGATGGCTGCGTCCAGTTCTTCGATCCGTTTCACCTTCGCGTCAAAGTTGCCATCTTCGCCGGTGGAATCGGTATATTTGAAGTGCATGAAGAAGAAATCATAATCGTTCCAGGCTTGCTCCAATCGGCGGCACTGATCGGTTATTGTCTGACCGGCATCCAGAACGTCCATGCTGACCAGCCGGGCCAGGCCACGGTACATCGGATAGACGGCAATCGCTCCGGCCTTGGTCCCATAGCATTCTTCGAACGTGGGGATTGGCGGACGTTTGGCAATTCCCCGCAACATCAGGAAATTCGCGGGAGCATCGTTCTTCAGCACTTCCCGCGCCTGCTGGAGGAATGCCTTGGCGATGTCGACTGTTTTCTTCGAGGCATCATCACGGGCGACGGGATCGAGGGGAGCGACGCCGGTGGACTGCGGGTCGGTGTCATCCACATTCCCACCGAGTCCTTCGCCGCGAAAGACGACAACCAGCCGGTATTCCTTGACGTGACGGACAAAAACGTCCACACCCGGAATTTTGATCTGGTTCAACTTTGCGCACAGCGGAGCCGCCTGTTCCGTGGCGATCCGTCCGGCCCGCCGGTCCGAGATCAATCCGTTTTCATCCAGCGTGCAGAAATTGCCGCGAATGGCGACATCGTTCGGACCGAGATCGAAGTCGATTCCCAGTGCTTCCAGGACGCCACGGCCAATCTGAAATTCCAGCGGATCATAGCCGAACAATCCCAGATGCCCGGGGCCACTTCCCGGGGTGATGCCGGGAATGACCGGAGTGCTCAGCCCCAGTGTTCCCCGTTGGGCCAGGGCATCCAGATGGGGTGTTCGGGCGGTTTCCAGTTCGGTTTTCCCTCCCGGAGCGAATGGAAGTCCCCCCAGGCCGTCGGCCACCAGGAGGACAATTTTCGAATCGTTCTTCTTTTGCAGTTCGCGGGTTAGCGTATGAATTTCGCTCATCAATCAACTCAAATCGAATACTGGATTTTCAAATTTCGGATAGAACTGCTCTTCACGGGCAGGACACTGTTTCTTTCAATCGCAATTTAACAACTGAGAGCGAGGGGATCGAGAGGACGGACTCCGGAACATTCGATCAGGGCTTGACGTCGTCGACTTCCATGCCCAGCTGGCGCATTTTGCGATACAGGTTGGACCGGTGCAGACCGAGAAATTCGGCAGCATCGCTCATGTTGCCGTGCATCCGCTTGACGGCCCGTTTGATATATTCAATCTGAAACGCCGCGGTCGCTTCGCCAAGACCGACCCCTTCGGCGAGATCATCAAAAGTATTCCGTTTCGGACTGAGGATGAAGGCCAGGTCGTCGACTTCCACCCGGTCGCCGGTCGCCAAAAACGCGATCCGTTCCATCAGATTTCGCAATTCGCGGACATTTCCCGGCCAGTTGTGCATCTGCAATCTCTTTTCCGCATCGGTGGACATCGACAGTGGTTTGCGCTTGGCATCGCGGCAGAATCGGTCGAGAAAAAACTTCGCCAGCGGAAGGATATCTTCGGGACGATCACGCAGCGGCGGAATTTCCAGCGTCACTACGCTGAGCCGGTAATAGAGATCCTGACGGAATTTCTTTTCGCGGACCAGTTCAACCAGATTGGCATTGGTCGCTGCCAGTACGCGGACGTTGACGGGAATCGATTGTGTTCCCCCCACGCGGGTAATGATTTTCTGCTCCAGAACACGAAGCAACTTGGCTTGTCCCCCCAGGCTCATGTCTCCCACTTCATCGAGAAACAGCGTCCCTCCTTCCGCCAGCTCGAATTTCCCCACGTGCATGGCATGGGCATCGGTGAAGGCCCCTTTTTCATGACCGAACAGTTCGCTTTCGAGGAGTGTTTCCGTGAGTGCGGCACAATTGACGGCAACAAACGGCCGGGAAGACCGCGGGCCCTGCTGATGCAGTGCCATTGCTGCCACTTCTTTTCCGGTCCCGCTTTCCCCCAGAATCAGCACCGGGAGATCCGTGGCAGCGAGCCGGTCAATCGTTCCTCGTAATCCGGCGATCGCTGGGCTGTCTCCCACAATCTGATTCCGTCCGGAAACCCGTTCCGAAAGTTGCCGGTTGCTGCGGTCCAGGAATTCGAGTTCGCGAGTATTGGTGATGGCGGTGGCAGCCTGAACGCCAAAATCTTCCAGGGCAATCTGATCTTCCGCAGTGAAATCGCCGCCAATTTTATTGATTAATTCAAAGGCCCCGATGCAGTTCTGATCAGCGTCAAAAAGGGGCACGCACAGCAGATTGCGAGTTTTATATCCGGACTTCTTGTCGACACTCTGATCGAAACGGGGATCCCGATAAGCGTTGTCGACGATCAGGGCTTTACGGGACTGAAGGACATCCCCCACAATCCCCTTGTTGTCCGGAAGGTACAAACGACCGGATTCCACGCCGAGAGCGGGGCAGGCTACCAGTTGGTGCTGCTCCCGGTCCCAGATGAAAATGCTGGCGCGATCGGACGCCAGCAGACGGGCCGCTTCTTCGGCGATCCGTTCCAGCAATCGTTGTGTCTCTTTTTCTCCCGCGAAGGATCGGGCCAGTTCCAGCGTGGCCCGCAATCGGTCGACATGCTGTTTGGAGACTTTTAATTGCAGAATCTGATCGACTCGCCGTCCCACCACCCGGCCAATGGCGAGTGCTTCTGCCAGCTGGTTGGCGGAGAGGCGCGGACCGGAAAGAAGAAGCACATGCTGGTCCCGTGAAGAGGTTGGCACCATAATGACCGGGCCATGAGAGGGGTCATTGAGGAATTGCCCGGCATCGCGATCAATCACTTCTCCGAAAGACGCATTCGGCAAAGGGCCGTTCCATTCGCCACGGACAGCCACGATCCGCCATTCCGGCGCTCGCGAAACCAGCAGGCAATCAGGAACTCCGAATTCCGTAGCGACGTCCGACAATATCCCCGGAAGGTCCTGGAGGCTGAGAATGCGATCGCACAGGCGAATCAGCGAAGAAGCCGGGGACGTCCGTTGAAGCCATGGAAGCTCGCTCCAATTCATCCAGCGAGACTCTTCCATTTCTGCCCCCTTCCCTGTCGATGATATTCCGATTTGCTGCGGAACCAATTTTGATGGCGCCATCCGTTCGGACGAGATTGTTTTCGACCAGCCGCGTGACGTCAAGCCGATGACACCCCTCCCTCAAAAAAGATTCACAATTGGGGATCGCTCGGATTGCGCGGAAGCGTGGCGAACCAGGCCGCGAAGGCGACGGCAGCGGTTTCAATGCGTAAGACAAAAGGGGATAAAGAGACTGGTTTTCCCCCTGCTGCCTCGATCGCCTGCATTTCATCCGCAGTCAATCCCCCCTCGGGACCGACGATGCCGATTCTCAGAGTTGAATTGCAAGTTCCTGCTGAACAAATACTTGCAGGAGATTTTCCACCGGGACAGCCAACCTGGATCAGGGCCGTTTTCAGTTCTGGCCGCCTGAGCAGTTCGTGCAATGGACAGATTGGTTCAATCGTCAGCTCACGATTCCGTCCTGACTGCTTGCAGGCTGCCAGGGAGATCTGCTCTCCCTTGTGCAACTTCTGATCACGGGGATGAACGACGCTTCGGAATGTGGAAAGGGGAATGAAACGATCGACTCCCAGCTCCGTCACCTTTTCGATCATCCAGCCCCATCGATCTCCCTTCGGGACAGCCACTGCCAGAACGGTTTCACAAACAGACGGCGGATCAATTTGCCGCTCTCCCAATAACCGGATGAGAACAAAACGTTTTTGAATCGTCTGAACGATGGCAGCGGAGGATTGTCCTCGACCGTCAAAAATTTCGATCTGATCTCCCGGCTGGGCTCGCATCACTTTGCTCAGATGATGTGCTTCCGGCCCGGAAAGCTCCATTGTCTCGGACCAGGGGGAGGGAAGATGGAAGCGATGGGACATGGTGCTGGCAGGGGCGCAAGAGAAGCTCGTGTCGGATGCGGTACACATTCATTCTGCACGATACGTCCCGGGAGCTTCTTGCCGGGACTTCATTTTCTCCAAAAATAGAGTAGAAAGAAACGGCTCGCGATGGGAATGGTTTCGTTCCGGCGGCAATCCGGAATATTCATCGCGAGTTTTGGGAACAATCCTTTTTTCTTCTCAGGGTTCAGTCAACTTTTCAGGATCAGATGACAATGGCGCGCATTCAACACACAGGGATGTCTGCTTCGGAACAATCCGGAATTGCACTGCCGTCGTTGTCGTTCTCCCCAGCTGAAGTGATCCGCTTCAACGAACTGGGATATGCAATTCTGCGGAACATTTGTGAACCGCATCTGGTGGAACGGATGATCAAGGTCACGAAATACGGCCTGCAACATCATGTCCAGCCGGTCGAATATGAAGCCGACCTGAAATATCCGGGGGCTCCGGACTCGTCCCAGGATGATGGCGGAAAAACGATTCGCCGTCTGAAACAGGCCCTTAGCCGGGATTATGTTTTTATCGAATGGGCTCAGCATCCCGCAATTGTGCTTCGATTGCGGCAACTGCTGGGAAATGAGCTTGTCTGCCCGCTGGCGCATCACAACTGCATCATGACCAAGGAACCGCGCTACAGCAGCGATACCGGCTGGCATCAGGACTTGCGTTACTGGTCCTTTACCCGGCCTGATCTGATCAGTGTCTGGCTGGCCCTGGGACCGGAACGGAAGGAGAATGGCTGCCTGCAACTGGTTCCGGGATCACATCGGGAGACGTATCCCGCCACATCTTTTGATGGGCAAAAGTTCTTTCGCAGCGATCTTCCCGAAAACCAGGAGGTTCTCCAGAACCGGGTTTTTGCGGAACTGAATCCCGGAGATGTGCTCTTCTTTCACGCGCGGACGCTTCATGCCGCGACACGAAATTATTCCCAGCAGACGAAATTTTCCGTGGTCCTGACCTATCGGGCCGCGGACAATCCGCCGCTTCCCGGAACTCGCAGTGCGGCCTCCCCGGAACTTCTGTTCCATTGAGAGACGGCCTCCAAATTTGCCTGCCCCCTGTTCGCCATGGCGAAGGCGAGGTTGCTGTTGAGCCGCATGGAAGCCTCTGCTTCATGCGGGAAATTCCTCTCTCTTTACATGTCGTCCGACCGCAGGTCGTCAACCGCAGATCTCCAGGTCACGGACATGTCCGAGCCGTCCCCAGGCTTCACCCAATGATGTCCGGCACGAAATTTGATTCTCCTTGCTCCCCCGCACACCCTCCAAATCTTGAAGAACGCCCGCAACTCAGAAAAGGGAACGCACAGTAAGCACAGAGGGGGGATTTTTGAAACGCAGAGAGCGCTGAGGACGCTGAGAGTTCGTAGGGTGTGGTCGAGGCCGGACGGAGAGCGTTGCTGCAAATCAGACGTTCTGCCGGAATGCGGTCTCATCTGGAATCAGAACGGCCGCTGACCCACCCTCCGGGAACGCTTCACTTCTGGGCTGACTCATCTTCAAGGAGGCGATCCACTCCCGGTGGGTCAGCGGTCGGGATCCTCTCTGGGGGACAATTCCCTGACAAACGATGCTGGTTGCCAATTCGCCGACCTTGACCACACCCTACAAATCTTCATCCTTCATTCTTCCTGTTCCGGTGGGTCTGCGGACGGGCCAACGAGGGAGGGGAGTTTTCTGTTTGGAATGACATTCCTCCTGCCAGGAGGCTCTCTCGTCCCGTCCTTGACCGCACCCTACCAATCTGAGGAATTCCCAGCCTGCGAAAAGTATGTAAAAAACCAGATTTAGTTTTCAAATAGCTTTGAAAAAACACAATCTCGTTGATGTTGATTGATATTGCCCAAATACATCAAAACTGTACAATATGTCTTGGCCGAATCAGGATTAGTCAAACAAAAACAACAACCTTAGTTGACGATCTTCGATGTTCATGCCTCCCCGGATTCGATTGCATTTAATGCAGGCCATCGCATGTTATGCTGCTGTGCTTACAAGTCACTTGTATTTTTGCTCCAATGTACTGGCGGAAATGACAATGGTAGAAGTTATTGCCAATGTGAAAGCAGCAAAAATGGAGGTTTTGAAATATTCGGGAGGAATTTTCATTTCCTACACTTATGCCCCTCTCGTCGACAAGGATAATGATTTTGCTTTTACTGCCCCGTTGCAGATCGATACTGCCTGGCGGTGGCCAAAGCTCTACGTGCAGGCAACTGGCACATTAAGCAATAACGGAAAGGCGATGAAACGTATTTCCGTTTATGATTTCAAAGAACAAACGACCACCGGACACGATTTTAAGAACGGACACATTGTCCCTCATCGTCACATGTTTTCGTCTGGATATTGCTTGTTTTTCAAAGCGATGAACTGGGCGGAAGGATATCAAAATTATCGTCTGGATGATACATCCGCGATCGCTGACGAAAAAACCGTTCCGGAATGCTTTGATCTGGGCGACTACAAAATTATCGGCGAAGTTGTTGTTGACGAAGAGCGAAGCCTTCACATTTCAGGGCCTGATGATGATATCTGGCTCGCGTTGGACAAGAATTTTCTTGTGCATCGTCGCGAACAGCGGTTTCCCGATGGCACGCCGAAAAGAAAAGCGAGCATTAAATCATATTTTCAAATTTCAGAGAATTCACCTTTGTTTTTTCCCAATGAAATGGTGGTTCAAGACTTCACGCCGTCCAATTTTGATGCGGCGGGAAAAATGCTTTTCGAAGCGAGACTTCAAATTACGAGACATGAAGCAGGGAATGTGAATCAAGAATTGTTTAAAGTCGTTTTCCCGGACGGAATCCACGTGTCTGATTTAATTCATGACCGGCATTACTACGTTGGCCGCAAGCTTGACGATGTCGTCCCGAATCCGTTTGGCCGGAATAGACTGCTTATCATTCTGAATTTCATTGCATTTGTGATTGTTGGAATTCTACTGGCGTTTCGTAGAATATGGCGTTCTCCATCCAAATAAGTTTTGTATAGGCCAATGATTTGTCTCTTCATCTCTGTGGCACAGATGAAGAGCGATCCCCCGTTCTGGTTTCATCCTCCTGATTTCAATCGTTCCGGGAGGGCGACGCTCCTGCGGAGCCGCATGGGCCAGAACGCGTCCATCACGCTCGCAGCTCGGCAAAAGCCTCGCCCTCCCGAGTGAAATTTGTAGGGTGTGGTCGAGGCCGGACGGAGAGCACTGCTGTAGGTCAGACGTTCCGCCGGAATGCGGTTTCATCTGGAAATTCACCGGGCCGCTGCCCCACCTTCAGGGATCGCTCCACTCTCGGTGGGTCTGCGGTCGGGATCTTCATCTGGGGGGGCAATTCCTTGACAAACGACGCTGGTTTCTAATGCGCCGACCTTGACCACACCCTACGATCTTCATCCTTCATCCTTCATCCTTCCGGTTCCGGTGGGTCTGCGGTCGGTCAACCGGGGGATGGAGTTCTCTGTTTGGAATGACATTGATCTTGCCAGGAGCATCTCCCGTCCCGTCCTTGACCGCACCCTATCATCGACTTCGCCATTGCCATTCCCTGCAACAGCGAAGACTCGAGATCAAGACTCCCCCGGCGCAAAAAACGTGCCGAACATTATTGGGCTTCACCAGACCTGCAAGGGGCCGGCGGGCATCTTGGGGATCGGTTGTGAAAATGGCGGAGAATATCGGTTCAGCCGATTCCAGACCCGCTGAGGGGGGATATCGGAACTGGGGGGCGGCAAGACATTCCCTTGAGACGGCCAGTCTTCCTGCCAGCGATCCCGCGGGGGCGAATTTGGAATCGAGGAACAATGAGGACAGGGGAGGTTTCCCTTTGGAACAGGCAGATTTCCATCAGGGACCGAGGTGTTCGGGAGTGGAATGTGCGGCGCGGGAAGCATCGGCATCGGAGCAGCCCCCATTGGGAAAGGGGATCTCGTTGCGGGAACGCTGATTCCATTTCCACCTGTTCCGACAATGTGATCAGCAACGATAAGATCCTGTTCGGAACCGGCTTCCCGCAAGGTTCCGTCCAGAAACTTCGATCCCGCTGTCCAGGAAGCATATCCGCAATAGAGGGGACAGCCGAGCATTCCGCCATAGGCGTACGACTGGTCCAGATGACGAAAGGCATTGGACAGGTCGGTCAGTTCTCCGCCGATGGAATTGCGGACACCCACCATCAGTGTGGTCAGTCCCAGGACCGCCACAGTGGCGATGAGAACCAGCTCCGCGGACAGAATAAATCCAATCTCGTCAGCCCAGAAGGCTGCTCCCATGCGTTTCATGATCATTCTCCCGGGCGACTCGAATTGAAGCAGACCGCTGTGGCAGACCGAAGGATGGATCAACAGTCCATCCGGACATAGGGTGGCCGGACCGAAGCGCATACGAAAAACCTCGCGAAACCGGGGTCCGGCTCAGCAGCGAGCCGCGTTCATTTCTGGTGGAGACATGCCGACTCCACTGAGCCTGTCCGCTGACGCAGCGTCCAGCTGAAGATGAACGTCTCCCCATTTCGCGAGGCTTCGGGCGGATCGCTCCGCCGGAGGCGATGTCTCAGGTCGCCACACACGCTCCAAGGGACTGCACCATTGCCGGCACAGTCACTTCAATCGCTTGAATCCCTTTAATTAAATTTTTCGATAAAATCAGAGGCTTCGGCAAAATCGCCATAGCCGACACAATCGTTGCTGTCGGCATAATCCATACCATCGGACCGGCGCGTCTCTAGCCGGATTGTGGAAAGTAAAGAACAGGCAGAGGGTTACGTCTTTTTTCTGAAAATGAGGGTGAACGTGGCGTTCTGCCCGTGACGGGAGCAGCGTTCAGAATCTGAAGCAGACTGGCTGACAAAATGTCTCGGAAGTGAAACAATCCCGTTGGCGGCCTGTCGAACAATGCGCAGGCAGACAGAGATGCCTGCGCGATCAGATATTCCTGATGTATTGAAGGATGCCTTGAAGAAGGTGAGTCAGACATTTCTGTCTGGCCGGGACGCGGTTGCTTCTGAAGCAGGTTGTTCAGTCAAGAATTGTTCAGTCAAGAACGGCAGTTGCTCAAGACGCTGGTGAAGACTCAGATCGGAAATCCGCCTGATGGTATATCTCAATCGAATTTACACTCGTTCCGGAGACAGCGGAGAAACCGGCTTGGGAGATGGGTCCCGGGTCCCCAAAACACATTCCCGGATCATTGCATATGGCACCGTGGATGAGCTGAATTCCTCTCTGGGCGTTGTCGTGGCACTGGGCAAAGTAGACGAAGAATCTCAACGGCGGTTACAACGGATTCAAAACGATCTTTTCGACGTGGGAGCGGATCTCTGCGTCCCCGAACCTGACGAACCTTCTGATTCTCCGATGCTGCGGGTGACTGCGGATCAGGTCGCGCGGCTGGAGCGATGGATTGACGACTCCACCAGTGGGTTGCAGCCATTGACCAGTTTCATCCTGCCTGGCGGCACACCGGCAGCAGCACTGTTGCATCAGGCCCGGACGATCTGTCGGCGGAGCGAAATTACGGTGTTGCGGTTAATGGCGGAAGAGAAGGTCAACACGCAGGTGGTGATCTATCTGAACCGTCTGTCGGATCTTTTGTTCGTGATGGCCCGTACGGCGAATCACAACGGACGGGACGATCTCCTTTGGATTCCCGGCAGCGGTCGGGCGGAAGCATGATGGATGGCAACAATCAGGAGCAATATGACTCGCGGAGCGCGCGTTGCGCGAGGTGTGTCAAACAACTTGCCATGAAGGGCCTGTGAAATTCACTGTTGCGAAATTCTTTCATCTCATAAACTCGGGGCGTGGCTGGTCATCAGGAGTCAGCCGTTCTTTCGAAACAATGGCAGATGAAATCGGGAATGCTTCTCATGGACGGCGCCGGGGCGACGGGAAATGAAGAAAAACGGGACTTCATGCGGGAGATCGTGGCGGAGGATGTGGCTGCGGGGAAGCATGGCGGAGAGGTCCGGACCCGCTTTCCTCCCGAACCGAATGGTTATCTGCATATTGGCCATGCCAAATCGATCTGTCTCAATTTCGGCATTGCCCGGGAATTCGGTGGATGCTGCAACCTCCGTTTCGACGACACCAATCCCACGAAAGAAGATGTGGAATACGTGGAGTCCATTCAGAACGATATCCGCTGGCTCGGATTTCAATGGGATGAACTCCATTATGCATCGGACTACTTTGAGACGCTGTATGAATGGGCCCGGGAACTGATCCGAAAAGGATTGGCATATGTCGACAGTCAGTCGCTGGAGGAGATCCGCAGCCAGCGGGGCACATCCACTCAGCCGGGCACCAACAGTCCGTTCCGGGATCGGTCGGCCGAAGAGAATCTGGATTTATTCCGCCGGATGAAAGAGGGCGAATTCCCGGATGGAGCGCACGTCCTGCGGGCTCGGATCGACATGGCTTCACCACACCTGATTTTTCGCGACCCGTTGTTGTATCGGATTCGCCATGCCGAGCATCATCGGACCGGAACGTCCTGGTGCATCTATCCGATGTATGACTATGCCCATGGTCAAAGCGATTCCATCGAAAGGATTACGCATTCCATCTGCACGCTGGAATTCGAAACGCACCGCGCGCTGTATGAATGGTTCCTGGAGAAGCTGGGAATTTTTCCGTCACGGCAATATGAGTTTGCCCGGTTAAATCTGACACACACCGTCATGAGCAAACGCAAACTCCTGGAACTGGTGCAGGAACAACTCGTGGATGGCTGGGATGATCCCCGGATGCCGACGTTGTCGGGACTGCGTCGCCGGGGCTATCTTCCCGCAGCGATTCGCCACTTTTGCAGCACAATTGGCGTGACGCGGTATTCCGGATTGACCGACATGATTGTTCTGGAGAATTCGTTGCGGGAGACATTGAATCCAGTCGTCCCGCGACGGCTGGCGGTGCTGGAGCCGCTGAAAGTGGTGATTACCAATTACCCGGAAGGGCAGACCGAGGAACTGATTGCAGCCAATCATCCGGACAATGACGGGGCTGGGACCCGGACGCTGACATTTGGGCGGGAACTTTGGATCGAACAGGAAGACTTCATGGAAGTTCCTCCGAAGAAATACTTCCGTCTTGCTCCCGGGCAGGAAGTCCGGCTCCGCTGGGCCTATCTGATCACTTGTCAGGAGGTCATCAAAGATGCTTCCGGCAAGGTGGTTGAAGTTCGCTGCACTTATGATCCGGCGACCCGGGGGGGAAATGCCCCGGATGGCCGCAAAGTGAAGGGGACGATTCACTGGGTGAACGCCCGGACCGCGCTGAAAGCAGAAGTTCGATTATACGATCACCTGCTGAAAGTTGCCGACCCGGGCGATCTGCCGGAAGGGACCGATTGGAAAACAGCCCTCAACGAAAATTCCCTGCAAGTGCTGAAAGAGTGCCGGCTTGAACCGTCGCTGGCCAGTTGCCAGCCCGGTGAGCCGGTCCAGTTCGAACGCAAGGGGTACTTCGTTGTCGATTCAAAGGACTCACGACCGGACGCCCTGGTTTTTAACAGATCCGTCACGCTGAAAGAGACCTGGGCGAAAGTGAAGAAGTAGTTCTGGTCATGGGGGTTTTGCCCCAAAATGGCAGGGTTGTCTTGATTTTTGTGCACAATCCGGCGGGTGTTTTTAAATGGTGCGGCCGCCGTCAACGACGATGCACTGTCCGGTCATCATCTGGGCTCCGGTGGCGAGGAACAGGACCGCATCAGCGATGTCATCGGGGGTCGATGCCCGTGGCAGCGGATCGTTGGCGGTCATTCGTTCGATTTCCTCCGGCGTCATCCAGGCGCTCATCCAGCGGGTTTCAATCGGACCGGGACAGACCGCGTTCACGCGGATGTCCGGAGCCAGTGCGCGGGCCAGCGACTTCGTCATTGTGTTGAGTCCTCCTTTGCTGGCACAGTAAGCAATTGAGGATCCGGTCCCTCCGATTCCGGCAATCGAACTGACGTTGACGATGGCAGCCCGGTCCGATTTTCGCAGCAGCGGGACCGCGGCCCGGGTGACGAAGAAAGGTCCTTTCAGATTCACTTCCAGGATCCGGTCCCATTTTTCTTCGGTCATCTCGTCCAGATTTTTGTGATTGACCGGAAATGTGCAGCCGGCATTGTTGATAACAACATCCAGCGTGCCAAACCGCTTTTCCACCTGTTCAATCATGTGGCGAACGTCTTCGTCGCGGCTGACGTCACATTTGATGAGCAGGGAGGATGCCCCTTCCGATTCAATCAGCCGGCAGGTTTCATTGGCTTCGGACTCGCTCCGGGAGTAATTGACAACCACATTGAATCCCAAAGCGGCAAACCGCGCCGCACAGGCGCGTCCCACTCCTGTTGCAGAACCAGTCACCAGTGCAGTGGGCATGTTGTCGCCTTCTTGAAAAGAATGAGAGGAATCCGGAGAATCAGGAAAGTCATTCCCAGGGGAAATCGAATCTTAGCGAAACGGGGCAGGGACAGATATCTGTTCCATGGAGAATCCGTCCTGGTTCTTCGATTTTGCCGGTGGACTGTCCGCCATTTCCTTTCCCGGTTTTTCTTTCTTGTGGATCGTGTCCGGCAATTCACGTTTTTATGTTATCGGGACATCCCGAGATGCTTCGCCGGGGACAACTTTCCCCGGGAGCGATACGGGGACCATCCAGATCTTGTGCACGACATTGAGGGCAGCTGATGACGGCATTACCGGAACGAGCGGGAACCTATCCGGTCGGGATTGACCTGGGAACAACTTATTCTTCCCTGGCCTATCTGACTCCGCAGGGACAGCCTGTCACGATGCCGAACGCCGAAGGGGAACTTTCCACTCCTTCCATCGTGTTCTTTGACGGGGACGATGTGATCGTGGGAACGGAAGCTCTGCGGCATTCCGTGTCGATGCCCGACCGGGTCGTTCAGCACGCCAAGCGGTTCATGGGCGATCCTCACAAGTGCTGGGTCATTGATGGGCGGGTGTATCGTCCCCGGGATATCTCCGCTTATATTCTGAAAAAACTGCTGCTCGATGCCCGCGAACAACTCGGGAGCATTCGTCATGCCGTCATCACCGTTCCCGCCCAGTTCAGCGATCTGCAACGGCGCGATACTGTGGAAGCCGGTCTGGCGGCGGGACTGGAACGGGTCGACCTGATTCATGAACCGGTCGCTGCGGCACTCTGTTATGTGCTGGGCGAAGGGATGTGGTTCGCTGAGCTCGCCAGCGAACAGACGGTGCTGGTCTTCGACCTGGGAGGCGGAACATTTGACCTGTCCCTGGTGAAATATCATCAACAGGAAGTTCGCGTGCTGGCTTCCGGAGGGGATCTGTCGCTGGGGGGACTCGACTGGAATCGGATCCTTGAAAGCCATTTCTGCGACCAGTTCATGAAGACATCCATCAGCGATCCGCGTCTCGACCGCGAAAGTATGCAGGCCCTGATGATTGAAGTGGAACAGGTCAAGCGAAGCCTGAGTGTCCGGCCCCGGTCCACGTTGCTCATTCAGCACGACGGCCGCCGAAAATCCTACGTTGTGGAACGGGACGATTTTGAAGCCCTCGCGGGGGAACTCGTCTTGAAAACCGAGCAGATCACGCGTGACCTGCTGAAGGCGAACCAGATCGGCTGGGCCAGGATCGATGCGATTCTGGCCACCGGGGGCTCGTCCCGGATGCCAATGATCCGCAACATGCTGCAACGCCTCGGCGGCACAACACTCAATCAGACATTATCGCCTGATCAGTCCATCAGCCATGGCGCCGCGTACTATGCCGGAATGCTTCACAGCGGCCAGAGGCTGGAAAAAAGCGTGCTCACCCGCCATGCCACCGGTCGTCTGGCAAACTTCCGGCAGCAGAGTGTCAGCGGGCGATCATTGGGAATTCTGATCCGGGACATGAAATTAGCAGACCGCCGGCCCCATTATCTTCTTCCCGCGAACACGCCGCTTCCCTGTGCCTATCGGCAGCAGTTCGGCACCGTGATTCCGAATCAGAAAAAGGTGCATCTCCATATTATTGAAAGCGGGGCCAGCCCGACTGATCCCTGGGTCGAGCTGGGAGAATGCATCATTGACGGATTGCCCGATCCACTTCCGGTCTCTTCCCCCATTGAAGTCACGATTCGCTACGATGAACAGGCCCGCGTGCATGTCGAAGCGGTTGTCATCAGCAGCGGGCAGCGGGCCCAGGCCCACCTGATTCGTCCCCCGCTCGTTCTTCCCGCCGGGGAAGGAATGGAACCGGGCCAGGTGAATCACCAGCAACAATCCGCTGATTCTCCTCAACCGGATCAGTTCGCTCTGTTGTCGCCGCATCAAGAAGAATCCATTACCCGCCCGCCGCAAAAGAAACCGCTTCCGGAAGCAAAACCCGTTCTCACTTCTCCCGTAGCGACCAGACGTTCGGCGGCTTCTTCTCAGAAAGCCCGGACACCGATGGAGAAGACTTCGGCGGCATCACCGGAAGACATCCCCCTGGAGAATGCCGATCTCTCATCGCCGTCTCCATTATCATCTCTTCCATCGGCCCCGGTTCGGACCGCGCGCCCGGTTTCCGTTCTGGAGGAATCGGAACGCCCGATTCCCTTGTGCAATCGCTGCGGAGAAGTGTTGACTCCGAAAGGCCGCTGCCCGAATTGTGAACGAAGTCAAGAGCCGGGATCCGCCGCGGCGCCGCGGCGATCGGTACGGAAACGTCCGGTCAAAACGGGAGAAGACATCCTCCCGACCGAACAGATTCCGGCTGTTTCTCCCCCGCCTCTCCCGTCGGGTTCCTGATGTGACAGGGAGGGGACGAGAGTGGATCAAGTTCGATTGATCTTGACCTGCTTCCCCAATTTTCTATACATCGCCTTCGTCAATGGTGACAGCTTCGTCATGGAAGGTCCATGTGCGGGCTGTTGAACCCGCGAGTCCTTTTGGTAGAGAGCCCTGATCATGAGTGAACGGATTCACTCCGAGCAACCGGTCCGTCCGCGTTCCGCGCGAAGGAAATTCATTCCAGCCATCGCAGGAACGTTATTCCTGGTGGTCGCAGCGGGGATCTGGTTGCAGTTCTTTCGCGCTCAACCCGCTGCTTCGCAAACTGCCGATGGAGAATCCGGAAAGGCCAGTCTGGCGGCGCCGGCGGCAAATAATTCCCGTCCCGTGGCGAAAATCAACGGTCAGGCGATTAGTTATGAAATCCTGGCCCGCGAATGTATTGCCCGGCACGGAACGGAAGTTCTGGACACGCTGGTGAACCGCCTGATCATTCAACAGGAATGTGAATCCCGGGGAATCACCATCTCCGCGGCCGAAGTCGAAGCGGAAGTCAAGAAAACAGCTGAGAAATTCAAGCTGCCGCTCGATACCTGGTACAAGATGCTCGAAGCAGAACGGCATCTCACCCGGGACCAATATCATCAGGACGTGATCTGGCCGATGCTGGCCCTCAAAAAACTGGCCGGCCAGGAAGTGCAGATTACCGAAGAAGACATGAAGAAAGGTTTCGAAAGTAACTACGGCCCCCGCGTGAAAGCCCGGATCATTCTCATCAGTGGCAACATCCGGAATGCCAACAGCATCTGGGAACAGTGCAAAGCGAATCCTGATGACTTCGATCGTCTGGCCCGTGAATATTCCGCCGATCCCAACACTCGTCCGCTCGGAGGGGTGATTCCGCCGATTCGCCGCCATGGGGACAACAAACAGGTGGAAGAGCAGGCCTTCCGCATGAAGGTTGGAGAAATTTCTCCGGTCATCCAGCTTCCGGACGTCGAGAACCGGTACATCATCCTCAAGTGTGAAGGCTTCACCGAACCGGTCGTCACCGACATCAAGGATGTCTGGAACGATCTCTACGCCCAGCTTGTGGAAGAACGGACGCAGCAATCGGTCGCCAAAATTTTCACGACCATCAAAGATCAGGCCCGCGTGGATAACTATCTGACGAATAAGTCCACGGGAGGACGCATTATTCAACCGACAGGCGGAACCGCTTCTCCAGCAGGCAGTGGAGCGTTGCAACCCGCTTCGGCAGCCAATCCGGCGCCTGTTCGCCGATAACCGATCTTCCATCAGAAATCAGAACATCCGGAATCATCCGGTTCGCATCTGGCCAACGATTTCCTCAGCTGACCGCCGTGCTTCCTGTCGAAGTGCGGCGGTTATTTTTTTGAGCAGGCAAGGGCGATTTGTTTCCGCAGCTCCGTTGCCAGCAGTTGACTCTGTCGTTCGAGGGAATGGTGTTCCTCCAGGTATCGGCGAGTCAGCCCGGTTTCCAGCGAAGATCGTGGTTGCTGCCAGCATTCCCGCACATAGGCCGCCAATGTGGAGAGATTGCCCTCGGAACACAATCCGGCCCTCGCGCTTCGCAGAAACTCGGATTCCACTCGCAGGGAAGCCACGGGAACTCCACAAGCGGCCGCTTGAAGAAAAGTATTTGGGAATCCCTCGGAAGAAGAGGTGTTGATCAGGACAGCCGCCCGCTGCATCACCGCCGGCATGTTGTCGTAATCAATCCGTTCAATGATGCGGACGTTGTCGGGCGCGGTCGATCGAACTTCTGTGTCCAGACGTTCGTCACGGCGATTCATCACCATCAAAAACGAGACTTCCGGACATTGCCGGGCCAGTTCCAGCAACAAGAGAGGTTGTTTGTAAATGGATTCCGACCGGCCGATCCATAAGGCAAAACGTTCCAGCCCGGTGGTGACATGGGAAGAGAGTGTTTTTTTCGGAAACGGGGACCATTCCGACAGGGAAATGGGATTTCGCAGCAGAAATCCGGAACGTCCGAGTTGTTGTAATTGTTGCTGCTGTGCGGAAGTCTGACAGAAGACAGCATCCGCGTGATGCACGAGCCATTGAAATAAAGCGGGTGAATTCTCCTTCGTAACGGATGTTCGAAGGGGATGTTTTCGGAGTTCTTCTTCGTCACCGCCAATTTCCGGAAAAGATGCTGCGGGAAATAATATCGCTGGGAGTCCGCGTGCGTGGGCTGCCGCAATGACCCGCGATGAAATCGGTTGAATGCCAAAAGTCAGAAAACAATCGGCCGGGATTGTCTGGCAGATCGGCAGCGGACTGCGAAAATTTGTCGATCCTGTTCCCAGCCGCTGTAATGCCAGCCATGGGATCGTCCAAAGATCGCACCACTGCGGTTCTCGGAGCATCCACCAGGGGAAGGAATTCTTTCTTTCCAGCCGGAGTCCGATGGATTCGCGAACGGGATACCAAGGGTCTTCAAGCAGGTGTAATGTAACGCCGTCGTAAACGTTCTGCCGTAATGGGCCGAAGTGCCGCACCAGAAACGAAACGGAGATATTGGGGATCTGTGCGAGTCCCCGGGCCAGGCTCCAGGCCCGCGTTTCCATTCCTCCGATGGGTCCGGGAATGTTTGGATCAATCGCCGGATAAGCATTCAGGACCACAAAACAGATGCGCATGAGGTGAGGACTCAAGGAAGATCGAGAGCAGGGATCACACGGCTTTCCGTGGTTTTCCGGTTCGGCGGCCTTCATCTTGGCTGCCAAAATCAGCATACTGCTGAAACTCGTGTTTGAGAATTCCAGGAATTCCCACGAGGAAGTGATTGTTCAAGTTGTTTCCTGTTGAATTGAATTGAGCCCGCGACATGCTCGCCTGGCGCGTCGGTATTTCCGCCATTCTGATCCCTCTGCTGATCGGCGTTTTCACGCTGGACGCCTGGCTGGGGGAGCCCGCCTGGGGACTTCTGGGATTGATCGAACTGCTGGCCCTGCGCAGTGCCTGGGAGCTGGCGGAATTGTTCCGGGAACGGTTTCCCCGCGTTCAATTGGCTGTACTGCTTCCCTGTGTGGCGATGATCATTCTGGGAAGCTGGTTCCCTCACCTGCAAAGCCCTTCGCCGACGCATCTGGATCTCACTCCCCTGGCTCTGGCAATGTGTTTTGCCGTGATGTTGCTCTTCGTCATGGAAGCCATGCGATTTAAAACCCCGGGAACCAGCGCGGAAACACTGGCGATTGAAACCCTGATTCTCAGCTACGTGGGCCTGCTGCTGGCCATGACGGCTCAGCTTCGATGGGTCGCGGGAGCCGATGCCGGTTATCTGGTGATTGGCTCACTGCTGATGTGTGCGAAGGGAGGCGACATTGGCGCCTACTTTTTCGGCAAGAAGCTGGGGAAACATCCGATGGCTCCCATCTTGAGTCCGAAGAAAACCTGGGAAGGGGCTGTCGGTGCCATGGTGGGGGCCGCCCTGGGAGGTTGGTTATGGCTGACATTTGCCACCCCGCTCCTGCTTCCCGGAGCCGTTCCCTGTGCCTGGTCGGTCAGCGTGCTATATGGATGCATCATCGGAATCGCGGGAATGATTGGGGATGTCTGTGAATCCCTGCTGAAGCGTGACGTCGGCCGGAAGGACTCCGCAGCCCTCTTTCCGGGTTTTGGCGGATTGCTCGATCTGCTGGACAGCGTTCTTTATGCCGGCCCCGTGGCACTTCTGCTCTGGAAAGTTCTGCCACTGGCCCCGTGGCTGCATTAATCCGCGGGAAATCCTGTTTGCCCTCTGCGGCGCGGGGGGATCTCTGAAGCCAAGGAAACACCCGCAGGGAAACGGTTCGAGAAGTCCGCACGCTCTCGACTTCGTTTTTTGATATTCTAGAGCGGAGTTGCAAATGGTGTCTCACGTCGATCCTGATGAAATACAGGGAATTTAAGGCCGAGCGTGATCGAACAATGACCAAACTGGTCTAAACTTGGGAAACGGGCGATTCGCGGACCATCCGGAGAACGAAGATGATGTGCCTGATTCGAAGTTGTTGCGTTTTGTTTGGCAGCCTGGTTCTGGGATCCACGGTGCTGGTCGGATCGGCGTCCGCGCAAATTCTGGAACTTCCCTCTCCGGGAGCAATGCTCCCTTATCCGGACGACGGCCTGATCCGCTCGGAATTCCTTGTGGTGGGAGTTTCGAAAACGGGCAAGAGGGTTCACGCGTTGTCTTTGAAATCCGGAGAACTCCACGCGGTGCAGGTGAATGCCGCGTCTCCGGAAGAAATTCGGATCGCTGTCTCCGGAAATTTTGCCGCGTTTAAGTTCAAGAACAAAGCCTATGCGATCAGCGCCCGGCAGGGAGGGTGGCAGGAAATTGAATTGAAAGGAGAGCAGGCCATTCTTTCGGTTGGACAGGGATGCGTGGAAGTCCATTCCGGGAACCGGCATGATTTCTTCGTGGATGTTGGAACCTGGCTGACGATGGACCTGGACGCGGAGTGATCTGTGGTTTTTGACCGCAGTGGGATGAATCGTGCAATAGTGATTGCTTATTTGTGATTTTGTCGTATGATACCGGTTTGGATTTTATCAGTAATTTTGGGAGCTTGAACATGATACGAACTCGTTCAATTCATTGTTCATGTTTCATGGAGCCGAACATGAATATGTTGCCCCCCCAGTTTAACAAGGATGCCCGCTTTTCATTGAATGTGCGGCGACATTTCTTTCTCGTTTCGGGGTTCACGCTGATCGAACTCCTTGTCGTAATCGCCATTATTGCTGTTCTGATTGCTCTTCTGCTCCCCGCTGTCCAGCAGGCTCGCGAAGCCGCTCGGCGGAGCCAGTGTAAAAATAATCTCAAGCAGATTGGATTAGCGCTGCATAATTATCAGGACGTTCATAATAAACTTCCGCCCGGGACGGTCTTGCAGAGCGCGGATGCACAATATGTCGGTGACGGAGGGAATGGAACGCAAAGCGTGGAAAGTTGGGGATGGGGGGCTTTTCTGCTGCCTTATCTCGAGCAGCCAGCGCTTTATAACCAGGCCAATATCGGCGGAGGGGGAAAACTGGAGTCGGTGGTTACGACTGTTCCGTTGACCGTCTTGCCTGTCTATCGCTGTCCCAGCGATCCCGCGCCGGACATTCGTGTCGGCAATCCGCAAGCACACTGGGCAACATCGAATTACAAGGGAAATTGCGGGCATCGAAACTGTATTTTCTCGGAAAATACCGGTGGGACGATCCGGCCGACGTTGTTCGGGGGCTCCAACGACTACGGCGGGATGTTCTGGATGGACAGCAAAATCCAGTTTCGCGACATCATCGATGGAACAAGCAATACAATTATCGTTGGAGAGATTGCCTGGCAAAAAGGGACCATTACCTATCAGGCTGCCGTCTGGGCAGGATGCCTGCAAGGAGAGCAGGGGAACTGCGGAGATGACATCATTGCCAGTGGCAGGGCCGCGATCAACAGCCAGTCCACAAATCTCGAAGTCCTGCATGAGAGTTTCAGCAGTCAGCATACGGGAGGCGCGAACTTCATTTTCGCGGATGGCTCCGTGCATTTTATCTCGGAAAATGTTGATTACAGGTCCAGCGATCTCGTGAATGGGAACACCAGTGCTGTTGACAGCACTTATGAACGATTATTAAATCGCTTTGATGGCCAGCCCGTCAGTAATTTCTAATCGAGTTCTTTCCTCAGAATCGAACCATATCGCACAGTCGCAGCACAGTCGCAAGTTAAATGCCCAAGTGTGAAGAATAAAACGGATTCGCAACAAATCAGATTGTGAATAGAGAGAATCGAAATGGGAAAAAGGGCAATTCCTGGAATGCTCCTCATGATTGTTTTCATGCAGGGGTGCGGAGATTCCACTCGGCCTGCGGTCGGAAAAGTTTCTGGAACGGTGACTCTTGATGGGCAGCCATTGCCCAATGCCACGGTTCAGTTTCAACCGGAAACCGGACGACCTTCAGCCGGGATCACGGATGCAGCAGGAAAATACTCCCTGAGCTATTCTCCCGGTGTTGAAGGGGCCGCCATCGGCCATCACAAAGTCATTATCCGCACCGAAGTTCCGGGAGCCGATGGAGAACCGCCCAGGCAAAAAGAATTGCTCCCTGCCAAATATCATAATGAATCCGAATTAACGGCAGATGTCGTTGCAGGTGATCACGTTCAAGACTTCAACTTGAATTCCAAATAAAGGTGTCGGCCAGGCGATGCCTGATCGACGCTTTCTGGCCCGTTCCTGTCGGCCTTCCTCGCCAGAATCCTTCCCCTGGCCCCGCCCGTTTCATGGAGATGCCGGGGCGAGGGTTCTTCCTTCGCTGACTCCCACCGGCATCACCCGCAGCTCGTTTGTGCTTAAGGGAAGTTTGCCCGTTCGCATTTTTTCCAGGAGTTCAATCGCTTCCGCCCCCATCCGGACCTCGTCAATGGTGATCGATGTCAGCCGGTTCGTCAGGGCGCCCAGCCGGCGGGTTCCTCCCACACCAATCAATGACACATCCTCCGGAATCTTCAGGCCCGTCCGTTGCAGATGCAGATAGATCAGTTCCGCAAGTGAATCGAACGTCGTGAAAATTGCCGTGGGAGGAGACTGTTGCTGAAACAGCCGTGCCAATTCCGCAGCAATCCGATCTTCCTGCGAAAAAGCGTCAGGACTGGTGGAGGTTCCGAAAAACGTTTCCAGTTGGATTCCATTTCCCAGCCCCTTTCGAAACCCGCTGTTGTAAGCCAGGCCGGAAGTGGTCTGAAACGGGCTCATCATGACGACGCGTTGATGTCCATGTTCCCGAATCAACGTGCCCGCCCGCTGCCCGATTTCTTCGAACGGAATGGCCAGCAACGGGACCTGCGCACCGTGGACGGGACGGGAGCAGCAGACAACCGGAATGCCTCGTTCGTGAAGTTGGCGAATGTGAAACAGCGGTGTTTCGGGGGATGTCGTTGGAACAATGGCAACTCCCGCAACATGCAGATCCATCAGCTGGAGGATCGAATTTCCCTGCTTATCAATTTCGTTATTGGTGTTGCAGACAATGACCTGGTTATGACTGGCTCCAGCTGCCGCTTCGAAGCTGACCTGTAAGGATGGGTAAAATCCTCCGGACGTCTCCGGAAGAATGAGAGCAAACAGGTCCTGTCCTTTTTTCAGCCGTTGCCGGGCTTCTTCGTGAATAAACGTCCCTTTGCCATGGATCCGGCGGACAATTCCGCTTTGCTCCAGCGTGGAGAGCGCCTGCCGGACCGTGCTGCGGGCAATTCCCAGAATCTCGGCGAGCCGATGTTCCGATGGCAGAGCTTCGCCTCCATTCAACTTGCCGGACTCCACCTGAGCAATGAGGTAATTTCTCAGTTGTTCATGCTTGGGAGTGGCAGCGTCCTGATGCAGCGAGGCTGCCTGAAAGGATTCCGAACGTGAATCTGGATCGGGCATAAAGGTCTTTCAGTTCGACGAGCCCCCGCAATGTTGCCGAAACCGGACACGCTGGAGAGAAGAGAAATGAGGACAGGAAAAAACAGCAATCGTTATTGCCGGGTTGGTGATGCGAATCAAAATGACTGGGAACGCGGGGTTCACCCGCTGTATTTTGCCCATTCCTCCTGATCGTCTTGTATCGAGTCTTCATTGTATTCAACTCGCGATGCAGGCCCCAGCCTCTACGTCCGCATTTTGTGCGGAAGGAAACTTGCAACTTCTTCCGGTTCTGGGAGAAGAGATGTTCAAAGTGTCTGGCAAAACTGATATGACTCACTCAGGCCGCCGGTCACAATCATTGTATCAAGAGCATGTCCCGTTCAGAGACGGAATGACTTGCCCCGTTGATCTCCGGGGCAAGTATCACGTTTCTTCCAGGAAACGGGGATTGTGACGGCATTTTTGCCAGGGCGAGCCGGATACGAACCATCCTTCCGGAAATCCGTGGCGATTTCCGATAGCCGACTTCAATCCTCATTCCTCAATAGCCAGCCAGTTTTTGGATCCCATTATGCCTCCGCGAATCCGATTGATTTTCGCGATTCACAATCATCAGCCCGTCGGCAATTTCGATGGCGTGTTCGAACAGGCCTATCGTGATTCGTATGAACCGTTTTTCGATGTGCTGGACGATTTTCCGGAACTGCCGATCACGGTCCATTTTTCCGGAAGCCTGCTCGAATGGCTGGAAAAACGTCGTCCGGAATACCTCGCCCGCATTCGAACGCTGCTGGCGGAGCATCGCCTGGAATTGCTTGGCGGCCCTTATTTTGAGCCAATTCTGGCGGCAATTCCCGGACGCGATCGGATCGGTCAGATCCAGGCGTACACTCAGCATCTGGAGAATCTGTTTGAAACCAATATTCGAGGAATGTGGGTTCCCGAACGGGTCTGGGAACCGAATTTTGCCAGCGATCTCGTGGCTGCCGGGATTGAATACACAATTCTGGACGATTCCCATTTCCGCTGGGCCGGCCTGAATGAAGACCGCCTTCACGGATATTACATCACCGAGAATGAAGGGCGGATTCTCAAGATTTTTCCCGATGATGAACCCCTGCGCTACTCCATCCCGTGGGCAAAGCCGGAAGCAACGATCGCCTATCTGCGGAAGATCGCGGAACGGCATCCCGAGACAATCGTCTCCTTTGGAGATGATGGCGAAAAATTTGGATCCTGGCCGGGAACTCACGAACATGTTTACGAAAAAGGCTGGTTGCGAGACATGTTTCAGGCGTTACGTGAGAACGCGGACTGGCTGAAAGTCGTCACAATGGCCCAGGCTGTGGATGAAGTCCCTCCGCAAGGGAAAATCTACTTGCCGAATGCCAGTTATCGCGAAATGACGGAATGGGCGCTCCCCACCGACCAGCAGATCGACTACAAAAAAATCAGCACGGAACTGGCTGCCGAACCGGAATGGCAGGAGATCAAGCCTTTCTTCCGGGCCGGGTTCTGGCGGAATTTCCTGGTGAAATACCCGGAAAGCAACGAAATGTACTGCCGATCCCGCGAGGTCAGCGAACGCCTTCAGGGGCTGAGCCATTCCGCAGCGGCACGCGAGCAGGCGAACCTGTTTCACGACGCGCGGATGGACCTGTATCGCGGCCAGTGCAACTGTCCTTACTGGCACGGAGCTTTCGGCGGGCTGTATCTGCCACATCTGCGGAATGCGATTTATCATCACCTGATCAAGGCCGATACCGCTGTCGAAAAACTGCATGGCCGGCCGGTCCGTTGGGTTGATATTACCGCGGAAGACTACAATCTGGACGCCCGGAAGGAGGTCCGGATGGCGGGTGACCGGATGATTGCTTACGTGGCCCCAGCTCGTGGCGGACATTTGTACGAACTCGATCTCCGCAGCACAAACGTCAATCTGCTCGCCACATTGAATCGTCGCCCGGAACCGTATCATCAGACAGTGCTGGAGACCGCTGCCCTGGTGAAAGACGTGGATGATATTGCTTTTCTGAAACACGAAGGGGTCCGATTCAAACAGGCGAATCTCGATCAGAAAATCGCTTATGACCGCTGGCCCAGGAAATCGCTGGTGGACCATTTCCTGCGGCCTGACGTCGATCTGGACGAGTTTCAACTCGGAAATGGCGGCATCGGCGATTTCGTTCTGGGCGTTTTCGAAACCCGGTTGCGACGTTCCGATGATCGCGTGGAAGCGGTGATGACCCGCGAAGGAAAAATGGGGGAACACTGGATCCGGATGGAGAAGACGATCGCCCTCGATGCCAATTCCGGAAGTCAGCTCGAAATTACTTACGAACTGAGCCAGTTGCCCGCGGGGGTGCCGGTCCATTTTGCGGTCGAATTCAATTTCGCCGCCATGCCGGCTGGACTCAACGATCGGTATTACTACAACGGTCACGGGCAGCAACTTGGTCCACTGGAGACGGTGCAGGCCTTGCCGGCAGGACTTCGCATCGGACTGGTGGATGAGTGGCTGGGAATCGATGCTTCGCTGGAACTGACGCAACCGGCGGAATTCTGGACGTTCCCGATTCAGACGGTCAGCCAGAGTGAAGGAGGCTTTGAACTGGTCCATCAGAGCAGCACTGTCATCCCGCACTGGCGGTTCACGGGAGACCAGACCGGACGGTGGCAGGTCCGCATTCAATTGACCGCTGACACGTCCATTGCCCAGGCCCGCAAACTGGCGGAAATGGCTGCGACCCGTGGCTGAAAATTTCGGCGGAACATCCCGGCTCTTTTTCGGACCTCAAAACGTCATTTGCGGCACCCGGTCTCATCGTCTCTTCATCGGACTGTTCCTGTGCTTCCTGCTGTCCCTTTGATGAGGGGGACAGGTCTGTTTCGACCGCAAACAAAGCCATTCGCGCTGCGCAAAACTCTTACAACTGACAAAAGTTCAGAACATTTGCAGTGTGCAAAACTTTTGCAGCGTATGGACATCGTTCCGGAAGATGCCTTTTTTGTACACATTTTGAAGACGACGATGATGATTTCATGTCGCTCTACAGGAAGGCGGATCGTCGGAACTCGGCAGGGTCTTCATTAATGGCTTCGGAAGAAATCGGGAGCACGATGATCGGGCTTGTTGCATGATTCTTGCTGAGGGATCATGGCTGATTGTCGCAGGTTCATGTCGCGGACCTGAGTTCTGATTTCAGCGAGTGACAGGCTGATCGCGCCATTTCACGGAAGAATCCACCAGTAACAATGTATTTCAGGCTTGATTTTGTGTACATTATTGGCATACTACTGTGAACATGAATACTCGACTGCAAAGAAATGGCCGGCAGACAGCGCGCAGCAGCGAGCGCTGCTACCAGATTTTGAGAACAATGTTGACCTGCGCGCAAATTCCCCCGGGAACACGGCTGCGGGAAGTGGAATGGTCCGAAAAACTGGGAGTACAGCGGGCCGCTCTTCGGGAGGCGATGGTCCTGCTGGTGCATGACGGATTACTGCTCCGGCGAGCCAGTGGAGGATTTTTCACCCCCCGGCTGGAAGAAATTGAAATTGAGAACGTCGTCGATGCCCGGATTGTCCTGGAAATTGGGGCTCTCAAATTGACGTGTGCGAGAAAACTTCCAGAAACAGCCTTTCAGCCGGTGGAGGATGTCTGCGACATGATGGAACGTTGTCATGAAGCGGGCATGACAACCGGCTTTGCCGAAGCGGATTTTTTCTTTCACCAGAAACTTCTGGAACTCTCGGCCAATAAACAGTTGATCCAGATGTTCGCCCATTCCTCGCAACTCATTTTCGTGGCTGCTCCCGTAAGTGCGGAAGCCCGATCCGCCGCGGAAGCGAATACGATCCGGGAGCATCGGTCGGTACTGGGACATGTCCGAAAAGGGGAGCTGAGCCAGGCATCCAGTCTTCTGGAGCATCATTTGCAACAGGCGAAAAAAGGATTTCAGGCAGCCTTGCGATAATATTGTGAAAATCAGCAGCCAGTCGTGTTGACGATGCCATCATGCTCTCGAAACGGTTGGCACAACGTTTCTTTGTCATTGAAAAGCATTTCTGATCTCGATTCATCAGCATTTCTATTTACCGGATTCGTGGAAGCTCATTCCTGTTAAGATGTCTATGATGCTGTTTTAAATCAGCGATAAAATCAGGATTCCTTCTTTATTAAGGAAGAGAATAATGCCGCAATGCTTCAGGAAAATGCATGGTCGGGATCGTGGATTTACATTGATTGAGCTGCTTGTGGTGATCGCCATTATTGCGGTGCTGATTGCCCTGCTTTTGCCGGCGGTGCAGCAGGCTCGGGAAGCAGCCAGGCGGTCTTCATGCAAGAATAATTTCAAACAAGTGGGATTGGCATTACATAATTATCATGACACGCACGGCCTGCTTCCCATGGGGACCGCGCTGTTCGGGGGGAACCAGTCCACCGCAACCTCGCTGGGCCGGGAATGTTCGACGACAAGCTCCTCACGGCATCTTCTTTCCTGGGGTGTTTCGATTCTCCCCTATATTGATCAGGCCGCCCGTTATCAGAATCTTGATTTTGTCGGGAATGGGGGAAATGCTTTAACGAATCCCGTGAACTATACAGCTCAGACGTTATTGGGCCCCGTGCAGACTTATCTCTGCCCCAGCAATCCACAAATCGATACTGTCGTGAATAAAAACAAGGCTTTCTCCGCCATGTTGGTGAATGGAATGCCGCGAACAGATATCGGAGGCGTTGCCGACCAGGTTAACTGGACGTGTGACAATACCTTTCCCCGTACGGATGGACGCGGTTTGCTTTACAATCTTTCCAGGGTCCGATTTGCAAATGCCACCGACGGCCTGAGCCATACACTGGCCGTGGGAGAAATTACCGGAAATGCGAATGCCTCCACGGGGTTAAACGGGAATTCCTACGCAGCTTATGACATCTTTGACGTCAGCAATGGAATCAACGGATCACTGACGATTCCGGGAGGGGCGACGGCATTTAATTTTCGCCCGCAGGGATTCTCCAGCTATCACGTGGGAGGCTGTCATTTTACCCTGGGCGACGGGTCGGTCCGATTTCTCTCGGAAAATATCAATCAGGGAACGTTGAACGCATTGGCGACCCGGTCGGCAGGCGATCTCCCCGGAGAATTTTAATCATAACGGTTTCTTTCTGGCCATCTTTTTGTCGCGCATTTTATTATGGTGTTTTATAGAGATGAGGCAGATGCTTGTGCGAAATTATCGGGAATGGATAATTCTTCTTGTCCTCTGCGGATGTGCCAGAATGGCGAATGATGGCCCCAAACGACGGATTGTTGAAGGAGAGGTCATCTTCAACGATGTTCCCGTTGACTATGGGTTGATTCGATTTGCTCCTCAACCCGATGGTCCCATCGTGACAGCGGAGATCCTGAAGGGAAAATATCACGTCGACAATAAGGGCGGTGTTCCAGTCGGGAAAGTTCGTGTGGAAATCACCGCGACGCCGAATACCGGAAACATGAGCGAGGAAGAGCTGCGAACACACCCGCCGGCTCCAGCCGTGATCATTCCCGCCCGATATAATACCTCTTCCGTGCTGATGGAGACGGTCAGCGATGAGGGGGGGACGCAGGAGTTGAATTTTCGACTCGGCGCCAAGTAAACAATTTTCCGCATACCATCCGCATCTGCCAGCACTTCAAAAAACGGGCAATCAAGATGAATCAACAATGGCAATCCAGTGGTCACGCCGTCACTTCATCAGCCTCGTTGCGGTCATGGATGGCGTTGCTGGTTCTTTTTTTGCAAACCGGTTCCACCCATGCCGGCACGCCGGTTGCGATCGGTTCTCAGCGGGAATTATTTGTTGATGGGGGTTTGGTCGAATCGATTTCCGGGGCAGCCCGGATCGAATTAAATCATCCGGAGCATCGGGAGATTGTCATGCGGCATGATGCTCCCTGGGAAGGGAGCGGATGTGGTTATCACAGCATCTTTCGTGACGGCGACTTGTACAAAATGTATTACAAGGCCTGGGACTTAAAGACGCTGGAAGACCGGATTTCTGTGGGCGATAATCGTTTCGCCTGTTATGCCGAGAGTAAAGACGGCATTCACTGGGTCAAGCCTTCCCTTGGATTGCATGAATTTCTGGGAAATAAAGATAATAATATTGTTCTGGTTACGGATCTCTTTGGCGAGACGGTGATCGATCCGGTTCATCTCTCCGTCTTCAAAGATGAAAATCCGCAGGTCGCTTCCGATGGAATTTATAAGGCCGTTGTTCTCGGACATGTGAAAGGTCAAAAGAAGGAGACCGGTCTGGTGATTTTAAAATCGGGTGACGGCTTCCATTGGCAGGCAATGACGGACCGGCCCGTCATTACCGAAGGGGCGTTTGATTCGCAAAATCTGGCATTCTGGGATCCTGTTCGAAAAGAATATCGGGCATATTGGCGTTATTTTAATAATCGCTCCTTCGGAGAGCAGGAAAGTTATCGGAAGAATCAAGGATTGCGGGATATCCTGACCGCGACATCGCCTGATCTGATCAACTGGTCCAAGCCGGTTCCGCTGGATTATCCCGGCGCGGCTCATGAGCAGCTTTATGTGAACCAGGTTCGGAATTATCATCGGGCGCCTCATTTGCTGATCGGTTTTCCGGTTCGATATACCGATCGTGGAGTCACGGGATCGTTGTCACATCTTCCGGACTGGGAGCATCGCCAGAAACGGATCCGGACCAGTCCAAGATATGGAACAGCGATCACCGAATGTCTGCTGATGAGCAGTCGTGACGGAGTGAGTTTTCACCGCTGGCCGGAAGCATTTTTACGTCCGGGAATTCAGCGGCCGGGAACCTGGAATTACGGGCAACAATATGTTGCCTGGCATCCGGTGGAGACTGTTTCGGATCTGCCGGGCGCGCCGCCGGAACTTTCGTTTTATGCGACGGAGCATTACTGGATGGCAGGTGGAAGCCATCTTCGCCGCTACGTGATGCGGCTGGACGGATTTGCTTCGTTAAATGCTCCCATGACCGGAGGAGAACTTGTCACTGTTCCTCTTCAATTTGAAGGCAATCAACTGGAAATCAATTTTTCCAGTTCAGCGGCCGGTTCCGTGCAGGTCGAACTCCTGACAGCGAAAGGGGGGCCGATTCCGGGGTATCAACTGGCCGATTGCGATCCAATTTATGGAGATGAGCTTTCCCGGACGGTCACCTGGAAAAACAGAGCAGACGTCAGTTCCCTGGCAGGAAAAGGAATTCAAGTCCGTTTTCGACTCCAGGATGCGGATCTTTATTCGTACCGTTTTTATGATCGAGCCGCCAATTAAGAAGGGGGGACGTTTTGCAAGTTCAGAGAGTCGGAATCGTTCGATGGAAGAACGGAGACTGAAGAGCAGCGGTCGTGTTCGAACAATCACTGTCAGGGAGAATTCCGGAATCGCATCATGGGGGAACGAACGGTGGATGCCCTGTTCAGTTTGCGGGGCAAGGCAGCTTTCATCACGGGGGCAACCGGTTATCTTGGATCAGCCATGGCCTGTGCGCTGGCGGAAGCCGGCGCCAGCATTGTTGTCACCAGTCGCATCCAGGAAAAGGCCCGGAAACTGGCGGCTTCACTTCCTCAAGTCGGCCCGGCCCGGCATTTCGGAGTCTCGCTGGATCACATGGAAGAATCCTCGTTGGAGGCCGGATTTCATCAGGCTTGTGAACTAACGGGCGGGATCGATGTGCTGGTCAATAATGGGAATGAACCACTGGGACGGGACTGGACGAATGTCTCCGCGGAGGAATTTCGACGGCAGCTGGATAATCTAACGGGATATTTTCTGCTGTCACGATTATTTCATGGCCACGTTCTGTCACGGTCCGGATCGGGAAGCCTGATCCTTCTGGGATCGATGTATGGTCTTGTCGGCTCCTATCCGGAAACATATGAAGGGGTCTGTGTGGCCAGTCCCGTCTCATATCATGCGATGAAGGGAGGAATCGTCCAGATGACCCGGCATCTGGCAGTATACTGGGCGAAAGATCGGATCCGCGTGAATTGCCTTTGTCCGGGACCGTTTCCGCCGGACCATGTCGATCACCAATTGGTCGAGCGCCTGAAGGCAAAATCCCCGATGGCAAGAATGGGAACTCCGGAAGAGTTGAAAGGGGCGGTTGTTTTTCTCGCCAGTGACGCCTCCAGTTATATGACCGGTCAAAATCTCGTGATCGATGGAGGATGGACCGCATGGTGATTTTCCGCCGTCACGTTTCCGGACATCGTAACGGCCCGCATCTGCTGGTCATGGGGGGAGTTCATGGAGATGAATATGAACCCATCGCCGCGATTCGTCAGTTGATCGAAACTCTGGAACCTGCGGAGCTGGCTGGGAACGTGACGCTGGTTCCCATCGTCAATCGTCCCGCATTCGAAAACATTTCTCGAACCGGGCCCGATGGACTCGATCTGGCTCGTACATTTCCCGGACGCCCGGATGGAAGCGTGACCGAACAGATTGCGTTTCAGGCAGCCGCTCTCATTCGCGAAGCGGACTTCCTGATTGATCTGCATACTGGAGGACTGGCTGCCCGCATTGCTCCGCTGGCGGGATACATGCTGCACGAAGATATGGCGATTCGAAAACAGCAACGGAAAATGGCGGAAGCATTTAATCTTTCCATTGTCTGGGGAACGAGTGCCAGGCTGGATGGACGTTCGTTGTCCGTGGCGCGGGATACCGGGGTTCCCGCAATCTATGCGGAATGGGGTGGCGGGGGCGGTTGCAGTCCGGAAGGGGTTGCACACTATGTGCAGGGATGCCGGAACGTGATGCGGTCCCTGGGAATGATTTCTCAAGAGGTCCCGGCTTGTCATGTGCAATACATTGTGGAAGACTCTCGGGACGAAAGCGGAGTTCTCCAGAAAAACTATCTTGCGGAGCAGGCAGGATATTTCGAACCAGCCTGTGAACTGCATGAGATTGTCCAGGCGGGACAGACGCTGGGATGGATTGATCCCGTCGATTCGGGACCGGCGATTCCCGTCCATTCGCATCAGACCGGACTGGTGATCCTGTTACGAGCGATTCCCGCAACTCAGCGAGGTGACTTTCTGGCAGTGATTCTCGATGCCGATCACCCGGGAGAATTTCACTATGAATAATCGTCCAGTGGCCTTCATTACGGGAGCTTCGCGCGGGATTGGAGCGGAGACCGCCAAGGAATTCGCCCTTGCCGGTTATCAGACAGTATTACTCGCAGACGATGCCGCTGCGCTTGACGAAGTGGGGCGGCAGTGTGAACAACAGGGGTGCTTGCCGCTGCTGCTTCCGGGCGACTTGTCTGATCTGCAATTCGCGGAACAGGCCGTTTCCACAGCGATGAAAAGTTTTGGACGAATTGATGTCCTGATCAATAACGCAGCGTGGCGGGACTTGGTCACAATGAAGCAGATCAGCCTGGAGTCCTGGGAGAAGACGTTACGGATCTGTCTGACCGCGCCTGCATTTCTGGCCCGCTGGTGCGCAGCCCGGATGGAACCTGCCCGCCGCGGAGTCATCCTCAATATCTCCAGCATTCAATCCCGGTTCCCAGCGGGGATCAGTCCAGCCTATGTGGCTGCCAAGGGAGGTCTCGATGCGCTGACTTATGAACTCGCAACGTTATATGGTCCGGCAGGAATTCGGGTGATCAGCATCAATCCTGGTGCGATCGATACCGCCCTCAGTCAGAATGGTGTCGCGGGAGATTTCGATCAACGTTTGCGGGCCTATGTGGAAAACATGATTCCGCTGCAACGTTATGGAACCGCCGGGGAAATTGCCCGTTTCCTGGTGTTGATTGCCAGCGACGCTGCCAGCTATCTGACGGGAACCTGTCTCGATATTGATGGCGGCTGGTTTCACCAATGTTCTCCTTATGCTTTTAAACAGGAACAGTTTCCCGAAGATTATCTTCCGCAACGGGAAGAAGCCCTTTCGTCAAATAAGGAGACAGGGAGCTTATGAATTCGTCATCGTTATTCACGCTCGGAGAAGGAAAGACGCCGCTGGTGCGTTCGCGGCGAATCGGTCCGGCAGCGGGTTTATCGAATCTGTATTTCAAACTGGAATCGCTGAATCCAACCGGTTCTTATAAAGACCGGTTTGCCGCAGCAGCCATCTCGGACATGTTTCATCGCGGGGAACGGAATGTGATTGCTTCCTCCAGCGGCAACGCGGGAGCTGCCCTGGCAGCTTACAGTGCCGCAGCGGGAATGACGTGCCAGATCGTCGTCGTTCAGGACGCCCCCGAGGGAAAGTTGAAACAGATGGCGGCCTATGGGGCAACGCTGCATAAAATTCGGGACTTCGGGATCGATCCGGAGATGACGTCCCAAGTCTTCCGGGCTCTGGCGGAGTTGGGACAGCAGCCAGGATCGCGGTTGCAGATCTCCGCTTATTGCCACAGTCCAATTGGCATGGCGGGGGTGGAAATCATCAGTCACGAACTGGCGTGGCAGTCCACGAATGAGATCGGCAATGTGATCGACGATGTTTTTGTTTGTGCGGGAGGAGGAGGGCTGGTGCTAGCAGTGGCGCGGGGATTCGAAACGATGCAGACACAAGGACACCTGAAACACAGACCACGCATTCACTGCGTTCAGCCAGAAGGGAATGACACTATGGCGGGACCGCTCCAGGCAGGTTTGTCGCAGGCCCGGACATGTCCCCGCTCCACAACGCGAATCACCGGTCTGCAAGTTCCCAGCGTGCTGGACGGCGATGACGCTGTGCAGGCATGTGGAAAATCCGGCGGAACAGGCCATCTCGTTTCCGATGAGTCTGTTTATGAGCTGCAACTCCGGCTGGCCCGGGAAGAAGGAATCTTTTGTGAACCGGCCGCTGCCGTTCCCCTGGCCGGCGCGCTCCAGGCAGCAGGACGCGGCGAGGTTTCTCCTGAGTCCACCATTGTCTGTCTGGTGACGGGAACCGGCTTCAAAGACCAGAATGCCGTCGATCGGATGGCTGGAAGCAATCCTTGTCCCCTGATCACGCTCCAGGAATTTCAGCAGCGGATATCCGCATGAATTCATGAAAAGACAAGACACTGGATCGAGACGGCGAGCGCTTCCGGGATCTGATTGTTCTGAATTCATTCAGCAATTCATGCCTGATCAGCTTTGTTTTGAATAACGACATCTAACTAAAAAGTCCATTAATTCGAATCTGGATCAATCCGATGAGCTCTCCTTATTTTATCACCGCGTTATGTACTCCATTAACGGACGAGGAAAATCTGCATTGCTCCGGCCTGGAGCATCATATTGAAGACCAGATCAGGCATGGCATACAGGGGTTGCTGGTGGGGGGGACGATGGGCGCCATGCAGCTTCTGAAGCGGTCGACCTATCTGGACCTGGTGCGAAAGAGCATTGAGTTCAATGCTGGCCGGGCCGAAATTCTCGTGGGCGCGGGAGACACCAGTTTTGTGCGGACCCGGGAGCGGATTGAGCAGATTGACTCGCTGGAGATTGACGGCGTGGTGGTGCTGGCCCCGTTCTGCATCAAGTTCAAACAACCCGAGTTGATTCATTATTTTGAATCGCTCGCCGATCTCAGCCGCAAGCCGCTCTATCTGTATGATCTGCCACAAATGACCGGCACCAAGCTCGAACCGCAAACTGTCTTGCAACTGGCCCGGCATCCCAATATCCGGGGGATCAAGTGTTCGGATCATCTGGCGACTGCTCGTGAACTGATCGACACTTTTGATGAGGATTTCCGTGTGATCCTTGCCCAGCCATTGCTGATGGATCTGTTGTTGCGCTCCGGATTGAATCAGCATCTGGATGGTATTTATGGGTTGGTGCCCCACTGGATTGGCCGGATGAAGAAGGCCGCGACTGCCGGACACTGGGAGGAAGTGACCGCCCTTCAGCGGGACATCAGCGCGTTGCTGAAAGTCATAATTGAATTTCCCGCCCCCCTGTTCGCCACCGCTGCTGAACTCTTGCGGCAGCGAGGGATCGAAGGAAATTGTGCTCCGGCTCCGCATCGTCCGCTGACCGCCAGCCAGGTGGCTGCGCTGCTGGAATTCCCGATTGTTCAAAAGGCATTACAAGAACCATCTACGATCCAATTGACCGCCTGAGCAATTCTCTTCCGTTTGCGCAGGAACGAGCTTGTTGCTTCGCGTGAATGAATACGAATCTCCTTCAACGAAAAGCCCGTATCATGACCCAGACATTCTCTCGCCTGGTCCGGACCGGAATGATCCTGACCTGTCTGTGCCTCTCTTTCCGCAGTTCCGCCCATGCCGAATCACCTGCCGAAAATTCTCTCGCCATCGATGCGGCCACAAAAATGAATTGTCTTGAAAAACTGCAATCGGCACTGGGAAGCGATGAATTCTGGCCTTCCATGCACGCTGCCGAAGCATTAACTCAGGCCGGACGTGGGCAGGAAGTTCTGAATCGACTGAAAGGACGTCTCGAAACGGAAACGGATCTTCGGCAGCAATGCGGCCTGGCCCGGGAACAGGTCCGGGCGGGAGACCGCACGAAGGTGAGCGTCCTGAAATCGGTCCTTGCCAACCCGGATCCTTATGGACATACCCATGCCTGCGAGTCGTTATACAAAGTGAACGAACTCGGGGACCGGAAACTTCTACAGGCAGCCCGGAACGATCCCGGTTCTCCCATCACCGCCCTGATGGCGGCTGCGGCATTGGCCCGCCATGACGATGCGAATGCGATGCTCTTTATCCGGAAGCAACTTGTGGAAGGAGCCCCCGAGAGCCGGAGAATCGCGGCCTGGATCCTGGGAGTTCTCGGGAGCCAGCAGGATTTGCCGGCACTTCGTCAGGGGCTGCAAGCCGCTCAAACCCCGCGGGATCGCGCCTTTTTCGAACATGCCCTCGCCCTGCGGGGAGATGTTGCGGGGCAGCAGGCATTGCTCCGCAATCTTCATGATTCTGATCCCAGCGTCCAGGCCGATGCGGCCTACATGGCGGGAGACTGCGGTCTGTTTGCAGCCACGGTCGATCTGAAAAAACTGCTCCGGAATGACAATCTGGATGTTTCTGTCCGTGCCGCCCAGGGATTGTTGACCCTCACCCGAACGTCTCCAAAGGAGAAGACGACCGGCTCCAGAAAGTCTGCCGAGTTTTCGGAACCGCCCCATGTCGTCTTGAAACTTACACCGAAAGAAGGAAATTCCCGGAACAGCGAAGGGGATTTCATTAAGACCCGAGATGGAAAACTCCGTTTCATCTATAGCTATTTCGGCAAAGGAACCGGCAGCGATTACGACACTGCGGAACTGCACGAACGGATTTCCCTCGACGGCGGAAAAACATGGTCGGAAACAGATCGGACTGTCGTTCGGCCGGAATCCGGACTGAATGTCATGTCTGTTTCGTTGACTCGGCTGGCCAACGGAGAGATCGCCCTGTTTTATTGTGCCAAGGTCTCACATTCCGATTGCCGTCCGGAAATGCGGATCTCGAAAGATGAGGGGGAGACATGGGGGCCGCCGATCAAGTGTATTACCGATGAGGTCGATTACTATGTGCTGAACAACAGCCGGGTGATCGTTCTCCAGGGCGGACGGATCGTTGTTCCGGTCTGTCTGCATCGCACACTGGCGCCGAAGCGGAACGATTGGGCGGGCGAACTGATGTGCTATCTTTCCGATGACAACGGGCAGACCTGGAGACGGAGCGAGTCGGTCTTCAAAGGATTCGATCCATCCGGAAAACGGGTGACGGTTCAGGAACCGGGCGTTGTGGAATTGAAAGATGGCCGGGTGATGATGGTCATTCGCTCAAGCGCCGGCTGCCAGATGCTCTCCTTTTCGGAAGATGGCGGGGAGACCTGGTCCAAAGCCGAGATGTCGGAAATTTCTTCCCCGGTCTCTCCCGCCAGCATCAGGCGGATTCCCCAAACCGGAGATCTGTTGCTGGTCTGGAACGATCACTCTCATGTTCCCGCCGCATTAAAAACCAAACGGACGCCGCTGACCGTGGCCGTCTCGCGGGACGATGGAAAAACCTGGGAACATCGCGCAAACCTGTTCGACAATCCCGATGGCTGGTACTGTTACATTGCGATTCATTTCGAAGGAGATGCCATTGTGCTGAGCCACTGTGCGGGGATTCGCACCGGCAACCGGGGGAATGGGCTCGCTGTCACGGACATCACCCGGTTCAATCTCGACTGGCTTTATCAGAACTGAACTCCCCATGCCTGAAGCAGAACTGGCCATTCAGTCCGGACTGAAAACACTCGATTTTGTCGCGGTGGCGATCTATCTGCTCATGACATTCGGAATTGCCGTCTGGTTTGGACGGAAACAAAAGTCCAGCGAAGACTTCTTCGTTGGCGGACGGCATATTCCCTGGTTTGCCGTGGGGCTCAGTATTCTGGCCACGTTGTTTTCCACGCTGACTTATCTCGGCACTCCCGGCGAAGTGATTAAATATGGAATCGGGTTTTATTGCGGCTATCTGGCACTTCCCCTGGCAGTTGTGGTGATTACCCGGTTCTGGATTCCGTTTTATATGAAACTGGGACTGACCAGTGCTTATGAATATCTGGAACATCGTTTTAATTACAACCTGCGCTGCGTGGCGGCCGCGCTGTTTATTTTGTTACGGCTGGGCTGGATGAGCATGGTCGTGTTCGCTGCGTCCATGGCGCTGGATCGGGTGAAAGGCGCCGATTTTACCTTTCTCCCGGGACCGGATTTGTACTGGTTGATGATTGGCATCGGACTGATTGCCGCGATTTATTCCGCTGTTGGAGGAATTCAGGCCCAGATCTGGACGGATGTCCTGCAATGCCTGCTTTTGCTCGCGGGAGCACTTCTGGTAATCGGGGCCGTCGTCATTGCGAACGGAACCGGGCCTTTGGATTGGTGGACATTGGTCTCCACGCAACACCGCCAGCATGTCGCCCCTCCGTTCTTCAGCTGGGACGTCACGGTCCGTGTCACTGTAATCACCGCCATGATCAACTATTTTTTCTGGTCGATCTGCACACATGGTTCCGATCAGGTTGTTCTGCAACGCTATTTTTCGACAGCTTCCCTCAAAGCCGCGCGGCGGAGCTATCTGATGAATATCGGAACCGAGCTGTGCATGGTGGGACTGTTGTCCCTGTGCGGTTTCGCACTCCTGGCATTCTATTTGAAGCATCCCCATCTGCTGCCGGACAAATGGACGACAGAGAATTCCGCGGATCAACTCTTTCCCCATTTCCTCAGCAGCCAGTTACCAGCCGGTTGCGCGGGGCTGGTGATGTCGGCCTTTTTATGCGATGCCATTCAGACGCTGGAAGCGGGAGTCAATTCCATCACAGCGGTGATGACACTGGACCTGCTTCCGGGACGAAGACAATCGCGGTCCCAGGCTCCGTCGCACTCTCTGGCGTTTGTGCGGATTGCCAGCTTTGTGATCACGATTGGTGTCTCGTTCAATGCGATGTTCGTCGCGAATCTGGCCCGCACGGGACGAATGACCATCATCGACATGATGCCCAAGTTCTTCAATATGTTTATTGGCCCCCTGGCGGCCCTGTTTTTTATTGGAATGTTTCTTCCCCGCTGCACCGCGCGATCAACCACTCCTGGTGTCTGCCTGGGGAGCGTGACAGCAGTGCTCTGGAATTGGGGGAACGTCATCTTTCAGACCTCGAACAGCCCGACGATTCTTCTGGCAATTGCCTGTCCCTGTCTGGTGACATTTCTGAGCGCCGCGATTTTCAGCCTGTTTCTGGAAGATGGCCGCCCGCATCCGGGACAACGCTATACGTGGCGGGCCATTGTCAAATCCACCAGCCCCGTGATCTCTCCAGCGATGGTTCCATCCGTGGAAAGCGTCCCGATGAAGACCGGGATGATCCTTCCGGAAAACGCCAACGGTTGATTTCTTCGGGGTGACATCCAACGATACAACGGTCCTGTTCCCCGCGCTGCAAACGGTTGGAATTCTCCCAGCGTGCGAGAATTTTTGGAAACCGGAAGTCCGGCGGACACGTCTTCGATTGCCGGATCCCATCCGGAACAGTGGCTTTTGACCGTTGCCACACCTGGACCATTTCACCTGGGAGAGTCTTTGGATTCGTCACGGCTGAACCTGAACAGGATCTCAGCCAGGAGATTCAGGAAGCCGAACGCCGTCGTGGTTCTCCCGGCGCAAAATCGAAATCGCAAGGCTTGCTGAAGCAGCGTTGCTTATCGACTCCCTTTTTTCCTGTCCGCAAGTCGTTTCTCGGCTGCCTGGAGTTCATTGACCATCCGGCGGGTTGTTTGCCAGCGCTGATCCGGGGCACGTTCGAGCCCTTTCATGACGGTGTCGGCAACTTGCTGATCGAGATCGGTACGAAGTTCACGAATGGAACGTGGCGGCGCATTTAAATGGTGCAACACCGCTTCCAAGGTATCCGCATGTGGCCAGGGGAGTTTCCCAGTCAACATCTCGTAGCAGGTCATGGAGTAGGAGTAAATGTCGATCCGCTGGTCGGTGGGCTGGCGTTTAATCAGTTCAGGCGCCATATAAGCTGCGGTTCCGGTCCGGTTTCCAGGCTTCCGAAACGGGGCGGTATTGGGAACCATCAGGCCGAAATCGATCAGCTTCACTGTGTCATCATTCGCGATCAGGATATTGCGGGGACACAAATCGCGGTGAATCCAGTCGTTGGCGTGGAGATAAGCAATGGCTTCGCCGAGTTGAATGCAGTAGTTCAGGCACCGGGTCCGCATCCGCTCATTCTGCATTTCCACGAAATAGGTCAGTGCTGCCCCGTCGATGACTTCCATCACCAGGAACTGTTCGCCATGCATGGTGAGTCCATGTTCCAGCGTGCGGACGACGTTGGGATGATCCATCTTCACTGCGATTTCCCCTTCCCGGGGACGGTTGAGTCCGATAAACCGCTGTTCGAGCTTTTCTGTTTTCTCTTTGTCCAGGACTTTGACAACCACTGCCCGTCCGGTCCGGGTATCGATGGCTTTCCAGACCTTGGACATGCTCCCCTGGCCGATCCGATTTTGAAGTTGAAACCGCCGTTCGATATCAACCCTGGCCGGAGTTGCTGTTCCTGTGAACAATCGTTTCCAGAAATTCATCGGTCTGCCATCGAGTCGGATTCAGCGACAGATTCTCGCGATGAATTTCGGGAAACCTGCCTGGAGAGAATTGTTGCGTCACGCCTGAGGGCATCACGAATGGCTGCGTGGCGAACCGCAATAGTCGATGATTCGGGCAATTTCGCTTCGCAGTTCTTCGCGACTGACGATGCGATCCACGAAGCCATGTTCCAGCAGAAATTCGCTGGTCTGAAAATTCTCGGGCAGCGGTTGCTTGATGGTCTGGCTGACGACGCGCGGACCGGCAAAGCCGATCAGGGCTTTGGGTTCGGCAATAATAATATCCCCCAGCGAAGCAAAACTTGCTGCCACCCCCCCCATTGTCGGATTTGTCAGAACGGAAATGAACAGTCCGCCGGCATCGTGATAACGTCCCAGGGCCGCGGAGACTTTGCCCATCTGCATCAGGGAAAAGATCCCTTCGTGCATCCGGGCTCCTCCTCCGGATCCGCTGACGATGACCAGCGGCAACAGTGTGTCCATGGCTTCTTCAATCAGCCGTGTCAGTTTCTCACCAACAACTGATCCCATGCTTCCCATAATGAAAGCGGAATCGGTCAGGCCCAGCAGCAATGGGCGTCCCCGCATATATCCGCGCCCCACGACACAGGCTTCCCGCAGGGAGGTCTTTTTCTGCTCCTCCGCAAGCCGCACTTTGTACGGTTTTTTATCGCAGAATCCCAGCGGGTCCACGGGAGACAAGTCGGTGAACCATTCTTCAAAACTCTCTTCATCCAGCAATTGCCTGATCCGCACGCTGGCGGAGACATAAAAGTGATAACCGCACTCCGGGCACATCCGAAAATTCTTTTCCAGATGCTTCCGAAAGATCGTGGCGGAACAGGCTTCGCAGCGTAGCCACAATCCTTCCGGAACGCCCCGTTTTTTTCTGGGGACGCCGTTTTCTTCCGGCATATCGGGAATCGGAGCCGCCATATTGGAGTGTGCTGCTTCAGAACCAGTGCTCATGGGAATCCATGCATCGAAATGAAAGCGGTCGAAAATTCAGTCCGGGCGCGCAAGCTGGTTCCGTTTTTCCGCTGTCCTTCCCTGCACTTGAATGAGCATGGAATTTCAGACAGAACCGTCGACGGCACCGGGCTCATGACCCTCCCTGGATGACTCATGGAACTTCAAACCGGACCCGGCAGACCGAAGAACGCAATGCAACCAGATCTTTGGAGAGACCGTGGCATGGTTCGAAAATCTACCCAGACAGGAATGATTCTTCCCGTATCATCGGAACATTCTACGGAATTGTCGAGTCCACTTGTACTTGGGGAAAGATTGCAGAAAGAATTGCCCCGGGAGTTCAGGAGTTGTCCTCGAAGAATTTCAGCGAAGTCCTCTGGATCCGGAATGCTTCGTTCACTCTGGTTTCGATTTCCAGCTGCGTTATCGTTGGCCGCTTCCCACGGCTTCGAGCGTTTCAATCCGTCGACAGGTTCCCGGAGGAAAGCAGGTCTCCACGACCCGCCGGGGGGAACCACTCAACATATTTTCCACCAGATGGGCAATGGGATCGGACACAACAATGGCAAAATTGCCGCCCCGGCGCAGCGGTCGCCGAAGGGAACGATCGACCCGGGCGGTAACTTCTTCCGGCAGTTCTCCACAAGGAGGACAGACCGATTCCGGAGTTTCTTCCCACTGTCTGAACACGCGTGGCTGTTTCTGGCGGACTTCGCTACGGGAGAGTCCCTGCCATAATCCCAGGTTTGCATTCGCCAGTCCGTCGAGGACTTTGACCGGCACATGCAGGCTTCGCCCCAGGAATTCGGCGGTCGATAATGACGGCTCCGAAGGAGATGTATAAATCCAGTCGAGTTCCGCTGGCCGTAACGTTTCGGCCACTTCGATCACTTGCGATTGACCGCAAGCGTTCATCGGGAGATCAAGCGCTCCCTGGATCCGGTCCTGGAGATCAAAATCCGTCTCTCCGGGCCGAACAACATATTGTGACATTTCGGTTCCAATTTTCAGGCTGGAGATGTTCGTGCAGCAGCTGCCAGCAACTCCATCTGTGAAATGGCAGTTTGATAGCAGTCCTGATCAAAGATCGAACTTCCAGCGACAAAGACATCCGCGCCCGCTGCGGCGACCAGCGAAATCGTCTGGGGACTGATTCCGCCGTCGACAGAGATCAGCGTGCCGGGACCAAACCGTTCTCGGACCTCTTTGATTTTGTCCGGAGAATCGGGAATAAATTTTTGTCCTCCGAATCCTGGATGGACACTCATGACCAAAACCAGGTCACACTCATTCCGGCAGGCTTCCAAAGCACTGACAGGGGTTTCAGGGTTCAGGGAAATGCCCGCCAGCCGACCCGCCTGCCGGATCTTTTTCAGCAGCGGGACCGGATCGGAAGTGGCTTCGATATGAAATGTGATCCAGTCGCACCCCGCCTGCAAATAAGCGTCCACCCATTTTTCCGGATGATCAATCATCAGGTGGGCATCCAGGACAAGATCCGTCTGCCGGCGAATGCTGTCCACCACAATGGCGCCATAAGTGAGATTCGGGACAAAGTGCCCGTCCATCACATCCAGGTGCAGCATTCGCGCGCCGGCATCTTCCAGGCGGGTGATTTCCTGGTTGAGATTTCCGAAGTCGCACTTCAACATGGAAGGGGCGACAACCGGAGTCTGGGGGCGAGGTGCAATCATGAATCCACTCTTTTTCCGGGGTGATGCTGTCTTACGGCTTTGTTTCGGGGTGTTACACAAAGCAACACGGCTTTCACCACTCTGCCCGGCTTCACACAAAAACGCAAGGCCCGCAATGCGGACCATTTGACGATCAACAGTGGTCCGCACGGCAGACCTGAACTTGGGACTGACCTGCAATGAGCCCTTAACCCTCATTGCCAGCTTGAAGCTCCGAGAAAACCACAAAGAGACAGCTGCCACCGCCACTCGATTCGCTTGCGGCTTTATGGCGATGACGGTGTTTTCTTAACCAACTGCAAGTCGCGGACCAGTGGGCATCCCGTTCTTCAGAATGAGTTGTAAATCATTTCTGAATCGAGGCTTTTGGAATAATTGAAGGGAGCCGACTACCGCTAGATCGGCGGACAGTCGGCTCATATTCCCTCACAAACTGATCGTTCAGCGATTACAGCTTCGCAATTTTAGCGATCAGGTCCGCTGTCCGATTGGAATAGCCATATTCGTTGTCATACCAGCTGAGAACTTTCAGCAGGTTTCCGCCAATCACCTGGGTCCAGCTGCCGTCAAAAATGCTGCTGTAGGTGCTTCCCACGATATCGGAGGAAACGATTGGATCTTCCGTATATTCAAGGATCCCTTTCAATTCTCCTTCCGCGGCTGCTTTCATGGCGTCATTCACATCCTTGGCGGTCACGGTTTTTCCCATGACGGCCACGAGATCAGTCACGCTGCCGGTTGGAACCGGAACACGCAGCGAAATTCCGGTCAGCTTGCCATTGAGTGCGGGAAGCACTTCTCCGACGGCTTTGGCGGCTCCGGTCGAGGTGGGAATAATATTGATGGCGGCCGCCCGGGCTCGCCGGGGATCGCTGTGAATCTGATCCGAAACACGCTGATCGTTTGTGTACGCATGAACGGTGGTCATCAGTCCTTTTTCAATGCCGAACTGCTTGTCAAGGACTTTGGCCATGGGGGCCAGGCAGTTTGTCGTGCAACTGGCATTGGAAACACATTTGTGCTCGGGCTTCAAATCGCCATCGTTCACACCCATCACCACGGTCAAATCGACTTTGTCCTTGGCGGGAGCGGAGAGAACAACTTTGGATGCTCCGGCTTCGAGATGGCTGTCGTAACCTGGTTTATCGGCAGTGGCGCGGGCTGTGAAAAAACCGGTCGATTCCAGTGCCACCTTCACGCCCAGATCTTTCCAGGGGAGTTTGCGAGGATCTTTTTCAGCGACAACCTTGATCTTCTTGCCATTGACGACGAGATGATCCCCTTCCGCCTTCACTTCGCCGGGGAAACGTCCCTGCACGCTGTCATATTTCAACAGCATGGCCAGCGCCTTCGGGTCTCCCAGGTCGTTGATCGCCACAATGTCGAATTCGCTCGACCGGGCCATCATGGCACGGAATGTAATGCGGCCGATTCGTCCAAATCCATTAATACCAACTGTCACTGCCACGAGATCTTCTCCAGAGTGTTTGATGCGGATCTGCCCGGGGAGGCGCGATGCCCGCGATGAAAGAAAAAAGCAAGACGCACTTCAGCCTGATCTGGTCAAATCAGGTTTGAAGCACCCCAGGAGGCGGACGCTTTTTGCAAGCGAAGCATCGTACCCGCAGATGAAAAGCGGCTCAATCATTACTGTGCTTCCAAGGCGAAAAATCTTTCTCCGTCTCAGTTTTGAGACGTTTATTCATCAGCCGCTCTTGATTTTGGCCAGGGTTTCGACAGGTTTTCGCAAGAATTCAGAATCGGACTCCGCCAGGCGAGCCGAATCAACGTTTGATGTACGGTTCATCAATTGTGGTTGGCCAACGAAAGCTCCTCGCAGTTGTGCGGTAACCGATTTTGAGCAAGGTTCACCGGAAAGGCTGTATTTTTCGGTTCTTCTGAAAAGAGGACTTTGCACAAAAAATGCCGGGTCCGCTCGTCGACTGTACGGATCGCACGGGACCACAGACAGCCTGGGCGGAGTTGGCTGGCGGGCCGGTGCCCAATTTTTATTGCAGAGCCTTGTATATGTGTGTCTCTGCAAAAAATGCTGATTGCGATAAGGGGTGAAAGGAGGCTTGGATCTATAGCTCTGTACTGAGGTCTGTTTTTGTAAGTCGTTTTAAATATGCCTGTTAACGCCTGTCTCAGGGGCAGGTCGCCATTGGGGAAGAGGTGGTGTTTTTGCCGGTTTGGAAATTCCGTATCGGCGGACTGGAATTCTATGTCGGGTTTTGCCTAAACTCCCCGCTTCGATTTTTTGCAGACATGGTGACAGTGATGCCCAAAGCGAAAACACACAAAGGGATTGCCAAGCGGTTCAAAGTGACCGGATCGGGCAAAAAAGCCAAACACCGCGCAGCCAATCGCGGTCATATCCTCGGGAAGAAAAGCGGTAAACGCAAACGACAGTTGCGCAACGGCGGAATTGTTTGCGGCGCGAATGCCCGCATGATCGTTGAAGCGGTCCGTCCGAGCCTGTAATAATCCCCTCCGAGAAAAACCGGCCTCCAGGCATGGATTCGGACGGTTGGGTCGATCCGATTCGTGAATCATTACAGCTGCCCATGTCGGCGGCTTCTTCAGAGGATTTTGAGTCATGCGTGTTTCATACGGCAAAGCCCGGCGGAAAAAGAAAAATCGCATTTTCCGGGAAGCCAAAGGGAATTGGGGCGGGCGCAGCCGGTTGTGGCGGACAGTCCAGGAAACGGTGATTCGTTCGCGTGCCTATGCGTTTCGTGACCGTCGCACGAAGAAACGTGAGTTTCGCGCGCTGTGGGTCACACGTATTAACGCAGCTTGCATGTCGCGCGGGCTCCGTTATTCCGAATTCATTCATGGCCTGGTGCTTGCCAGCGTGACACTGAACCGGAAAATGCTCAGCGAAATCGCCATTCGGGAGCCGGCTGTGTTCGATGAAATCGCCACACTGGCCAAGAATGCGATTGCCCAAAAATAACGTGATCGACAACCGCCCGGTGCGGCGGCCTCTTATTGGAATCAACAGCCCGACTTCAGGCAGTCGGGCTGTTGTTTTTTTGAAGAGAGAGCTTTGCTTCCGATTCCGGCTCCTCGTTCCGAACTTTAATCATTGGCAGGCACCCATCGCGGAAAACATGACCCGGGTGCATTACAACAGCCAGAGAAGACCTCCCACGAAGAGGAGAAACCCTGGAGCAAGCATAATCAATGCCATGGTCAACATGAGCCCCACAGAAGGGCCGGAGCCGTCGTTCAAATCGAACGCCTGCTCTGCTGTCTGATGTTGCATGACAGCCACCGGGGTGGATACAGCCCGGGAACGGTCCGGGGAATCGGAAGAATGAGAGCCCGGATGCGGATCGGAATCAAACATAACTTTCCTTCCTACCAGAAAAATGGGGCACTGAACAGAATCCAAATCGCATAGATCCCCACCAGCAGAGTGGGAATGGCCAAAGTCAGCCATGCAATTGCCCAGAAACGCTGGGTGAAACGAAAAGCTGTCCGTGTTCGATGCAGGACATCCGCTGTCGGCACCTGAAGCGAATCTGGTGCTTCCTGGAGTTGGCCGTGGCAATGCGGACAGAATCTGGGTGAGGGATCTTCCAGCAGCGGCAGCCCGCAATGGAAACAGAACGCGGCCAGGGTTTCCCGGGGCCTGGAATCTTCATACCGGGCCAGGAATTCGCGAGCCCGTTCCAGTTGTGAACGATCGACATACACCTGCGGCCGATGAATCAGGCCAATGGCGCCTAACGCAAAATATCCGGCATTCGAGATGTCATCGACCGCATGGGCGGAAATTCCGGCTTCATTGAGCAGAATGGCCTTTAGATGGGCATCCACGTTCGTCCGGCCAATATGGACACAGACTGGAGAAGCCAACACGGAATTCGGTTCCCGGTCCATGGCTGGGAATTTGTTATTCGAAGTTGTTTCTGTCGTCGACATAGCCGGCCCTCGAACACAAACGAGACCAAGCGGTCAGCCAGTGGAAAGTAACCTCTTTTCGCTGGCTCGTCGCGAACAATCAAATTCATCTCCGTTGATGCACATTCGAAATCATACTCCAGGGGCGGTCAGTTTTTCAAACGGAATCCCTTTCTCAAGGGATTCGCGAGGCGAATTCTTAGTTCCTGGCCTCGACTCCGCCTATTGGCTGCGGGACGTCCAGCATCGCTCGCAGAATCTGCGTTGCGGTTTCACGCATGTCCGGTCCGTCGAGAAAGACGCTTCGTGGGGGAGGATTTTCCAGGGGATTTTCTTCATCGACATGGAATTCAATTTCCCGCGGGGAGGAGGCTGGAACGATTCCAATTTCTCGCGAGGAAAATGTTCGCTGAAGTCCGGCGCTCAGTTGATTCGTTCTGGCCAACGGTCCGGTAATTAAGACTCGAATCGGTCGCGAGACCAGTCGGCCCCGCATTTCCCGGACGGTCTCCCGCAAAAGGGGATGGTTCCATTCCGGATCAATTTCGTACCAGGGATCCAGCACGAAGCGGCGATACCAGCAGGCAGGATGCGGGACGATCAGCGAACCGGATTCGGTCTGTTGCGGATTTGGCCTGTCAGTCTCGCCCCTGTTCCCGTTCTGCTCCCGGCCTGGTCCGTGTTCAACCATTTGTACGTCTCCAAAGCGGAGAAGATCCAGATCCAGGGTCCGCGGGCCCCAGTGCAAGGTGCGAGTCCGTCCACAGTCCGCTTCAATTTGCTGTAATCCATTCAGCAGCACCTGCGGAGTACAGTGAACCTGAAGGAGTGCTGCGGCATTGATGTAGTCATCACCTGCCTGACTGCCAATTGCCCGAGTTCGAAAGTTGCGGCTGCGGCGGATGAGTTGAATTCCGGGATGATCCGTGAGCGAGTGCAGTGCCCGATCAAAGGTTTCCGGGACGTTTCCCAGATTACCTCCCAGAGCAATGGCGATGGTCGTGCTCATTCTGGTTCCACGATGATCTGAGTCTGAACTCGGCAGACATCCTGGCGGATGCATCCGTCCGCTGTCGGCCGTTCTTCCACGATACTGGCGATAGCTGTTCTTCGTGGGAACTGTGCATGGCACCAGTTTGACCAGAAAACATCGGAGAATGCAAATGTTTTCCTTCTGAAAGAAAAGAATGCTGCGGATCGGGAACCCGATCGTCCATCTCAGCACCAAATCTGATTGAACGTCTCTCCCGCCCAAAGCGGGACGCTCGCAAAGAAACAGCGGCACGGAAGGGTCGATCCGTGTCGCTGTCCGCTCCTGAACTTCTATCACCATGACTGAAGAAACAGCCGTTCAGTCGCCATGGTCGACGATTTTCACGACCTCGACGTTCATGCTTCCCCGGGGCAATGTGATTTCCACTTTATTTCCGACTTTCTTTCCCATCAGGGCGACGGCAATCGGGCTGGTGGTCAGGATTTTCATGACGGGGCCATCGTAATTCTCTTCTCCGGGACCGACGAATTCGTAGGTTTCTTCTTCATCCAGGTCCAGGTCCTTGATCGTCACCGTGGATCCGAATGTCACTTCCCCCTTGGGCATGTCCGCTTTGTCGACGACATAACAGCTGGCGAGCTTGGCATTCAGTTGATAGATTTTTGCTTGAACACGCCCCTGTTCCTCCCGCTGGCCGTGATATTCCGCATTTTCTTTGAGATCTCCCTCGGCCCGCGCATCGGCGATGGCCTGGGCAATCCGCGGCATGACGACTTCGTCCAGATGTTTGATTTCCGCGAGAAGTTTCTCGTAGCCTTCACGGGTAATGGGTTGTCGCTCCATGTCTCTGAATCCATCTGTGGGGCATGTGCAGGCGAAAAGAAACCCACGAGCAGGATGCACGTGGGAAAGGACTTTCGCATTGTCTGAAAACGGGACACGGGCCACGACAGCCGTCGCGTCCCGTGCACGAGTCAGTATTAGTGCATTTTGTTCGCCCTGTCCATCCAATTCCTGACAATTGAAGAAGCTGTCCCAGGCATCCCGTGTCCTCGCTGAATCAGGCGGCATTCCGTCGCAGCGTATTGACGATCCGTTCGAATTCCTGGTTGTTGGCGAAGGCGACGATAATCTGTCCGCTGTCCTTTGCGTTCAGCTTGATTTCCACCGGGACGCCGAACATGTCCCGGAGTTGAGATTCCAGCGAAGCGACATGATGCGTGCGGTGCGGATCGGCCTGGGGCATCGGCAATGTTTCCGCATTCTGTCCCGGATCGCTGGATGTGTGTTGCGATTCCGGTTGTTCCATCACGGGCGCAGCGGTTTGTTCCGGAGTGGGGGCTTCCGCGACCGGTTCCTGGTGTGAAGGCAATTCTGCCGGAGCTTCGGAAGATGCGGCAGGCGTTTCAGAAGAGGGGGCTGCGGTTTCCGTCTCCCGGCCCAGCAGTTTTTTCACCGTGGCTTCGGTCTGCCGGACGGAAAGTTGTTCCGCCTGAATACGGCTGGAGAGTTCGAGCTGATCGGTCGGGGGCAACGGCAACAGGGCTCGGGCGTGACCGGCAGTCAGGCGGCCGCTGTTGAGGGCGTTCTTGATAGGATCGGGAAGTTCCAGTAAACGGAGCATGTTGCTGACCGTGGACCGTTTCATGCTCAGTTGTTTGCTGAGTTCTTCAATCGAGCACTGGAACTGATTCAGGTAATCGCGGAAGGCCTGGGCCTTTTCGAGATCGTTGAGGTCTTTGCGTTTCAAGTTTTCTTCGAGGGCGAACTCACAGGCGGTCTTGTCGATGACGTCGACGACCCGGCAGGGAATGGTGATCAGTCCGGCTTTCTGGGCCGCCTGCCAGCGGCGCTCTCCCGCAATGATCTGGTAGCCCCTGTCAACTTCACGGACAAGGATCGGTTGCAGGACTCCGTGCTCTTTGAGGCTGGCTGCCAGTTCGCCAATCGATTCGGGATCGAACTGCTTGCGAGGCTGGAAAGGGTTTCGCGACAGCTTTTCGGTGGGGATGTTTCGCAGCTCCGCGTGCAATTCCTGTTCCGATTCTTCATAGGCAGGAGCGCCTCCTCCCAGCAAGGCGGAGAGTCCGCGACCGAGACGACGTTGTGGGGCGAGCGTGGAGGTGTCTGTCATGATAGTCTGTCTCCGTACAGACGATTTTCTCAAAAAACCGTGATGAACAAGGCGGAAGTTCCGTCCCGGTTCTCCCGGACAAGCAGAATTGAATTTCTTCCATAGACGAGAAAACGACGGCTCCGCCCTCCTCATTCTCGTCCGCGCCGAAAAATGAGGATCCCCTTCCGGCACAAGCTATTCTCGACCATCCGGACCGGGCATCTGTAGCGCCGAGAGCAGGGAGTCTCCCGCTTTTCAGGTTCTGAGACTGTTTATGGAACAAGCACGTCAACTGGGAAGTGTCGCTAAAATACGGTCTTTTGCAAAAATAGATAGAGTGCAAAAGCAGGCGTCTCCCTAAGTGGAAAAAATGCCGAGGACGCAGCACGGCTGAGGGCTGCAACCAAAATGGGGAAAGGCATTGCAAGCGTGTGTACAGCAGCGGATGTTGTTAATGCCCTTTCTGATCACCAAGGCACATCATGCAATCAGCGCCAGGCAGGTCATGCACCGCATGATGAACATGGGCGTCGTGCGACGACAACGGGCTCCGCGATCATCCAGCCGATCCTCAACTACAGGGTTGACCACCTCGTTCCCAAGCTCCAGCTTGGGAACGCATTCGTCCGGAAGCTCCGCTTCACCTCTTTTTCTGTGGTTTTTAGCGTTTTCAGTGCCGAGAAATCCTCGCACAATGCGAAGATTCAAAACGTTTGCATGACCTAGGGAAGGGCCGGAGCAGTCTGCTTTGGCATGGGTTCGCGGAGTGCGTTTTTCGATTGATAATACCGCAACCCGCGTGGCAGAACACGGCCTTCATGCGCCCTAGCCCCATTCGCGGTCCCAGCATTTTCGAAACATCCAGATCGTGAACAGCACGGTCGGAATCACGAGTAACAGGAACGAAAGAGTCAGCAGAGAGGGCGTCAGCCATAGAGGAGCATGTTGTGCATGAAAGCCCATCATCAGGAAGCCCACGCCGAAAATGAAGGCAAAAAATTCAATGGCCACGAGCACGACGATGGGCCAGATCCTCCGGAAGGCAAAGCAGGCGGCCCCAGTCGCATACCCGCCCAGCGTGATTGCCGTGACCAGCGAAATTGTGCTGTAGAAATAGGGGGTGTTCCCCAATGCCGGCGCGGACCAGGGAAAATAACCGGCCAGCAGGCCAAGCGGGATGAGGGCGAGCGATTGATCCAGCGCCAGTCCCCAGAAGAGTTGGCGGGAAAAGTCGATTCGAGTCACTGGTCGACAGAACTCCATCTTCAGCGAATTCCGCCGTTGAAACCAGACGGAGATTGCGGAGGCCAGTCCCACGATGGCCGCTTCGACAAGGAAAAAACTGATGATCGGATTCCCTTTGAAATTCGCCCACGAAAACATGATTTCGTCAGAAGGCTGGTTGGGGTTGAACAGAGCACCTGCCAGCAGCCCGAGAATGACAATAATGCCGATCAGGCGAATCGGGCGATACGGGTTTCCCAGTCGCAACAGCGCCACTTGTTTCCAGAAATCTCCCTGGTGATATGCCAGTTTCGTCAGTGGGGCATCGCTTCCCCCCAGTTGCCAGCTGGGGGCCTGATTTGGCCGGGAACCGGGCCGCCATCCCCAGATGTCAAACAACTGGAGTTGGGCGATGCTGAGGGTCGGATTCGCTTCCAGAATTCGCAGGACGATCGGCCGCAACTGGCGAAACATTCCTGCCAGAAAGACAAGTTCCCCCAGCAGAATCAGTCCCGCTTGCACGGGGTAATGCCCCGCCAGAAACCATGTCCGCAGCCCCGCCAGCCAGGCAGGTGCCGCCTCGACCAGCATGACGGGCCAGATCGCGCCGAACAACAGAATCTTCCGCAACAGGACCGTCACACGCTTAATCCAGGCAGGCTCCGGTGCGGGAGATAAGAGCCTGACGAAGACCGCCAGCAGGCAGGGGTAGAACAATGCGAGCGCGAGCGCTGGCAACAAGGAAGTTTCGCAGAACAGCATCCCCGCCACCGCGAGAATTGATCCGCTGATGACGATCAGCACCGCTGCCAGAACGTGCGGTCCGAGGTAACCCGGAATGACCATTGCCGTCGACATCAGGAATTGTGCTGCGAGTTGAAAAAACAAAGCGGCTGCCACCGTGGCCATCAGCAGTAAGGCCAGCCAGACCGCCCGGGTCTGATGGCGATTGTACGAAATCGGGTAGGCATGAACGGCTGACAGGAAAGAATGATTCTTTTCCAGCCGGGCTGACCACCGGGCATAGACTTCGCGCAGATGCGGATGCTCGATCAGCGGTTGCAGCGCTGCTTCCGCAATATCCAGCTCTCCATATCCCGTGACGTTTTGGCTTTGCAACCCCTGGGGAACAGAGACAAATGTTCCGACCGGCAGGACCAGGGTTTTCAAATTGGGGATTGTCGCAACGGCGGCAAACATCTCCGCGGTCACGGCAGTTTGATCGAGACGCAAGAGCCGGAGTTTTGTGAGAGAGGATAATTCATCCGCGTGTTCCAGCAGCATGAACGAGGGGATTTCCAGTTCTTCCAGCCGCGAACCAAGTTCAGCCAGCGCTCCTGGGGGGATTTTTGAAACATGCAGCAGCAGCGACTTCAGTTTTGAAATTGCGGCGATCTGAGCGAACTGTTCCGAGTCCAGTTCGTGGGCGCTCAGTTTGAGTGCCTGGAGTTCGGAAAATCGGCCGAGGTTGGGAAGGGGATGATCGGGAGAGACCGTGAGCGTGATGGTGCGAATTCCTGCTGGCCATCTCTGTTCCAGGCTGGCCTGCGTGTCCCCGGCGTTGACGTACAGGCTTTTCTGCGGATGGATGAGTTCCGGTTCGATCGGGGACGTGTCCGGGCGACGGGCCGCTCCCTGATAAAACAGTGTGGCTGCCAGTACCACAATCATCATGCCCGGAATCAGCCCCAGCGGACGAGTCCAGTAAGTCCGAAGGATTAATGCGAGCTTTGATTTCATGTTGTGCTTTCCATGAGCGGGGTATTCGCAGCGAAGCCGCTCATTTCCAGAAAGATCTCTTCCAGATTCAGGTCTTCCATCATCACCCGCGCCTGCCATTGCCGGGAAAGAATGGCCACGGTCTCCGCATGGAATTCCGTCACGGTGACGAGGGCATCAGGGCCATTGATCTCGCTGCGGACCGTTCCGGGAATCTGCAAGTCCCCGGGCAATGGAGAGGCTGCATGAATCCGCAGCCGTTTACAGTTCTCTTTCAGCGTGTCGAGTTCCCCGCAATATCCGAGCAGTCCCTGGCGGAGAAAGGCGACATGCGAGGCGATCCGTTCCAGGTCAGAAGTGATGTGCGTGGAGAAGAGGATGGTCTTCTTTTCGTCGGCCGAAAATTCGATCAGCGATTGCAGGAATTGCCGCCGGGCCACGGGGTCAAGGCTGGCGACCGGTTCGTCGAGAATCAATAATTCGGGACGGTGTCCCATTGCCAGGATGACCGCCAGTTTCTGCCGCTGGCCGACGGAGAGGGTGCTGACCCGCTTATCACGCGGCAATTCCCATTCTGTCAATAGCCGGTCCACATGGGGGTGGTCCCAGTGTTCGTAGAAGGCGCCCGTATAGTCGCAGGCGGCTTGAACTTTCATCCAGGGGAGAATGGCGAACTCCTGCGAGACGTATCCCAGCCGTGCTTTCGCCTGCGCGCTGAGGTTCCACGAATCTTCCCCAAAAAGATGACTGCTTCCGCCAGATCGCCGGAGAAGTCCCAGCAGACACTTGATGAGTGTCGACTTGCCGCTGCCGTTGGTGCCGATCAACCCGACAATCTGCCCGGGTTCAATGTGAAGATCGATTCCAGATAAGACCTGTTCCCGCCCGAACCGTTTTTCCAGTCCCTGAGTCTTGATCACCGCAGCCGTCATTGAGGGATCTCCTTCAGCAGTTTGTTGAGGACGTTTTGAATCTGGTTGTTGTTCAGTCCCAGTTGCCGGCCTCGAACGACAGCGGCCTGCATCGCTGCTTCCAATTCGCGCTGCCGCTGGGCGAGAGTCCCTTGAATCGGCTGCGGGAGGATGACCATTCCTTTGCCGCGGGCCCGCTCGAGGATCCCTTCCGCTTCCAGGCGGGTATATGCTTTGGAAATGGTCATGGGATTCACCCCCAGTTCCGCAGCCATCTGCCGTACGCTCGGCAGCATCTCTCCCGGCTGAAGCTGCTTTCCGGCAAGCATGGCCTGCACCTGGTCCACGATCTGCCGGAAGAGGGGGACCCCGGAGGAGGGATGAATTTCGAATTGAGAGGGGCGGATCGTCATGCCGTGACACTGTAGTGTGTATTGATACAGTAATACACGTAATGGAAAGCTGCTGTCAAGACAAGGACTGGATCGTCGACGTGTCCGCGTCGGCCAGGACCATCCAGCCCGGGAATCGATTTCTCTCTCGATTTTCTTGAAAATTGTTGAACCGGAAAACACATCCACGAGACAATATCCATTGACTGCCATTCTGAGTGGTGAGTGGTCAAGTCAAACGTAACTCTTTTGTGAAAAGAGACTTGTTTCTGAAAAACTGACAACTGATGGCCCTTCTGTGGATGATTTCCCAAGGCCGAACATCTGACATGTCCATGCCTTCGAACGAGTTTCAGAAGCGGTTGGCTGATGAATTGGATGATTCCGACCGTGGAACAGATTTTCTCCGCGATCTTTCCATCGCGTACCAGGACGCCTATGCCAGCTCCCTGGCGATTGTCGGAAACCGGGCTGATGCGGATGATGTCATGCAGGAAGTCTGCATTGTTCTTTGGCAGAAGTACGATGAATTCGAACAGGGGAGAGATTTCCGCAAATGGGCCTGTGGCATTGCTTTTCACGTCGCCAAGGCATACATGCGGAAAAAGCGGCGCTATGCCTATGGTCTGAGCGATCATGCCCTGGCCAAGATCGAACAACTGCACACGGGCGGCATGGAACTCCTTGAGATGCGCCGCGAATTGCTCCGGGAGTGTCTCGGTAAGCTCAGCGAGCGCGACCAGCAATTTCTGGAAGATTGCTATGACGGTCCCCTCTCCCAGGTGAAATTTGCCCGCTCGCATGGGATCTCGGTGGAGACCATTTATACCCGTCTCAAGCGTCTTCGCCGGAGGCTGATCGACTGTATGAATCGAACCTTGGGTAAGGATCTTTGACGTGTCTGAACAAGTTCCTCCTCGGGAAGAAGCGCGGCTGCTGGCGGATGCCATGTACGACCGCCGCATGAATGCCGAAACGATGCACAGGCTGGATCAATTGATCACCGGAGACCAGGGCTGCCTTCAGGCTTATGTTGAACGAATTGATCTTCATGGAGAAATCCTGAAGCGTTCCCAGGAACGAAGGCAAGCGAATCTCGCGGCCAACGCCGTGGCACGGATGGTGCAAGCCAGGGATTGGCGGGAAACGCGGCGGGCCCGTTCTTTCGTCGTGTCAACTGCTGCCTGCATCCTCTGCGTGGTGGGACTGATTGGCTGGCTGGTCTGGCCGAAGAATGCGTTCTCTCCGCAGGTGGGAACCGTGGCCACACTCACCGCCAATGTTCCGATGGATTCCGTGCTGGAATTGGGCCAGGTGCTTCATAAAGGGAAAGTTCTGTCCATTCGCGAAGGGATCGCCACTCTGCAGTTGCCGCACGTGCTCGTGGATCTGATCGGTCCGGCAAAAGTCCGGCTGTTGAATTCCAGGCAGATCGAACTGCAATCCGGCAGCTTGCACGCCGTCGTTCAAGGCGGAGGAGAAGGATTTACCGTTTCCACTCAGGACAGCCGAATCGTTGATCTGGGAACGGAATTTCTCGTAACGCGTTCCTCCGAGAAAGGGACTCAGGTCAGTGTCCGCCGCGGCCGGACACAGGCTACGCTGCTTGACTGGCACGGAACCCCGGCCAAGGTTCTCGAACTCACGGACAATCGTGCCGCGACATTTCACCAACAGTCGGAACAAGCTCATGAAATCGACTTCCAGCCGGAAACTTTCCGTTCGGTCGACGAGACTCGGGGCGGGCTTCGCAGTATTGATGGTTCTTTACGGACGCCGGCGCAGCCTCCACTTATGTTAAACAGCAATCAATTGACCACTCCCAATCACATGCTGGTGATCCCCGAGCGCCAGCATGTGGTGCTCAAACAGGATCTCGTCATCACCGGCCTGGAAGGGCCAAGCACGATCCCCGCTGGATCGACCGTCAGCAGTTATCTCATCCATTATGACCCTACGGACAGAGTCAGCTTTGCCCCCCGGGGGGGGGTGACGTTCTTTGGCCGCATTGTCGCTGTGCTTGTCAGTTCCACCGCTCTGGGTGCCACGGACGCCCAGTTTGGACAGGAGCTGGCCTCCTATGAGACAGCCGATTTTCGGGCTCTGGAATTGGATGAAGACCAGGTTCGCATCTCCAGCGACCGGAAAACGATCTCGTTCTTTTTCGGCGTGAAGTTGCCCGGATCCCTGGATGAAGCCCGTATTCTGGTCGTGGAGTAAGCCATTCGTTGCCTGTCACCGGTAATCTGGAAATTCTGGTCGCGTTCATTCCGAGTTCGACCACACTGCAATTCAAAATTCCATTCGAAAATTCAAACGTTGCTTCGGAGGCGAAACATGTCGATGCGTAACCCGGCTCCCCCCAAAAATTCACGCCCAGCATTTACATTAATTGAGTTGCTGGTAGTGATTGCCATCATCGCTGTCTTGATCGCACTCTTGCTGCCGGCGGTTCAGCAGGCCCGCGAAGCGGCCCGTCGCAGCCAGTGCAAGAACAACCTCAAGCAGTTGGGGCTGGCCCTGCATAATTACCACGATGTGTACCGCGTTTTCTGTTCCAGCCTGACCGGCCCCTATGAGAGCAGCACAACGACAAACGATCCGCGTTTCAGCGCTTATATTGCCATCCTGCCATTTCTTGATCAGACAAGTCTTTACAATCAGATTGTCACTGCGCCCAGCTTCGTCTGGAATGAAGGATTTGCCCCTTATTGCGTGAAAATTTCAAGCATTCTGTGCCCTTCGGATCCGTACACGCCGGAAGTTACCAGAATCGGCCAGGATAATTATGCATTCTGCATCGGGGACACCTATACGGGACTGGCCAATTCAACGAATAGCGGGATCCGAGGGATCTTCGGTTATTATTCAAGTGTCAGCATGCGAGATATCGTTGACGGCAGCAGCAATACCGTAATGATCGGAGAAATTGTCCGCGCGGGCGGCAGTTCCACCACCCCGGCCAATCGCCTCGGAGCGAACACAACAGCCAATGTCACGAATGCGGCGAATTGCAAAGCCAGCTTCACGAATGGGACATATTCGACCGCCCTTCTGGATGCCAATCGTTCCGTGGGAGCACGCTGGACGGATGGCCGCAACGGCTACATCAACTTCAATACGATTCTTCCTCCAAACTCCGCAACCTGCAACGGCCAGGTGGGGGCTGGAATCCTGACCGCAGCCAGCCAGCATGTCGGCGGTGCCCAGGTACTCCTGGCGGACGGTTCTGTCCGGTTTGTCAGCCAGAATATCCACTCCGGGAATGTGAGTGCCGCTGCGGTCGCGAGCGGCGCCAGTCCATATGGTGTCTGGGGATCTCTGGGAACCAGAGACGGGGGAGAAGTTGTCAGCGAATTTTAAGTGACGGAATGTCATATGAATTCCGGTAAAACACAAGGAATTCATGGCTGGGTATGAGAGAACAAAGACCAAACTGGTCTTGGGGACAATTCCCCTGTCTCCATCCATCGAAGTGTCACCAGACCGTGATTTGCAGAAGTATCCTGGCAGTTCCCGGATCGTTTTGAATGAGGACAACTGATGTCGCCTTGGATCGAGTACAGAAAATCTGGACGGAATGCATTCTCCTATCTGCCCAATGGCTCGCGGCGGCCAGAACATGCACTGTGCGGGCATCGACAAATGCCACCAGCATTCATTTGGGCTTGTGCCCTGCTCTTCTTGACAAGCTGCTCGGGGGGAAGCGGACAGGACAAGTGGACCAAGTCGCGTCCGGAAACGTCCCCAGTCTCCGGAACCGTCACCTATGACGGCAAACCGCTCGCAGAAGCGACCGTCGTCTTCAGTCCTGTCGGCGAACAGCAGGCGGCGGTTGGGCGAACCGATGCCCGGGGCAATTTTCGTCTGACAACATTCAAGGATGGCGACGGAGCAATTCCGGGGAATTACAAAGTGGGAATCACCTGCGTCCATACCGAAGGCCCGCTCCCAGGTACGAATCTGGACGAAGTGATCCCTACGATCAAAGAAACCTCGATCATCCCAGTGAAATACGGAAATTTCGAAAAGTCCGGCCTGACCACAGAGGTCCTCGCGAAGAAACCGAATTCGTTCGATTTTGCCCTCAGTTCAAAATAGAGCGCATTCACTCCGCGTTATCCGCGTTCCACCATGCGGCGAGTTGCGTTTCATCAATTCAAACACGCACTGCGCGGGCACAGCCGAGAGCAACTTGCTCGAGCCAGGCAGAGTCCGCTGCTCGGGCATGAGGAATGACATGAATTGCACACTCACCTCTCTCATCAAAATCCTTGCTCTTACTCAGTCTTTCTTCTCAGCGTCCTCGGCGCTCTCTGCGTTTCAAAAATCCCCCCGCTGTGCTTGCTATGCGTTCCCTTTTCTGAGTTGCGGGCGTTCTTCAAGATCGTAGAGTGCGGTCAAGGACGGGACGGGAGATTCTCCTGGCAAGATGAATGTCACTCAAAACGGGACTTCATCCCCAGTTTGACCGTCCGCAGACCCACCGGGAGGGGAGCGTCCCTTGAAGGTGAGTCGCCCAGAAGTGAAGCGTTCCCCGAAGGTGAGTCAGCGGCCCGGTGAATTTCCAGACGAGGCTGTCTTCCGGCGGAACGTCTGATTTGCAGCAGCGCCCTTTTTCCGGGCCTTGACCACACCCTACGAATCTTACGTGGCTCAGTTGTTGTGGGTCTCGGGTCAACAGTTCAATGATGGAGCGATCATCCCTCCCACGAACAGGCCCTTCGCTGGTACGGGGAAATACTCAAAAAGATCGAGGGATCGGCATTCCATTGGGGCAATCAGCGGGTTTGGACGGCCCATAACTCCAAGGGCGCGGAAAGGCGGGGGAGAAGCTGGCTGGGAAGCATGTCATCCAGCAGCACCAGCGGACTGGGTACGTAAGGAATTTTTGCCACTCTTCGCACGTCTCCTTTTTCCATCGCCTCTTTCAGCGGCCCGGACAGGGAATGGGCGTGCAGCCCGGTGATCAGATAGGCGGGAACCCGGGGATCAATTTTCCCGGAAGAGAGCATCCCCAGATCGGAAGCGGGTTGTGTGATGTACTCAAACCCTTCGTCTTCCCGGGCCGCGAGATGGTAGTACAATCCAGGTTCGGCAATCACATACATCACGCAATCAACTTCGGGAACCGTGGAGCGGGGATGGCTCCGCAAGTCGGTGATTATCGCGTCCTGGAGCTGAATTGCTCCCTGTCGCAGGCCGGTCCGATCTGTCAGCCAGACCGGACCGGTTCCTTCAATCGCTATGGCAGCCAGGCAGATCACGAGACCAAGCCCGCCCGCCATCAGCCTTCTCCCTCTCAAAAAGGGCAACGATGTTATCGAATCTTCGCATTCGGAATGTTCCAGGTCAGCCGTTCTGTTTCTCCGGAGAGAGAACATCATTCCCAGGCCAGCCGCCATGACCATCGCGGTCATCCAGGGAAGGATTAAGCGGGGATAGGGACGGTACAGCGGAGTGGTGAGCGTCAGTCCGCAGATCCAGGCGAGCAGCAGCCACATCCCCAGCGGAACAGACGTGTGCCGCTTATCTGAGAAACGATTTCGCCAGCAGATTGGAATCAGGAGGGCCAGTAGTCCCCAGGCTGGAAACGATCCGATCCCCAATGTGGTGAACGCCAGAAGACTCATGCCTGTCAGCCATGCTCCCCTCTTCCACGAAGGGAGAGGATTTCGTTTCCAACCGGTCGCCACGATGATCGCTGCCAGCAACAGGCCGGTTGCTGACGACCACCGGGAGTAAAACCGATCCACGGCCAAGTGCTTTCCAAGCGACGTTCCCCAACCGGACAGACCGACCAGATAGCCGCGATGATTTTCCGCAATCGCAGCATAGCCCCCTTTGTTCTCCAACTTGAAGAGATACGGGATCCAGAGGAGAACAGCCACAGCGATGATGCCGGTACACAGTCTCAATTTCCGCCCGCTGGAAGGTCCACGTGGGAGCGATTTCCCAGCAGGTTTCTTTCTAGGTTTTGCGGAGAGTGATGGCGAAGGAAGCTTTAAAAACGAAGCTCGGCCCGGCTGAGTACAGACCAGCCAGGCGATGAGTCCCGAAGCCAGAATGGCCAGCGGCAGCCAACCGTTGTACTTCGTCCACCAGGCCAGTGAGGTCAGGATTCCGCTCAAGGCAGCCCAGCTCCAGCGTTCCGTACGGAATGCTTTCGCCCCCATTCCGACTGCCAGCGTCATCCATAAGCAGACCGGAATGTCGGTCAATGCGGCCCGACTGTACTGGATGAAGAAATCATTGAAGGCGACCAGGGAAGCGGCAGCCAGTGCGGCGGCGGTCACATCCGGAGTGATGCGTGTCTCGACCATTTCGGAAAGAGGTGGCTGTGTGCCGGAAGGACTCGTTGCCGAAAATAGCTCCGCGCCCAGTTGGCGAGTCGTCCAGAAGACGGCCGCGATGAGGGCGGTTCCCAGGCAAACATTCACCCACATCACGGAATGCGGCCGTCCGCCGGTCAGGATCAACACCCATTCGAACAAGGCGGGGAGAAAGGGGGGAGCGTAGAACTGGCGGTCTGGATAGCTGAAGTTCAGGTGATCGGAAAACAGGTTCGAAGCATAGACTCCTTCGTCAAAGTGCTCGACCGCCATTCTCGCTGGAGACTCGGCCCGCAATAGAAACCCAGCCGCGAGCAAGGCCACCAGAAGTATTTGGGAATGAGGGGGGGAACACATCATGGCCTGCGTGACTTTTCAAGAGAATGAACCGGTTGATTCAGGGGGGAGGACACTGTTGCTCCCCGTTTTAATCTCCTCGTCTGCCAGGTTCCACGTGGAACGCCAGCGTGTTGCTGGAATGGACGACTCGCATCAGCCGCGTTCCGCCACGCGAGATTTATCCATGAAAACACGGGCTGCATGATCTGGCAAAAGCAATTCGCTCGAATTGGATCGCGTCAATCGTTTGTGCTGCCGCATGAAGCACGTCTGCTCCGGGGGACTGACAAAATCCGGAATGCCCGGTTACTCTCCGATGATCTTCACCAGGACTCGCTTCCGTCTTCGCCCATCGAACTCGTAGTAGAAGATGTGCTCCCAGGGGCCCAGATGCAACCGGCCTTCCGTAATTGCCAGGGTGACTTCGCGCCCCATCACCTGCCGCTTCAGATGGGCATCCGCGTTGTCTTCTCCCGTTCGGTTATGGTGATACCGCTGTGGTGACGGATCGAACGGCGCCAACTGCTCCAGCCAGAGATCGTAGTCATGATGCAATCCGGATTCATTGTCATTGACAAAGACCGAAGCCGTGATATGCATCGCGCATGATCGGGAGATTGCGTTACTGCGCATTCGCCGTTGACCGATTTGCCTTCGAAGAGTCTTCCCCGCAGTTCGAATCGGTGCTTCTTCTTCCGGAATTTGGCCTGATCCGGAAGGATGCCGAGGTAGACGCCGAAGGGCCGACCATCCGGGCCGACTCCATCGAAAACCTCCCGGGCCAGATGCCGTTTGTCGTCTGAGGTCATGCTCTCGTAGTCGCGGGCAAAGTGATCCATCCAGACAGACCGGCGAGTGTTTGCCCGAAGCTGCTCTGATCGGAAGGATGCCGAGACACGACCGGCTTGCGTCCGAATCTCTTCCGGGGTTGGCAGGTGGCCCATCTGTTCCATCAGAGCATCCAGAATGGATCGTTCTTTTAGCTCCTCGTCTTTCAACTTCTTCAACTCGTTGAAAATGTCTGCTTCGGGCAGCAGGTCTTGAGTCAATGCCCGTTGCAACCTGGCCCGGGCTGCCTCAATCTTTTTCAACTTCGCTTCGAACTGCTTCCGGTGTTCTTCGAACTTCCGCAGCAGGTCCATCTTGGGAGTTGCCCGTTCGATGGCCTTCTCGACTCCCTGCGGATTTCCGAACGTATCGAACAGGTGGAAGAACACCGAATACTCGATGACATCTGCCCGTACCCAAGGCCGCGGATTCAACGGGCATTCTTTCGCCCGTTCTGTATGGGCATGGCGATAGTACCGGCGGTTGCCGTGATTCGTTTGGCCGAACATCGCGTATCCGCACTCCGCACAGAAGATCATCCCACTGAGCAAATACTCATACTTGGGTTGCCCATGCAGGTAGGTGCGATTCGCTTCTGCCTTCTGCCGGACGGCTCGAATGGTCTTTTCTGGTAGCAGGGGAGGAATTTTGAACTTCACGACTTCATGGATGTTCAGATCATCGGAATCGAAATTGATTTCCCAGTCCGAGCCAGCTCGACGGGTCAACGTCTTATGCAGGCTGGCATGATTCACGCCATACTCTTGAGCGAGTGCCGGCATCTGTTCTCCAGCCAGATATCGCTCCGCGACTTCAACAATCAACTTCTGCTTCTCGGGGTCAACTGTCCACTTGTTCGTCTTGCGGTCATACGAACGTCCATAGGGGAACTTCCCGCAGGTTGGGATTCCTCGCTTGGCCCGTTCAATCCGATTGAGCAGAGACTTCTGTTTCTGCGTCCGGGCGTGATAGGCCCCGATAGTCGTGGACAGAGACAGGTACAATCGGGCAGACGGATCGAACAGGTCGAATTCCTGCGACAGCGTGTAGAAGCGAATGCCGTTTGCCCGGAGAACTTCAAGGCCATTTTCAGAGGCGACGTTATCCCGACTCCAGCGGGTTGGATCAGCGACCATCACCGCGTCGAATTTGTGCGGCTTACGGGCAGCTTCCTTCAAAAGGGCCTGAACCTGTTCACGTTCATAGCCGGACGTTGCGTGTTCCTGCCCCGCGAAGGTGCGGACGATCGTACCGCCCAACTGTTCGACAGCTTGCGTGATCTGCGTTTGTTGCGTGCGGAGAGATTCGCCCTGTTTCTCTTGCTTTTCGGTGGAAACGCGGATCAACACTGCGAAGCGGATCTGCTTGGAAGAATTCTTTGCCATTGTCGTGCCTCGATTGCGTGCCTCCTCAAAAGGTAGAAAAATGGGCGGCTGGCCGATCCGAGGCACGGACTGATGGCCCGTCTTGGCTCATGACTTCCGAGACGTGCCGCCTGCGTATATTTTCCCCAATTCCGGTGCTCCCGTCCAGACTTCGGAAACCCCGTAAAAATCCCGGCGAAACGAATCCGGCCAACTTTTTCTTAGTTACTATAGTAGCCCCTCCCCTCTCTCTCTTCCTCTTCTTTTTAGTTGTCTTTGAACGTCAGGTATCGAAATGAAGTCCACGACCGAATATCTCACCTTCAACATTCCTACTCGAATGGGATTCCAGAACATCACTCCGCAGATTGAGGAAATCGTCACCAAAAGCGAAATTCGGGAAGGGCTTCTGCTTTGTAGCGCAATGCATATCACAGCATCCGTATTCATCAACGACGACGAGCCCGGCCTCCATTCCGACTACAAGAAGTGGCTGGAAGAACTCGCCCCCTTCGACTCCTCACCCCAACGATACGCCCACAACCGAACCGGCGAAGACAACGCCGATGCTCACATGAAACGCCAGATCATGGGCCGCGAAGTTGTTGTCGCAATCACGAACGGGAAACTGGACTTCGGGCCCTGGGAACAAATCTTCTACGGTGAGTTTGATGGCCGCAGGTCGAAGCGAGTGCTCGTGAAGGTCATCGGGGAATGAACATTCTCCATTGGAAATAGGAACACTTGACAGGGCAGCAGCCACTGATACAGTGACCTTGCTGCATGCTGCGATGCGCATGTAGGTTTCTGGGCAGATGCCCTTCTTGAAGCTCATTCTTTCAGCTCCTACTTCCAGCCACTCTTTGCGCTGGTGCTTCTTCTTCTATCTCCGATTTGTCAATTGAGCCGCAATTCGGCTCAACCCCCATGGAGAACATCTATGCCAAAGAAGCAAAAGAATTCACATTCAGACAATCGACCAACTGAATGCCGAAATGTTGATGTCCCTTAACGAAGCCGCGAACGCATTCTGTCAGATGGTGCGCATCGAAGGTAAGGATCAGTCGCTATTGCACCAAGCTGTTTTGGCATGTGCTCGAAAAGATGCGGAGGAATTCAGTTCACGACTTGAAATGGGAGAAGGAGTAGAACTTGCAATACTGTCGCTGCCCGGCCTCTGGCTTGCGGCGTATTGCGAGTATGTCGAATACGGCCACACCGGCTACGATGATGACTTCAATCGAACTTGGTCGACAGTTCGGGCATATGCCTTCGAACTGGCAAAAACATGCTGGCCAGAGGAGTATGCTTCGGCCGAGGAGGAAGTGGAGTTGTACTTTGTAGATTCTCTACAGATGCTCATCCATCGAAGGCTCGGACTGCCGAAACACTTGGAACGCATCGACGGCGTTTGTCCGTAGTTGATCGGGGAACAGGCCGCCCCAAGGCGGGCATCTTCTCGCCTTGGGATTTAAGTCGATCACCACTACCTTTCCCAGACTTTCAAGAATCCCGTCAAGGCCTACCTATTTTTGACCTGCGAGATGCAATAATTCGTCTACTACCAGTCGAGCGTCAATGGTGTCCAGATCGGCTTTCACTGCCGCATAGCGACGGTTGTGAGCGGCACGGTCGCCGATTTTCTTAAGTTCCTTCAAAGCCTTTTCGGTGTCTCGACTGAAGGTCAAGTGTTTTTGTTCAATGGCACCTGCAAGGATACCAGAAAGCATCGGATATGTTCCATCCGGCCTCTTGATTTTAGACTCGATATTGAGGTGCTCGTAACACTCGATCAGCAGTGTTTCAATGATTCGCCGAACCATAACCGATGCTGCATCATAGAGCCCAAATTGATAGCAACCATTGGCTTGTTCAGCAATCCGCTTGATATAGCTGAACACCTTTGGACCATCCCACACATCCTTCGGCAAATAGCCGTGAGATTGATCCACCTGAGGGGCTGGTGGGGCAAGCACTGAACTTAGCCATTCCTGAACAACCGACCTGGACGTGGGCTTGATGCGAAACACGCTGCCAGTTGATAGCGTGTGTCCAGATTTCTTCAATGAGTCCCCGAGTCTTGTAGAGTGAGGATTGCTAAGTCCAGAATTCGCAATGATCTTTGCGATTTCGCCGGCCCTGAGACCAGAGTTAGGCTTTTCTTTGTCGACGAACCAAAGGAGGCAAACAGCTTGCTTTGTGACATCATATCCAAGCGGCTTCATCGCGACACAGAATTCTTGTTCATTCATCAGTAGGTTGAAGCCTTATTTGCTTTTGGGTGGCAAGTCGTGTTCGACAAAGTTCTCGCCCTAAATGGTGATTTTAATGTCACTCGAATTCGAAACATCAATAATGCCTCGGCTGTTTGCGATATTCCGCATGGTTTGCGGTAGATCATTCGGGATCTTTACAGACACGTCTTTCAAACAAGTGTAGACGTGATTCGCAGTGACACCAGAAATCTCAAGAACATTGCAAAGGTAGTAAACGGCAAGTGTGATTTTATCAATTTGCTTTTGGGGAGCTTTGGATTCGTAGAATACTCGCCAAGACTCCTTTCCTTTTGGTCGAAGGTCAAGCTCCTTGACGAGACTTAAGGTTGGAGGCTTTCGCTTCGAACCGTTTCCACGCTTTGAAGGTGTAGCCTGCTGCTCACCATCTTCTTCGAAACTATCTTCTGCTTCCTCTGCAGACTGTTCAAACTCGACATCAATCGCGTCAGCTTCACCATTTTCGGCTGGGCTGGGCAACCGTTTGACAACAACCTTGGGCTGGAATGTTTTGTTCACAGCTGCTGCGATAGTGCGCAATCCTTCGCGGACAGTCTCATCGTCTCCATCGAACTCGGCGAAAAAGACACGAAGTCGACTGCCGCCCGCTTTCTTTGCCATAGTTACATATCCTTCCCGAGTGGACAGGCTGCTTGGAACCTAGGGGACAAATGTATCGTGATTGTTCGACACTCGCAACGTATAAAAGGTTCGTAACTTTGCGGAAGATGAATGCGAATCGTCCCAGATGATCGAGAGTATGCGGGAAAAAGAGAAAGTACAAAACGCGCCAACCACCAAGTCGATCAATCCCCCGAACGTACTTCCCGTGAGCCCGCTCATAGGAGAACGGGCAACAAACATCTTTCATCTCTTCCCACCAATCTTCCGAATCCGCTCTAAAAGTGGTCCAATCACACTCACGTCTCCTCCCCTGCTACCTGATCCCCCTGCTGATCTCCTGAAAGCCCAGCTCCCGAATCTCATCCGTCACAAAAACGGTCTCCGAATCTGCCCCTCAGAAACCACGGAATTCCTGCGGTTTCCTGCTCCCGAAATTCCCGTCACAAATACGAACCTCAAGCTGACCAGTGTGCCAATTCGAAGAGGGGTAGATACCTTCGGTGTTTTCCCGAGAAAGGAGAACACAATGGCCGCGAAAGCAACTGGAGCCGCAGGTGTCGGCTGCTACCTGAGAATTTCGACATCGGAGCAGGAAAAGGGACTCGAATCCCAGCAGAAGGCAATCGAAGCCTTCCTGCGAGGCCACGGTATCGAGAATGCTGTTTGGTATCGGGATCGTCTGTCCGGGAAAGACACTCGCAGGCCCGCGTTTGAGAAGCTGCAAAGGGACATCTTCTGCGGCCAGATCAAGACGGTAGTGACTTGGAAGCTGGATAGGTTGAGCCGGAGTATGCGAGACGGGATCAATGTGCTGACAGACTGGCTGGAGAAGGGAGTCCGTATCGTAGCCGTTTCCCAGCAACTGGACTTCTCAGGCTCCGTGGGGCAATTGGTCGCCGGTGTCTTGTTCGCTGTTGCGCAGATGGAAAGAGAAAACCTCAGAGAGAACACGAATCGAGGTTTGGCTGCGGCCAAGGCCAAAGGGAAGAAGCTGGGGAAGCCTCGCAGTCTGCCGATCGAGGACATCGTCCAGCAGCTTCGGGAAGGCCAGGGCATCGCGTCTATCGCGAAATCCCTGGGCGTCTCCCGGCAGGGCATCTATTCGGCTTTGTCGAGGGAAGGAATCGCTTTGGATGCGATCTCCCGCAAACGACAATAGCTTCTCTCGATTGGATGGCTGGGATTGACCCCGCTTTCCCACTCTTCGGGCCTTTCTTCCTGCCCGGATTTCCTGCGGCCAGATTCTGGTGGCCATGTAAATGCCCGTTTTCTTAGGGTAGTCCCCGTTACATCCAGAGGGGAGCGATGCATGCCCAGAATCACCAAACGAAACCCGAAGCACCTGCCCAAGAAGTATGTCCCCGGTTTTCTCACCGAGATGGATCGCAGGAGCTTGGTCTTTAAGCAACTGAAATCCGCTTACAACGAAGTGCTGTCGGACTGCGGGGGCAAGGACAATCTCTCACATGCCAAGAGGGCTTTGATTGAGCGGTTCTGCTTTCTTGAAATGACTCTTCAGACTTACGAAACGCTGATTGCCTCCGGGGAAGCCGCAGAGGATGTGATGGGGAAATACACGCAGGCTGTGAACGCTCTTCAGGGATTGGCAAAGACCATCGGCCTCAATCGCGTTCCCCGAAAGGCCAAGAACCTGAAACAGTATATCGCGGACACGGAAGGGGATGATGAATAATGAACATCATCGAAGCCATTGAAGATGAAAACCTCTTCAAACCGTTCCTTGGCGACAACCTCGATTCTTGGAAGAACTGGATTGTGTTTCTTCGGGCCGTGTATGGATTTCCGATTCGCTCAAAGGCCAGTCGAGAGATCGCACAGCTTTGTACGGGTCGAGATCCGTTGGATTTCCCTGAGTCCGGGTATTCGGTTGGAGTCTGTTTGACAGGTCGCAGATCTGGCAAGTCGCGTCTAGCGGCCATCATCGGAGCCTATGAAGCTGTATTGGCTGGACACGAGAAAAAGCTGTCCAAAGGGGAGCGAGGGGTTGTCATCATTTGCGCTCCCTCAAAGTCTCAAGGCCGGATCGTAAAGGACTATCTTCAGAAAGGGATCTTTGAAGTTCCCATGCTCCGGGAACAGGTTGTCGCAGAAACGAAGCAAGGCTTTGAACTGGAATCCGGTGTCCGGATTGAAATCCAAGCCGGTGACTGGAGGACGATTCGCGGATTCACGGTGTTGGCTGCAATCGTCGATGAAGCCTGCTTTTTTGGCTATGACGCAGAGTCAAATGTGAAATCGGATACCGAACTGATCCGAGCCTTGCAGCCAGCTCTCGCCACCACAAACGGGCGCATTTTGGCAATCAGCAGCCCCTATTCCAAAAAAGGTTGGTGCTACTCGCAATACAAGAAGTCTCGGGAGCCAAATTACAAAGGAAATGTTCTCGTCTGGAATTGTGGTAGCCGTGTCATGAATCCGACGCTATCGCAGTCAATTATTGACGAGGCGATGGCCGAAGACCTCCAAGCTGCCAAATCCGAATACCTTGGTGAGTTCAGAGATGATATCGCGGCTTTCATTCCCCGGGCTGTCGTAGAACAGTTGGTGGTTCCCGGTCGGAAGGAACTCCCTCCCGACAAGCATCGTTCTTACTCCGCCTTCGTGGATGTCAGCGGTGGAAGAGGTGATGACAGTACGTTGGCGATTGCCCATCGGGAAGGCTCGAAGATCGTATTGGACCTGCTTCATCGGTGGCGTCCGCCGTTCAATCCGCATTCCGTCATTGCCAAGATGGCGGACACAATCGCCCGGTATCACACCTATCAGGTCACGGGCGATAACTATGCGGCTGAGTTTGTATCGAGAGCTTTTTCGAGCTGTGGCATCGGCTATCGCAAGTCTGAAAAAAGTGCTTCCGTGTTGTATGCGGAACTCCTTCCAAAGCTCTGCTCGCAGGAGATTGAGCTGTTGGATGACCCTGTGCTGGTCGATCAACTCGCCTCGTTAGAGAGGAGATGCAGGCCAGCCGGAAGGGATCAGATTTCACATCCGCCGGGTGCGCATGATGACCTCGCCAATTCCGCGGCGGGCGTAGCTGAATGCCTTTCTGTAGGCGTTCGCCGCATTGGCGGAATGATTTCCAAACCTCAAGTCTTTTCATTAACGGAGAACTAAAAATGATGAACAACCAGCAACAGGCAGCAGTCAACCAATTTCACATCAAGCACGGAGGGGATTACGGCTCCATCCTCCACAACGGCATGCTGTATTACGAGGACGGGTCTGCCATGGAGGCTTCCCGCGATGGCGGGGCAATGATCCCCCCTCCTTCTGATCCTCGCAGACTTATCGAACGACAGTTGTTCTTTTGGTCGAAAAAGCGGGAGAAGTCCAACGAAGAATTCCTCACTTGGAAACAACAATTGCTGTGGCAGTGTAACGGGGCCATGAAATCTCCCGGCCCAAATGCTCCCCGGTCATCTGAAATCGAGAAGTTGGAGCTTCTGTGTGCGGAAGTCCAGAAGTGCGATCGCAAGCTGAAAGAACTGCGGGATCTTCAGGAAGCCTTGAAGCCGGATCGCGAACGAGCCGCTGAAGAAGCTGCTGCTCGAACAAGAGCGAAGGCCGAAGAAGCCCGGGCAAAGATCGACACCATCCGGGTTTGAGAATGTCTGTGCCTTTGAGCTTGAACTTCCTGCTTTCCCGAATTCCAAGTTTCAAAGGAAATACCATGGCTCAAACCTACATTCAAAATTCGGCTTCTTGTTCCTGCGGTTGCGGAGGAAGTTTCTGTAATTCGGTTGGCCTTCCTCTCCCCATTATGAACTTCGCCCCGAAGGCTACGGGCAAGCCGTCAAAGGCTTCTCGGGGGGAGAACCGGGATTCGAACGGGCTTCCTACCGTAAATCGCCTTGTCCAGCCGTCTCTGCAGCCTACGGAAGCTGTCGGATTGCCCCTGCCTTCGATGGATTACTGATCCGGAATTCGAGATCGAAAGGAGATTATCCGATGGCAGTGAACGCCAGAACAGGAAAGTTACAAGGTCGGGATGTTCTGATTGCGCCTACAGTCCTCTCTGTTGTAGGCGTTCAGGACGGAAGCAATGGCCCTCTCCTCTACACGGCTGAAGAACTCCGGAAATCGGTGCCCAAATGGAACGGTGTCCCTGTCACGATCGACCATCCGGACGTGCACGGACCGGCCGGGGGAAGTGCGGCGGCTCCCGAAGTCTGGGAGAGACAAGTCGTAGGAACAGTTTTCAATACTTCGTTCGATGGAGTGAGGCTGAAGGCCGATTTGTATTTGGATGTCGAGCGTCTTCGTGAAGTCTCACCGAAAACACTCGATGCCGTTCGCAATAAACGACCGATGGAAGTCTCCACCGGCCATTTTAGCACCCAATTGACTCCTTCCGGGATGTTCAATGGAAAGGAATATGGAGCGATAGTCTCTGACATTGTTCCAAATCACCTCGCTCTACTTCCCGATCTGATCGGAGCCTGTTCAATCAAAGACGGCTGCGGGATGTTGAGGAATTCGTCTCCCGGGCTGCCATTGCCTGTGATGAGCTTTTGAACTTGATGAGTCTTCAGGATTTCAGGGGGCTGCTGTACGGCAAATATAACAGTGGCCTTCTGGGGTTCTGGATGCCAGGCGGAGAGACGAGGCTATTCGCAGTCCTCCGCCAAACAGGCTTTGGGAAAAGGCTCTTGCTCGTTCGTTCACTTTTTCCAAAGCCTGTTGGATACACGAGGGGAGTTGTTGAAACCGGGGGATGTTTGTTTGCTTGTTGCAATCCTCCCTCGCCTGCGGACTGGTTTCCTTCCAGATCAGCAGGTTCCCTCGTTCGCTTCGATCTCGTTTGGTTGGCGGGATCGGAGCGAGGGGGGCAGGATAGATTCTCCGCATCCTGTCCCCCTTTTTTTTCTTCCCAATGCTCAATCAGGAAATCGAGAGATGTTCTTTCAATCCCAATAGTAGAAGAGAAAAAAAAGGGTAGAGAGAGGGGCTACTATATCTACTAAGAAAAAGTTTACCGGATTCGTCTCGCTGGGCTTTTCACTTGGTTTTATTCGACTTGACCGGAATCGGAAATTCCCGTTTCAAGCCCACGTTTTCCTGCATGACTTCCCGGTAACACGCCTGCATGACGTTTTGCAGAAGTTCGGAACAATCCTCGAATGTAATGAATGAATCGTGGACCGGCAGGCAGGGAATCGCACCGAGCGACATCTGCCCGATTCTTTCCAAAACCCGCCAGGCAATCTGGGCATCGAGGTTCTGAAGATCCAGCCCCCGGCCCTGTGAGAATTCTTCCCGGATCGGCTCGTGGGCTTTCCGGAAGGCTTTAATGATCCGGGAAGCCGATGGCTTGGCCCCTCTCCGGCCCGACACGAGGCCGATCGACGTCCATCGTTCGATTCTGTCCTGGCAGGCTTCGAACGCTTTGTCGCGGGCTTCCTTGGACTTGCGGAAGCGCTTCGATAGCCAGCATTCAAAGAGTCGCCGGTTCGCCCGGAAAAGAATCTGTTCCGGATCATCCGCCTTGTCATTGATCATCGCCAGCAGCATCTTCTTGAGATCGTTTCGGATCTGCGGATATTCGGCCTCGACTTCGCGGGCGTTGAGACCGGCCGCATCGAGGACATCCGTGTACGGATCACTGTCGAGGGGATATTCCCGTCCGATCAGGTGGTACATCATCCGCAGGTGTAACCCTCCGAAGTCGAGTTCCACAGTCGATTGACCATTGATCTCGATGGTGGACCGTTCCCGTTTGGAAAGCTGCTGATGTCCTCCCCGTCCGGTGTACAGCCTTCCTCCAGAATGGAAATCATTTGTGAAGACGGCATACAGGGCCGGATACAGGTAGCGGGTTTCGCCTTTCCCTTTCTCCCGATACGAAAACTCAAATTGCCGCAGAGTGTGATTCCAGAGCAGCAGATTGGACTTCAATTGCCCCAGTTGTTTCCGGGAGTGGGGAGTAATTTCCCGCAGCCATTCTTTCGGGGGCACAATCTGCCGGCGACCTTTCCGGCCTCGTTTCAAATTGATGAGTTCATGGGGTTCACTGATGATCTCATCTTCGTTGACCACAATGGAATCGACCAGATCACTGAACTTCCGAGTTGTTGCAATCCGGGACAGTCTTGAATGCTTTGGGTTCTGGGGATTGCGGAATCCCTCTTTCAGAACGAGATAACCACGACTTGGGTGAGCTGCCAATTTCACCAGATTGATGAACCCAGCAGACAGGGGAGTGTCGCTGTAATAATTGTTGTTCAATGAAACAGACATGGTAGATTTCTCTTTGGCTTTCATGAGGAACAGATTCGCAAAAAGGGTTTGGATGTTTCGCCACGAGATTCGTTCCCGCTTTGGGCCGCAGGCGATTGGATGCGTCAGTCCGGAAGGAATGGGATCTTTCGCAAGCAAGTCCACGAAGGTTTTGCAAAGTGCTTCAAGTTCGGGCAGGAGTGAGGAGTTCGGCCGGAACACCAGTTTCGGATTGAAGACAGAATTGTTCTCCAATTCCTCCGGGGTGAGCGACCTTTCCAGCGACTCATACGCGGAAAGTGGTTGGTTCAATTTCGTTTCCCTTCTACTTCTATTTTCGTGCTACCGATTGGAAAGCCGTCCGGCCTCGTCCCGGCGCACCGCCGATGTCCCGCAGGCCAGAAGACTGTCCGAGCTGGAAGAAGGCTGCCGTGCGCGTCTCTGAAGCCGGAAACGTCGATTCCGCAGCCAAGCCGAAAGCCGTAGACTGAAGACGCTCACCATTTCGCCTCCCGAGTCGTGCCGGGAATCAGAATCGACAGGGAGTCATGCAATCTGCGATAGGAAAACCAGCACGAGCCCCTCTTTGATTCCACTTTCAGCAACCAGCCGTTCCACTTCTTTGTGGAGGGAGACAATTGCCCGCCGCTGGGGGATTTCCATCCAGAGTTCTTTGGTCAATGTTTTCATCCTGGACAGTTTATACGGTCAGCGAAGAATGGCACAGTCCTGGAAATTCCGGGTGGCCCCTGGAATTTGAGTGGAAGTCTTCTTCAGGCAGACGCTCTCCAGCCTGTCTCTGAAAGTCACCGCGTCGCCGTGAGGCGGGATGGGAAGCCAATGGAGGAGAATGACCAGTTCTCGCAGGCTGAACATTGCCCCAGATTGGCAGGGTGTGGTCAAGGTCGGCGAATTGGAAACCAGTGTCGTTTGTCAAGGAATTGCCCGCCAGAGAGGATCCCGACCGCAGACCCACCGGGAGGGGAGCGCCTCCCTGAAGAGGGATCAGCCCGGAAATGAAGCGTCCCCTGAAGGTGGGTCAGCGGCCCGATGAATTTCCAAACGAAACCGCATTCCAGCAGGAACGTCTGACTTGCAGCAGCGCCCTCCGTCCGGCCTCGACCACACCCTACAACCTCATTGGGGCCGTTTTCCGAAGTGAAGGTGGGTCAGCGGCCCGGTGAATTTCCAAATGAAACCGCAGCCCAGCGGAACGTCTGACTTGCAGCAACGCTCTCTTTCCGGCCTCGACCATACTCTACGAACCGACTGACCTACGGCACTGTCATCGCCTGACGTCCCATGTCCGTCAGGCGATGCATTGAGCGGTTCCACGTGGAACCCCGCTGCCTCATGGGGCAATTCGTTGTTGCCAGACAGCGAGCTGTTCCCGGACCCGTTGATGTCCGCCGCTTCCGTAACTGACCAGTGCCGCTGCGGCGTTTTCAGCTCCCAGGATCTGGAAAATGTCCTCCTGAACATTGGAGGCGATCTGCTGGAGCTCCACCAGGGAAAGGTCTCCCAGACGGCAATGTCTTTGCTCGCACAGGGCCACCAGCTTGCCGACGATTTCGTGTCCGGTCCGCATTGGTGTCCCATGCAGAATGAGATATTCCATCAGGGCGGTGGCATCGAGGAAGCCTTCGTCGATGCGGCTGCGGATACGTTCCCGGTTCAACTCCGCATGGGCCACAATGGACGGGGCGAGTTGTAAACAGGCGCTGATCGTGTCGAGGGCGACAAAAGCAGCCAGCTTGTCCTCCTGCAGGTCCCGGTTATACGCCAGAGGCAGCCCCTTCATCAGGACGAACAACTGCTGGGTTGCGGCAATCACCCGGGCGGACTTTCCGCGAATCAACTCCAGCACGTCCGGATTTTTCTTCTGCGGCATGATCGACGAACCGGTGGTGTAAGCGTCCGGCAACTTCAGAAATCCGAATTCAGTTGTGCACCACAAAATCCACTCTTCCGCCCAGCCACTGAGATGGACCGCCACCAGGGCCAGGGTGGAGGTGAACTCGGACAGGTAATCCCGGTCGCTGGAAATGTCCAGGCTGTTCGCTGCGGGTGCCGTGAAATGCAATGCCTGGGCGGTGAATTCGCGATCGATGGGCAATGTTGAACCCGCCAAGGCCGCGGCCCCCAGCGGACTGAAATTCAACCGGGCCCGGCAATCCCGAAGCCGTTCGCGATCCCGTTGAAACTTCTCGCAGTACGCCAGCCAGTAATGGGCCGCGTTCACTGGTTGAGCCCGTTGCAGGTGCGTGTATCCCGGCAGAACAACATCCAGATCACGCTCCCCCCGGCTGACAAAGGCCCGCTGCAATTCGAGCAGTTGCCCGTCAAGTTCGTCAATCGCGTTGCGGATGTACAACTTCAGGTCGGTCGACACCTGGTCATTCCGGGACCGCCCGGTGTGCAGTTTTCGTCCGGTGTCTCCCAGCCGCTGAATCAGGGCGGACTCGATGTGCATGTGGATGTCTTCGAGGGACGAGCGGAATTTCATTTCGCCGCGACGAATCTCGCCGAGAATCTCCGTGAGGGCGGTGCAGATCTGCTCGCATTCCTCAGTTGTGATCAGCCCGACATGTGCAAGCATTCGGGCATGAGCCTGTGAGCCCTCCACGTCGACGGCAGCCAACCGGGAGTCGAATGAAATGGATTCGGTAAACAACTCGACCTGTGCATCCGTGGGCTCGGTGAAACGTCCGCCCCATGCTTTGTCTGCCACTGTCAATCCCCTGTCCTGCAAATGGTCTCACGAACCGTCCCTGGGACGATTCGAAACGGCTCCTCCCGGGGAATAAACCGGGAAGCTCGCAAAAGCATCATCGAATCCGGACGACATCGCCAGCCTGCCGGTCATTTTTTTGGACCGGTTTCGTGGCCCGGTCCCGATGGTGCAGCCTTCGCGCCGCTGATTCAGGGACTACGATTGGGGACAGGTTGCTGCCAGACTGAAGACGAACAACGATCCGGGATGCGAAGAATGGTGGAAAATCTCGAAGTCAAAGACATTGCCATCCGGTTGGCGCTGACGATTCTGGCGGGAGGTCTCATTGGCCTGGATCGAGGGGGGAAAGGCCGGGCGGCGGGATTCCGGACCATGATTCTCGTCTGTCTGGCAGCTTCCGCAGCGATGATCCAGGTGAACCTGCTGTTCAACATGGCGGGGCGGCCAGCGGATGCCTATGTCACGCTGGACCTGATGCGGCTCCCGCTGGGCGTTCTTTCCGGAATTGGTTTTATTGGCGGCGGGGCGATTTTGCGGAACGGCAACCGCATTACCGGCGTCACCACAGCGGCGACGCTGTGGTATGTCACGGTGATGGGACTCTGTCTGGGCGGAGGACAACTTGGATTGGGAATGACACTTCTGGGAATCGGGCTGGTGGTCCTGCGAATTTTCAAGTGGATCGAGAATGAAATGCGGAAGGAACTTCACGCGGTGCTCACGCTGACAATCCGCCCGGAAGGCCCCTCGGAAGAACAGCTGCGAAGCGCGTTGATGGATGAACACTTTCAGATCATTTCGATTTCGATGAAGAGCATCAATGATCTGGGGCGGGAATTGCGGCATTTCCATCTGCACGTGAAGCAATGTGTCCGGCACCCGCACGCACAGACTCCGGAGTTCATTACAGAACTCTCTCGCCGTCCGGGAATTCTTCGCCTGGGCTGGAAGCCCGACGTGCGGTGACGAAATTTTTCAGGGATGAAGACGCCCCTGAAATGAGGCTGCTGCATCAAGACCGCATCGGCCACGTTCCCCCATGCGGGAAACAATTTGCCATCATGTCAGACATGTGCTCTTCTCACCATATATCAGGAGCTGCAATTCGGCCGCCATATCCCATAATCGCTCCTGCATCCGCAGATCGCCATTCGGCCTCCGAGTTTTTGTTGTTTGAACTGCTTTATTCGCTCCCCCTGGACTCTTGCTTGAGTGACGACATTCAGTGCTGTCAATTCTTCCCGGCAAATCCTGCCGCGCTGTCTTTCTTCTCCAAACAGGGCGATTGTGTCAAAATCACACCAATTTGGACTTACTGTGGGAGCATAGGAAGACATGTTCGTAATGGACACAGGCATGAAATTTTGCGTCGTCCAATGATTCTCAACGAAGGACAGAGACTAAGAATTAACCTAAAGGTCATTCGTGTTTGTCCAGTCTGTCCGGCCTCAGGCAAATTTATGTTTTTTGAGATACAATTGTCCTGTCCATCCAAAATCTGTCTCGCATCTGCTTGATTCCTTGCCATTCTGGTTGAACTGGATCTCTGGATGTGTTGTTGGGTAAATTCGGAGAATCGGCGGAAGAATCGAAACGATTTCATGCGAAAGTGGGGGAGTGTGACTGTTGAAAAGAGGCCAATAGCCTGTAATCGTTGTGAATTAGAAGTTTGCCATTTGTAAACAGGAGAGTAAACATGGGGCGAATTATATCTCCCAATCCAGGACCGCGTGAGTGTTGCAGAGAGTTCACATGCGAAGATCTTCCAAGCACATTACATGCGTCCGGACACCATCCGTGTGTGGGTGATTTCTCTCTGGTAATTTCTCTTCTTGGGGGAGGCTATTATGGGTTTGTCGAAAATTTAGACGGACCCTGTGGAGATGTATACCAGCTTAGCCTAGGGGTTTCCTGTATTATTTCCGGAGGAAAACCTCGCATGACAATAGGAGGAGATCTAACGTGTGCTTTTAAGAGGGTCGTTTATTTTAACGACCCTGATGTTGAGTTGTCATTCCCAATAAATATCTCGGAAGACATTCCGCAATTTGGAGTAGTCGAGTATGTTGAACATTGTGAAGAATTTACTGAATGTGCAACATCTGGGACAGTTCACATCGAGATAACAGAATAGATGCCTGTTGTCCAAACTCGCTGGGGATAAGCTAGACAAGCTCTCTGCTATCCTCTGTTCAACTTTTGCACATTTTGCGATTGATTGAGTGCCCGTAATAATCCGCTGAAGGTGGGTCAGCGGCCGTTCTGATTCCAAGTGAGACCGCATCCCAGCAAAGCGCGTCTGACTTGCAGCAGCGCTTTCCATCCGGCCTCGACCACACCCTACGAACTCATCCTTCATCCTTGCTTGCGGTGGGGCAGCGGCCGGGTGAATTTCCAGGCGAGACCGGATTCCAGCGGAACATCTGACTTGCAGCAGCGCTCTCCATCCGGCCTCGACCACACCTGACAAATCGACCTGACCGACGTCACTGGAGAGAGATTGGTCCCCGCGTTCGAAAACAGGCCGGGTTCGCTGGGCCTCTTGTTTCCCTTTCCGTGACAACGACCATCTTGGAGATTTTCTGTCAGCGTCAGCAGAAACACCGGGTGTTTCCCGAAGTTTTCAGTTTCCGCTCGCACGAATCGACCGGAAATAATCTCTTCAGCGTCAAATGGCCTGGCAATTTGACGATGTGCCGAATTCTTTTGTCCGGGAACATGATTTGCTTTCGTCTCCGGCACGCAGCAGAAGCTCCGGGGGGAGCCCTGCCGGGGACTTCCTGACGAAAGCTGATTCATGAAACTCTTGCGGGAACTTGCTCACGACGATTTCGGCAGCATCGACTCAATGGGCTATCTTCTGATGGTCACGATCATTGCCATTGGTGGGATTACCGGTCTGGCGACGCTGCGGGACGGCATTATCCAGGAAGGGGGAGACATTGGTCTGGCCCTGCGGAATCTGGATCAGACCTACAGCGTCTGGGTCCCAGATGGGTCGGGAAATCCGGCTGTTCTCGGGCAAGTGACTTATAATCCCGATGGCAGTGTGCAGAGCACTACTCCCGCCGTGAACATGACGAATCTGAAATATGACGACACGGTGGCACCGGTCGCTGCTGCAACGGCCGGGCAGGCCCCCAATGGGATCGATTTCAGCGTTGCCCCGGGGGGGGAAGGGACGCCGGCTGCGACAAATGGATCGTCCGATCCGTTCAATCCACCAGCAGGGGGCAGTGGGGAAAGTTCTCCCTCGCCAACTCCCATTTCCAGCTCTCAGTATCCCACCAGCGACCCTGGAAATGGCAGTTTTTTCCCGCCTCCCACCGGCTCCGGAGGATAGGTTGAGGGGCTCTGGAGGAAACTTTCCGTTCGACTGCACGGGGAGTCATCGGGAACGAACCGGCACGAAAGCTGCTTTAAGGGGACGTGTCAAGAGACGTTTCAACCGGAATCTGGTTGTCAGAGTCCAGTTTCATGATTGCCCTGCAACAAGTGGGGCGGGCCAATTTCGCCACTTCACATAAAAATCAGACATCCTAATGGGGGATCGACTCACATGTCCAAGGGCAATTCCGGCAGCCTGACCGTCGTTATTTTCGCACTCCTGATCGGGTTAGGGGGGGCATACATTGTCCGCCAGCAGTTGAACCGGCCACAAACTCTTCCTCCTCTGCCGCTGGCAAGCGGTCCGAATATCACCTATGTGCCGGTTGCTGCCGTCAATCTGCAAAGGGGCCACACGTTAACCCTGGGAGACATTGCGATCCTTCCGTTTACACCTGAGGAGCTGCGAAAGTCTCCCTATGCCACCAAGTCCTTCATGCGGGATACAAGCCAGATCATCGGGCGGACATTGCAGGTGGACGCTGAAAAAGGGGGCACGTTTGTTCCCGATCAACTCTATCCGGAAGGGATGGGGCCGGGGATTGCTGATCGTCTCCAGCCGGGCTATCGGGCGGTGACGGTGCCGATTCAGGATATTGGTGCGGTGTACGGCTTCGCCCGGCCCGGATCCATGGTGGACGTCCTGTTCCGGGCCGAGCCGGAAAAGGATCGCCCCGAGCAGACACTGACCCTGTTGGAACGGATTCAGGTTCTGGCGATCAATGCCAATGTGCTGCCGGACAGCAAAGTGGAGATGAAAGACACCGGGACGGTAACGCTGTCCGTGACTCCTCCCCAGGCCAAAGTGTTGAAAGTCGTTGAAGGGCGTGGGGAACTGAGTCTTGCCTTGCGGAATCCGAAAGATAACTTCAATTATTCGCCGATTGACTTGAGCAATCTGAATGCCCAGGTCGGGAACGTCAGCTATCGTGACGGAGGGCTCGTGCGTCATGCCATGAGTGTCGACAAGAAAGCCGATACGGACACGATAGACAATCTGCTGGCCGATGGCAGTGAGCGCGTTACGCTGGATGACCTGCTGGGAATTCCCCGGGCAAAACCCAAGAAGGAAATGGAAATCTATCTCGCGGGGAAGAAAGAAGTGCTGGCCTTTGAGGTAGACGCGGAAGACGATTTGCAATTGCTCGATCGCGGGGGGCGAATTCGGGTTCCGATCGCCCACGATCTGCCGCTGGCGACTCCGGGTGGAATTGGAGCCATGAATGTTCCCTCAGTGCATTCCATTCAGAATTGAACCGGTCCCGGAAGGCGAAATGCTTCAGCAGGCGTGCTGTTGAAGCATCCGTGTTGAACGGGCGGATCTCCGGATGCGGAGACGCTCACGTCCGGGGAGAGGCGCCATTTGTTTCCGGTGCCCCATGGCTCTGGTGCTGGTGGGGAAGACGGTTGCATACTCTGGCCGGACAGTCGTCGTCGGCATCCTGATCAACAGTTGGAAAACCATGAGTTCCATTCAATCACGCACATTGCTGGTTCCTTCCGAAGAGCGGGACAGCGACATCAATGCGGACGAGCTGGCCTTTCAGCAATTGAAGGTGCGGATTCACGAAAAGCTCGTGGACTCGCTCGACCTGTCGATGCTGGCACATGTTCCGCAGGATGAGTTAATGTCCGAAGTCCGCATGGTGGCTGCGGATGTCGTCGCTGAAGAAGAGCCTCGGCTTGGAGCCGCCAAGCGGGGTCGCCTGCTGGATGAAATTTTCGACGAAGTCTTTGGGCTGGGGCCCCTCGAGCCGTTGATGCACGATGACACAGTGTCGGATGTGCTCGTGAATCATCCGCATGAAATTTACGTCGAACGCCTGGGGCGGATCGAGCCGGTCGACACCATTTTTGCGGATGAAGCCCATCTGATGCGGATTATTCACCGCATTGTGTCCCGCGTGGGACGGCGGATTGACGAAGTCAGCCCGATGGTCGATGCCCGGCTGCCGGACGGCTCTCGCGTGAATGCGATTATTCCCCCTCTGGCACTGGACGGTCCGACGCTTTCCATTCGCCGGTTCGGAAAGCATCCGCTTCAGATCGAAGATCTCATTGAAAGCCAGTCCATTCACAGCGGCATGGTCGACTTCCTGGCGGCAGCTGTGGATTGCCGCGTCAGTTTTCTCGTCTCTGGAGGGACGGGAGCCGGCAAAACGACACTGTTGAATGCCATGACGAAGTTCATTCCCAGTGACGAGCGACTGGTGACGGTGGAAGATTCCGCCGAACTTCAGCTTCAGCATCGCCATGTGGTTCGCCTGGAAACCCGGCCGCCCAATAATGAAGGAGCTGGTGAAATTACTCCCCGGGCCCTGGTTCGCAACAGCCTGCGGATGCGTCCCGACCGGATCATCGTGGGGGAAGTTCGCGGCGCGGAAGCGCTCGACATGTTGCAGGCCATGAACACCGGCCATGAAGGTTCCCTGACAACCATTCATGCCAACGACACCCGCGATGCCCTGGCCCGCCTGGAAATGATGGTCGCCATGAGCGGCTTTGAATTGCCGGTTCCGGTGGTCCGCCGATACATCGCTTCCGGGATTGCCCTGGTGGTTCACCTTTCCCGCTTGAAGGGAGGCGTTCGCCGCGTGATGCAGGTTTCGGAAATTGTCGGAGTGAACGAAGGGGGCTTTCATCTCGAAGACATTTGTGGCTTCGAACAGACCGGTGTGGATGAAACGGGCGTCGCCCGGGGAGAGTTTTACTTCACCGGATATCGGCCAGTCTGCCTGGGCCGGTTGCGAGCCGCCGGCATTCGGCTTCCCGACGAACTGTTCGATAAACGCCGCATGACCCTGCGACAATAGCAGAGTCTCAGGGCATTTCGACCGTTGGCGAAGCAGGCAGCACATTCCCGAACCGGCAGCGTTCGGACACATTCCGCGGGATCGAAAAATATTGAGGAAGGCATGTTTGGAACCGATACCATGACGATGATCGCCTTCGGCTCGACCACACTGGTCGTACTGGGGGTGACGAACGCGCTGCGGGAACTGTTCTCTTCACGGGAATCAACCACCGCGAGTGGAAAACGGATTCCCGGGGCTCTGCGACGAACGCCGACCGTCTTCGACGAAACCCCGGCCAAAGGGGGGATTGCCCGGCTGAATCAAGGATTTGATCAACTGGTCATGGAGACCGGATTTGAGATGACGCCCCAGATGGCGTTTCAGTGGATCATGATCTCTTTGTTGCTGGGAGGCGGAATTGTCTATCTGGTGAATGGGGACCCTCTTTCCGGAATTGGGGGAGCCTTGGCTGGGATGATCCTGTTGCTGGTGATTTTCAGCATTGCCCGCACCCGACGGCTGGCTGCCATTCGCGAGCAACTTCCGCAAGTCCTCGAAATGCTGGCACGGGGAACCCGGGCTGGGCAGAGTTCCGAACAGGCCATCGATCTCGTCGCTGAAGAGGCGGGAGGAATTCTCGGCGCGGAATTCAAACGCTGCTCGCAGCAACTCCGGATGGGACGTTCGTTTGAACGGGTCCTCGCCGGTCTGGCCGCTCGCGTTCGTCTCGTTGATATTCGTATTCTCACCAGCACGCTGATCGTGCAGCGACAGGCGGGGGGACATCTCTCCGAAACGCTGGATCGAATGGCTTCCGTCGTCCGTGACCGCCTCAACGCGGTCCGGCAACTCAAAGCCAGTACCGGCGGCGGTCGCATGTCGACATTGATTATCGCTGGAATTGGCCCGATGGCTGCTCTGGTCATTTACTTCCTGCATCGGGAACATCTCACCGTTCTGTTTGAAGACAAGCTGGGCCAGATGTTGTTGTTAACAGGGATGACGCTGGAAGTGATCGGCCTGGCCTGGGTATTTATCCTGATGCGAAAAGAGGAATAAAAAACGGATGCTAAGTGCCGTCAGTTCTCAGTGTCCCCGGTCTGATGTCACTGGTGTTTCCCGCTGAAGTCTTCTTGACATTTTATGTTTTTTCCGGTGAATGCCATGCCGTTCGACATTATGACCGCGATCTCCTTCGCCGTGACATTCCTGACAGTCTATCTGGCGGGAATGACGCTGTTACGGGCACGGGCTCGGGTGCGAAATATCGCGGATGTCCACGTCCGCAGCAAACTTGTCCGGCCGGGACCGCTCCGCCGTGCCATGGCGGGCGCCATTCCCATGCTCCCTGGCGAACTTGATGCCCTGGAGCAGGACCTGAAACGGGCCGGCTACTACAGCACCTATGCCCAGATCGAATATCTGGCGGCCCGAAACTTCATCGTGGTCCTGGTACTGCTCGTGGGAGGGACCGCTGCTGTCGTTGCGGATCCCAACAGCCCATTGTCCAGGATCCTGCTGATCACCACCGGAATTGCCGTACTGATCGGCTATGCCGTTCCCCGGGCCATCCTCTATCAGCAGGCATCGACGCGTCTGAACCGGATTCAGCGGGGATTACCGGATGCCCTGGATATTATCCGGATGTGCCTGACCGGAGGTTTGCCGTTACGGCAGTCCCTGGAACGCGTCGCGCGGGAAGTGGAAGTCTTCCATCCCGATATTGCCGTGGAACTGGAAGTCGTGCAACGTCATGCCGAAGCGGACACCATGCAGAAAGCCCTGAAAGAATTTGCCCGGCGAATGAACGCACCTGACGTCAACGCACTGGCTTCTTTGGTTACGCAGACGGAACGAACCGGAACGCAAGTCGCCACGGCGATCATGGATTTTGCCGACGGAATCCGGCGGCAGTATCGTCAGCGGGCAGAAGAACGGGCGTCAAAGACCTCGATCAAAATGCTCTTTCCGGTTGTCATGTGCCTCATGCCCCCCATTTTCATTCTGCTGCTGGGGCCGCCCATTGTGCAGTTGCGTAATTTCATCCGCGATGCCCACAAGCCGGGCGGAGTGCTGCTGGATCAGGAAAAACTGGACTCTGGCACCAGCCTTTCGGGACAGTCACGCCGGTAATCGCCCGATTGAACAGAGAGTGAACGCGGAACGTTCCGTTTCCGGAAGTCACTGATCGGCCCTATTGAGTGCTACTGGTTGAACATCTGATCAGCGGCCTTCGTGGCGGGAGCATCGAAGGCCGGAGCCTGGACAGCGTCGTTCTCCGTAAAGCTCGCCTGAACCGTCTGCGAAGGGGCGAGTTGTTCGCGTTCCTGCCGTGCAGCCAGAGCCTGTTTTTTCACGGAAGAGATCTGAATCAATCCGTCTGCGGCGTTTCGCAGCGTCGGGTCATATGTGAGTGCCTGGCTGTAGCGTTGAATGGCTTCGTCCACTTCGCCTCGTTGGGAGTGAATGTATCCCAGATTGGCCATGGCTTCCGCTTCGCTCATTGTCTGGCGAAAGAGCGTATAGGCTTCTTTGGTGCGTCCCTGGTATCCCAGCGTCAGTGCCAGATTATTAATGGACTGGGAATGATTCGGAGAAATCTGGAGAGCTTCTCTTAAGAGCGATTCCGCGGATTCCAGTTCTCCCCGCATCAGATAGGCATACCCCAGATCATTGCGGGCATCCAGGTTTTGCGGCATGGCCTGGACTGCTTCTTCGAGATAGGAAATTCCTTCATCGGAACGCCCACTCCGAATAAGAACCACTCCCAGGCGATGCCGGGCTCCAGCGTCCTTGGGATCTGCGGCAATCAGTTCCCGCAGGGAAGCCTCGGCCTTGATAAAATTTCCTTCGCGTTCGTGGGCTTTCGCGAAGTTTAATTTCATGTCCCGCTGTTCGGCGTCGGGCGCCCGGGTGGGAAAGGAAACCTGTTTGAAACTGGCACATCCCGGTGACCAGACGCACAACACTCCGGCCAGGAGCAGTCCGCGATAGAATGGCATGGTAGGCATGGTATGAACTTCTAAAGCCGTTCGGCTCTCACAAGGGCCCGCGCTTGAAGCGCTTGACTGAAAACCAGCGGTCATCCTGAGATCAGCAGTTGTGCACCGCATGAGATCGTTTCCTGACAGATAGGAAAATCATCCCGTGGGGGTCAGGCAGTGCCTGGCCTGCTGGTGGTCTCACGCATTTGTTTCGACAGATTCCGAGCTTAAAATGCACCGACTCCGGCCCCCATTCCGCCGCCGCCGAATCCGCCACCCATTCCCATTCCTCCCATGCCATAACCTCCGCTGAATCCGCGCGAGTAGGCCCGTTCCGCTTCGAAGGACTGGAATCCCGGGGTCAGTGCCGGAGAGATCGAAACCCGTTGTTCCGCATCCTGAACGCCCATTTCCGCCAGGGCGGTCACAATCAGCGTGCGGCGCTGCAAATCGAGTTGTTCATCATTATGAACGGGAAACTTGTACTTGGTTCCCGGGCGGGAACTCATGCTGCTCCGTTCGACCAGGATCGGGAAGGGAACTTCAGCCGCCCGGACGGCCACCTGCTTCAGGTGTTCTTTACCGGCATCGTTCATATTGGCTGAGTTATCCGTCCATTCATGTTCGTAGAAGACGAAGTCGGAGGCTTCCGCATTGGATTCCTGCTGCCGGTAATACTGGTCGTTGATGGCTCCCAGCGGGCGGGGTGTCAGGTCCCCCATTCCGCCGCATTTCTCGCAGGGCGAGCAGCAGCATCCGAAAACCTGTCCCAGAACCAGAGAAGCCATTGTGGCCATGGCCGGTGTTTTGAATTTTCTTAAAGTCATGATCGCAGCCCTTTGTTGAGAGCATCGTGAAGTCTCACGATGATTGTTTCGAGAATCGGAAAGCGGAAACTGATTGGAAATCAGTCAGAAAAACCAGTCGCACCATTCACGTAGTAGCCCTGTGACGACTGGATCGTCTGGGTCTCGTAGTATTCATGACCGCACCGTTTCATCCGGTTCTTGTACAACGGCCAGACTGTGCTGCGGTGATACTGTTCATTGCGCCCCTCAATGTCTCCGTAGACGAAGAAGTCCAGATCATTGGGCTCGGTCACTTCCATTCCCGGCAGAATCGCGGGGGCCTGGTCCGGTTCCAGCGGATGCACAAGTTCCGGAGTCACCAGGATCAGCAATTCGGTCTCATCCCGGCTGATGGTCTTGTTCGACGTGAGAATGTTCAGAACAGGAATATCGCCCAGGATGGGGACACGGGAATTTTCGCCCCGTTGCTGTTCTTCCAGGAGGCCCGCAATCGCCAGGACCTGCCCTTCCCGCAGATCGACGGTGGTCATCGTGGTCCGCGAATCGAGACCGAAAATCCCGTTCACCGAGTTATTCTTGTTCAGCGAACTGAACGTCGGATTCACCACCAGGCGAATGCGGTCTTTGTCGAGCACCGTGGGAGTGAAAGTAATTTGAGTTCCGTATCCCTTGAAGCTGGTGGTGGCGGCCTGTGCCCCACCGACGCCAACCACCGTTGGCACGGCAAATTCGCCGCCGGACAGGAAGGTGGCCGTCCGCCCGCTTAAGGTGACCAGATTCGGCTCCGCTAAAATTTTCGCGGAGCCGTTTGTCATCAGTGCCCGGAGTATCAGGTCGAAACTTCCATCATTGAACGCTCCGGAAGCGAGAATATTTCCTCCCATTCCCAGGACCGAAGAAAACATGAACTCTTTGATGTCAAAACTGAAGTCGGCCCCCAGTTCCCGTACTGCCGAACGTTTCAGTTCCGCAATCCGGACCTTCAACATCACCTGTTTTTCCCCCGGTACGGTGAGCATGTTCACGATATTGCTGGTGGGAAGTTTCGAGGCGTCGGGAAACGGCTGAGCCGCCGCTCCTCCCGCGCCGACAGGATTGATATTCCCTCCCATGCCTCCCATGCCGCCTCCCAGGCTCTGGGCATTTTCCCGCACGATCGACATGATTTCGATCGCTTCCTGTTCATCACGGGCCTGGCCGCGCACAATCAGTTTGTCGGCAACCGGAAATAGTTGGATCCGACTGTTGGGAAACAGTTCGTTAATCATGTCGGCCAGTTCGCCGTATTCCAGCCGGCGCAGATCATCCACCGCGTCATCTTTTTTCACTGTCACCAGCAGGCTCAGCAGGCGTGGATTGGCCATGTCCCCCACCCATAGAGTGACGCTTGTGCTGCCGGTTTCCTTGCCGATGATCTCGATTTCCCGCGATCCGAAAGCGACAAATTCCAGAATCGTGGGATCAGCGACGGCGGCCCGAAAGATGTCCTGCTTCATCCGCAGAACCTTGGAACGGCGCTTTGTGACCGTGAATTCCAGTTCCGAAGTAATGACTTCGTCCACAAGTTCGTCCACTTTCTGACGAAGTTTGTCATCCTGAGCGGACGCGGCTGGAGGCGCGACCTGCAAAATGGTCGTCGCCAGACACGCTGATAAAATTCCGGTTCGCCCTGCCCGAAATAAGCGATTTCGAAAAGTTGTTGACATCCGTGACCCGCCCCATCCTTAGAGGAAATCATTTGAAAATTTGCCACCGATTCCAGCTGGATGCAGAATCGACGCCTTTGATTAACCGCATCAGCTATCGGCAACACTCCTTTCCAAAGTGTTCATTAGCGGGAATCCCCTCGGAGTTTTCACTAAACAGATGCAATACAGGGCGTAAAGTTTGCCCAGCCTGACAGGCAAAGCCGTTTTAAGCCTCGAAATCGGTTCGGATACGATAAATTTTGGCGAATTTGTTCGGTGATCGGGGAAGTTGTTCCAGCTTTCCGAAAATCCCTGTCCATCAAGCAGGCCATCCTGGAGAAAGCGGGAACGGCAGAATTTGCTGGAGCAACCGAACGGATTGTTCCAACATGTCTTTCTTCCCAGAGCGGAAGCTTCCTGAACAGTGCTGGTTCGATGAAAAAAGTGGGCCAGGCATTGATTTCTGTCTGGCCGAAACGGGGTCGTTTTTCAATCGGTTGCTCGAGCAACTTGCCGTCGCCGAAATTCTTTTTTGGCTTACAAATTGCCTGACCTGAGCAGAGAGCCCCCCCAAATTGGTTTTGGAACCGGACTCGGTTCTTTTTCAGGTTCCCGGGCAGGAGTGATATGATGTGGCGACAGCGATTTTGGCGGAAATTGGGTTGCTTATGGATCGCGTTGATCGTTCAGAACGCAATCCGCGCGGAAGCTCAACAACCTCCTCCACCTTCAGGCAGCATTTATATGCCGGTCGATGTGCAGAAGCCGTTTGATGAAATGATGACGGATGACCTCAGTCAGAAGCCGCAGGTCATGCAGGACATGGCGGAGTTCTTAAAACAGCGTTACGACTTAAGTGACAAGCCCGGTCCCGTCCAGATGTCCGCCGGTCGCAAAGCTGTGCAATGGGGCGTTCGGGTCCGAACGTTTCAGGGAGCGGACTGGGACGTCCTGAATCGGATGACTCCCGAACAGATTAAATCGGAAAATGTGTTTCCTGCCGGCTTCCGCCCGTTGCCGCATGTGAAACATCCCGTCGGCGGAATGATCTTTCCCCCGGAACAGATCAAGGCCATTGGCGATCTGGAGGCCCGTGATCTGCAACGCTTCGACGCTGAGTTCGACCTCCCTGCCCATCTGACTCCGGAATATCCGCCCCCTTTGTATCTGACGACCCATCCGGAACTGGGCGACATTTCCCAGGGAAAAGTGCTTTCCATCAAGAACTATTTTGAAATCCTGAACGGGAAAGTGACTCCCGTCCAGATGGAAGGGATGCGGCTGCTGCTGACACCATTTCCCCAACAACAGTTCAATCAGACGAATGACCGCAAAGTCCGCACGCCTCAGTTGGGGGTCAGTTGTCTCGATTGCCATGTGAACGGGCACACGAATGCCGCTTTTCATCAAAACCCCGATACCCGCCCGCAGGCGGATCGTTTTCGGCTCGATACCGTCAGCTTGCGAGGAATGTTCAACCAGCAGATTCACGGTTCTAAACGGTCATTGCGTTCGATTGAAGATTTCACCGAATTCGAACAGCGGACCGCGTATTTTGATGGCGATCATGTCATCGCTGCGAAAAAGGGACTCAATCTTCCCGATCGGGCTTCGCAAGTGGCGATGATGGCGCAGATGCAGAACATGTTCGATTTTCCCCCCGCTCCCAAGCTGGATGTCACCGGCCGGTTGATTCCCGAAAAATCGACACCGGAAGAATTGCGGGGTGAGCAGCTGTTTTATGGCAAAGCAAAATGTGCCCTTTGCCATCCTGCCCCGTCGTTTCTGGATCATCAGATGCATGACCTGCATCTGGAGCGGTTTTACACAGCCGAAATGGTACAGGGACAGCACAACATCGCGGATGGGCCAATCAAAACCTTCACCCTTCGCGGCATTAAGGATTCTCCTCCTTATCACCACGATGGCCGTCTGCTGACGCTCGATGATTCGGTGGAATTCTTCAATCTCGTGCTGGGATTGAAACTCTCTCCGCAGGAGAAATCGGACTTACTGGCATTCCTCTATTGCCTGTAGCGATCTTGTCGATCGTGGTGACATCACGGCATTGATCGGATTTCGGGGGATGATTCCCGTACCGCGGCCGCAGGCTGATTGGCCTGCGGCCGCAATGTTCTTCAGCTGGTTCATTTTGGCAGCCTGTCCATTCCCGTTTGAAGCTCTCATGGAGCAAGGCGTTCCCTTGTTTAACTTAACAACGGGGATGAAATTCCCGAAAGACAAACGGGTTCGATTTTGAAGCCAGCCTGTCAGAATCAAGGGAAATCGTTCAAGGAGCCAGGAGTTTGTCGACTAGAAACTGGGTCGGTGACTGATACTTCTCGGATTTCGAAGTTCCGGGAATCAGCAGATGGCATTCCACTCCGGCCGCATCCGCTTTCTCTTTCATTTTCACGCCATACATCCCGTGATGAATTCCATGGCCGGCATTCTTGGAGGGAAGCGTCATATCGGCCGGATAAGTCATCAACAACGGCGGATCTCCCGCGGAGACGTGGTTCACCGGAGAAAATTCCACCCATAAATCGTGATGCTTGTCGTAATTCGCGAGGGCGGACTCGATCGTCGCTTCCCCGACGGCCATGTTGATCATCCGGTGTTTGAGGACATTTGGTCCCATCCAGTCTTCAATCACTTTCGGATCAATTGAGGTCTGGCCGGAAGCGACCGCTGCAGCACAGACCCGGGTTGATTCCCGTTTTACCGGATCATTCGACAGAGGATCGGCCAGGTCATCGTGCATCAGCAGCCACATTGACGTGCAGGCTCCCGCACTCCCGCCGGTGAGCGCCACACGATCTTTGCGGATGTTCCATTCTCCCGCCTTGGATTTCAAAAACTGAATGGCCCGGGCTGCGTCAAGAACCGGCGCGGGGAGAGGATCTGTGCCGGTCAGCCGGTAATTAATCGCTGCACAGGAGATCCCCTTGTCGAGAAAGGATTGAATGGTTTTCGGATTTTGAGCTTTATCACCCGCCGTCCATCCGCCGCCGTGAATAAAGACCAGCAAGGGGCGTGGACCATCCCCATCTGCTTTCCAGAAATCGAGGACATTTCGTTCATGGGGGCCATAGGAAACATTCGCGTGTGTCGGAACCAGTTTGGGGTCGGCGGTCTTCGCGGGATCGTCCGCGGACACAGCATGGCTCATGCCGGTGCAGATTAACAGGGCAGGAATCAGCATCCAGATTTTCATCGGGGACCTTTCCAGGTGAGAAGTTCGATCGGAGAAACCACAATTCCGGTTGATTCAGCGTATCGAAGTTCGTTCAGCGTATCCAACCTGAAGGGCCGCGGCGAATGTTCCCTGCTCATTCAGGCAGGAACGATTCGGAAAATATTTCCAGGAATTCCGCGCGGGCGGAGAAGCTGAAAAGTGGTGTTTGCCCCAGCAGATTTTCCGGTTGCTGAGAGGACTCTTTAAAACATTCAGGGAATGGTTGTGAGGCGGCGCTGGAGCTTTAGAATACGGGAGGAAGGAGACGACACCGACAGCTGGAACTTCAACACCGAATCGTTGTGGTGAAGAAAACTCCAGCGGGAGCAGGCCAGTGAGCCTGCGGTGGGTGTTCGAAACCTGTCAGAACAAGTGGTCAGACCACGACTCTATTTTGCAGAGGAGCATTTGAAATGGCGTATACATTGCCGGAACTTCCCTATGCGTACAACGCACTGGAACCGCACATCGATGCCCGCACGATGGAAATCCATCACACGAAGCATCATCAGGCCTATATCACGAACGTGAACAAGGCCCTGGAAGGACATCCGGATCTGGCGGCCAAATCCATCTGCGACCTGATGAAAGACTTGTCCGCTGTCCCGGAATCGATTCGGACCGCTGTTCGGAACAACGGCGGAGGACACTGGAATCACTCGTTCTTCTGGACGATCTTGAAGCCGAACGGAGGAGGAGAACCGACCGGCGACCTGGCTGCCGCGATCAAATCCGAACTCGGTGGTTTTGATAAGTTCAAGACTGATTTTGCCGCTGCGGCAGCTTCCCGGTTCGGCAGTGGATGGGCCTGGCTGACCGTGGATCATAACGGTGCCCTGAAAGTGGAAAGCACTCCCAATCAGGACACCCCGCTCTCGGAAGGGCGTAAGCCAATTCTCGGACTGGACGTCTGGGAACACGCCTATTACCTGCATTACCAGAACCGCCGCCCGGACTATGTCACCGCATTCTGGAACGTGGTGAACTGGGAAGAAGTCGCCCGCCGCTATGGAAAAGCCAAAACCAAATAACGCCAGCGAAGAGCAGCGTTCCGCTTGAAAGATATTGCCAGCGATTCCGCAGGCGACGACACGAACGTGTGACGCTCCGGGAGAACATTCTCCCGGAGAGACGCTTTGAGACACTTCGCGTTGAGGGCAAGATCGCTGTCGCAATTTCCGAATCAGGCAGCATATGATCTTCTTCTCTGGAAGAAGGGGGCTTCCCAGACAGGAAAATCCCGCGACGTAAACGACGCGGGATTTTTTATCGTTTTTTTTCAAGGCTTTGCGATGACTGGAAGCAGATCCTTGAGAACGTTTCTTCCTATTGGGACACTCGGTCTCCATGTTTTATTTTGCCGAATGAAACAGATTCCCCAGGCCTTGTCGCAGCGGTTGTTTCCGCAGGAAGGACCGGGAATTTGTTGTTGTTTGCGATCTTCGCGAAGTTCCTTCCGCCGCATTGAAAGAGGTTCCTCCCAGCACGGGGACAGGGGCATCGGCAGAGGGAGCCGGAGTTTCGAAGATGGCGCTCAGCGCACCGGACGAATCCGAGGACATTCCCTTTTCCGTGGGCGGAGGCATCACGGAACTGTCGGAAACAGTCCGGACCGGAGCCGCGTCATCGCTTGGATTCCGGACCAGATTCTCTGGTGCGTGGGCTACCGGTGGGATGGGATTTCGCGTCACGACCTGGGAAATGCATCCGTTGGACGTGCAAGCCGTGTCGCAGCTGTTCACGCAGTCAACCAGATCAAACCCTGCACATCGCAGGGCCTCTTCGGCCTGTCGGCGGACAAAGCGGTCGCAATCGGCCAGGGCATATTTCAGCCCGTTCAATACCGCATCGGAACAACACTGCGGGCAGTCACGCAACTGGTCGCCGATTTCATCAGCAGACTTGGAACGGACTCGTTCATCGGGATCGTTGAGAGCATACAGCAACGCGGGCATGACTTCCGGGTGGCACCGGCAGGAATACCGGTCGCTCAATTTGTGAACGGCATCACGGCGATCCCAGCTGTGGCAGGCGGTCTGGCTGCGATGGATCAGTTCCGCCAACTCCGAGCAGCTTCCATTTCCCACGCAGGAATCATCACAACCGATCGAAGTTGCTGTGGGAGCACAGGGGAGTTCCATGGGAACGCAAGTGGCAACGGGGGGAGCAGTGGTCACGATTGGACAACAACCATCAAGATCGCAACGGGTCTGCGAACAAGCCTCCGGTTTCGTTCCCCGCCGGGAACAGGCGGGGGGATGATATCGTGTTGGACGAACGATCTGCGGGCGGCAACACTGGGGCTGAAATTCCGGAGCGCAGTCGCACGATTTCAAGGAGTTTCGATGAGGGCTGTGTATCAATCCCGCCGGAGCGGATATCGACCATGCCAGTGATGCAAGGACGGCAAAACTGATTTTCGCGACAGGCGACATGACAACTCCTCGCCAGAAAACACGTTGATCCGGCTCTCTTCTGGGACAACAACCGGCCTCTGCTTTGGCCACAATTTTCCTCAAGCAATCCTTCGAAATTTGCCTGACAGGCAAAGGGTCTGTTTGAAGTTCCAGGACCGGTTTGACGGATTGTGCGGGCTGCGCCAGAGATATCGACGATGCGTTGTAAATCGCTTCAACCTGTCGCGAAATCTTTGCCGCCAGCGGGCTGATCGTGTCTGAAATGCCGTTTGTATCGGTTATGCGGAATCAGTAGACTCTCCCCGCTTCAAAAGGGAGAAAGCAATGTTCCGGTAGAACCGCCGCGATTCAGGCAGGAAAGAGAAGGTTTGACGGCGAGCATTCCGGCAAGTTTTGCCAATCGCTGCTTTCAGGATGTACTTTTTCCGCCGGTGCCGCAAAATAATACCCCCCATTTGGAGTTGATTGAGAGCAAGATGGATCTTTCGAAGTTGAACCCTGCCCAGCGGGAAGCAGTCCAGACATTGAGTGGCCCCGTCCTGGTGCTGGCCGGAGCTGGAACCGGAAAAACACGGGTCATCACCTGCCGAATGGCGCAATTGATCCAGTCCGGCGTCTCCCCTGAGCGAATTCTTTCCGTTACGTTCACCAATAAAGCCGCCAAGGAAATGGCGGAACGAACGCAGGCACTGCTTGGAAAAAACTCCAAAAAGCGGCCCTGGATCTCCACTTTTCATGCACTCTGTGTGAATCTTCTTCGTGAAGATATTGGTCATCTCGGTTATCCGAAGCAATTCACGATTCTGGATCGGGGCGATCAGGAATCCATGGCCCGCAAGGTGCTGCGGGATATCCGCGTGACCGAAAAATCATTGAAACCGGGAGATCTGCTGGGACTGATCAGCCGTTGGAAATCGGCCGGACTCTCTCCCGAGCGGACTTCAGCGATTGCCGAAGACGCGAAAGAGTCTCTGGGGAGCATGGGATACCGGCGTTATCAGCAGGCCCTGAAATCCTCCGGATCGGTCGACTTCGACGACCTTCTGTTGCTGACGGAAGAACTCTTCGACAAGTTTCCGGTTGTTCTGGAAAAGCATCAACAACGATTTTCGCACGTGCAGATTGACGAATACCAGGACACGAATGCGCTGCAGTTTCGCATTATCGAGGCTCTGGTCCGGTCCCATCAGAACCTGTGCGTTGTGGGAGACGACGATCAATCGATCTACGGCTGGCGGGGGGCGGAGGTGAAACACATTCTTGGCTTCGCCCGCCAGTTTCCTGGAACCAAAGTGGTCCGGTTGGAAGAAAATTATCGCTGTACCGACCGGATTCTCACTCTGGCCAATCAACTGGTCAGTCATAATCGTGATCGGCACCAGAAAGTCTTGCGGGCCAATAAACCAGCCCGGGAAGATGTCCGCTTCATCGAGTATCCCGATGAACAGCTGGAAGCCGAAAAAGTGGTGGCGGAAATCCGGTTTCTGCATCAGAAGAAGTTTTTTCCGCTGGTGGAATTCGCCATTTTGTTTCGAACAAATGAACAACCCCGGCTGTTTGAGTCCGAACTGCGGCGGCAGCAGATCCCTTATGTACTGATGGGCAGCCAGTCGTTTTACGACCGAAAGGAAATCAAGGACATTCTGAGTTATCTGAAAGTGATTTCCCGGCAGGAAGATGAGCCATCGCTGTTGCGGATCATCAATACTCCCGCGCGGGGAATCAGCAATGCCGCATGTGAAAAACTCCTGGCACGGGCGGTGAAAACCGGTGTTCCCTTATGGAACGTGGCGAATGAAGCGCTCGCCGAAAAAGAAATTACACCCAAGGCTCACGAAGCCCTGAAACGGCTGCATAGCCAGTTCGTTCACTGGAGAACACTGTTCAACGAGCAACCTCAACGGCTGCCGGAACTGATTCACCGGCTCATTGAGGAAATCGGATATGATCGGGAAATTGAACGGCAATATAAGGACGAACTGCAACAGGCCCAGCGGAAATCGGTCCTCGAAGAATATGTGAATTCCATTGCGGAATACGTGGAACGGAGCCCTCAGCCCAGCCTGCACGATTATTTGTCGAGCATTGCCCTCGAACGCCGGGATGAAGAACCGGATAAGGAAGCCATGTCTCAGTCGGACGCCGTCAAGCTCATGACCCTGCATAGCGCGAAGGGGCTTGAATTTCCCCGGGTTTACATGGTGGGGATGGAAGAAGGGCTCTTGCCGCACAAACGGACGGTGGAAGGGACGGAATCGGAAATCGCCGAAGAGCGCCGTCTGGCCTATGTCGGCGTGACCCGGGCTCAGGAATCACTGACCCTGACTCGGGCTGCCAGCCGCCGCAAATGGGGAAAACCACGGCCGACTGCCCCATCACGATTCCTGTTCGAAATGCGACAGGGACGGGGCGGGGTCTCGGAACAGGAAAGGGAGGAGTCGGAAGCAAGCCCGACTTGAAAAGATGGATCAAATGGAAACAGACCGAAAATGATGGCTGGGATCGGCAACTTGACCGGTTTTCGCCTGCACTCCTATACTGCCGCGCTGGACCCGAATCGTCAAAATCGGAATTCCGACGAAAAAATCATGTGAGACGCCTTACCTGGGGCGATCGCAACCGGATCGGGTCTGGAAATTCGGGGAACGTTCCCACACATTCGCGGCCTTCCATGGGGGGCTTTTCACAAAACGTGACCGAGGCGTCCAGAAGTGGGGGCCGCAGTACGGATCCGATTGTTTTTTGTGCAAAGTCCGCTGGGGGGCGGGATGTTGTCTGACGAGACTTATTTGACTTCGACACCAGATTTGACTGTTCCATTCCGGGAAGAGTGAACAAAGTGTCTTTGAAAAGCCCGACAAGGCTGTAGGCTGAAAAACGCAATGGCAGGAACGACGCACGATACAAGTAGTCACGAGCATTTTCAGCACGCTCCGGATCAGACAGCACTGGAACGGAGCCTGAACCAGGGGATGATGTCCCTGGGACAATATACCCGGCCCTTGCTCATCGCTGGCCTGATTCTGGTCGTTGCTGCCGTGGCGTTGTTTTTCTGGTTCCAGGCTGCCGGTCGCCGCAATGCCGTCGCGTGGACAGCTTTTTCGAAATGTCAGTCTCCGGAAGATTACCTGGCCCTGGCAGAGAAACATCCGGATGCGTCAGTGGGAGAATGGTCCCGCCTGGAAGCGGCCAAATTGTTTCTCTCCGAAGGTCTTTCACAAGCCCTGGTCAATCGTGAAGCCAGCGACACAGGATTAAAGAACGCCAAATCCGCTTACGAAACCCTGCTCAACAAGAAATCGACTCCGCCAGATCTCCGGCAGGAAGCACTTTACGGCATGGCCACCTGTCTCGAAGCCCTGTCGGACGGAGATAACAAACCCGCCATTGATGCTTATGAGACATTGCTGAAAGAGTTTCCGAACTCTCCCCATAAACTCTGGGCGGAATCACGAGTTCAGGAACTCAAAGCCCCTGGCTCGGAGGCATTTTATGCCTGGTTCCGGAAGCAGGATCCCAAACCGGCTGATCGTCCCGGTCCCAAGGATATTCCTGCCCTGGACTCTCTGATTCCAGACCTGGAGATTCCGGATGCCGACAACAAGTCAGTGACTCCTGAAGCTCCCACTCAAGACGGGGCGAAGGCGCCTCCTGTCCCTGCGGAGTCGGCCATGCCAGAGAAAGCAAGTTCAGAGAAAGCAAGTTCAGAGAAAGCAAGTTCAGAGAAAGCAAGTTCAGAGAAAGCGGGTGCAGGGAAAGCAGGTGCTGCCAAAACAGAGTCTTCCGCTCCTCCCGTTCCCGAAGAAAAGAAAACTTCCCCCGCCCCGTCCGGAGAAGCAAAACCCGCAGCCCCGGAAGCCGGTAAGTCTTCTGACGCGGCAAAGAAGCCGGCTGAGGAGCCAAAGCCCGCGCCAGAAACAAAACCCGCACCGGAAGCTAAGCAGAAGTAAGGGGCTGCTGCCCAGCCCATGTTCACCGGCAGTCCAGGTGACCCCCGGCAGTTTTTTAGCCATGGAATTATGACCGGTGATTTTGGAACTGATCCCGATTTACAAAATCTCACGGTCGAAGCCCGGGCGCATGGGTGGCGGGTCGACCACTACCTGACGCGCGTCTTCCCAAATCACAGCCGGGTCCTGTTTCAAAAAGCCATTGAACAGCAACTGGTCCTGGTGAATGGATTGCCGGTCAAGGCATCCCGCCGCTTGCGCGTCAATGACCGGATTTCAGTCACGCTTCCAGCGGTTCCGGATAATTCACTCGTTCCGGAGGATGTCCCTCTTGAGATCCTGTACGAAGATGATGTCATTGCTGTCATCAACAAGCCGGCGGACATGGTGACACATCCCAGCAAGGGAAATTTCACCGGAACGCTGGCGGCCGCTGTGCAGTTTCACTTCAATCAGCTCAGCGATGTGGCAGGGCAATTACGGCCAGGAATCGTTCATCGCCTGGACCGCGACACCACCGGCGTCATTCTCATTGCCAAGGATAACCAGGTGCATCACCGGCTGACGCGGCAGTTCGAACAGCGGGAAGTTCACAAGGAATACCGGGCCATTGTCCGGGGAAGTCTTCCTCGTGACGAAGATCTCATCCGGACGCATTTAAAAGTTCATCCCAAAGCACACGAAAAGATGATCGTTTGCCCCCCGGACGAAAAATCCCGGGAAGCGGTCACCCGATATCAGGTGCTCAGACGGTTTCGGGGCTATGCCGAAGTTCGCCTGCTTCCGGAAACAGGTCGGACACATCAGTTGCGGGTTCATCTGCAATCGTTGAAAGCTCCCTGCGTGGCGGACCGGTTGTATGCTGGTCACGACCGGTTGTCTCTGGCGGACCTTCAGGGAATTCCCGTGCCTCCGGGAGAAAAACCACTGATCAGTCGGCAGGGGCTGCATGCCTTTCGTCTGAAAATTCGTCATCCCGTCACGGAAGAATGGATGGAATTCGAGGCGCCTTTGCCGGAAGATATGAAGCAGACTCTCGCGGCCCTGGAAACCTATCGGAAACTCGACTGATGAAGCTCGCAAAAATTCAATATGACGGCGTACAGACCGGCGTTGCGGTGATTGAGGAACAGACAGCCCATATTCTTCCGCCGGATGAAGTGAGTTGGTTGACGACGCTGGCCGATATTCTGCATTCGGGAAATCCCGCTTATCATGTCGGACAGCGGTTGGCTTCCGCCCGCGTCCTGCCCCTGGAAAAAATCAATTTTCTGGCTCCGATTGATTCGCAGGAAGTCTGGGCTGCCGGCGTTACCTATCGCCGCAGCCAGCAGGCCCGAATGGAAGAATCGAAATCCGGAGCTACGCACTACGACAAAGTTTATTCCGCTCCCCGTCCGGAACTTTTTTTCAAAGCCACGCCGCAGCGTGTTGTTCATCCCGGTGATGCCGTCCGGGTTCGGACCGACAGCCAATGGACGGTCCCGGAGCCCGAATTGACACTTGTTCTGAATCCGCGACTGGAAATCGTTGGCTATACGATTGGCAACGACATGTCCGCCCGGGATATTGAAGGCGAGAATCCGTTGTATCTGCCGCAGGCCAAGGTTTACCGGCAATGCTGTGCCCTGGGACCGGTGATTCTGTTGGCGAATGAACCGCTGCCGTTGGATGAGACAAAGATCCGGATGAACATTCAGCGGGGAAGAACGAATGTCTTTCAGGGCGAAACCGATCTCGGCCAGATGCACCGAAAACTGCCGGAACTGGCAGAATGGCTGGGCCGGGATGATCAGTTTCCGGACGGAGCTTTCCTGCTGACCGGAACGGGAATTGTTCCAGAAGACGATTTTTCGCTGGAAAATGGAGATGAAATCAGCATTGAAATCACCGGGATCGGCACGCTGCGAAATTCGGTCGTGAAGGACTGATGTCGAGGATCCACCACTCAGAGACCGACTTTTTCGGCTGTTCCTGATTGATGGAGGACTTTTGGTTCTCCCTCCTGTTTTCGAGGGCTCGTTGAGTTGCTGATCGGCGTGTTCCGGGTTAAATTGAGCAAACCACTTGCCCAAGTGGCGAAATTGGCAGACGCGCTAGGTTGAGGGCCTAGTGGGGATCATACCCCTTGCAGGTTCAAGTCCTGTCTTGGGCATTTTTCATGACGAATAGGACGAGTTTAGGGATTTCCCCAGCTTGAGAATAGCTGATTCCTTCTCGCCTGAGCCAGTTCAGACTCGCGCTCCGCAGGGCGGCCAGGTTTTACGGAACATGGCCTTTGAAGATCGTGCTGCGGTTCCCGCCCAGCGCTTCATTGCGCACGTCGTGCAGACTGTTTTTGATCGCGTCCCGTGATCACGAATGCGTTGCGGGAGCTGCTTCGCATCAGCACGCTGCCGACTGAGTGAAGTGACGAAGTACGCGACCTCCACGCTCCATCCGGGGAAGGACGACCATTCTCACGTCATCTCGCTGACCGCGGATCGTCCGTTCGCGCTCTACGCGGCAGACTTGCTGCACTCAGGGCCACTTCAAGTAATCATTTCAGTGCGATCGTGCTGATGAGTGTCCGGCGTTCAATCCCATCCAGACTGGCAAAAGCCTTGGACAGAAATGAATTGCTGGTTGCATTGGGGAACACCCCGTGATAAAAACAATGTTCCCATCCATCGTTGATTTCGGCGGAATTTCCAGGTGAGGGCCCGATGGCCACTTCCACTCTCCTCAAGACTCTCTGGAGTCTGGGTATTTGGCTCAGCATCAGCACAATTGCTGTTTCTGGGGAAACTCAGAATGTCATTCCTGCTCGAGCTGCGGCGCTGAAGCTGCTGGCACTGGGATTTGACGAATCCCGTTTCGTTCCCCTGGAAGAGTTGGAACGGGCTTATGAATCCGAAAAGAATCGACTTCCCGGCGGTTCTCCTTATCTGGAATACGCCTTTTCACTCGCGCTGACAAAGAATTTGCAGGCGAAGCCGGCGGAGGTCCATCTGCGAACAGCCGCCAAAAGTCATACACCGGTCCTTCTGCCGGCGCATGAAGAATTGATTCGCCGGACCATCGCCGCTGCGGATTATCGCCAAGGTCTGGAGATGCTCGCTGAATACGCCTGTCTGATTGGGGAAATCCCGGAAAGCGAAGGAACTGCGGAAGCCCATCGGGCAGCAGGCTGGCTGGGAAGCATGATCGCTTTTCTGGAAGGTCCAGCGGAAACATCGGACGAGATCGAAAATCTGTCAAAATTGACCGGAAATCAACTGAAACTGTTGCTCGATCAGCGTTATGTCCAGGACTACGAGGCGGGCCGTCAGGCTGTGAAAGAGGCCCATGCCAGCCTGCAACGGCAATTCAAGGAAGCGGTGACGCAATCAGAATCCAAACAACTGGACGATCGCCAGGAATTGGAGACGCGCAAGGAACAGATCGGGCAACGGGCGACCGAGATCAAGGAAGCCTCCCTGTCGACTCAAAAAACTCTTCGGGAACAACTGACCGACGTGGACGGCAAAATCAAGATCCTGGACAAGCAGTTTGGCCTGTCGCTGGAAGCGGAGCAACGTCTCATTGCGTCCCAGATTCTCCTGCAGGCGGAGATCAGCCGACTGAAGGTGCTGCTGCAACAACAGTCTTCAGCTTCAAATGACCGTTTTCCCAATAGTTCTCCCTTCTCCAGAGCGGGATCCCTGAACACACAGATCGTGGCTGCGGAGGCACAATACGCGCTCTCCATTAATCAACATGCTCTCCTCCTGCAAAGCCGGTTCGAACTGACGGGAAACGCCAAGGCGCTGCTTCAGGCCCGGCAGAATCTTGTTCAACAATCCGGAACAACCGCATTGCAGACACAGAGTCAGCTGGAATTGATGAAACGCTGGACGAATCGCCTGGAGTCACAAGAAAAGAAACAGGACAAAACCAGCGCGACCGACGCGACCAGTGTCGCCCGTGTTCGCCGCCGCATGAACGATCTGGCGACTTATGACAACGGCACTCTGGAGCATCGCCGCCAGGTCTTCACCAGTCTGTTGCAGCCGGGCACCATCACGACAGATGAAAAGCCAATCTCCCCAGGAGGATTGCCATGAAGAATCTTTTCTTCGCGTTGTGCTGCTTCGTGACCCCTGGAATTCTCTATTCCGGCGAAGTGCTGGAGTCTCATGGTTCGACTCCCGGTGTTGCTGATGTTGTCGTCCGAACAACTGCGGCCCTGAAGCAGGAAGTCGCGGGAAACGTGGAAGCCGCTCAAGCCCAACTGCAACAAATCATTGATGAATTTCCCGATGCGGAACTGGCGAGATGGCGGTTGGGATATGTTCGCGACGGGCAGGACTGGTGGATGTTTTCCCGGTTTGTGGAAGAAGCGGGCCGCTGGCCGGAACTCTACAAATATCAGCAGGAGCGGATAGGGCGGAATGATACGTTCAAGGATCATTTATTTCTGGCGGACGGATGCCGGGCACATCAGCTTTTTGACCAGGAACGTGCCCATCTCTACCGCGTGTTGCGATTGGACGGAAACTTTCAGGAAGCCCGCCAGCGTCTGGGGCAGCAGCAGTTCAATGGCATCTGGCTGACATCGGAACAGGTTCGACGGGAACAGGCCCGGCAATCCCGGGATCTGGCCCTTCGGGAAGAATGGCGGCCCCGGGTGGAACGGCTGGCCCGTGAGTTGGAGAGAACATCTGGAGCCCAGGCGTTGAAAATGCTGCGACAACGCCTGAATGACATTCGCACTCCCGATGCCATTCCCGCCATGGAATCGTTTTTTGCCTGCCGAAGCGAAACGGCGGCCGCGATGTTCCTGAACTGGGCAGCCCGGATCCCCAGCTACGAATCATCCCTGGCACTGGCACGACAGGCCGTCTTTTCAGAAAACCCCCGGTTACGGGTGCAAGCCCAGTCGCTTCTCCGGGAACGTCCCCAGGAAGACTATGTGCCATGGCTGTTGAGCGGATTGGAAACGGTCAAGGAAACCGCGTTTGACTGGGAGATTGACCTCAACGGTCTGGCTGGTCTCCGGATCCATCGCACGCTGGTGGTGAATGGCGAGCAGATGGAATTGACGGTGGATCACCAACAGCAGTTTATCAATGGACGCGGACTTCCGTTAACGGTTCAGTATCATCCTGACGGCACCGTGGATGCCCGGCTCACGCAAGTCTACAGGCAGCGGTATCAAGCTTTTGTTGGCGTCCAGAACTCGCCGGTTCTCCCCCTGTTGCAGGTGTTGGAGCGCAGCCGGGCGATCTCCAGTTGGAATTCCAGCAACCAGGAACGTCGAACAGAACGCATTCTACGCGCCCTTTCCGAAGGAACAGGAGAAAGCACTCTTCAGACACCGGAGGACTGGTGGACCTGGTGGCGAAAACAGACGGACTACGCTCTCCTGGCAAAAACAAAAGCGAAAGATCAGTATTCCGAGACATGGTTCGTGGATGAGCGGCTCCCCCAGCCAAAACCCTTACGATCTCTGCAAACGGAGCTTGTGATTATTCCAAGCTGTTTTGCAGCAGGAACAATGGTGGAGACAGAACAAGGTCCCCGGCCCATCGAGAAAATTCAGATTGGAGACCGTGTGCTGGCACAAGACGTGGAAACCGGCGAACTGACATTCAAACCCGTCTTTGAAACGACGCTTCGCCCGGAGGCAACGCTGCTGAAGATCGGGATTGGCTCTACGGAAGTGACATGCAGCAGCGGGCATCCGTTCTGGGTCTCTGGAATGGGATGGCGGATGGCCAAAGAGCTTCACGAAGGGGCGCAGCTGCACACCGTTTCCGGAATTGCGCGGGTCGAAGCGATCCAGCCGGCTGGGACGGGGCCCGTTTACAATCTGGTGGTGGCGGACGTGCATACCTACTTTGCAGGCGAGAGCCGACTCTATACGCATGACGTCACTCGCCGGACTTCAACAGATATGATTCTTCCGGGATTGCGGAAGGAATTTTAGACCCGTCTGGTCTTTACCCTGTCACACTCGGCTTTGAATTCTCCGTATTTCATCAGGAACCACGTGAGAATGAGACGCCATGTACCACTCCACTCAAATGTTGGGGGTTATTCCACCAGGTCGAGCTTCAGGTCCGTAATCGGAGTGTTGCCCACGTTGACAGTCAGGCCGGACTTGGTGAACTGCGAATACTTGACGGGCAGAAGATCTTTGGGAGGCACCTCGGAGACATTGGGGTCGTAATCGGGACTGTCCATTCCGGCAGCGGTTGTCTTGGCGGCTTCGAGTTTGCGAACGGAAATTTTGTAGTTGGCGGGAACGGCCCCGTCCCCCTTGTCGAATGTCGTGAGGACAAACGCCCCGTTCCGATCCGAAATTCCGAAGGCTCCATATCCTTTTGCTTCCGGATGCAGACTCACGGTCGCACCTTCAACGGGGGCTCCCTTGAAGGTGACGATGCCCGAGACGGGCGTGCAATCGGGATGTTCGGCGACCCCTTCCGCGCCGCCGCTGCAACCAGATAATGCCACCAGGGTGATAGCGATCAAACAGAAGGGAAAAGAATTTTTCATTGAATAACTTCTGTCTTTGGAAAGAGAACCTGACACACAACGAATTCACGGACAAGTCCGGAGAAAAGAGGGCATCGCTGAACAGGTCACGAAACGGCGGAGAAACCAGAACGTGATCAAGAAGGGTTCCCGTTGCTTTCGGCAGGTTCCGAAAGAAAAGGAAATCCGGGAGAAAATTGCCTCCAACGGGAGACTCCCTTCGAATCTGCCGGAACGGGATCAATGGCTGTTTTAGAGCGGAGTTGCAAATGATGTCTCACGTCGATCCTGATGAAATACAGGGAATTCAAGGCCGAGCGTGATCGAACAATGACCAGACTGGTCTAGAATTCTCCGATCACTTCACTTCCCCCTTTGGTGCCTAATGCTCCCCAGACTCCATAAGGGCTTAATCCCTGTCCTGCCTGGGCAGGGTTGGCGGCACTGAGGTTTCCGGTATTGATATTCTCGCTGATGAACCGGACGGAGCCATCCACCAGAAGGCAATGGACGCCTCCGGTATGATAACTGCTGGGGGGTAATGCCGAAGTCGCGGAATCCGCATTGGCGTTTGACCCTGCTGAACATCCGGGCCCATTGGGGGGCAGGATGGTACTGAACCCGACCCGTTCATAGCGTCCATCCCAGATCTGCCGCCCCCGCCAACTTTTAATGCTGGCTCCAGCGGTCCAATAGGGACCGGAGACAAGGGAACGACACGCTCCGGGGGCGTTCACGGGGTCCTGGTTCATGGCCATCGTATTGAGAATGCGATAGTCGCCTCCCGCGGTTGTAATCAAGGGATTTCCAGTACTCAGCCCCCGTGCCGCTTCACTCATGGCCAGCGTGTTACTGGTGCCGTCCGTGACATCGCTCATCCTGACACACGCCTGGCTTCCAAACATTCCGCGAACCGTCATGCTGGTATCGGAAGAGTTTGCGGAATCTCCAACATTAAACACGTAATTATGGGACCGAACCGTACCCGATTGTCCATCCGACGGGCATAACACAGCAGGGATCGTCACATTCCAGCCCGACCACGAATTCCAGGCTGCCGGTCCTCCTGGAGAAATTGACAACGATGGATCGCCTGCTGCAATTCTGTTGTACAAGGCAGCCTGTTCAATATACGGCAGCAACCCGACATAACCGCTCAACCGGGTGCAGTTCCCGGTGTAGTAACTCCCCACAGCAGTGCAGGCACTTGTTCCTCCCCGGCGAGCGACGAACATGCCATAGACATCATGATAGTTATGCAGCGCCAGGCCGAGTTGCTTCAAATTATTTTTGCATTGAGAACGACGGGCAGCTTCGCGGGCCTGCTGGACTGCGGGAAGAAGAAGTGCAATCAGAACAGCAATGATGGCGATGACGACGAGAAGTTCGATCAGGGTGAAGGCTGCGATCCTGATTCGATGACGCCCCTTGTCAACATGGGAAACCAAGAGAAATGGGGGGGGGGGGGGGGGGGGGGGGGGGCGTTTTTTTTCACAATACCAAAAAAGAAAGGAGGGGGAAGCGCCAGAACAAACAAGAAAAAATATGAA
>Ga0182738_1000077_pt1 | contig 178508 bp, 161 predicted proteins | sample eDN5th30CBELigMG_FD_128876 | JGI IMG/M metagenome (GOLD analysis project Ga0182738, IMG submission 128876) | Enriched Miracle-Growth compost microbial communities from Emeryville, California, USA - eDNA 5th pass 30_C BE-Lig MG (version 2)... ...
CGCCAAGGGACACGATGCGTTCAGTTTGTCCGGTCGGGCAAATGCGCGATTCTCGCAGATCAAGGATGCCACCATTTTCGCCATCGTGCCGCCAGCCATCCCCGAAATGGGCAATGCCACCGGCTTTGACTTCTACCTCGTCAACCACGGCGGGCTGGATCATCAGGCTTTCATGGCGGCCAGCGGACAATTGCTGCAGAAGGCCAATGCCAACCCCGCGTTGACTATGGTGCGCCCGAACAGCAAATCGGACGAGCCACAGTATCAGGTATTGATCGACGATGAAAAAGCCCGTGCGCTGGGTGTCAGCATCAGCGACATCAATACGACCATGTCCACGGCCTGGGGTTCGTCCTACGTCAATGATTTCATCGACCGGGGCCGCGTCAAGCGCGTGTATCTGCAGGGGATCCCCGCATCACGCGTATCGCCCGAGGACTTCGGCCAATGGTATGTGCGCAACGCTTCGGGCGATATGGTGCCCTTCTCGGCCTTTGCCACGGGCACATGGACCTATGGGCCCGCGAAGCTGCAGCGATTCAATGGGGTGCCCGCCCTGCAGATCCAGGGCGCGCCCGCGCCGGGCCACAGCACAGGCGAGGCCATGCAGGCAGTGGAGCAGATCGTGAAGGAACTGCCTTCGGGTGTGGGCCTGTCCTGGTATGGCCTGTCTTATGAAGAGCGCCAGACCGGCTCGCAGGCGCCCATGCTCTATGCATTGACGGTGCTTATTGTCTTCCTCAGCCTTGCAGCCCTGTATGAAAGCTGGTCGGTCCCCGCATCGGTGATGCTGGTGGTGCCGCTCGGCGTGATCGGCTCGGTTCTTGCAACGCTGGGGCGCGGCCTGTCGAATGACGTGTTCTTCCAGGTGGGTCTGTTGACCACCATAGGCCTGTCGGCCAAGAACGCTATCCTTATCGTGGAGTTTGCAAAAATGCTGTATGAAACCCAGGGCCGCACGCTGGTCCAGGCCGCGGTGGAAGCGGCGCAGCTGCGCCTCAGGCCCATACTGATGACCTCGCTGGCGTTTACCTTTGGCGTGCTGCCCATGGCGCTCGCCGATGGCGCGGGGCAAGGCAGTCAGCATGCCATCGCCACTGGCGTGGTCGGCGGCATGATTTCAGCCACTGTACTGGCCGTGTTCTTTGTCCCGCTGTTCTATGTTGTCGTGGTTGCCTTGGCTGAACGCGGCAAGCGCCGCCGGCAGGAAGCGCCGTCTGGCCAGCAGGCCGTCGAAGGGGGGCAGGCATGAGACGCGCATGCATCACGCTCGCGGTAGCTGCGGCCATGGCATTGCAGGGCTGCGCCCTTGCTCCCGCTTACCAGCAGCCCGACAGCCCGGTTCCCGACGCCTGGCCCCAGGGTCAGGCCTACCCTGACACACTGGAGGCGGGCGTGGCGGCGGATCTTGGCTGGCGCACATTCCTGCGCGATCCTGCCCTTCAGGATCTGGTGGAAACCGGCCTGCGGAATAACCGCGACCTCAAAGTGGCGGCGCTCAACGTACAGGCATACCAGGCCCAGTACCGGATCCAGCGCGCGGACCTGCTGCCCGCGCTCGGCGCGCAAGCGGCGGGCACGCGGCAGCGCCTGCCGGCAGACCTGAGCCAGACTGGCGCTGCCGGCATCAGCAGCCAATACAGTGTCGGCGCCACGCTCAGCTATGAGCTGGATTTTTTCGGACGTGTCCGCAGCCTGAGTGAGCAGGCGCTGGAATCGTATCTGGCCACGGCACAGGCACAGCGCAACGTTCATATCGGGCTGGTTGCCAGCCTGGCCCAGTCGTACTTCACCTGGCAGGCGGATCGGGCGCAGCTTGAACTGACCCGCGAAACACTGGATACCTATGAGCAGACGCTGAAACTGATGCGGGACCGTCATCAGGCCGGCGCTTCGTCTGCGCTCGACGTGCAGCAGGCCGCCACCGCTGTTGACAGCGCACAAGCGCAGATACAGCGCTATATTCGCCAGGTCGCCCAGGACGAAAACGCCCTGGCAGTGCTGGCCGGTGCCGAGCTGCCGCCGTCACTGAAAGAGGCGCGGCCACTGAAGATGGATGCGCAGCCCCTGGCGCCGGTGCCGGTCGGCCTGCCGTCCGAACTGTTGCAGCGCCGGCCTGACATCGTGCAGGCGGAGCATCGCCTGAAGGCTGCCAATGCCAATATCGGCGCCGCGAAGGCCGCTTTCTTCCCAAGCATCAGCCTGACAGGCCAGGCAGGCACCGCCAGCGCGGCAATGGGCGGGCTCTTCGAGGGCGGCTCGGGCATGTGGAGTCTGATGCCTCAGATTACAGTGCCTATCTTCAACGCTGGCCGCCTGCGTGCCAGCCTGGACTATGCCGAGATCAGCAAGGAAATCAGTGTGGCGGAATATGAAGCCGCGATACAGAATGCGTTTCGCGAAGTGGCCGATAGCCTGGCGGCTCAGGGCACCTACGGCAAGCAGTTGCAAGCCCAGCAAAAGCGCGTTGAGAACACGCATGTCTATGTCAGCCTGGCGCAGCAGCGCTATGATGCCGGCGTGGAAAGCTATCTGACCGTGCTCGATGCCCAGCGGGAACTCTATGACACACAGAGCCAGCAGATACAGGACCGGCTGGCTCAGCTCAACAGTGAGATCACGCTCTACAAGGCGCTGGGCGGCGGCTGGCTGGAAACCTCGGCGCAGCCCGATGCCGCGCCCGTACAAACGGCCAGGAACGTAATGCCCGCCCAATGATATTCAGGTCCGGCAACGGAATGGCCGCCAGGGGTTGGACCCCGGCGGCCATTTTTTTCGGCTGACGGCAGGCATGTAGCGGGCGGGCCACGCCGCATCAAGCGCGCACCGCCTCGCGCTCCTGCTTGCGCAGGCGCGTCTTGATGCGGTTCTGCTTGAGCATGGACAGGTATTCGACAAAGACTTTGCCCAAAAGGTGATCGAGCTCATGCTGGACGCATACAGCCAGCAGGCCGTCGGCGTCGAATTCATACGCTTCGCCCTGCTCATTCAGGGCCTTGACGTGTATGCGCGCGGCGCGCTTGACCTCGTCATAGACGCCGGGAACCGAGAGGCAGCCCTCTTCGTAGACCTGGGTTTCATCGCTTTTCCAGGTAATTTCGGGGTTGATGAGGACCTTCAGGTCGTTGCCTTCCTCGGATACATCTATGACAACGACACGCTCGTGGACGTCAACCTGGGTGGCTGCCAGCCCCACGCCGGGCGCATCGTACATGGTCTCTGCCATGTCGCGCACCAGTTGACGAATGCGATCGTCAACAACCTGCACCGGCTTGGCGACCTTGTGCAGGCGCGCGTCCGGATAGCGGAGGATAGGAAGGATAGCCATAAGGGGAAAAATCCGGTAATTCGATCTAAATCAGACTTATATGATAAATCAAAGCTGATTATTTGACCGCACGGCATGCAATTCGTTCGCGATTTCATGCCACACTGATGGATGCCTGTTTCTCTGTATTTTTCGCATGCCTGCCACCCTGCCTGAAGAAGAATTGCGCGCCTGGCTGCGCCTTTCCATGGAGCCCGGCCTTCCTGCCTCGCAGACGCGCAACCTCCTGGCGGCCATAGGGTTGCCACAGGATATCTATGCCGCATCGTCCTCGGCCCTGTCCAGGCTGGTGCCGACGTCCCTGGCCGCACAGCTCAAGAGCGCCCCCGACGACCAGGTCGCGGGGGCAATCGACCGGGCCATTGAGTGGCATACGCGGGAAGGCTGCCATATTCTTACCCTGGCGGACCCGGCCTATCCTCCCAGCCTGCTGGACAGCCATGATCCTCCTATCCTTCTGTACCTCAATGGGAATCCGTCCGTGCTGTCCCGCCCCACTATTGCGCTTGTCGGCGCCCGCAGCGCGACGCCGGCAGGCGAGGAAAATGCCCGCGCCTTCGCCCGGCATCTTGCCGCCCAGGGCTGGTGCATCGCCAGCGGGCTGGCGCGCGGCATTGATGCCGCCGCCCACGAAGGCGCGCTGCTTGCGGGAAGCGAGGGGGGAAGCACGGTTGCTGTCATGGGCACGGGGATAGACATTGTGTTTCCCGCCAGCAATCGCGATCTTGCGCACCGGATCGCAGCCCAGGGCGCCATTGTTTCTGAATTTCCCATGGGGATGCGTGCCTTGCCGCATCATTTTCCACGCCGCAACCGTATTGTCGCGGGGCTGGCGCGCGGGGTGCTCGTGGTCGAAGCCGCGAGGCAGAGTGGATCGCTCATCACTGCCCGCCTGGCAACGGAAATGGGGCGTGAGGTTTTCGCCATACCAGGCTCCATCCATTCGCCTCTTTCCCGCGGCTGTCACGCCCTGATACGCCAGGGCGCCCGCCTTGTCGAGTCGGGCCAGGATATCCTCGAAGAGTTGGGCACGCCCCGCCCCGCTGCGGCGCGCAAGCCTGCGGACCCCAGGGAGGCTGGGTTGGCGGCCCGATATGGCAAAGATGCCGAGGCGGTGCTCCAGGCTCTGGGCTACGATCCTGTCCATATGGATACGCTCGCCAGCCGCAGCGGCCTTACTGTCATCGCGCTGCATCCTATCCTGCTGGAACTGGAGCTCGACGGCATCATTGCCCGCCAGAGCGACGGTAGCTATCAGCGGCTGCCGCCGTCAGAATGACGAACACTCTCCAGCGCTGCCGCGAGGCGCGGCATGGGCGGGGTGGCGCAGGCTCACGATCGCGTGGCCCCGTTGGGGCTACCCTCGCCCAAGCCCCGGCCGGCGGGCATGCGCGAACTCGCCCTTTTGCCGCCCTCCGGACGGCAACGGTGCTCGAACAAGCGCGCATGCTTTTCCCGCCGCCCGGGGCCCGGACTCGGCACGCTCAAGTTCGCCCGCGCCACCCCGCCCATGCCGCGCCGGTCAGGAAACAGCCGGAGAAACATTGCTGGAGCGGTGGGGGGTGAATCTGGGCGCAGATGGCCTCTGCCGATCTGGCCAGGAACAGCCAGAGGGGTACAGACTGGGGCGGCTTCGCATAAAATAGGTTGAGTACCCGGCCCGCGCCGCGCAACAGAACATATACATCAGGAAGAGACCATGGCCCTCCCGCACAAAGTCAAGATCGTCGAAGTGTCCCCAAGAGACGGTCTGCAGAACGAAAAGCAGTTCATTGATACCGCCATCAAGATAGAGCTGATCGACAGACTCACCCAGGCCGGTTTTCCCAATATAGAAACCACCTCGTTCGTCTCTCCCAAATGGGTTCCCCAGATGGCCGACAGCGCACAAGTCATGGCTGGCATCAAGCGCAAGCCGGGCACTATCTATTCCGTGCTCACGCCCAACATGCGCGGCTTTGAAGCCGCAAAGGAAGCCAGCGCCGATGAGGTCGTTATTTTCGGCGCCGCCAGCGAGGCTTTCTCGCAGAAAAACATCAACTGCTCCATTGCCGAATCCATCGCCCGCTTTGAGCCGGTTGCGCAGGCAGCCAAAGACGCGGGCATTCGCCTGCGCGGCAGCATTAGTTGCTCATTCGTCTGTCCTTACCAGGGCGAAACACCGGTAGAAGCCGTTGTCGATGTCGTCCGCCGTATGCTGGCCCTGGGCTGCGACGAAATCGATGTCGCTGACACCATTGGCGCGGGCACCGCAACGCACGTGAGCAAGGTCATGCGCGCGGTTACGGAGATCGCCGATCCGGCCCGCATTTCCGGCCATTTCCACGATACCTATGGTCAGGCCATCGCCAATATACTGGCCGCCATGGAAGCCGGCATCAGCATCTTCCACAGCTCTGTCGCGGGCCTGGGCGGCTGCCCGTATGCCAAGGGCGCCACCGGCAACGTGGCCACGGAAGATGTGCTTTACATGATGCAAGGCCTCGGCATCGAAACGGGTGTCGACCTGGACGCCGTGGTGGACATCGGCCAGTGGATGTCTGTCCACATGAACCGCAAAAGCGGCAGCCGCGCGGGCAATGCCTTGGCCGCCCGCAAGGCCGCCTGATGGCATTTCTCGGCCTGCATCCCCCCGACCCCGCCGAGCAGGCAAAACTGCTCAGCGACATCGGCCCGCTGCCGCTGCAGGGCAAAGCCTGGCCCAACTGGATCAAAGCGCTTGCGGTCGTCGTCCTGGTGCTCATCGGGATCAAGATCGGCCAGGTAGCCGCGACCCCGCTGGGCCAGAATCTCAGCCCCATGGTAAGCGGCAGCATCGTTCTTTGCTACGTCGGCCTGATTGTGCTTGCGCGCTTCATGCTGGTCTCGCAGACCCGCATCACCGAGGACGGCATTGAGCAATCATGGCTCAGCAAGCGGCGCGTCGCCTGGCAAGATATCCAGTACGCCAAATTCATTCCCCTGGTCGCCTCCAAGCGTCTCATCTGCTTCACAAGCAGAGGCCGGCCTGTTGTTTTCCAGGCGGGAACACGCGAACTGCAGATTGCCTTCGCGCGCATTGCGCTCGTCTACCGGCGCAAGCGCTAGCAAGGGGACAGGCGCGCACAGCGGCGCGCCCGTCCCTTACTGATCAGCGTATCGGCAAACCGTACATCAAGCCGCCGTCCGTCCATTGCGCGTTCAGGCCGCGCTGGATCTTGAGCGGGCTGTCCTGGCCAACGGTGCGCTCAAAGCTTTCGCCATAGTTGCCCACCTGCTTGATGATGTTGTAGGCCCATTTTTCGTCCAGGCCCATATTCTTGCCAGCACCTTCGGTCACGCCCAGCAGGCGGCGCACATTGGGATTGGTGCTCTTGAGCTGTTCATCCACGTTCTTGGACGTGACACCCAGCTCCTCGGCGCCTATCATTGCCTGCAATGACCATTTCACGACGTTGAGCCAGCCGTCATCGCCCTGGCGCACAAAGGGCCCCAGCGGTTCCTTGGAAATAATCTCGGGCAGCACCACATAATCGTCCGGGCTGGTCAGCTTGGAGATCCGGATCGATGCCAGGCCGGACGCATCGGTGGTAAACACATCGCACCGGCCTGCGGCAAAGGCGTTCACGACCTCGTTGAACTGCTCGATCACCACCGGCTTGTACTGCACGTTGTTGGCGCGCGCCCAGTCGGCCATGGTGTTCTCGTTGGAAGTGCCCGTCTGCATGCATACCGATGCGCCGTTGAGCTCTTTGGCGCTCTTGACGCCCAGAGACTTGGGCACCAGGAAGCCCTGGCCATCGTAGAAATTCACGCCGGCGGAAATTGCGCCCAGCGCTGTGTCACGCTGCTGGGTGACGGTCGTATTGCGCGCCAGCAAATCGATTTCGCCCGACTGCAGGGCGGTGAAACGCTGCTGGGAATTGAGCGGCACAGCCTTGAATTTGCTGGCATCGCCCAGCACGGCAGCCGCGACGGCTCTGCACATATCGACATCCAGCCCCTGCCATTGGCCTTTTGCGTCCGGTGCGGAAAAGCCCGCAAAACCGGTGGTGACGCCACAGTTGACGACACCGCGCTGCTTGACGACATCCAGCGTGCCCGCCTGGGCGGCTTGCAGGCCGGCCAGCAACAATGCCGCGCCCAAGGCGTATTTGAACTTGTGCATGATATTTCCCCTGTTGGTAACAAGATGCTTTCCCGCATCTTACTTCAATCTTCGGCAGGGTCTGCCTGCTTCCAGGCATAAGCTTATGGCCAGCATACGTACGCCCATGGCGCGAGCCGCCCTCAATCGTAACTGCGGATATCGTCGATGACTTTGCCATCATTGGGCAGCGACCCCGGCGCGACGGGCTCGATCTCGGCCCGCAACTTGGTCAGCTCGCGCACAGAATCGGCAAGACCCGCCAGAATGCTCGGGTCGGGGGAGGCGATCTCCGCCTTGAGCACCATCGTATCGTTGCCCATGCTGCCGCTGACCACCAGCCTGGCCTTGCTCACATCCGGATGGCGCTGCAGCACGCCGGCAATCTGGCTGGGATGCACAAACATGCCGCGTACCTTGGTCGTCTGATCCGCCCGCCCCATCCAGCCCTTGATGCGGATATTGGTGCGCCCGCAAGGCGATTTGCCCGGCAGGATCGCAGACAGGTCGCCCGTGCCGAAGCGAACCAAAGGATAGTCGGGATTGAGCGTAGTGACCACGACCTCTCCGACCTCGCCATCGGATAACGCCTGGCCCGTGCCCGGACGCACGATTTCCAGAATGATGTCCTCGTTCACCACCAGCCCTTCCCTGGCCTGCGTTTCGTAGGCCATCATGCCCAGGTCGGCGCTGCCATAGGCCTGGTAGCCTTCGATCCCGCGCGCGGCGAACCAGTCGCGCAGCGACGGCGGGAAGGCTTCACCCGAAAACAGCGCGCGCTGCAGGGACAGCTGTGTTACCCCCATCTGCTCCGCTTTCTCCAGGATGATGCGCAAGAAGCTTGGGGTGCCGACATAGCCGTCAGGCTGCAGGTCGACCATGGCCTGCACCTGCAGTTCCGTCTGCCCCACGCCACCCGGAAACACGGTGCAGCCGACGGCATGCGCGGCCGTTTCCATCATGGATCCGGCCGGCGTGAAGTGATACGAGAAGCAGTTATAGACGAGGTCGCCGGGCCGGAAGCCAGCCGCATACAGGGAGCGGGCAAACCCCCAGTAATCGGGGCGCCGGCTTTCAGGTTCATAGATCGGTCCAGGGGAGGCAAACACGCGCGCGGCCTCGCCCCAGCCTATGGCCGAAAACCCGCCGAAGATTCTGCTGATCGGCGACAGGCCATTGCCCGTCTTCCCCTGGCGCATTGACAGTTGCGCCTGCAGCAGCTCGCTTTTGCGTATGACTGGTATGCGCTGCAGGTCCGCCCGCGAACGGATTTCCGATGCCGCCACACCCTGCAGTTGCTGGGCGATCGCAGGGGCGCGGCGGCGCGCACGCTCCAGCGCCTCGGGCAGCCGGTCGAAGAGATCCTGCTCGCGCTCCTGTCCGTCCGCCGTTTCCCGTTCTTCGTAGTAGCTTTCCATGTATGTTCCTTGCTTGCCGCCTGTCATGCGTCCGCCTCGCGCATGCACGGCTCGTGCTTGCCCTGTGGGGCTCCGGTATCCGCCCGCCTACGCAAGCCAGCGCTTGCGGCGCCGGTAGAACTTGGTATCGCGGAAGCTCTTGCGTTCGCCGCTGGACACACCCAGATAGAATTCCTTGACATCCTCATTCTCGGCCAGTTCAGAGGCCTCGCCGTCCATCATGACGCGCCCGTTTTCCAGGATGTAGCCGTAGTCCGCATACCGCAGCGCAATATTGGTGTTCTGCTCCGCCAGCAGGAAACTGACCCGCTCGCGCTCATTCAGATCACGTACGATTTCAAAAATTTCTTCGACTATCTGCGGCGCAAGCCCCATTGACGGCTCATCGAGCAGAATCATGTTTGGGCTGGCCATGAGCGCGCGCCCGATTGCAGCCATCTGCTGCTCACCGCCCGAGGTATACCCTGCCTGGCTCCCGCGCCGCTGCTTGAGGCGGGGAAAATACTGGTAGACGCGCTCCAGGGAGGCATTCAGCTCGCCCCGGCCGATGTTGCGCGTGTAGGCGCCCGTCAGCAGGTTTTCTTCTATCGTCAGATGGGCGAAGCAATGCCGGCCTTCCATGACCTGCACGACGCCGCGCTTGACCAGGTCCGCCGGGGTCAGGCGGTCTATGCGCTCGCCGCGAAAATCGATGCTGCCTTTGGTGACATCGCCGCGCTCGGCCTTCAGCAGATTGGACACCGCCCGCAGCGTCGTGGTCTTTCCCGCGCCATTCGCACCCAGCAGGGCAACGATCTTTCCTTCCGGCACGCACAGCGACACACCCTTGAGCACCAGGATGACGTGGTTGTAGATGACCTCGATGCCGTTGACGTTCAGCAATACATTGCCGGCGGCCTGCGCCGGGGCGTCCGGTCCGCCCGCTACGGTCTGCACATTCGCATTCATGAATATAGTCCCGCTATTCTGTGGCATATGCATGCCGCGTTCCCGCGGCGGCATATATGCCGGAGGAGGCGGCCCCGCAATACGGCACCTGGCCGGCTGCCGTATTGCGGGCAATCACCTCCGCTGGCGCGGTCGCGCCGCCTCTGTCAAGATGCCTTGGAGCAGTCCCGCACCTCAAGTTTCTTTTCCTGGGCATACTTCGCGCCCAGGTCCTTGACGAGCGGCTCGACATACTTCTTCTCGGACCTGTACCAGTCGGAGACGATATTGAACTTGCTGCCGTCCCACTGGATGATGCGCGCCCAGTCGTCGCCCATGTGATCTTCGCAGCTTGTCTTGACCGGACGCATCAGCTTCGCAAAGCCCAGTTCCTCAAGCCGTTCCGTCGTCAGGTTCAGGTTTTCCATGCCCCACTGCACCTGCTCGGGCGTCATATGCTTGCCCTTGCCGAACTTCTCCTGTGCCGTGCGGATCGCTTCGACCTGCAGCATGGAAATCATGAGACCGCGCGTATAGCCAATCGTCCCAAAATATTTCCCATCGGTATCCGTGCCCAGCCCTTTGTCGTAGAGGTATTTTTTCAGGTCCTCGTGAACGCGGCCATGGTCGGCGCTATTGTGGATGGTGACGCCGTTGTAACCCTTGGCGACCTGGCCCAGGTCCTGCACATCGTTCTCGGAGCTGGCCCACCAGATGGCGTACATCTTGTCGCGCGGATAACCGACTGCCTGCGCCTCGCGTATGGCTGTCGGGGTCATGATGCCGGCGCTCCAGAGCAGCACAAAGTCGGGCCGCGTCCTGCGCACCTGCAGCCAGGTGGATTTCTGCTCCACGCCTGGGGCCGTAACCGGATACAGCTCCAGATTGAAGCCCTGATCCTTGGCGCGAGCCTCCAGAAGCGGGATCGGTTCTTTGCCGAAGGGCGAATCATGATAGATCAGAGCGATCTTCTTGCCCTTGAGCTTGTCTTCGCCACCCAGCTTCTTGGCGATGTCCTGCATCATGATATCGGCGGCCGTCCAGTAGGTGCCCAGCAAGGGGAAATTCCACTTGAACGCCCTGCCATCGGCTGATTGCGACAGGCCGTAGCCCACCGTCAGCACCGAGACATGGTCGGTGAACGCCTTGTCCGTCACCGCGAACGTGATGCCGGTGGACTGGGTATCAAAGCTCGAGGCGCCGCCATTCTTGTTTTTCAGGCGCTCATAGCATTCCACGCCGCGGTCGGTCGCATAGGCGGTCTCGCACTCTTCATACACGATCTTGACGCCATTGATGCCGCCATCGCGTTCGTTGACCAGCTTGAGATAGTCCATCTTGCCATCGGCCCAGGGAATGCCCAGCGGCGCGAACGAACCTGTGCGGTAGGCCAGCAGCGGTATGAATTGGGTTTCCTCGGCCGAGGCGCTCGCCGGTATGGCGGTTGCCAGCGTGCCGGTGACTGCCAGCAATGCGGCGGCAAATTTAAAGCGTGCTTTCATCTCCAGTCCTCCTGTGGTGTCTGTGGCACCGTTTTGTTGAGGCCGGGCGTTGCCGCCTGGCCGTTCTGCTGATGTGCTGCGTTACTGCAATTCAGAAAAATATGCTGCGGGTCGAAGCTGAAACATCTGTGCTGCAAAACCGTTGTGATGCGGCGAGCCGTCCGTCGCATGCGCCGCCCGTCAATGCGGGAATGGCCAGATACGGAGCTTTTCCTTGCCTATGCTCCATAGCCGTGCCAGTCCATGTGGCTCGACGATGAGGAAAAATACAATCAATGCGCCGAAGACCATATGTTCGATGTGCGATGCCGTATCCACAGCCAGGGACAGGCCGAACATGTGGGGCACATTGGTGAGGAATACGGGCAGCAGCACCATGAAGGCAGCGCCGAAGAAGCTGCCGACGATGGAACCCAGGCCGCCGATGATGACAATGAACAGCAGTTGCAGCGAGCGCGTCAGGTCAAAGGCCAGCGGTTCCCACGAGCCCAGATGGATATAGGCCCACAGGGCGCCGGCGACCCCGATGATGAAGGAACTGACGGCAAAGGCTGTCAGCTTGGCGTAGACAGGCCGTATGCCAATGACCGATGCCGCCACATCCATGTCGCGGATGGCCATCCACTGGCGTCCGATCGCGCCGCGCACCAGGTTCTTGGCCAGCACGGCAAAGACCAGCACAAATACCAATACGAACAGATAGCGTTGCGTAGGCGTCTGGACCGGCAGGCCAAAGGCCGTGAGCGCGGGCACGGAAACGTTGCCCGATGAGGAATAGTTGGTGAAGTAGGGAATGCGCAGGAAGGCCCAGTCGACGAAAAACTGGGCGGCCAGCGTAGCCACCGCCAGGTACAGGCCGCGTATGCGCAGGCTGGGTATCCCAAATACCACGCCGACCATGGTTGCAAAGACCCCGCCCAGCAGGATCTGGATAACCAGCGGCATGGCCGGTATGCGTACGCCAAAGTTCCAGGCTGCGTAGGCCCCCACCGCCATGAACGCGCCGGAACCAATCGAAATCTGGCCGCAATAACCCACCAGGATGTTCAGCCCGATGGCCGCCAGCGCCAGTATCAGGAAAGGTATGAAGATGGCCTGCAGGAAATAGTTGGAAGCCATCGCAGGCACCACGACAAATGCCACGGCCAGCAGGCCGAGCATAAAGATGCGGTCCTGCCGGATGGGGAATATCTGCTGATCGGCGCGGTAACTGCTCTTGAACTGGCCATTTTCACGATAGAACATATTCTCGTTTCCCGGTCTGCTTGCATATGCTGCATGCGAATTCTTGCGACAACCTGCCTGCATGGCCGCGGGCTGTCCGCCCGCGCCGCCTGCCGGCCATACCTATACTCTGTCTATGATCTTTTCACCGAACAGGCCCTGCGGGCGGAACAGCAGGAAGACCATGGCCAGCATATAGGCGAACCAGATCTCTATCCCCCCGCCCACGTAGGGGCCAAGGTAAACCTCGGAGAGCTTCTCGCCCACGCCGATGATCAGCCCGCCGATAATCGCGCCCGGCACCGAGGTCAGCCCGCCCAGTATCACCACAGGCAGGGCGCGCAGCGCCGCCGTGGACAGTGTGAACTGCACCCCGAACTTGGATCCCCACACGATGCCGGCCACCAGCGCGGCCAGGCCTGCCACTGTCCATACCACCACCCAAATGCGGTTGAGCGGAATGCCAATGGACTGCGCCGCCTGGTGATCATCGGCCACTGCGCGCAAGGCGCGGCCCACCGATGTGTACTGGAAGAAGAAAGCCAGCACAGCGACCAGCGCGGCGGCAACAACGGCTGCCGTCAGATCCTCGAGGCTGACCAGCACGCCGCCTTCAAAAACAGACTCCAGGATGAAGGCGGGGTCCTTGGGCATGCCGACATCAATGGTATAGACGCTGCTGCCAAAGATGAGCTGCCCCATGCCGTCCAGGAAATAGCTGATGCCTATGGTCGCCATGAGCAGGGTCGTGCCCTCCTGGTTGACCAGGTAGCGCAGCACAAAGCGCTCGATGACAAGTGCGATCAGCCACATGAAAATGGCAGTGACGACAAACGCCAGGATATTGGCCAGAAGCGCGCTGTCGAAGCCCAGCCAGCGCGGAATCCAGACCGAGAAGCGCGCCATGGACAGCGCGGCGATCAGCACCATGGCGCCCTGTGCGAAATTGAAAACGCCCGACGCCTTGAAAATCAGCACAAAGCCCAGAGCGACCAGCGAATACAGCATGCCTGTCATCAGGCCGCCAAAGAGGGTTTCCAGAAAAAATGCCATGCCGCGCTCCCGCTCTCAATGCCCGGCGCCAAGATAGGCGCGGATGACTTCAGGGTTCTGGCGTACGTCGTCAGGTATGCCATCGCCGATTTTCTTGCCATAGTCCAGCACCACGACACGATCCGAGATATCCATCACCACGCCCATGTCATGTTCGATCAGGACGATCGTCGTGCCGTACTCGTCGTTTACATCCAGAATGAAGCGGCTCATGTCCTGCTTCTCTTCTATATTCATGCCCGCCATGGGCTCATCCAGCAGCAATATGCGGGGCTCCATCGCCAGCGCCCGTCCCAGGTCCACCCGCTTCTGCAAGCCATAAGGCAGACGGCCGACGGGGGTCTTGCGATGCGCCTGAATTTCCAGGAAATCGATGATGTTCTCGACGAACTCGCGATGCGCGATCTCTTCGCGCTCCGCCGAACCCAGGCGCAATGCCTGTGCCAGAATTCCGCTCTTCATGCGCAGGTTACGCCCTGTCATGATGTTGTCCAGCACGCTCATACCCTTGAAAAGGGCCAGGTTCTGAAATGTGCGGGCAATGCCCATTTCAGCGGCGCGGCGCGAGTTCATCTTTGCGAATTTCGTGCCGCCCAGCGTGATCTCGCCTTGCTGCGGTGTATAGACGCCATTGATGACATTGAGCATGGAGCTCTTGCCGGCGCCGTTCGGCCCGATGATGGCGCGGATTTCGTGTTCGCGCACATCGAAAGAGATGTCCGTCAGCGCCTTGACCCCGCCAAAGGCCAGTGAAATATTCTTCAGGTCGAGAACGACATTCCCGATCCGCTGCTCTCGTGCGTCCTGCATCATGCCGCCTTTCTGGTGTTGACCGGATAGACCGTCGCCTCGCAGATGGTCAGGTCGGCGGAAATTTTGCCGGAGCGCCCATCCTCGAACTTCACTTCGGTTTCGATGTACTGATGATCCTTGCCTTCAAACAGCGCATCGACGAGCACGCCGTATTTCTGGGCAATGAAGCCGCGCCGCACTTTTCGGGTGCGGGTCAGCTCATCGTCATCCGGATCCAGCTCCTTGTGCAGGATGAGAAAACGGGCCACCTGCGAGCCAGCCAGCTTCTCGTCCGCGGCAAGGTCCGCGTTGACCTGGTTGACGCAATCGCGTATCAGCGCATAGACCTCTGGCTTGCCGGCCAGATCGGTGTAGCCGGCGTAGGGCAACCCGCGCCTTTCGGCCCAGTTCCCGACGGCTTCCAGGTCAATATTCACAAAGGCGCACACTTGCTCCTTGCCATTGCCGAAAGCAACGACTTCCTTGATATGCGGAAAGAATTTGAGTTTGTTCTCGATATACTTGGGCGCGAACAGGCTGCCATCGGCGAGCTTGCCCACATCCTTGGCGCGATCGATGATCTTGAGCTGCCCATCGCCGTCGAGATAGCCCGCATCGCCCGTGTGATACCAGCCATCCTCAGTGAACGATTCGGCTGTCGCCTCGGGGTTCTTGTAATAGCCCGAAAACAGCCCCGGACTGCGCACCTGGATTTCGCCATTCTCGGCAACCCGCAGTTGCACGCCCTTGACGGGCGGCCCCACTGTATCGGCGCGCACATGCCCGTCGGACTGCACGCAGACAAACACAGAAGTCTCGGTCGAACCATACAGCTGCTTGAGGTTCACGCCAATGGATCGATAGAAGACAAACAGGTCCGGCCCAATGGCCTCGCCCGCGGTGTAGGCCACGCGCACGCGGCTCATGCCCAGGGCGTTGCGCAGCGGGCCGTAAACCATCAGGTTGCCCACCGCATATTTGAATCGATCCCATAGGCCTACCGAGCTGTCGCCGTCCAGAATGCGCACGCCAACACGCCTGGCTAGACCCATGAAGGCATGGAACATGCGGCGCTTGAGCGCATTGGCATCCTCCATGCGTATCATCACATGCGTCAGCAAGCCCTCGAGCACGCGTGGCGGCGCGAAATAATAGGTGGGCCCGATGTCATGCATGTCGATGGAAACCGTCTCGGGCGATTCCGGATGGTTGACGGTAAAGCCGGTGACCAGGAATTGCGTATACGAGAACATGTTCTGCCCGATCCAGGCGGGCGGCAGATAAGCCAGGACATCTTCCCTGTCGGTCAGCTTTTCGAGTTCCTGTATGGCGATGCCCCGATCGATCAGCGCATTGTGCGACAGCACCACGCCCTTTGGCCGGCCCGTCGTGCCCGAGGTATAGAACATCGCCGCCGCATCGTCAGGCCCGATTGCCGCCATGGCCGCATCCACGTGGCCAGGATGCTCGCGCTCGAATTCACGGCCGCGTTCCTGCAACGACTCGAATGACAGCAGGCACGCATCTGTGTAGTTGCGCAGACCCCGTGGGTCATCGTAGGCCACCCAGGAAAGCGCCGGACACTGGTCCGCGATCTCAAGCATCTTGTCGACCTGCTCCTGGTCCTCGACCACGGCCACGCGAATCTCCGCGTCCTGCATGACATACAGCATTTCCTGCGCAATCGCGTCCTGGTACAGCGGCACAGGAATCGCACCGATGAATTGCGCGGCCATCATCGACAGATACAGGCGCGGCCTGTTCTCACCTACAATGGCCACGTGATGCCCGGCCCGCACCCCCAGCGCGGCCAGCCCGTTTGCCTGTTCCCGCACCTGGCGCGCGAGCTCCGCCCAGGTGATGGTCTGCCATATGCCAAGGTCTTTTTCGCGCATGGCGGGACGTTCCCCGCGCACGCTGGCATGGTGCATCACCAGTGCGGGAAATGTCTGCGGTCTTGCCTGCGCCAGCTCTGTGGGCTGTGTCTGCGCCATGATGTCTCCTCCTGGCAGGGGCCCCGTTTTTAACGGGCTTATCCGGGGGTTGATGTATCGAGTTGTTTTATTTTTTAATTAAGCTGCGTGTAAAGTTATAGATAGCACGTACCGACAACTGTCACCAACGCGACATTCCCGCATTTCCTAGGGTAAATCCCCATGCCCCCGAAAGAATCCTTGAAAGACACCGCCGCATGGTTCAACGTCCTGGACGCAAGCCAGCAGGCGCGTGTATTGGAGGACGTGCAGTTTTCCAGCTATCCCGCCGGCGCATTCGTGGAACGCAAGGGTGGCAAGGCCTGTGCGTGGATAGGCGTGTACAGCGGCCTGGTCAAGGTGTCCGTGGGGAATCTGGACGGCAAGATGGCGTCCCTCACTGGTGTGCCCGCGGGCGGCTGGATAGGCGAAGGGTCGCTGCTCAAGCACGAGGCCCGCAAGTACGACGTGGTTGCGCTGCGCGCCAGCGTCATTGTGCGCTTGCCTGAAAACACCTTCAATTGGCTGCTCGACACCAGCATTCCTTTCAACCGCTACCTGCTGCATCAGCTCAATGAGCGCGTCGGGCAATTTATCGGCAAGGCGGAATATGACCGCCTGCTGGCTGCGGATGCGCGCGTCGCGCGCTGCCTGGCCGAGCTGTTCAACCCGCTGCTTTATCCCGGAAAAGGGGAGATGAGGCTGGACATCACCCAGGAAGAAATCGGCTTCCTGGCACGCACGTCGCGCCAGCGCACCAACCAGGCGCTCAGCACCCTGGAAGCCGCCGAGCTGGTCAAGGTTGAATATGGCGCCGTCCAGGTGCTCGACCTGGACGGTCTCAGAAACTACGGCCTGTGAGGCCTTCAAGCCAGGGCTTGCCCGAACGCAAGCCTGGCCCTCATCAATCCAGCTTGATGCCTGCCTTCTTGATGACTTCGGCCCACTGTTCGCGCTCCGCGTCCGCATAAGACTTGAAATCCGCGGCAGTCATGGGCATAGGCTCCACGCCCATCGCCTCGATTTTCTGGGCAACCTCGGGCTGCTCGAGCACCTGCCGCAGGTCGCCACTGAGTTTGGCGACGACATCGGCAGGCATGTCCGCCGGCCCCACCAGCCCCTGCCAGGCATAGGCGGTAAAGTTCTTGACGCCCGCTTCGGCCATGGTGGGCACGTCAGGCAACAGGCCAACGCGCTCAGGTGTTGCGACAGCCAGCACGCGCAGCTTGCCCGCCTTGATGTTTGACAGCGCAGCCGCCGAGTCGACAAAGCCGATATCCACCTGCCCGCCTATCAAGTCCTGCAAGGCAGGCGCCGCGCCTTTGTAGGGCACATGCAGAATATTGACGTCCGCGCGCTGCTTGAACATTTCCAGCGCCAGGTGGTGCGGCGATCCGGCGCCGGCAGAGGCTGAGGTAAGCGAGCCAGGCTTCTTGTGCGCCGCATCGACGACATCCTGCACCGTCTTGAATGGCGAATCGGCGTTGACGGCGAGCATCAATGGAAAGCGCGCCAGCCCGCCAATGTAGGTGAACTTGGCTGGGTCATACTGAAGTTTGGAATAGAGCGAAGGGTTATATGCAAGCGTGCCTGAATCCGCCGTGCCAAAGGTATAGCCGTCCGGCGCGGCCCCTTGCACAAAAGTCGCGCCGATGATGGTCGCCGCGCCAGGCTTGTTTTCCACAATGACAGTCTGGCCAAGCGCTTTTTCCAGACTGGAGCCAACCAGACGCGCAATCACATCCGAGCCGCCGCCTGCCGGATAAGGCACGACCCACTGCACTGGCCGCTCGGGCCAGCCCGCCGCCTGCGCGCCCGCAGTCACGATTGCCATAAGCCCGGTGACTGCCGCCACCCTGAGAGCCTTGAATGTCATGAACATGAAATATGCCTCCTTGAATAATTCATGATTCAAGATTATGCAACTGATTCAACAGTAACGAAATCAGGGCAAGCCCGTGCCAGTGGCATCATGGGCCAGTCGCGTGAATGAAACACGCTGGATACGTCCCCATATATTTTTTATGATGTAAATAGGGGACGTATTGCATTGTTGCACTAGAATGAAGATCATCTCAGCAAGGCCTGCGCACTCTTCTCCGGGTTCGGCAACCGGGAGCCGAGCGTGCGGGCTGGCGTCGTTACCCGTAGTCCAAATCACTCCGAAAAACGAAGGTTGAAGTCATGTCAGAAAATCCCAAGCACGCATTGCCCTCATATCTTGACCCTAAGCACCTGGGTCCTTGGGGCATCTACCTGGAGCAGGTGGAGCGCGTCACCCCCTATCTCGGCAAGCTCGCCAAGTGGGTGGAAACACTGAAGCGGCCCAAGCGCGCGCTGATCGTGGATGTGCCGGTGGAGCTTGATGACGGAACAATCGCTCATTTCGAAGGCTATCGGGTGCAGCACAATACGTCGCGCGGCCCCGGCAAGGGTGGTGTGCGTTTCCACCAGGATGTCACGCTTTCCGAGGTGATGGCGCTGTCCGCCTGGATGTCGGTCAAGTCGGCTGCCGTCAATCTGCCGTTCGGCGGCGCCAAGGGCGGCGTGCGCATTGACCCGCACAATTATTCCCGGGGGGAACTCGAGCGGATCACGCGCCGCTACACCAGTGAAATCGGCGTGATCATCGGCCCCAACAAAGACATTCCCGCACCTGATGTAAATACCAATGCCCAGACGATGGCATGGATGATGGATACCTACTCCATGAACGAGGGCGCGACCGCCACTGGCGTCGTGACGGGCAAGCCTATCTCGCTGGGCGGCAGCCTGGGGCGCGTGGAGGCCACTGGCCGGGGTGTGTTTGTCGTGGGCTGCGAGGCGGCGCGCGATGCCGGCATCACCATCGAAGGCGCGCGCGTGATCATTCAGGGCTTCGGCAATGTGGGCGGCACGGCGGCACGCCTGTTCCATGACGCCGGCGCGAAGGTCATTGCCGTTCTCGATCACACCGGCGGCGTGCACAAGGCGGGCGGGCTGGATATCCCCGCATTGCAGGCCTATGCAAAGGAACATGATGGCGTCGCGGGAGCGCCTCACGCCGACGCCATTTCCGCCGCTGACTTCTGGGCGCTTGAAACGGAGCTGCTCATTCCCGCCGCCCTGGAAGGTCAGATCAACGAAGACAATGCCGACACCATCCGCGCCAAGGTGGTGATCGAGGGCGCCAACGGCCCCACCACGCCAGAGGCGGACGACATTCTCACCTCCAAGGGCACGGTGATCGTGCCCGATGTGCTTGCCAATGCGGGCGGCGTCACAGTGAGCTATTTTGAATGGGTGCAGGATTTCTCCAGCTTCTTCTGGACGGAAGCCGAGATCAATCATCGCCTGGAGGCGATCATGCAGGCCGCCTATGCGTCCGTGGCCCAGGTGGCGCGCGAACACAAAGTCAGCATGCGGACAGCGGCTTTCATCACCGCCTGCACACGCATATTGGAAGCACGCGAAGTACGCGGCCTGTACCCCTGACAGATCTGCGCCCCGCGCACGGCCATGGAGGGCCCGCTCAGGCGGCCATGCCGTCCCCATCGGGCTGAAGCACCGCCACGGACAGGGGGTCGAGCACACAGGCCAGCGCCAGCCCTCCTTCCTGGTCCGCCTGGTGCAGCCCGCCGGCCAGCCTGTCGCGCAACCTCAGGCCGGCCATGTCCGGCGGCAGCATCACGCGGGTTCCCGTCCAGAAAGAAGATGGCACGCAAGGCAGCCGGGCCTCGGCAGGCATCTGCTCCTCATTCCATGGCACTGACAGCTGCGGGTTCCCGGCGTCCGCCGCCGCTGCGCTGTCGGTATCATCGCCGCACAGGGCAGATGCGCACAGACGCGGCACAATCACAATCAGCATGCTGCGCTGCCACGTTCTCGCATAGGCGATCACATGGCAATGCCGAGGCCCCTTGACGGCCAGGGGCTGATAGCCTCCGTCCGCAAACAGGCCTGGCGCCTCACGCCTGAACCGCAACAGCCGGCACAGCAGCGCCTGCTTCAGCCTGCCCGAACGCCACTGGGCAAGCAGCCGCCTGGTTGCCCAGATCGCAGATCCCGCCTCGCCGGGATCTGCCGCCGCCAGCATGACATCGCCATCGAGTTCGGCCAGCGCACGCTCGCGGGCGGCAAAATCAACAGGCGTCCGGTTATCGGGATCAACCAGGCTGAAGTCCCACCATTCTGTTCCCTGGTAGAGGTCCGGAACACCGGGAAAGGTGAGCCGCATGACCAGCTGCGCCAGACTGTTGAGCGCGCCGGCAGGCGCAATGTATTGTGCGAACCTGCCGATATCGCGGATGAGCATGTGGTTTTCGTGCTCGAGCACAAGGCTGATCAGAAAATCTTCGGCCCGCTGTTCATACCAGTAGTCGGGCGTGAACCAGCTCGAGCTGACTTTGGCCTCGCGCAGCGCCTTGGTCTGCCACAGCACCAGGCGCCGGACAAAGCTGCGCAATCCGTCGTCGTCATCCAAATCCAGATCCACCGGCCAGGCGCCCACTATGGTCTGGAACAGCATGTAGCGCTCGCCCGCCTGCAGACGACCCGACAGCGCATAACCCGTGTCTGGCCAATGAAGCCAGCGATGGCTCGCCCGGCCCCAGGCCTTGGGCAGTTCGCTCAGGACAGCCAGCCGCGCGCGCGCATCTTCTCCGCGCTTGTGGTCATGCGTTGCGGTAGCCAGCATTGCCCCCTGCAAGGCTTGCGCCCGCTTGATACCTTGCGCGTGAAACGCATCCGGCGTGATGGAGAATATATCCGGGTCCGATCCTACCTCATTGCGCGACAGCAGCCGCCCGTAACGATAGAACACGGTGTCTTCCAGCGACTTGGCCGCCAGGGGCGGGGTAAGCTGCTGGAGGCGGGTCAGGGCTTCGCGCGCGGGGCCGCCAGCAAGCGCGCGCGGATCCAGATAGCTGCGATAGACTGGAAACGAAACCAGGATGCCGTCCATCAGCTGGCCCGACAGCGCGGGCCCCCAACGCAGCATATCTTCTGGCGCAACAAGCGCCATGGCGCGCAGCAAACCCGCCCTTTCAGCTACGAAATGCCTGCGCAGCAACTGTCTGCGCGCATCCCTCACATGTTCGCGCGATGTGCGCACATCACCGCTGATGCGGCGCCAGTTGTCACCCAGCTGCCGCCGGCCGTGCTCGTCATGCAGCACGGCGCACACCTGGTCCATGAAATCGTAGCCTGTGGTGCCATCGACCTTCCAGCTTTCGTCCAGCGCCTCTCCCGGCGCCAGGATTTTTTCCACCACGACCCAAGGCGCCTGGCCGCGCAGTTCGGGAGGTCGCAGGCCGACACGCTCCTCCAGCGCCGCGCGCAGGTTGCGGCAATACGCGGGCGGATCGGCAAGGCCATCGACATGATCCACCCGCACGCCGTCGATCAGCCCCTCCGCATACAGGCGCAGCGTCAAGGCATGCACGGCATCGAACACCTCGGGATTCTCCACCCGCATGCCGACAAGATCGCTTATTTCAAAGAAGCGCCGCCAGTTGATGAAGCGCGCCGCGCTGCGCCACCATGCCAGCAGGTAATGCTGGCGGCCCAGCAAGGCGTGCAGGCGCCGCCGGCCTTCGGGATCCGTGGCCTCATAGCGCTTCAGTATCTCGTGCCGCGCACGCCCTTCCTCGTCGAACGAGCCTGGCGCCAGCGGGAAATACATGCCTGACGCCGACACGCAATACTGTCCGGCCGCGCTATCAAAAATGAGCTGGATCTGCCCTTCGCCCAGGCTGCGCATATAAGACTGCGCAAGAAACGGCGCCAGCACCTTTCCGCGCAGGCGGCGCGATGGCGAGCGCCAGTCGATATCGAACCAGTGCGCGTATGCGCTGTCAGCTCCCTGTGCAAGCACATCCCACCACCAGGCATTGCTCGCATCGGTGGCCATGTGATTGGGAACGATGTCGATGACAAGACCCATGCCGCGCAGTCTCGCCGCATGGGCCAGATCGCGCAGGGCCCGCTCTCCGCCCAGCTCCGGATTGACCTGTCCGTGGTCCACGACATCGTAGCCATGCAGGGAGCCGGACCGGGCGCGCGAAACAGGAGACAGATATAGATGGCTGATGCCCAGGCTGTCAAAGTAATCCAGGCGCGCGCGGGCATCATCCAAGGTAAACCCTGCGTTCAACTGGAGGCGTACCGTCGCGCGCACGCTATTCATTTTGGCCTCGGCGTCAAGGTGGCAATCGTGTCTTGCGGCAGGAGCATGCTGCCCGGCCGGGTCAGGCCTTCGCGTTCTCCCCGGCCTGCAAAAATAAGCCTGCCGGTATCGGGCGCGCCGTCAGGCCAGGCAATTGCCCCGTCTGACAGATTGCAGTATATGCACAGCACATCGCCATTGCCCATACGCCAAGCGGCCTGTACTGCCAATGGCCCAATAGGACGCGCGCCCAGGCTGGCCGCGCCATCCAGATGCGGCACAATGTGTTCCCGCCTGATCTGCAAAAGACGGCAATACAGCGCGCGCCAGGCCTGGTTGCGTCCAGTGCACAGGCCAGGCAATGCCGCGGATGCATCCCATGTCCGGCGGTCCTGGGGGTCGGGCAGGTGGGCGCCTGCCTCGATCAGGCCGGCATATTCCCTGCATCGTCCTTCGCTCACGGCGCGCGCCAGCGCCGCGTCTTTGAAGCTCGTGAAATACAGGAAAGGCGCGGTGGCGCCATATTCCTCCCCCATGAAAACAAGCGGTATGAAAGGCGACAGCAGCTGCAGGGCGATGGCGGCGCGCAGCGCTTCGGGCCGCGTGCCGCACAGCGTGGCAAGCCGCTCGCCCAGCGCGCGATTGCCTGTCTGGTCATGGTTCTGCAAGAAAAACACAAACGCGCTGGCGGGCAGGTCCGCGCTGGCCTGACCTCGCGGCTGTCCGCCCCGGAAGGGGCTGGATTCCCCCTGGTAATCGAAACCCTGTTCCAGGCAGCGCGCCAGCCGCCGGGCCGGCTGATCGGCGTAATCCCCGTAGTAGCCCTGCGTTTCGCCGGTCAGCATATGGTGCAGCACATGATGGATATCGTCATTCCATTGCGCATCAAACCCCTGCCGCAACAGGCTTGCATCGTTGCGGTCATTCTCCAGCACAAGATGCACATGCCGGTCAGGCTCGATATGCGCGCGCACAAAGGCTGCCATTTCCGGCAGCCATGTATCGTCGGCAATCGCATGGACGGCATCCAGCCGCAGGCCGTCCAGCCTGAATTCGCGCAGCCAGTACAGGGCATTCTCGGCAAAGAAGGCGCGGACCTGGGGCCTGCGGAAGTCTATGGCGGCGCCCCAGGGCGTATCGATATCGTGCCGGAAAAAGGGCTGGGCGTAGGAATAGAGATAATTCCCCAGCGGGCCGAAGTGGTTGTAGACGACATCGAGAAACACCTGCACGCCCAGGCTGTGCGCTGTGTCCACCAGCTCCCTGAGCTCGTCCGGCCCGCCATAGGCGCTGTCGGGCGCATACGGCAATACCCCGTCGTAGCCCCAGTTTCTCGGGCCGGGAAAATCGGCAATCGGCATCAACTCTATGGCAGTGATGCCCATCTCGGCCAGGTCAGGCAGGCGCTCCTGCACCCCGCGAAAGCCACCCAGCAGCCCCACATGCACTTCGTACAGGATGGTTTCCCGCCAGGGCCGCCCCCGCCAGCCTGTCGTGCGCCAGGCGTAGGCGGAGCCCGGCACCAGGCTGGCATCATCCACATCGCCGTCCTGCTCGCGCGATGCGGGGTCCGGCACGCAGCGCCCGGCCCCTATCTGATACTGATACGGCGTTCCCGGAGAGCAGGACAGGACCGCCTCGTAGAACCCCTCGCCCACTGGATGCATCACCTCCGAGCGGCAGGCATCCAGCAGTATGCGAACCTGTTCCGCGCCCGGCGCCCACAGGCGAAAGCGCACCCTGCCATCGGGCAGCCGCTGCGGCCCGAAGCTATAGTCAAAGGCGGCTGGTTCAGCCGCGGCACCGGTATAAGCGCTCATGGGCGATTCTCAGGCAACCACGGGGCGATAGCCAGACGCCGGCGCATCAGGCGACCGATGGTTCCTGCCCTCCGATTGCCGGAGCGTCCTGCCCCATGCGCCGACGATGCGCAATTGCCTGGGGCAATTGCGGCCCGATCAGCACATTGCCGGACCGGGCGGGCTGCCACAGGCGCGATCCGAATACGGGCCGGCGCTGGCGCTCTGGAATCCGCCCAAGCGCCACATCGGGACGCAGTGCCTGGAACGCGGAAATGTATGCCGGCGCCGCCTTGCGCCAGCTGAAATCAGCGCGCATGCCATTGCGCTGCATGGCGCGCCATAGCTCAGGCTGCCGATACAGCGACAAGGCGCGGTCCATGGCATGCGCCATGTCATATGCAGTCTCGCCGCTGAACAGCACGCCAGTCGCCGTGCGCATGGCGCCCGGCGGCGCTCCCGTACCCGGATCATGAATCGTGTCGACCATACCCCCCACCCGAGAGCCGACAGGGATTGTGCCGTATCGCATCGAATAGAGCGGTGTCAGGCCAAATGGCTCGAACCTGCTGCCATGCAGCAGGATGTCCGCCCCCGCATGCAGAAGGTGAGAGCGCCGCTCGTCAAATCCGATCGATACCGAGCAGCGCCCCGGAAAGCCTTCGGCCATCCGCGCCAGCTGCCGCTCTATCTGCCGGTCGCCCTGCCCCATCAGGCACACTTGCGCGCCGGGGTGCGCGTGCAAGACCGCGGGGATCGCCTGCGCGGCCAGGTCGGCCATCTTCTGCGTTGTCAGCCGGCTGCCCATTCCGATCAGCGCGCCATCCGGCCGCTGATCCAGGCCGAATTCCCGCTGCAGCCTGCGCTTGCAGATCAGCTTGTTGCCGGGCTGTACGGCGCTGAAATTGCAGTTTCCCAGATACGGATCGGTTTCCGGGTTCCACATGTCTGTGTCAATACCGTTGGGAATCGAGATGACATCGGCGCGCCGCGCCCGCAGCAATTCCTGCAGGCCGCAGCCGAACTCAGGCGTCATGATTTCGCGGGCGTAATTGTGGCTCACCACTGTAATCAGGTCAGCGCAGCGTATGCCCGCCGCCAGGAAATTCACCTGGCCATGGATCTGCGGCGCGGCGGCCAGCGGCCCTTGCGGGTCCACGCCGATTTCGGCCAGGCAGGACTGCGGGAAATCGCCCTGGAAGGCGAGATTGTGCAGGGTGAGCATGGTGCGCACGTCATCCACACCCATCTGCCGCAGAATCAGCGGCACCAGCGCGGCATGCCAGTCGTGCGCATGCACAATGTGCGGGCGCTGCACGCCCGGCAACCCACGGGCAATTACGGCGGCGGCATGGCACAGCGCGGCAAAGCGCAGGTGATTATCCTCGTACCCTTTTCCTTCCTCTGTCACGTAAAGGCCATCGCGGTCATAAAGGGCGCTGTTTTCCAGCAGCAATACCCTCAGGCCCAGTGGCTGGCAATAGCCCGCAAGCAGCCTCGCGGTTCCGCCAGGCAGGCCGGGCAGCACCGCTAGCTCGCGCGGTGCCTGCAACTGCTCCCGCGCGCCGGGATAAGACGGCAGCAGCAAGGAGACAGCCACGCCCTCCCCCGCAAACGCCTGCACCATTCCACTGACCGCATCACCCAGCCCGCCCGATTTGGCGAGCGGAAAGGCTTCGGAACTGACAGCTAACACATTCAAGGTCACGTTGATTCTCCTTGTCTCTCGGCATCCAGCGCGCAAGGCATTTGCGCGAGGCCAGGGATGCGTCCCGGCAGCCTTCACCGCCGCCAGCTCCGCGGCGACATGGCGCACATCCGGTAAAAAATACGCGCATCCGTAAAAGCTATACGGCCCCGGCAGGGTCGTCAGGGGCAGTCATGTCCCCAACAATGATCGAAGCAATATCCATGCCGATACGCGATTCGCCGCAAAGGCTTGCCCTGGCCGCCGGGCATGTCTTTTGCAGGCCGGCGCTAGCCATGCAGGGTGGGCGTTTCCCATCCAACATTGAACTGGAGACAGGATGAAACAGTATTTATTTGCCGCAGAGGCGGGAATACGGCTTGACGCCCATGTTCCAGAACCCCCTGGGTATGAGCCCGAGACGCCCCCGGAGCACACGCCCGGCCAGCCGCCGGAAAGAGATCCCCGCCTGCCTCCCGAGCGCGAGCCCGGGGAACCCCCGGAAGCGCCGCCGCCAGACGATCCCGGACACGACATAGACCTGCCGCCGCGCGAATCGCCTGAACAAATACGAGATCCGCGACAGCGGCCACGGGAAGATCCGCCCTTGCATGCGGCCGGCTGACTTCCTAGCGGAAGCCGTTCTCCGCGTCATCGTCGTCGTCCGACGCGCCGTACTCTTCAAGCCGGTTATAGAGCGTCTTGAGGCTGATGCCCAAGGTCTTGGCGGCTGCCTTCTTGACGCCGCCGCATTGCTTCAATGTGGCCAGAATAAGCTGTTTGTTGGCCTCGGCCAGGGAAGACCCCACCGGCAGCAGCACCTCATTGCCCCATTCCGCGGGCCGCGCATTCAGTTCAAATGCGCTGAAGTCTCCTTCGATCACATCGTCGCTCAATATATAGCTGCGATAAACGTAGTTGCGCAGCTCCCGGATATTGCCCGGCCAGCCATATTTTTTCATGGCCTCCAGGGTAGCCTCGGAAAACACCTTGGACGTGTGATGCTCCTGATTGAACGTGTCCAGAAAGTGTTGGGCCAGCAGCAGCACATCATCATCCCTGTCCCGCAGCGGCGGCAGCTCAAGCGGAAACACGCTCAGGCGATGATACAGATCCTCGCGCAGCGCGCCGTCCGCCACCGCCTGCTCCGGATTGCGGTTGGTCGCGGCCACCACCCGCACATTGGCTTCAATTTCCTCATTCGTGCCAACGCGCATGAAACGCCCCGATTCCAGCACGCGCAGCAGGCGCACTTGCAGCTCCATGGACATCTCTGTGATTTCATCGAGGAAAATCGTGCCGCCGCTGGCCCGCTCGAAATACCCTTTGTGCTGCCGATCCGCGCCGGTGAAGCTGCCTTTTTCGTGCCCGAACAGCTCGCTTTCTATGAGATGGGGGGAAATCGCGCCGCAATTGATGGGGATGAAGGGGCTCTGATGGCGCGGGCTGGCAAGATGTATTGCCTCCGCGGCCAGTTCTTTGCCAGTGCCGCTTTCGCCTACCAGCAGCACAGTGGCCTGGGTGGGCGCCACTTTTTCTATATGGGCGCACAGCAGTTGCATCGGGCGCGACTTCCCGATCATTTTTGCAAAACAGTCTGTCGCTCCCGGAGCAATCGCGCCCGGCGTGAGCGATTTGAGCTCTGTGAAAATGCCGCGCAGACGCCGCAGGCTGATGGGCTTGGGCAGATAGTCCACTGCGCCGCAGCGCAGCGCCTCTATGGCGGTATCCACGCTGGAATGGCCCGTCAGAAAAGCAACCTGGGTGGCGTGCAAGTCAGCCGATTTCCAGAACTCAATGCCGTTGCCGTCCGGCAAAGCCATGTCCAGCAGTACGACATCAGGCTTTTGCCGCCCGATCTGAATGCGGGCCTGACGGATATCCGCAGCCTGTGCGGATGTGTAGCCCTCCTCGGAGGCGATTTCGGCAATCAGTTCCCTGATTGCCGCATCGTCATCGACGATCAAAAGATGCGGCATAGCGGTTCAGTCACATGTTGTCCCGGAACAAGCCCAGGCTCGAAACCTCACGTCACGAAAGGCTGTTGCAACGCCGGGCGCAAAAATTGCTGGCCGGCTGCAAGCCCAGGGTGACGGCTTGTCTGGGATCAATCGTACGCGGTTTTGATGCAACATTTTGAAAAAATTTATATCTTATGCTTCTTGATATTACAGTTAAATCAACCGACACAGCACATCGCAGGCGGCGTTCATGATCAGTTCATCCAAAACGCTTGGAAGATCTGCCGCGGCTTTCGAGCTTGCCAGGTCTATTGTCAAGGCGGCGCCTACTGACGCCTCGGTGCTGATTGTGGGCGAGAGCGGCACTGGGAAGGAAATTATTGCGCGGGCGATACATCATCGCAGCACGCGCAAGGATCAGCCTTTTGTCGCCATGAACTGCGGCGCCATCACGCCGTCACTCGCGGAAAGCGAACTGTTTGGACACGAAAAAGGCAGCTTCACCGGCGCATCGGCGACCACCATGGGCTGCTTCGAGCGGGCCAACCCCGGCACGCTGTTTCTGGATGAAGTCACCGACATGCCCCTGGCCATGCAGGTGCTGCTGCTGCGCGTGCTTGAAACGGGGCGCTACAACCGCGTCGGCGGCGCCGAGCAGCTCGATGTCAACCTGCGCATTGTCGCCGCGACCAACCGCGATCCCAAGGAAGCCGTACAGGCCGGCAAATTCCGCTCCGATCTGCTCTACCGCCTGGCGGTGTTCCCCATACGCATACCGGCGCTGCGCGAACGCAAATCGGACATTCCATACCTGGCGCAACGCTTTCTCGATGAGCTGAACACGCAGGAAAAAACCGCCAAGCGATTTGCCCGCCCCTCGCTGGACAACCTTCAGAACTACAACTGGCCGGGAAATATCCGCGAACTCAAGAACACGATCATCCGTGCTTTCATCCTGGCCGAGGATGAGCTGCATATCGCACCGCTCAGCCCCGTGTTCCGGCCCAGCGCCCTGGAGGTAAAACAGGGCTATCTCAAGATACCCGTGGGCACCCCGCTGGACAATGCCCAGCGCGCCATCATCATGGCCACGCTCGACCATTTCGAGGGCGACCGCCAGCGCGCGGCCACGGCGCTGGGCATCAGCCCCAAGACACTTTACAACCGCCTGGGGCGGCTGGGCGAAGCATCGGAGAAATAGCCGCCGCCAAAGCGCAGCGACAGCGCAGCCCCGGCGAGCGCAGTTCTTACAAGCGGTGGTAAGAATTCTCAATGACGCGCTGCCGCAGAAAACCGTTTCCCCCTATGGCCGGGCCGGCCATCGCAATATGGCATCGTTCTTGCTTGAGCATATTCATGGATGCGCAGCATATATGCCTTGCCGCGAAAATCAGATCAGGGGGAAGAAATTGCCGCAACTCACCTATGAACTGCAAGCACGACAGCAAACCACGCTGACGCCCAGGCTGCAGCAGTCTGTCAAGCTGCTGCAGATGTCTACGCTGGATTTCAGCCGGGAAGTCGCACAGGCCCTGGCCACCAACCCTTTTCTCGAGGAAGAGGACACGGGCGCCGACACGGACGGGCCCCCGGCGCGGCACAGCAGCCGCGACGAAGGCGCCAGCCAGCCTGAAGCGGGCCTCGATGATACGCATGCCAGCAATGCCGACGAGGGCATGGCTGATGTTTCTGATCATATTCCCGACATACAGCATGTCGAAGCCCAGGAAGCCCCCCAGGGATATGCGGGAGATTATCCGCCCAGGCATGGCGGCATGGACGGCAAGGACACGGATGTAGGCCAGTGGGCACGCAGCGAAACCGGCTTGCGGGAGGCGCTGGAAGCCGACCTTTGCGGCTACTCGCTCAACGAACGCGATCAAAGCCTGGTGCTGCACATTATCGAAGCGCTGGATGATGACGGCTATCTGCGCGTTCCCCTGGAAGAGCTTGCCGCCCCCGCGCAGTTCTCGCCTCCCGTGTCACGGGAAGAGTGGGAAATAGCCCTGCGGCTGACCCAGCATCTGGGCACGCCCGGCATTGCCGCGCGCAACCTGCCTGAATGTCTTGCATTGCAGTTGCAGGCCATGCCAGAAGATACGCCGGGCAGGGCGGCGGCCTTGCGCATCGTGGATGGCCAGCTCGACCGGCTGGGCCGCAGCGATTACCAGGGGCTGGCCAAGTCCGCAAAATGCAGCCTCCAGGAGGCGCGCAAGGCAGGCCTGCTGATCCGCAGCCTGACGCCCCGGCCAGGGCGCAACTATGGCTCTGTCGATCCATCCTGCTATGTCATTCCCGATGCCCATGTGTACAAGGTGGGCAAGCTCTGGGTGGCGGTCGCCAACAATGATGCCATGCCGCGCGCAAGACTGAACGACACCTATGCCCGCCTGTTCCGCAAGACACGGTATGAAGAGCGCGGCATGATGGCCCAGGCTTTGCAGGAGGCCCGCTGGTTGATGCGCAGCCTGGAGCAGCGCACCCATACCATCCAGCGTGTTGCGCAGGCCATCGTCGCCCGGCAGCAGACCTTCTTTGATTATGGCGAGGTCGCACTGCGCCCTCTCATGCTCAGCGAAATCGCGCAAGAGCTGAACATGCATGAATCAACGGTGTCGCGCGCCACCAGCAACAAATATCTGGCCACGCCGCGCGGTATCTATGAGTTCAAGCACTTTTTCTCGCGCGAGCTTTCCACGCGCTCGGGCGGCACGTGTTCGGCGGTTGCCGTGCGCGCGCTGATACAGGAAATGATAGATGAGGAAAACCCGAGCGAGCCGCTGTCGGACGTCGTGCTAGCCAGCCGCCTGGCGCGCGAGGGCATTGTGGTGGCGCGCCGGACGGTATCCAAGTATCGTACCCAGATCAAGTACCCGCCCGCGGAATTGCGCCGCGCGCCCTGAACGCAGTCGCCCGCGCCCTGCCGTCCTGACTACAATAGCGGCTTCCAGCCTCTATGCGTTCAGGATTCCACATGACAACCCCGCGCCTTCCCGCCATTGCGCTACTGGGCACCGGCGGCACCATCGCCTCGACTGCGGCGCAATCGTCGACAGTCACCGATTATGAAGTCACCGAAGGGGTGCGGGCATTGCTTGATGCGGTTCCCGAAATACGGACGCTGGCAGCCCTGGAGCCGATGCAGGTGTTCAATGTCGATAGCCGCTGCATCACCAATGCAATGCTGCTGGAGCTGGGGCAAACGGTACAGGCGGTGCTGGACAAGCCGGACGTGGAAGGCGCCGTCATCACGCATGGCACCGACTCCCTGGAAGAAACCGCCTATTTCCTGAATCTCGTGCTCAAAAGCAGCAAGCCCGTCGTGCTGGTGGGCGCCATGCGTCCAGGTTCGGCCATCAGCGCCGACGGCCCGCTCAATCTCTTCAATGCAGTCCTGCTGGCCGCCGCGCCGCAGTCTCGCGGGCTGGGCGTGATGATTACCCTGAATGGCGCCGTGCATGCCGCGCGCTATGCCGCCAAGCGGCACACTACGGATGTGCAGGCGTTCAGTTCAGACGAGGACGGTTGCCTGGGCCATGTCCACGGCGGACACGTGGCCATCGTGCGCGCCCCCGGCCATCCTCATACGCTGGACACACCCTTCTCCATGGAAGCATTGCGCAACACCGCCGCTCTTCCGCAAGTGGACATCCTGTATGACCATCAGGATGCCGGGCCGCACCTGTACGAGGCCAGCATCCGTGCGGGCAGCCGGGGCATCGTGGTGGCGGGCATGGGCAATGGCAGCCTGTCGCCGCAGGCCGAAGCCGGGCTGGCGCAAGCCTCGCGGCAAGGCATCATCTGCGTGCGCGCCACACGCACCGGGGCCGGCCCGGTGTCGGCCAGCCGTCACGATGCAAAGCGCGGCCTGGTCAGCGCGGGCACCCTCAACCCTCAGAAAGCACGCATACTGCTGATGCTGGCGCTGGCGCGCGGCGACAGCAGGGCCCAGGTTCAGGCCTGCTTTGACCGGTACTGAAGCCGCAGGTCGCACGCATGACGCTAAAGCGACAGGCTGAGGCGTGACTCGAAGCGGCGCAGCTCGCCCGTATAGGGGTCCTCGAATTCAATACTGCGTGCCAGCAGTTTCAATGGCCTGTCCAGCTCATCCTTGCGCCCTTTGGGCAAAAGCTCAGGATAGAAAGCGTCATTGAGGATGGGAATGCCCAGCGCGCTCATGTGCGCGCGCAATTGGTGCTTGCGCCCCGTCACTGGGTAAAGCCGATAGCGCCCCATCCTTGCCGCACCGTCCGGCGGGCCCGGCGCGGCGTTCACGCCTGCCGGGTCAAGCACAGCCTCGAGCACTATCCGCGTTTCACTGTTGGGCTCGCCCGGCACCTCATGCATGGTGAAGCGCCCCGGCACAGGCTCCAGACGGCTGCGCCGGGTAAGCGGAAGATGCAGATCCCCGCGAATCGGCGCCAGCGCCTCATACTGCTTGCGCACACTGCGGCTCTGGAACAGCGTCTGGTAGGCGCCGCGCGCGGCCGGGTCGCGGCAGAACACCAGCACGCCGGCGGTATCGCGATCCAGCCTGTGCAAGGGGGTAATCAAGACACTGTCCAGACTGCGCCGCAAACGTGTAAGCGCTGTTTCATGAACATGGCGCCCGCCCGGTATGCTGGCAAGAAAATGCGGCTTGTCCACCGCAATCAGCCGCTCATCCATGAACAGCACAGGCAGCTCGAAAGGCAGGCGGGCCTCTGCCGGCGCCTGCCGGTAATACCACAGCCAGGTGCGCGGCCTGTAGGGGCTGTCCGCCCGCTGGGCCACGCCTTCGCTGTCCACGATGTCCCCGGCGGCAAGCCGCGCGGTCAGGATATCAGGGGGAATATGCGGGAAACGCCCAGGCAGGAATTCTCCCAGGGTGCGCCAGAGCCCGTCAGGCAGGTATAGCCTGCTGGCGGCGACCCCGTCCCTGGCGGGCAGCGGGGGCTTTTCCGGCAGCCTGCCGCCGGCCAGCGTGGCAGGGCCCGAGCGCTCTATGGGACACATCAGCCCAGCGCCGTATCAAGCAGCATCATCAGCACAAAGCCCAGTATCAGGCCGATGGTGGCGGCGCTTTCATGCCCCTGGCGGTGCGACTCTGGAATGATTTCATGGCTGATGACAAAGAGCATCGCCCCGGCAGCCATGGCAAGCCCCCAGGGCAGCAACGCAACCGACAGCCCGATGATGGCCACGCCGATGACAGCGGCCAATGGCTCGATAAGCCCCGACAGCACCGCCACGCCCACAGCCATCAGGCGCGAATAGCCAACGCTGGTAAGGGCCAGCGCCACGACCAGCCCCTCGGGAATATCCTGCACGGAAATGCCTGTCGCCAATATCTGGCCGCCTATGCGCTCAGGGCTGGCAAACCCCACGCCGATGGAGAGGCCTTCCGGAAAGTTATGCAGGCATATGGCCAGCACAAACAGCCATACGCGCTTGAGCTTGCGCGACCCGCTGCCACCTTCCACACCTTTGATGAAATGCTCATGCGGCATGGCCTTGTCTATCCAGAGCAGCAGCCCAGCCCCCAGCATGACGCCCAGCCCCACGATCAGGCTTGCCCCCCAGTTTCCCGCCCCTTGGCTCTGCGCGGTATCCAAGGCGGGAATGATGAGGGAAAACGAACTCGCGGCAAGCATGACGCCTGCGCCAAAGCCCAGCATGGCGTCGTTTGCCCGCTGGGAAAACTGGAAAGACATCACCACGGGCAAAGTGCCGAGCGATGTCGCACATGCCGCCACGCTGCCCCAGACAAGGGCATGAAGCAGCATCTCGCTGCCCGGAGTCACCGAGGCGTACCACCAGACCAGCCCGAGAATGGCAATGATCGCCAGGCACAACGCGCCAACCGTGTATTGCGGTCGCTGCGGCTGCACCTCTTGCAGTGTGGTCATTGCCTGGCCCCTCCGTGGCTGAAAACGCTTATGCTACCTGACGGCGGCGTACTGGAATGTTCCCACCGCCGTTGCCAGTAAAAGCTCACCGTCCAGCAGCACCTCGGCACGGGTGAAAAAGGTGCGGCGGGCTTTGCGCTCGATATAGCCGCGAGCCACCAGCTCACGGCCCTCGCCGCTGTTCAGAAAATTCGTCGTCAGCGACAGAGTCAGTGCGCGCAAGGCCTGGCCGCCCGGCGCCACGTACAGGCCGCTGTAGCCGGATACGGCGTCGAGCAGGGAGCACAGCACGCCGCCATGCACCCGGCCGGTGCGATTGCCCAGCTGCGGCGACAGTGTCAGCCGCATTTCCGCATACCCATCGGACCACTGCGTCAGGCGCACACCCATCCATTCCAGAAACGGGTTGTCGATGGGGATATGCACATCGCCGCCCGTGATGGCTGCCGCCTCGCTGCCGGCGGCCTCGCTCTTGCTGTTCTTGATCATTGTCGCGTGTATTTCATCTGGTGTCTCACCCAGATATTACCGCGACTGCGACCCCGCCCGTTCGCCGTCCTGCGCGCTGTCCCCATTCCCATCGGGCTGGCGAGGCTCGGACGATGTGTCGCTCTCGACGGCGATAAGCTCCAGCCGCTCGCCCTGGAAATCGACATTGAGCGGCTCGATCGCCGGCATGGATTTGTTGGCCCGCGCCGACAGCTCGCCAAACCGCACGGTCTTGCCGTACAGGCCCTGCTGGCCGGCCACGGCGGTCACCGTGCTGTTGTACTGCCTGCTGACGGTTTCCAGCGTATCGCCCAGCCTTTTGAGGCGCTCGGCGACCAGGACCACCTGGTTATAGATTTCGCCCGCGCGAACGCTCAATTCGTGCGCCTGTTCATTGCTGCGCGCCACCATCCACAGATTGGCGACGGTCTTGAGGATAGGCATCAGCGTTGTATGCGAAACCAGGATGACATTGCGCTGGTAACCGTAGTTGAACAACTCGCGGCTGTGGCGCAACGCCTCGATATAGGCCGGCTCGACAGGCATGAACATCAGCACAAAGCTGGGGCTGCGCATGCCGGCAAGATTGCTGTAGTCTTTGCGGCTGAGATCATCGATGTGGTTGCGCACGGCACGCACGTGGGCGTCGAGCGCCGCCTGCGCCTGCGATTCGTCCTCCGCCGCAACCGCCCGGTCATAGTCGACCAGCGATACCTTGCTGTCGATGACCATGTGCTTGCCGTCAGGCAGCTTGATCACGAAGTCTGGCTGCCGAGCATTGCCCAGCGCATCCCGAAAACGAGGCTGCGCCTCAAAATGGTCGCCCTTGATCAGGCCCGCCAATTCCAGCGTACGTTCCAGAAGCAGCTCGCCCCAGTTGCCCGTGGTTTTCTTCTGGCCCTTGAGCGCGGTCGCCAGCGAACTGGCCTCATCTCCGATGCGCATGCCCATTTCCATGACACGCTTTATTTCCGCCCCCAGCGAAGCGTTGCCACGCACAGTTTCGTCGTGGACCTGATTGATGCGGTTCTGGAAGCGGTCGATCTGGTCGCGCAGCGGCTTGAGCGTCGCCTCGAGCGAGGTCTGGCTGCTCTGGGCAAGATTCCGGCCCTTTTCCTCAAGTATCTGGTTGGCCAGATTCTGGAACTCCACCTTGAGCTGCGCGCGCGACTGCTCAAAACCCGCCTTCATTTCCTGGAAACTGGCCAGCTTCTCGGCATGGATTGCCTGCAATTCAACCAGCTCCCGGTCAAGCTGCGCCACGTTGGAGGCCAGCGCCTGGCGTTCGGCATCGCGTCTGGCGAGTTGCTCGCGCGCTTCGGCAAGGCGCTCCTGCAGGTTTTGTGTCGTGGATTCGCTGCGGGCCAGCTGGCGGTCCAGGCGGGCGCGGGCGGCTTCCGCGTCAACCACCTGGTCGCGGGTGCGCTCCAGGCTTTCGCGGGCGTCCTCAAGCTGCTCGCCGCGTTGCCGCGCCAGAGACTGCATTTCGGCCAGCGATGCGCGCAAGTATGCGAGGCGGCGTCCCATGAGCAAAGCTACCAGCAGCGCCCCAACCACCAGGCCGGCCACGGCCAGCCAGATATCCTCCGGGCCGATGGCCAGTTCAGTCATAATGCTATCCTTTGTTTGCCATGCCCATATTCCAAGCATGATAAATTACACTCGCTCAACATAGTATTATGGCCGCGCCCCGGTTCTACCCGCGCTCGGCCTGCCAAGTGCAACGGACAGTATCATGCGCAACACCCTTGCCCGCATGATCGGATTGGTCGCATGGGTGCTGGCTGGCGCCGTGCATGCAGCCGGAACCGGCTGGCCACCCGAAAATGCAGCAGTACAGATCATCGTACCTTCCGACGACACCGGTATAAACGTCGCCATCGCCCGGCTTGTGGCCGAACAGCTGCAGATCAGGCTTGGCGGCCATTTCGCGGTCGAAGCCTGCCCCTCGAGCCATGCCGCGGGCGCAGCCTCATATGTGGCTGCCGCGCCCGCCGACGGCGCCACACTGCTGCTCTGTGACGAAGCCTTGCTCGACATAGCCAACCAGCCCTGGCGCGACAGCCTTGCGCCTGTCACGCAGCTGCCGCCCATAGGCCTGGTTGCCGAATTGCCTAACATCCTGGTCGTCAACAACGATCTGCCCGCAAACGACCTGACCGAGTTCACCGGATACGTCCGGCACAACCCAGGGGTGGTCAATTTTGGCTCAAATGGCAACGGGTCGGCCATGCACCTGGCCGGCCAACTTTACATGACCCAGACGGACAGCAACATGGTCCATGTGGCCTATAGCGCTTCCGGGCAGGCTATGAGCAATCTGATTTCAGGCCAGATACAGTCCATGTTCAACCTCGCGCCGGTCGTGCTCGCCAAGATCAAGGCGCACCAGATCAAGGCGCTGGCCGTCATGAGCGAGCACAGGCTGCCGGCGCTGGATCAGGTTCCCACCGCCGCCGAGCAGGGCTACCCGCAGTTGCGCGCTGGCCTCTGGCTGGCGCTGCTGGCGCCGCCCGACACGCCGCGCGATACCATAGAGCGGACCAACAAGGCGCTGAATGAAGCCTTGCTGGACAGCGAGGTCGAGCGGCAACTGGCGCAGATGGGTGCCATTGCGGCGCACAGCACGCCTGGGGAGGCCGCGGACCACATCGCTGCCGAACGCAAACGCAGGCGCGCGCTGATGGCGGAATCAGACCTGCCTGTGCGCTGACGCGCCGCCCCCCCCTCGAACCCGCTATTTCTTGACGCCGAAGCATTGCTCCAGGCCGGGGAATGCGCCGTCGCGCACATCCGCCGCGTACTGCTCGACCGCTGCCTTGATGACAGCGCCGACATCGGCATATTGCTTCGCAAACTTGGGGATGCGCGCTCCGCTCAGGCCCAGAATATCCTCGGTGACCAGAATCTGCCCATCGCAGGCAGGTGAGGCGCCTATGCCTATCGTGGGAATATCCAGCGTCTGCGTAATACGCCGGCCAAGCGCTTCGGCCACGCCTTCAAGCACGACGCCAAAAGCGCCCGCTTCCTGATGCGCCAGGGCATCCTGCGAAATGCGCTCGGCTGATTCGTCGGTCATGCCCTGAGCCTTGAACCCGCCCATGGTATTGACATACTGGGGCATCAGCCCGACATGGGCAAGCACAGGGATTCCACGCTCCACCAGGAAGCGCGTGGTTTCCGCCATGACAGCCCCTCCTTCGAGTTTCACCCCATCGGCGCCGCTGGCTGCAAGAATGCGCGCGGCATTCTGGAATGCCTGCTGGGGAGATTCCTGATAGCTGCCAAAAGGCATGTCCGCGATGACGCAGGCGTGGGCGGTGGAACGCACCACCGCTGCGGCGTGCGCCGCGATCTGGTCGACAGTGAACGACAGCGTGTCCGGCAGGCCATAGCCCACCATGGCGGTCGAATCGCCTATGAGGATGAAATCCAGCGCCTCGTCCAGCAAGCGCGCAAAAGGCGCGCTGTAGGAAGTCAGGGCAGCAATCTTGCGCTCCCCTTTGCAGGCCCTCAGTTGGGGCACGCTGACACGCTGCACCTGCCGGTGAACACTCATTTCCTCTCCTTCATGCTGTCATCCGATCCGCCGCCTTACGCCCGGCCGAAACGTATTGTTTTCAAAAATACCGCAACTACCGATTATTTCGGCTATTTGCTTATATTGTGCTGTTATATGAACATTACCAATTGAAGCCTTCCCGCAACGCACAAACCGTATAATCCGACAGATCGGCGCTGAAAACAAATCGGCGTCCCCTGCGAGGAGAAGTAATGTCGGAAACCATGAACAACGTCGCAAATACTGTAACATTTCACGACGGGCGCAGCGCCCCACGCCTAGGCTTCGGCACATGGCAGATAGATCAGCAGGTCGCTGCGGGCGTCGTCGAAACCGCGTTACAGACAGGCTATCGCTCCATCGACACGGCCGCCATCTACGGCAATGAGAAAGAGGTGGGCGAAGGGCTGCGCCAATCGGGCGTGGCGCGTGAAGACATCTTCGTCGCCACGAAGCTATGGAACGACCGCCACGGCTACGACACAGCGCGCGAGGCTTTCAACGAAAGCCTGGACAAGCTGGGGCTGGACTACGTCGATCTATACCTGATCCACTGGCCCGTTCCCAAGGACGATCGCTATGTCGAAGCCTGGGAAACACTCATCCAGTTGCGGGACGAAGGCCGCGCCAAATCCATTGGCGTGTGCAACTTCAACGTCAACCACCTTCAGCGCCTGCTGGATGAAACCGGCGTGCTGCCTGTCGTCAACCAGATCGAGCTGCATCCCCGCTTCCAGCAGGCGGAGCTGCGCGAGTTCCACGGCGAGCACGACATCGTCACCGAAGCCTGGAGCCCTCTAGGCCGCGGCAGGCTTTGGGAAAACCCAACGCTGGTCAATATCGCCGGCAAACATGGGCGCACGGTTGCCCAGGTGCTCCTGCGCTGGCATCTGCAACTGGACAACATGGTGATTCCCAAGACGATTACGCCATCGCGCATGCTTGAAAACCTGAACTGCTTCGATTTCTCGCTCAGCGAAGAAGACATGGCGGCGATTGCGGCGCTGGACACGCCGGACGGGCGGGACGGCCCCGACCCCGAGCTTTTCCGCACCATGAAGAAGTAAGGCAGCGCCCGCCGTCAGTAGTGCGGCGGTTTTTCTGTCGTATAGGCGTCCGCGCCGCCCGCATCGCGGGCGGCCTCGCCCAGCCGCCTGACCAGCGCGGTACACAATGCGCGCAGCTCGCTGATTTGCTTCTGCTGCTCGTAGACCTGCTGGTTCAGGGATTGCAGCAGATCTTCCTGCGCCGTCAGCTTGATTTCGATCTCTATGATGCGATCTTCGGTTGCCATGGCTGCACGCCTTTTGCTCAAAACCCGATTTTAATCCGCGGCGCGTGCCAGCCCGGCGATGAGCGGCGTGTCGGTGAGCGGGTCCCGGATCAGTACACAACGCACGCCATACAGTGTGTGCACCAGCTCAGGATCGACGATATCCATGGGACGGCCCTCGGCCACGATCCCGCCATCACGCATTGCGACCAGATGATCGGCGTAGCGGCAAGCGCTGGACAAATCATGCACCACCATCACAATGGTCTTGCCGGCATGGGCCAGCGACCGTATCAGCTCAAAGACCTCGATCTGGTTGCCCAGGTCCAGCGCCGAAGTAGGCTCGTCCAGCAGCAGAAGCGGGGTGCCCTGGGCAATAGCCATGGCAATCCAGGCCCGCTGGCGCTGGCCGCCCGACATGGACTGCAGCGGCCGGTCCGCCAGGCTTGCAAGCCGGGTGGCGCGCAAGGCCTCCTGGACAATGTCATGGTCTTCCTGAGACCACTGGCGCAGCATGCCCTGGTGAGGCTGGCGGCCAAAGCGGATAAGTTCGGACACCGTCAGGCCATCAGGCGCAATCGTATCCTGCGGCAGCAGCGCCAGTTGGCGGGCCACATCGCGGGAAGACATGGATGCGATGGACTTGCCGTTAAGCAGCACCGCCCCATGCGCCAGCTTGTGCAGGCGCGACAGGCCAGCCAGCAGCGTCGATTTGCCGCAGCCGTTGGGGCCGACAATGGCGGTAACCTTGCCGTCGGGAATGCGCAGCGACAGATCCCGGATAATTGTGGCGCTGCCGTAATCCAGCCCGATATCGCGCGCCTCCAGCCGTGCTTCAGGCGCCTGCCCAGCCTGTGAGGCCATGGCGGCGCCTGCCGCTTCCCTAGCCCTGTTCGTATGCATAATCCAAGTTCCTCAGGCCATGTCCCGCCTTGCGGGACGCAGCAGTATCCATAAGAGGTAAGGGCCGCCGACGACGGCCGTGATGACCCCCACAGGGATCTCGATCGGTGCAAACAGACTGCGGCCTGCCCAGTCCGCCATGGTCATCAACAGCGCGCCGGCCAGGGCCGAGGTCAACACCGGCACCCCCTTATGCCCGGTCATATGCCGTGCAAGCTCGGGCGCGGCCAGAGCGATCAGCCCCACCGGCCCCGCCACAGCCACACCGAAACCCGTCATGAAGACAGCCAGCACCAGCACCTGGGCGCGTATGCGCCGCAGGCCTACCCCCAGCCCGACCGCCACCGCGTCAGACAAGCGCAGCAAATTCAGTGAACGGGCCGCGTACTTGGCGCCTGGAAGACAGCACGCCAGGCAGAACCCCAGCAGCCAGACGGCCTGCGCAGGCCGGGCATTCAGGCTGCCAACCGTCCAGGGATAGGCCAGGTTGGCGCTGTCTATCCCCGTGCGCGCCAGCATCAGGTTGGTCAACGCCCCAAATATCGCGCCAATGGCGATACCCACGACAATGAAGCGATAGCCCTGCGCCCCCGGCCCGGCGGCCAGCAGGAACACCAGGACGGCAGCCGTGGCCGCCCCCCAGAGCGCCAGGAATGAAGGCGCCATGGATGTCGGCACGGCAACAATGGATGCAATGGCAAAGGCGCTGGCGCCATCGTCCACGCCAATAATGCCAGGCGTGGCCAGGCGGTTGCGCGCGAGCGTCTGCAGCAGACAGCCCGCGGCGCCGAACGCCGCGCCGCTCAACAGCCCGGCCATCAGGCGGGGCAGGCGCAGCTCGCGGATCAGGAATACCTGCATGTCGCTGCCCTGCCCCAGCAGCGCTGACAGGGCCTGGCCAGGCGAGACAGCTGCCGTGCCGCTGGACAGGCTCAGGGCCACGACTGCCAGTTGCAGGAGCAGCAATATGGCAACCGCCATGGCCGCGCGGCGATGCACCAGAACGTTCCAGGCGCGCCCTCCGAGCCTGGCGTACCCGGCCGGAGCCGGAGGACAAGAGCGGGTTATGTCATGGGTTATGTCATTCATGGCACTACAGGCTGGGCAGGCGATGGCCGCGCACAATGGCAATCAGGACGGGAGCGCCCACAAAGGCCGTCACCACACCTATGGGAAGCTCATACGGACGGATCACCAGGCGCGACACAATGTCGGCGGCAAGCAGGATAACCGGCCCGGTCAGCAGGCATACACCCAGCATGTTGCGAATGTCGGGCCCCGTCACACGACGCGCGACAAACGGCACGACCAGCCCGATGAATGCAATGGGCCCGGCAGCCGCGGTCGCCGTGCCTACCAGGATCGCCACGCCAACCAGCGCCCAGGCCCGCGTCAAGCGTGGATTGTGCCCCAGGCCCGTGGCCAGTTTTTCGCCCAGCGCGAGCGCCGCCAGCGGCCGGATCACAGGCAGCAGGACCAGGGCGCCCAGCAGCATGCCTGGCGCGGCCCAATACAGGGTTTCAGCAGGCCGTCCGCCCAGGGCGCCGATGATCCAGAAGCGGATTTCATCCGCGCTGCGCTGATCCTGCAGCAGAATGAGTGAGCTGAGGGAATTGAGAATGCCGGTGAAGGCAGCGCCTGCGAGCACCAGGCGCACCGGATCGTCGCCCACATCGCGGATGCGCGTGACCAGCAGCACCAGGAAACAGCCCGCGAGCGCGCCTGCCACGGCAACACCCAGGTGGACAGTTGCCGCCGCAGCGCCAAGGCTGATGGCCAGCACCACAGCGAACGAGGCGCCGGCACTGACCCCCAGCAAGCCGGGCTCGGCCAGCGGATTGCGGGTTGCCGCCTGCAGCACGGCGCCGGCAAGGCCCAGGCCGGCCCCCACCATGATGCCCAGCAGCGTGCGCGGCCAGCGCAACTGGCCCACCACGAAATATGCATCCTCGGAAGCGGGCCGCCCTGTCAGCACCTGGAGCGTATCCCCAAAAGAAACGTCACCCGCCCCCAGCGACAGGCTGCCCAGCATGAGCAGCGCCAGCAACAGGGCGAGAAAGGCGGTGGGAGCCCACCGCCCCGACAGTCGGAATGAAGATGGCGGCGCCCGCATCAGCGCAGCAGCGTCGCTTCGATATCGTCAAGCACGACGCCAGCGGCCAGCAGCCCGGTGCCGCTGGTCCATACCTGGCCGTCCACGGTGAAGACGTGCTGATTGCGCACGGCGCCAAGCCGCTCGAAGGCGGGCTGCTTGCGCGCCGCGTCAAGCGTCTCCTGGCCTTGCGGGTTGAGCGTCGCGACAAAGAGCCAGTCGGCGTCGATCTTGCTCAGATTCTCGAGGCTGAGCACATCGCTGTGCGGTTTTTCCCCGAGGCCGCCCGAAAGCTCCGTCGTCCGCAAGCCCAGCGACTGCAGCAACTGGCCGACAAAAATGCGCGAAGACATCACAATGGGGCCCTGGGGATTCCAGCGCACCACGGAAACGGTCTGGTCCGGCTTCAGGCGCGCCTTGATCTGGCCAATACGCTTGTCAAGCGCCTCATAGCTCTGCTGCAATTGAGCTTCGCGATCCAGTGCCTGGGCATACAGATCGACCGTCTTGCGCCAGTCGTCCGTCGATGCCGCCTTGGGCACGATGGTCGGCGCCAGCATGCTCAGCTTGGCGTAGATGTCGGGCGCAATGGAGGGCGATGCCAGGATCAGGTCTGGCTGCAATGCGAAAACAGCCTCCAGGTTGACCTCGCGGGCAGTGCCCACAATGGCCGGCTTGCCCGCCTTGTCCTTCAGGTAATCGGAAAATGTATCGCTGCCGCGCGTGGCAACCGCGCCGACGGGCTTGAGCCCAAGCGCCAGTGCCGTATCAAGCGCATTTTCGCTGAGTGTGACGACACGCTGCGGTGTGCCTTGTATGGAAATCGTGCCTTTGGCCGTATCGATTTCCCGGGCCACGGCATTGCCGGCATGAATGCTCGCCCCCAGGGCAAATACCAGCGCGCCGGTCAGCCCGAGTGCGCGTCGCGCCAGCCCCGACAGGCCGGCATTGAGAGTCATGAGAGCCACTGCTACTCCTAGGTCAAAATGGTTGGGCTTCCTCCTCCCATGTCCACTTTATTAAATGCGAACCATTCTAATTTTATCCGCATTATATTCTGTATCTTCTCCAGGGCAGGAGGACGGGCCGAATCGTATCGCATCCCCCTTTCCCCTGCATCCGCGGCCTTCGTGCGGCCATGCAACAAGCGGCGCCGCTCCTCATCGGGGCGGCGCCGCTCGCGTGTCCTGCATCAACCTGTCCGCGGGCCTTATTCCTTGCCGAGCAGGTTGCGCAGCACAAACTGCATGATGCCTCCGTGGCGATAATAATCAGCCTCGCTGGGGGTATCTACCCTGACCAGGGCATCGAACTCGATATTGCCCGCACGCACTTTGACCGTTTGCGGCGTGGTGCCCTGGTTCAGCACGGTGATGCCCTCGATATCAAAGACCTCGTTGCCGGTCAGCCCCAGCGACTGGACGGACTGCCCTTGCGGAAACTGCAGCGGCAGCACACCCATGCCTATCAGGTTGGATCGGTGAATGCGCTCATAAGACTCGGCGATCACGGCCCGCACGCCCAGCAGCACTGTGCCCTTGGCCGCCCAGTCCCGCGAGGAGCCAGATCCATATTCCTTGCCCGCCAGGATCACCAGCGGCGTGCCTGCCGCGATATAGGCGCGCGAGGCTTCGTATATGGTCGTGACAGGCCCGTCGGGCTTGGTAAAGTCGCGGGTATAGCCGCCTTCGGTGCCGGGAGCAAGCTGGTTGCGCAGCCTGACGTTGGCAAAGGTGCCGCGTATCATGACCTCGTGATTGCCGCGCCGCGAGCCATAGGAGTTGAAATCCTTGGGCTCCACGCCATGCTCCATGAGGTAGGCCGCGGCGGGAGAATTCTTGGCAATGGAGCCGGCGGGGCTGATGTGGTCAGTCGTCACCGAATCGCCCAGCTTGGCCAGGACGCGCGCGCCGCGTATATCCATCACCCGCTCGGGCTGGCGGCCCATGTTTTCAAAATAGGGCGGATGGCGGACATAGGTGGACGCCCCATCCCACTGAAACAGGTCGCCGGCCGGGGTGGGAAGCTGCTGCCAGCGCTCGTCGCCAGCGAACACATCGGCATAGCCGGACTTGTACATGTCGGAGGCGATGGACGCATCCACAACCTGCGCAACCTCAGCCGCGGACGGCCAGATATCCTTCAGATAGACAGGCGTGCCGTCCTTGCCCTCGCCCAGCGGGTCGTTGAACATATCGATATCCATGGTGCCCGCCAGGGCATAGGCAACCACCAGCGGCGGGGACATCAGATAGTTCATCTTGACCTCCGCATGAATGCGGCCCTCGAAGTTCCGGTTGCCCGACAGCACCGACACCACGGACAGGTCGTTCTGCACGACCGCCTGGCTGACCTCGGGAATCAATGGCCCCGAGTTGCCGATACAGGTGGTGCAGCCATATCCGACCAGGTTGAAGCCCAAGGCCTCAAGATAAGGCGTAAGGCCAGCCTTCTCATAGTAGTCGGTGACAACGCGGGACCCAGGCGCCAGGCTGGTCTTGACCCAGGGTTTGCGGGCCAGGCCGGCATTGACGGCGTTGCGGGCAAGCAGTGCGGCGGCGATCATGACGGCCGGATTGGAGGTGTTGGTACACGAGGTAATCGCGGCAATCACCACCGAACCATGATCCACCGCGCCCTTGCTTCCGTCGCTGAATTCCACGGGCACCGCATGGCGCGGCCTTACATCCGCATCGACGGGCGCGTCATGGACATGGTCCGTTGGCGCGGGCGTATCGGCCTGCTTGCCGTCCTGTGTCGGGGGATCTGAGGCGGGGAAAGATTCGGCAACGGCTTTGTCGTACCCTCTGGGTTTTTCTGATGCGCTGCCGTTCAGCGCCGAAAGCGCGCCCTGGAATGCCGCCTGCGCCTCGGCCAGCGCGATGCGGTCCTGCGGGCGCTTGGGGCCGGCAATGGAAGGCTGCACCGTGGACAGGTCCAGCTCCAGTGTCTCGGAGTAATGCGGCTCGGCCTGCGGATCGTGCCACATGCCCTGCGCCTTGGCATAGGCCTCGACCAGCGCAATCTGTTCCTCCGGACGGCCAGTCAGCCTCATGTAGGCAAGCGTGACCTCGTCAATCGGGAAGATCGAAATAGTGGAGCCGTATTCCGGGCTCATGTTGCCAATGGTGGCGCGATTGGCCAGCGGCACCGCCGCCACCCCTGGGCCGTAGAATTCGACAAACTTGCCCACCACGCCGTGCTGCCGCAGCCGCTCGGTGATGGTCAGCACCAGATCGGTGGCGGTCGACCCTTCGGGCAGCGAACCCGTGAGCTTGAAACCCACAACGCGCGGGATGAGCATGGAAATGGGCTGGCCGAGCATGGCCGCCTCGGCCTCGATGCCGCCTACCCCCCAGGCCACCACACCAAGGCCATTGACCATGGGCGTATGCGAGTCGGTGCCCACACAGGTATCGGGATATGCCTCCAGCGCGTCGCCGGCCTCGCGTGTAAAGACAACACGCGACAGGTGTTCCAGGTTGACCTGGTGCACGATGCCGGTGCCCGGCGGCACGACGCGAAAGTCGTCAAAGGCGCTCTGCCCCCAGCGCAGGAACTGATAGCGCTCCATATTGCGGCTGTACTCAATGTCGACATTGCGCTGGAAGGCATTCTCGTTTCCGAAAACGTCCACGATGACCGAGTGGTCGATCACCAGTTCCACAGGCGCCAGCGGGTTGATGCTGGACGGGTTGCCGCCCAAGGCCTTGACCGCTTCGCGCATTGCCGCCAGGTCAACCACGGCAGGCACGCCAGTGAAGTCTTGCAATACCACGCGCGCCGGGGTGAAGGCGATTTCCTTGCTGGGCTCGGCGGAAGGATCCCACGAAGCCAATGCGCGTATGTCATCGGCGGTGACATCGCCTCCTTCGTTGCGCAGCAGGTTTTCCAGGAGGATCTTGAGCCCATAAGGCAGTCTGGCGACGTCCAGCCCCTGCGCCTTCAGGGCATCGAGCCGGTAGATTTGATAAGACTTGCCGTTGACATCCAGCGCGCCTCGCGCGCCAAAACTGTTGGGATGGTCCATCGCATATCCTCCTACGTAGTATGCACTCGCTGCAGGCCAGCAATACGATCCATCTTACACGCAATGCGGCGCCCTTCTCCAGCGCGGAGATTGGCGACCGCATGCAAGCACCGTGCCCGCGCGCCTGCCGCCACGCCCGGCAAGGCGGTGTTGCCCGCGCATCCGCTATAACGGCAGCCCGAAGGCAGGCGTCCCGCACCAGTGGCCGCTGATCAGGGTTGCCGGCTTGGTTCGCGCCATGACTCTGGCCGCGTCCGCCCAGGCATCCAGCCGCACTCGCAGGCCCGCATAAATGCCGTGCCCGGTTCCTGACACGATATCGCCCGCCGCCATCAGCCCTTCCCCGGCGCGGATGGTGCCGTCGGCCACAATATCGTTGCCTGCCAGCATCCCCCAGCCCGCTTCGAGATGGTTGCCCGCGACAATCGAGCCGCCCGCCTGAATACCACGCTCGACGCGGATATCGTGACCCGCCCGCACCTGCCCGCCTGCGCGTACCCCCTGGCCGCAAGTAATGGAGCCATTGACGGTGAAATGCTGCCCGGCCCGAACCTCGCCTGTCACATCGACCCCCTGCCCGGCTTCGATATCCCATCCGGCACGCAGCAGGCCGCCGCACTCCAGCCGCGACCCGGCTTCAATGCCCCAGCCGGCAATAATGTCGCCTTCGGCACGGATATGGCCGCCGCAGGATATACCGCCATCGGCCTGAATGTCGCCGCCCGCGATCAGCTCGGTGCCGGCGCGGATGCCGCCGCCGCAACGGATGCCTGCGCCGGCCCTCAGCACCGTATCGACCCGCAGCCCCATTCTGGTCTCGATGCGGCCCGAGAACACGATGGCATCGGCCTCCAGGTCATCCAGTTTCAGGACGATATCCGTCGGCCCGAACTGGTCCAGCAGCCAGCAGGCATCGCCCACCCTGCCGGCCGCCACCAGCGCGTCAAGGATCTCCTGATAGTCTCCCTGCCCGTTCTGGTCTCTGAGAAACCACCGATAGCCTGACGAGCAGGGGTTCTTGGCTTTTACGAAATTCTTGGACAAATGCATGATTCTGACCTGCATGAGGCAGCAAAGCGCGCCGGGATGCGGGTTGCCGCCGTATCGTGCGCGTACACAGGCGCGGCCCGCCAAGGCGGCGCCGCGCTCACTGAAAACCGGAATATGAAGAAGCAGGATGGCGCCAGAGGCGCGCGAACGGCTTAGCCGGGTTTGGCGCGCGCGTATGCCTCGCGCACGGCGATATCCTGCACGCCAAGAAAGATGGCGCGCAGCACCCGCAGGCAGGCCATCACACTGGCCCGGTCAAGCTGCAGGGAACGATGACTGAGAGCGGTCAACATGCGTTGAATTGTAGTCCAGCCCGGCAAACCGGCCAAACCACTGCCGGCAGTGGCCGTGCCATGGCGGCGGCCCGCATCAGGCAAGCCAGCGCCCTTGCGCGGCGGCGCATCGCGCCCTCCAGATAGAGGGGTGGGATGCTCTACGCGCCGCTGCGGGCGTCATCGTCGTAGCGCAGCGCCCTCCCGAGATAGAGGGGCGGGATGCTCAGAACTGATAGGTATAGAGGATCTGCACTACGTTCAGCCCCGGATTGGGCCGCTTCAGCCCCCCATTGGAGAAATGGGAGAACCGGGCGCCAATGCGGCTGTGGTCGGAAAGATAGGCGCCTACGCCAATGTGGTTGCTGAACTGAAAAGCCGAGCTGATTTCCTCACCGGCAAACGTCGCGTGGGTAAAAATGGATGGCCCTATGCCCGCTTCGGCATAGTAATTGTCGGCAAAATGCCAGCGCAGCATGGGTACCAGGCTGAACTGCCATACGCTGACACGCTGGCGCGAGCCTGTGGAGTGCCAATAGGCCGCGCCCGCTTCCGCGACGAGATCCAGCCGCCCCCAGTCGCCGGACAGCTCATGCGACCAGAGCGTGGGCGATTCCCAGGCCAGTTCGGTACGGCTGTAATGCTCGCCGATGCCGGCACGCACACTGACCCCAGCGCCTTGGGCGTGCTGTGCGAGAGCCGATCCGGAAAACAGGGCGAGTATTGCGATAGGTGCATATTTTTCACTAACTTTCATTATTGAATGGCTAATTTCGCTCATATAAATTTCTCACAACATCTGTGAGAAAAAGTGTAGCAGTTAGCGTGCCCAATGGGCCGTCCATCGCCCGACAATTGTTATTGCCTTGCCCCCCGTTGTCGCAGAAAGGCCTCACATGGATCGGGGCGGTCAGCCGGCCGGATGCGTACCTGCTCGTCATAGCTGCCTTCAGGCGCTTGCTGTTCCACAAACCCCACAGCGAGCACGCGCCGCTCCCCGGATTCGGCAGCCCCACGCGCGAGCCAATAGGGCACCCCCAAAAGTTCGTCCACATGACCATTGCCCGCCAGCAGCACCACAGGGACGCCGCCTGCCCCGCTGCCCGCGGCGGCACGCATTGCAAGCGCCATCGTGGCATCGCGCGCAATCTGAGCGACCGCCATGCCGCGAGACATGCCAGGCGGCAGCATGTCGCAATGGGCATGCGCCACCTGAGCCTCCTGGGACTGCAGCAACGACGGCTCGATAGCAGCGGAAAGACCCAATTCGTTCAATTGTTCCGGGCTGAAAACAGACGCCAGCCCCTGCTGCATGATGCGGGCGGCATCCTTGCGTGACAGATTGGCGGCAACGACAGGCAGGCGGTATTTGAGCGCCAGTTCAACGATGGGCTCATAATAAGCCCAGTTCCAACCCTTGCGTTGGGGCGCGGCGGCATCGATCACGCAGGCCGCATCGCTGCAGCGCTGCAGCGCCTGATCAAGCAGCGCCTGGTTCTCCCGGTCGAACTGCTCCATCGCCAGGACAGGCCGCCAGCCAGCGGCAAGCGCCTGTTCCAGCGCGGCGCGGCGCAAGGCATGCCCGGCGGCATTGTCATGGACTTCCCCCAGCAGGACAAAGCGGTAGTCTGGCAACCGGGCGGCCAGGCCCGCCATCTGCGTGGGCGCATGCGAGCCCCCATCCGCAAGCGGTGCCTTGCCTGAAATGTCTGCCGCGCCCACGGATCGGGTCGCCGGGGCGTCATTGCCCGGCGCGGCACATGCGGCAAGCGAGGCCAGCAGCGCGCAGGCAAGCAGTGTCAGAAACGTGCGGCAGCGTGAGCCCATGGCAAACCCCCGTGTTGAAAACACGCCGATTATAGGAGGACAGGCCTCAGCCTCCGCCGACCCAGCCAATGATCAGCGGCGACAGCGCCAGGAAAATTGCGGTCGAAGTGAGGATCGCGCCAGCCGAAATCTCGCCGGCATCGGTATAGCGTGCCGTGTAAAGATAGCTGATCACTGCCGAAGGCATGACCATCTGCAATATCACGCTGCTTGCGACGACGTCATCCAGGCCGAACAGCCAGGCCACGGTATATCCGCCGACGCCGCCTACCGCCAGGCGCAACAGGCCTACCGTCAACCCCGATGAGATGCCGGCGCGCGACACGGTTGCCAGGGCATAGCCCAGGCTGAGCAGCATCAGCGGCACCGTAAGCGACCCGACCAAGTGTGTACTGGCCAGCACGGGCGCGGGCACCGGCAGGCCCACGACGCGCAGGGCAATCGCAAGCACGCAGGCCACCATGACCCCATACGGCAGCGCGCGCTTGCTCGTCGAAACCTTGCGTCCGGCCCAACCCAGCATCCACACGCCCAGCGTATGCTGCGAAACCGAGAAAATCACGAAAATGGCCAGCGCAACGGTAAAGCCGGTGTCACCCGAAACAAACTGGGCGACCGGCAAGCCGAGATTGCCCGCGTTGGGAAAGGTTGCGGTGGGCAGCAGCGCCGCCACGGGCAGACGCAAAAGATACAGGGCGGCGGCTGAAAGACATGCCATCAGGGCAAGGCCGGCGAGCGCGGCGCCCAGCACCTGCAGCAGCAATTCGTTGTCCATCTGGGTGGTGGACAGTGTGTGAAACACCAGCGCGGGCGTCGTGATGGACGACACCACGTCGACAATGAAGCCGCCCGGAAATTCCCGCTTGCGATATCCCCAGTATGCGCCAATGCCGGCGCAGGCAAAAACTGGCAAGAGCAGGGCCATGATGGTTGCGTATTGCGCGATCAGGCTCAAGTTTTCTCCGTCAGGGACATGATGCAAAGAGGGCTGAGTATACCAAGCGGCGCAGCAAGGAAACGAAAGCCACCGGCCTTGCGCATGCACGGAAATTCTACGGCAGGCGGCAATAAAGCAAACTTTTAGTTATATACTTATAACGTTAAAGTATCGACATATCATTCGCCACAGCATGCATGTTCCTGCGCGTTGCGCCCTAGCCTGCATGTCCGGGGCATAACCAGGGGATGCTGCTCCATGTGATGGCCGGGGCAGCGGCTTCGCAGGAGGACACTTATGGCGCTGGCCATATCATTATCATTCAGGTATTCATCCATACCCGCCGGCCTGGGGCTGGCGCTCGGGCTGGCGCTGACAGCCACTGCCGTCGCGGACCCAGTCGCGCAGGGAAAGCTTATTGCCACCCAGGGCGCGGACGGCATCGTTGCCTGTGCCACCTGTCATGGCGCCAAGGGAGAGGGCATGGCGGCCGCCGGCTTTCCTTATCTGGCTGGGCAAGGCGCGGCATATCTTGCTTTGCAACTGAAGGATTTCGCGTCCGGCCAGCGCGACAACCCGATCATGGCTCCCATCGCCAAGGCAATGAATGCCGGCCAGATGGAAGCCGCGGCAGCCTACTTTGCCAGCCTTCCTCCGGCTTTCGATGCCACGGCACTGAGCAAGCACCAGGACAGCCAGCCCGCCAAAGATGACATGGGCGCATGGCTGGCAAACCGGGGGGACTGGGAACACGGCATCCCCGCCTGTATCCAGTGCCATGGGCCGGGCGGCATAGGCGTCGGCCAGGACTTTCCCGCCCTGGCCGGGCAATCGGCCAACTATCTGCGCGCCCAGATGCTTGCGATCAAGGACGGCAAGCGCCCGCCTGGACCCCTGGACCTCATGGGGGATATCGCATCGCGCATGAACGAGGCGCAGATCACAGCCGCCGCGGATTACTTCGCCACACTGCCGCAGCACGCAACACAAGGAACAAACCAGGGAGCCCAGCAATGACACATTTACGCTCACATACACCCGTCGCAGCCTTGGGCCAGCTGGCGCGATACCTTGCCGCAGCCTGTATCGCGCTGCCCGTCACGGCGCTCAGCCAGCCAGAACCGGCAGCCACCGCGCCAGATCCCGCTTTCACCCCGCCGGCCTCCACGGCGATACCGGACAATGAGTTCGGGCAGATGGTTCGCAAGGGCCAGGATATTTTCCTGCACACGGCGCAATATGCCAGCCAGTATGTGGGCAACAGCCTGAACTGCGCCAGCTGCCATCTGGATGCCGGACGCCAGGCCAACGCGTCCCCCATGTGGGCAGCCTATGTGCTGTACCCCGCCTATCGCGGCAAGAACAAGCACGTCAACACGCTCGCCGAGCGCCTGCAGGGTTGCTTCCAGTACAGCATGAATGGCCGCATGCCTCCTGCGGACAGCGAAACAATTGTTGCGCTGGAAAGCTATATGTATTGGATGGCAAAGGGCGCGCCCACCGGCATCAAGCTCGAAGGACAAGGTTACCCCAGGCTGCCCGAACCGCAACAAGCGCCAGACTATGTGCGCGGCAAAGCGGTTTTCGCACAGAATTGCGCGCTCTGCCATGGCGCCGATGGCGCGGGGCAGAAATCCCACGGCAAGACCGTGTTCCCGGCGCTCTGGGGCGACGATTCCTTCAACTGGGGCGCCGGCATGCACAGCGTCTCGACAGCCGCCGGATTCATCAAGGCAAACATGCCGCTGGGCAAGGGAGGCACGCTGACAGACCAGCAGGCATGGGACGTGGCCTACTACATGAACAGCCACGACAGGCCGCAGGACCCGCGCTTCAAGGGTTCGGTGGAAGAGACCCGCAAGCAATACCATGACGACGCGGGCAATACCTATGGAACCACAGTGAACGGCAAGGTACTGGGTGCGGATTCGACGCCGTCGGGCGGCCGGCTGAGAGGGAAGTTGTAAGATGGGTCCTCGCAGTTGCCACTGTAGGATAATCTTAAGGCATGACGCCCTCGCTCGATGACATTGCGCTATTTGTCGAAGTAGCCAAGAACAAGAACTTTACCCGCGCCGCCTATGCGCTGAGCATGCCCGCCTCCACGGTTTCGCGGCGGATCACCGGTCTGGAACGCCATATCGGCGTGCGCCTGCTCAACCGCAGCACCCGGCGTGTCGAGCTCACGCAGGCCGGCGCAGAGTATTTTGAACGCTGCCAGAGCATCGTCGACGAGGCCCGCATCGCGCATGAAGAGCTGACCGAGGCTACGCAGCGCCCGAAAGGGCTGCTGCGCATCTCCATGCCATCCAGCTTCGCGCTGACCTTCATGCCTCTGGCCATCCAGGAATTTCGCGAGAAGTACCCGGAAATAGAGTGCGAGTATGACCTGAGCATCAAGCCCATAGACTTGCTCGTCGAACCCGTCGATGTGGTCATCCGCCTGGGCAGGCAGCCTGATTCGGGCGTGGTTTCGCGCCTGCTCACCAATACCAGCCTGGGTCTGTACGCGTCCCGCGAGTATCTGCGCAGGCGAGGCATCCCCACCACGCCCGATGCGCTGGCTGGCCACGAATGCCTGCGCGCCTCCACCAGCCGCGAAGACTCGCTCTGGCATCTGCAGTCAGGCAAGCGCGAGGAGAAGGTGCTTGTCTCAGGCAAGATCGCCATCAACAATGTGGCCATGCTCACCCGCATGGCCGTGCTGGGCGCAGGCGTAGTGCCGCTATCGGTGCATATGCTGGCCCGCACCACGGAATCGGAAACCCTGGTTCGCATATTGCCTGAATGGCAATTCCCGCCCATCCCGCTCGTGGCGCTCTTTCCCTCACGCCTCATGCCGACCAAGACGCGGGTCTTTATCGATTTCCTGATCGAGAAGCTCGCTCACCCCGAAACCTTGCGCGCAAGCCTGAAGCGCCAGGCCGCGCGGTGAGCGCGCATGCAAAAAGGCCGGGCCCTGTACAACACAGAGCCCGGCCCAGATTACCCGCCCCCATGCGGCGGCGCGGGATCATCCGTCGTGCCGTCTATCAGGCACCCACGAAATCGCTGTGCGAAGCGGCAAACTGCTGCAGCTCAGCCACAACCTGCGCGCGCGACTTGCTGGAAGACTCGGCAAGCTGGGGATAATTGATGTCTTCGCCAGCGGACACCTGACCTGCCTGTTCGGCACGCTGCAGTTCGGCCACGACCTGGGCGCGGGTCTTGCCGCTGTCGGAAGCGACTTCAACAGGGTAGGCTTCCTCGCCCACGCTCAGCAGGCCCTGTGCGCGAGCCTGCTGCAATTCAGCGACGACTTGGGCACGGGTAACAGGGGCATCGGACGCGGCATTGGCAACGCCAGCGGAAGCGGAAAGGGCAATCATTGCGGCAACAGCTAAGGTTTTCATGATGATACTGACTCCGTGAAAATAAGATGTGGAGCAATGCCTGTCAAAAGGGGCGCTCCTGCATCAAAAGTTTGGTTCTGTGTTTCGACGGGTTCAGTATGTGACATTGTTGTGACTGGATAAATATCCCAATCACGAATTCATAATTCCAAAATCAACAGTAATCTCGATATTATTCCGAAAAAATCAATTCACGTTAACACCAATACAGGAAGCAAGTGTCTGAAAACAGAGCTGGCAGACGCAGCGGCTGCCAGCTCCTGTCGGCGGGCCACCCCGCATCGCCACGCGGCGAGGGATGGGGGCTATCCATGGCACCTAGAAGGTGCCGGGGTACGCGCCGCCGTCCATGAGCAGGTTCTGCCCGGTGATGAAACCGGCATGTGTGCTGCAAAGAAACGCGCAAGCCTTGCCGAACTCCTCGGGGTCGCCGAAGCGGCCTGAGGGGTTCTGGGCCCGCGACGCCTCGACCTCCGCCTCAATGCCGCGCCCCGACGCGGCAGCGCGCGCCTTCATGGTGGCGTCCAGGCGATCTGTGGCGAAAGGCCCTGGCAGCAGGTTGTTGATCGTGACGTTGTTGCGCACTGTCTTGCGCGCCACCCCGGCCACAAAGCCCGTCAGGCCGCTGCGCGCCCCATTGGAGAGCCCGAGGATATCAATGGGCGCCTTCACCGCGCCGGAGGTGATGTTGACGATGCGCCCGAAGCCCCGCGACATCATGCCATCGACCGTGAGCCGAATGAGCTCTATCGGCGCAAGCATATTGGCATCCAGCGCCGCAATCCAATCGTCGCGCGACCACTCGCGAAAATCACCAGGCTTGGGGCCTCCCGCGTTGTTGACCAGGATGTCTGGATCTGGGCAGGCTTGCAGCAATGCGGCGCGGCCCGCTTCGGTGGCAACGTCGGCAGCCACCGCCACGACCTTGGCGCCTGTCTGTTCGCGGATCTGCCGTGCGGTCGCTTCAAGCGCTTCAAGACCACGCGCGCAGATGATGACTTCCGCGCCTTCTTCGGCCAGCGCCATTGCACAGGCTCGCCCCAACCCCTTGCTTGCGGCGCATACCAAGGCTTTTCTACCGCGAATCCCCAAATCCATTGTCTGCATTCCTCACGATGATTGACGATTTGCGCCGCGATGCGGGGCGGGCGGGCCTTGTCCATGCGTGCGTCCCTGTGCCCTCTGCCATACTATATGCATGGTCTGTTGCCGCGCGTAATGCGCCGTCCGGCCCTTGCGGCCGCAGCGTTCCGGCAATCATACACCCCGCCTCGAAGAACCAGAAAGGAGCACCATGCAGCACTTCTTGACGCGCCACTCGGCTTTCTACATTGTCATTGCGGCCACCCTCATTTTCCTCGTACTTGGCCTGATCTCGAATGGCTGGTGGTTTTTGCCAGCCTGTATTTTTGGCGCGCTGACCGTGCTGGGCGTCATAGACCTGAACCAGACCCGCCACGCCGTGCGCCGCAACTATCCCGTGATCGGCAACCTGCGCTACTTCTTCGAGCTCATACGGCCCGAGATGCGGCAATACTTTTTCGAGAACGACACAGACAAAGCCCCTTTCTCGCGCGTTGACCGCTCGCTGGTCTACCAGCGCGCCAAGCAGCAGATCGACAAGCGACCCTTCGGCACCCAGGGCGATGTCTACCAGACCGACTACGAATGGATCAATCATTCCATGGAACCCGCCCACCCCGAAAACAGCGATTTCCGCATTTCGGTGGGAGGCCCGGATTGCACACAGCCCGTATCCCTATCCGTCTTCAATATTTCCGCCATGAGTTTCGGCGCGCTCTCCGCCAATGCGGTACTGGCATTGAACAAAGGCGCCGCCATGGGGAACTTTGCGCACGACACTGGCGAGGGCGGCGTCAGCGCCTATCACCTGGAGCATGGCGGCGCCCTCATCTGGAACATCGGCTCTGGCTACTTCGGCTGCCGCGACGACCAGGGCAATTTTTCGGAAGAGCGCTTTGCGCAGCGTGCCAGCCTGGACAATATCAAGATGATAGAGATCAAGCTGTCGCAGGGCGCAAAGCCTGGCCATGGCGGCATTCTGCCGGGCGCCAAGGTGACGCCGGAAATCGCTGCCGCACGCGGCATTCCGGTCGGCGTGGACTGCAATTCTCCCGCGCATCACAGTGCATTCAGCACGCCCGTGGAACTGATGCACTTCATCGTCAAGCTGCGCGAATTGTCGGGCGGCAAGCCGGTGGGCTTCAAACTGTGCATAGGCCATCCCTGGGAATGGTTTGCGATTGCCAAGGCCATGCTCAAGACAGGCATCACCCCTGATTTCATTGTCGTGGACGGCGCCGAGGGCGGCACAGGGGCCGCCCCCATTGAATTCGTCGACCATGTCGGCACGCCGCTGCGCGAGGGCCTCAGGCTGGTGCACAACACACTGGTAGGCATCGGCCTGCGCGAAAAAATCAAGCTGGGAGCGTCCGGCAAGATCATCACCGCCTTCGACATGGTGCGCATCTTCGCGCTTGGCGCGGACTGGTGCAACAGCGCACGCGGCTTCATGTTTTCTGTCGGCTGCATCCAGGCGCAGGCCTGTCACACCGACAAATGCCCGACAGGCGTCACCACCCAGGACCCCGAAAGGCAGAAGGGCCTGGATGTCGGGGACAAATCAGTGCGGGTCAGGAACTATCATGCCAATACGCTGAAAGCGCTTGCGGAGCTGCTGGGAGCAGCCGGGCTCGAACACCCTGGAGATCTGCGCCCGCACCATATCGCGCGGCGGATTCCAAACGGCGAAGTGCGCGTGCTCTCGGCGCTGTTTCCCGACCTGGAAAAGGGCGAGCTGCTGACGGGCAAGTTCCGCCAGACCATCTTCCGCACCGCCTGGCCCATGGCCCAGGCCGAATCGTTCACGCCACTCAACAGCCTGAGCGCTGCGCTCTCGGGCAATGCCGACGCGTCCCTGCCCGCGCAGGACAGCGGGCCGAGCGTGGTGGCGCGCACGCCCGCATAAGCACAGGCATCCGCCCGGCCATGCTATTGGCCGTGGCGGGCCAAGCTATGCCGCATGCTCGGCGGCAAACCCGGCTTCGTCCAGCGCCTGGATGATGGCATCCACAGCCTGGCTGGACTCGATTTCGGCGACCTTGCTGTCCAGGTCGACACTGACGGCGGCCTGGGGATCGAGTGCCTTGACAGCTGCGGTGACACTGCGCACGCAGCCGGCGCAGCTCATGTCTTGAATCAGTAACTTCATGCTGAACCTCTTGATTGCGGTGGAACCACACCACCTGTTGCGATGTACTCTACGCCTTCCCATCGTGGGAAGGTCAAGCGCATCCCGCAGGACCCGCCTTGCCGCATCCTCGGGCTCAGGCCTCGATGTCCAGGGGCGGAAAGGACTTCACCAGATCGTCCAGCGATTTGAGCTGCGCAAGAAAAGGCGCCAGCTTGTCCAGCGGCAAGGCGCTTGGGCCATCGCATTTCGCGTTGGCGGGATCGGGATGCGCCTCCAGGAACAGCCCGGCCAGGCCGACCGCCATGCCCGCGCGGGCCAGCTCCGCAACCTGGGCGCGCCGCCCGCCCGATGCCGCCCCAAGAGGATCGCGCTGCTGCAATGCGTGTGTCACGTCGAAAATGACCGGCCTGTTGCCGCATACCTTCTTCATGACGCCAAAACCCAGCATATCAACCACGAGGTTGTCGTAGCCAAAGCATGTGCCCCGGTCACACAGGATCAGCCTGTCATTGCCCGCCTCGACGAATTTCTCGACAACATTGAGCATTTGGGTTGGGCTGAGAAACTGCGGCTTCTTGATATTGATGATTTTGCCGGTGCGGGCAAGCGCCACGACAAGGTCTGTCTGGCGCGCAAGAAAGGCGGGCAGTTGCAGGATGTCGGCTACCTCGGCAACGGGCGCCGCCTGGGAGGGCTCATGCACGTCCGTGATGACCCGCACGCCGAATTCCGCCTTGACAGCGGCAAGTATCTCCAGGCCTTCATCCAGGCCTGGACCGCGAAAGGAATGAATGGATGAACGGTTGGCCTTGTCGTACGAGGCCTTGAAAACATAGGGGATGCCCAGCTTGCGGGTCACCCGCAGATACGCTTCGCAGGCGCGCATGGCCAGATCGCGGGATTCCAGCACATTGATGCCGCCGAACAGGACAAATGGCTGGTCATTGGCACACTGGATATCATCGGTAATGGCGATGGATGTGGGGTTCACGGCTGTATTCTCCTGGCTATTCCCGGATGATACCGCGTGCCTTTGCGCAATGCTGGCAGCCTGGGTCAGAACTTCGTTCGTATCCCCGCGCCAAAGGTGCGCCCGCGCGACAGCCCGCTCACCTTGTCGGTAAAGAATGCCGCATACACATCAGTGCGCTTGGACAGGTCGTAGTCATAACCCACGGCCCAGGTATTGCGCTTGACATCGCTCGCCCCGGTGCTGCGGGCATAGGCATAGGATGCCAGCACGCGGCCGCCGCCCAGGGGCACCGACACCCCCGCCTGGCCGCCATTGATCTTCACATCGCCCCCGCTGATGGTGTTCCTGATGTACTGGTACTGCCCGAACAGCTTGGCCACGCCGAAGTCATAGGCCACGCCCAGCTGCGCCGCCTGCTGGCGGCGAAAACCCGGCACCATGTTCTCAAGGTCGCCTGGGGCATTGTTGAAACGCACCTGTTGATATGCCAGTGTGGCGGAAAGCGGGCCGTTGAAGTACATGGCGTTCGCGCCCCACTTGTTCTGCCCCGACTTGTTGGCTTCGTTTCCAAAGCCATAGATCAGATCGGCGGAAAAGCCGTTCACGCTGGGCGTGGAGTATTTGACTGCGTTGTCCCAGCCCGAATCGCCCGTGACGCCTTGGCCGCGCAGGCCCAGATAGGTATGGAACACTGCTGGCGAGAAGGTATAGGAATCTCCAAAGGGGTTGAACAGGATCGTGGACAAGAAGTAAGGCGTGGTCAGCCTTCCCAGCGTAATCTTGCCCAATGCCTCGCTTTTCAGCCCCGCATAGGCGCTGCGTGAAAACAGATCATCGCCGTTGAAGCGGCCATAATCCCCGGTTTGAGGCCGAAAGAACCCTTCCAGCGCAAACACCGCGCTCGCGCCATCGCCCAGCGCCTCCTCCCCTTTCATGCCCCAGTACGACGTGGTCATGCCGCCACCGCCCTGGGTCCACGAGCTGCCGTTGGCGCCAGGCATTTTGTACGAGCCGGCCCACACGTCGACCAGGCCGTACAACTGGACGCTGGACTGCGCCGATGCCACGCCTCCCATGAACATGGACGCAGCCAACACTCCGCCAGCCAACGCGGACATTCTGAAAACCATATTGTCTCCTTGCTGTTATCTTGTTTTTTTTGCGGTGCGCCGCCTGCCGGAAACGACGGCGGCGCGCGGCCTTTCGCGGGCCGGTGCAGGGCTGCGGAAAGGTGTTTCTGATTATCACTTGGTCCAGGGCCGGCGCGGCGAGCTGTGGGTAATAATGAATATTCGGCTCACGATAGCCATCAAGGCGCGCAGGCGTGTATAGGCCGTGCGCCAGCCCTTCCGGCCAGCGTGGCCGCGGCGGTTTCCGGAACAGGCCGCGCGTCAACTAAAATACGAGCCTAGTTCCGCACAGGATGGGCGGGCCCGCAACGCGATGTGCGCAAACCGCCGAACAGAAAATCATTATGTACAAGCTGCACCAGACATTGCCGGCCAACCCGGCCGGCCGCGACTTCATCATTGGCGACCTGCACGGCTGCCTGGACCTGCTCAACGAGGAAATGGCGCGCGTCGGCTTCGACGGATCACGCGACCGCCTGTTCTCCGTAGGCGATCTGGCCGACCGGGGGCCCGACTCCATCGGTTGCCTGCGTCTGCTCAGGGAGCCCTGGTTTCATGCCGTGAGAGGGAATCACGAGGACATGCTCCTCAGTTTCTGCAACCCCGGAAACATGCCGCCCTTTGCATCAGCGGGCTCGGGCGCGCTGTTCTACCGCAACGGCGGCGACTGGGTGGACCATCTCACCGAAGACGACATGCTCGAGCTCAAGAACGACCTGCTGCCGCGCGTGGCCGCATTGCCCTTCGTGCTGACCATAGGTGAAGGCATGCTGCGCCATCACCTCGTACACAGCGAGCTCATGACCAGCGGCTCAAACGCTGGCGCATCGGGCAACGGCCTGTTCTCCCGGCTCCTGGGTCGCACGCCGCGCAAGCCCGCCATGCAGATCCTGACAGACCAGATGCTCACCGAGGAAACCCTGGCGCAGCTCATAGAGCCCATGATCTGGGGCCGTCGGCTGGTGCAGAAAGCGGAAACCGACAATGCCGTGCCCATCGAGACGCCGCTGGGCACACTGCTCAAGAGTCCCACGCCCATACGTCCCGGGCTGTCACTGACCTATGTCGGCCACACGCCGGTGCGCAATATGCTGCTGCACGAATCACATGTTTTCATTGACCGGGGCGCCTATACCAGAAAGCCGGGCAGCCGCCTGCTGATGCTGGAACACAGACAGGTGCTCGAATGGATAGGCTTGCCTGTCCACGCATGATGACAGCCGGCGCCGCGGGCTGGCCCTGCGGCGCGCTTACACGCCGCAGGCGGCTGCGCATGCCGCCCCGCTCCCGAGACGCAGGTTCCGCTCAGACCTCGGAATACGGTTCAAACTTCCGGGTTTCGGGGTTGCGCACAAACAATACCCCGGTAGCAACGCCGAAATAGGCGCCGTGGATTGTCAGCAGGCCAGCCTCGACACGCTCGCGCACTGTCGGGAAGGTCATGAGGTTTTTCATGCTGTGCTCGACCACCGCCCATTCCAGCTGCTGGATCCAGGCCTTGCGGTCACCCTGGGGCGGCCCCAGCCGTTCAGCCACAGGGGCGATCTGCGACATCCACTTGCCGATGAAGTCGCGCTTGGTCAGTGGCGGCGCATTGTCGGCAAATGCCCGCACGCCGCCACAGCTCGCATGGCCAAGCACGACGATATGCTTGACCTCGAGCGCATTGACACCGAACTCGATGGCGGCGCTGGTGCCGTGAAAAGATTCTTCAACATCCGATTCGCAAGGTGGGACCAGATTGGCGATATTGCGCACCACGAACATCTCGCCTGGGCCCGCATCAAAAATGGTTTCCGGCGCAACGCGCGAGTCACCACAGCCGATGATCATGATCTCCGGATGCTGCCCCTTCTCGGCCAGCTCTTCATATCTTTCTCGCTCATGCTCGAGGCGCCCATGTAGGAAAGATTCATAGCCGTCTGTCAGTCGTTGTGGGAACATTTAGAATGTGTTGTCCAGAGTTGTGCAGATGTCGATTTTATGCCAACTGTCGCGACAGCCCCGTTTTTTTTGCGACTATGCCTCCCTCCCCCGACAGGAACCAAGCATGTACATCCCCAGCCACTTCGCGGCAACCGGCAGCCAAGAGATCCATGATCTGATCACGAGCCATCCGCTCGGCACACTCGTCACGCGGGATGAACATGGCCTGGATGCCAATCACATTCCCTTCCTGCTGGACGCGCAGCGCGGCAGCCAGGGCGTGCTGCTTGCGCACGTGGCCAGGGCCAATCCCGTCTGGCGGCGCGTGCGCGACGGCGACCAGGTATTGGTCGTTTTCCGCGCCGAAGACGCCTATATCTCCCCCAACTGGTATCCCAGCAAACATGAGTTCCACAAACAGGTTCCCACCTGGAACTATCGCGCGGTGCATGTGCATGGGCGCATCACCGTACATGACAGCGAGCGCCATGTGCGCGGCGTGGTGGCGCGGCTTACGCGCATTCATGAAGCCAGCCAGGCCATTCCCTGGAAAATGACAGACAGCCCGGCGGACTATATCGACAGCATGCTCAAGCTGATCGTGGGCATCGAAGTCGAGATCGACCACATTGAAGCCAAATTCAAGCTGAGCCAGAACAAGGAGGCCCGCGACCTGCAAGGCGCCGGTGAAATGCTCAAGGCCCAGGGCGATATCGCGCTGGGCCAGGCCATGATCGCCTGTATGCCTGAACAGCCGGGCGATTCCTAGCGAAGCGCCCTTGCCCGCGCCGGCAACACCCCGGCAGGCCGCCGGGGTCCGGCCCGCCGTCAGGCAGCGGAGCGGCTTGCCGCCTGGTGGCTGACCACAGGCATGGTGTGATCATTGGGTATGACGGGAACCTCGCGGCCATCGATATCGTACAGCCTTCCACCCACGACCCTGTCCCCTTCGTGCAGGCAGGCCAGATCGGATTCCCGCAGAATGCGCTCCGTCCCGGCTGCGAATACCGACTGCTGATCCGAATTGCCCAGGGAAAAGTGGTTGAACAGCAAGTTAAGCACAATGGCCACCACTGCCGCCGAACTGATGCCGGAATGGAAGATCGTCGCGAACCAGGTCGGGAAATGCTCGTAGAACGAGGGCGCAACAATGGGGATCATGCCTGCGCTGATCGATGTCGCCACAATGATCAGGTTCATATTGTTGCTGTAATTGGCCTTGGCAAGCGTGCGTATGCCGCTGGCAGCCACTGTGCCGAACAGCACCATGCCGGCACCGCCCAGTACCGCTGACGGAACAGCGGCCACCAGGCGCCCCATGATGGGCGTAAGCCCGAGCGCGATGAGGATCAGCCCGCCGAAAGCGACCACATAGCGGCTCTTGACTCCGGTCACGGCGACCAGGCCGACGTTCTGCGCAAAGGCGCTCTGGGTAAACGAGCCAAAGACAGGCGCAATCATGCTGGACAGCATGTCGGCACGCAGCCCGTCTCCAAGCCGCCTGGAATCAATGTCGGTCTCGATGATATCGCCCACGGCCAGGATGTCCGCGGATGTTTCCACCAGCGTGACGATGATCACAATGAACATAGACACAATGGCTGCGGCGTGAAAGGCCGGCATGCCGAAATAGAACAGCGAGGGCAAGGCGAAAGCGGGGCCTGCCGCGACACGCGAAAAGTCCGCCTGCCCTGTCGCAAATGCAATGGCGGTGCCGATCACGATTGCCAGCAGGATGGAAAGCCGCGAGATGGCGGCATTGCCGAGCTTGCTCAGCAGCAATACGATCAGCAGCGTGATCGCAGCCAGGCCAATGTTCGCAACGCTGCCGAAATCAGCCGCCTTGCTGTTGCCGCCCATGGCCCAATGCGCCGCCACAGGCATCAGCGTCAGGCCTATGGTGGTGATGACCGAGCCCGTCACCAGCGGCGGAAAGAACCGGATGATTCTGGAAAAGACTGGCGTAATCAGCAGACCTATGAACGACGCGGCAATCACGGCGCCAAAAATGGCGGGCAAGCCTCCCCCCGTGTTCACGATGGCAATCATGGTCGCCACCCCTGAAAACGACACGCCCTGCACGAGCGGCAACTGGCAACCGAAGAACGGCAGCCCCAGCGTTTGCAGCAGCGTGGCCAACCCGCCCATGAACAGGCAGGCGGTGATCAGCAAACCTATTTCCGAGGGCGGCAGGCCGGCAGCCTCGCCGATAATGAGCGGCACAGCGATGATGCCGCCGTACATGGTCAGGACATGCTGGAACCCATAGGCAAGATTGGCTCCCAGCCCGAGGTTGACGTCCTCGGGACGGGTGGGCTGGCTCGCCGGCCCCGCATTGGCTGCCTGTGTCTTCATTGTCTTGTCTCCTTGTCTTGATCTGTTCCGGATACCGCCGGCTTGGGCCCGGCGTTCCTATGCGGCCAGGGGAAGCGCATTGCGCAGCCTTGCGGCCGCCTCGCCATGACGCGCCATGAGCTGCTCCACGTCCACGCCGCAGGGCGCGCCGTCCACTACCCGCCACTTGCCGCCGACCATCACCCGGTCGGCCTGCCTCGCGCCGCACAGCAGCAATGCGGCGACCGGGTTCTCGGCCCCCGAGAACCGCAGCTCGTCAAGCGTGAACAGCGCCACATCAGCCTGTTGCCCCACATCCAGCCCGCCGATATCGTCGCGGCCAAGGCAGCGAGCCGACCCTCTGGTCGCCCACCGGATGACAGCATCGTGCGTCACCGTCTCGGGCGCGTAGCGCAGGCGGCCAAGCAGCATGGCCTGGCGCATTTCCTCGGCAAGATTTGAATGGTCGCTCGAGGCTGAGCCATCTACCGCAAGCCCGACAGGCGAGCCTGCCGCCTCCAATTCCAGCGTCCTGCATAGTCCGCTGCCCAATACCATGTTCGACGAGGGGCAGTGCGCAATGCCTGTGCCTGCGCGGCCCAGGCGCACAATCTCGTCATCGTTGAAATGAATGCCATGCGCGAGCCAGGTACGGTTCGAGAGCCAGCCCGTGTCCTCCAGATAATCCAGGGGCCGCATGCCGAAAAGCTTCTGGCAATATGCTGTTTCGTCCTCGGTCTCTGCCAGATGGGTGTGCAGGCGCACATCGCGATGCTCTGCCAGTTGCGCGCTTGCGCGCATCAGCTCGCGGCTGACCGAGAATGGGGAACAGGGCGCCAGCGCCACTGTCACCATGGCGCCCTCGCCGCGCTGATGGTAGCGGCTGATCAGGCGTTCGCTGTCGTCCAGTATGGTCTGCTCGTCCTGAACCACCGATTGCGGCGGCAGCCCGCCCTGTTCCCGGCCCACGCTCATCGAGCCTCGCGTCAGCGCCGCGCGCACGCCCAGCCGCTGCGCCGTTTCGGCCTGGCAGTCTATGGCATGACGCAGCGCACCCGAGAAAACATAATGATGGTCCGCTACCGTCGTGCAGCCCGACAGCAACAGCTCAACCATGGCAAGCTCGCTGGCGACAGCCATCTGCGCATCGTCCAGCCGTGCCCAGACATCGTAGAGCGTCGTCAGCCAGGGGAACAGCGCCTTGTTCAGGGCGGGTGAATATGCCCGTGTCAGTGTCTGGTAGAAATGATGGTGCGTATTCACCAGGCCAGGCAGCAGCACATGCCGGGAAGCATCGAACACCTTGTCCACGGCAACGGCCGGCGCCTGCCCGGATGCCAGCTTCTCGACAATACGATTGCCGGCCACCACGATGCCGCCAGCAGCCTGCGGGTCAGAACAGCCAAGAGGGTTTCTGATCCAGAGGGTTTCCGCCGTTGTGTGAATCTCGCTCGCATTGGCCATGAGCCGCCTGTCTCCTTTCATGTTTTGGTCGATGATACCCAGCATCAACCGGCGCGAGGGACGGCAATACTAAAGAGGCTTATTCGCGCAGCGACATGTTGCCTGGCTCGTCGCGGCAATCCCGGCCTATATCCATGTTTCTCTATTCGCCCTATTACGGTTTGCTTATAAGCTAGAACAGGCTCATCTGCGCCGATGGCGGCTTGGGCGGCTGGTGAAACCGTGTGGCGTCAAGCGCATAGCGCCGCTGGTTCAGCCCGGCCCTGGCGCAGGCCTTGTAAAACCGCTGGCGCAGCAGGTCCGCATAGATTCCGGCACCCCGCATGCGGGTGCTGAAATCAGCATCGTAAACCTTGCCGCCCCGCATTTCGCGCAGCAGATTCATGACATGGTCGGCTTTCAGCGGATAGTGCGCATCGAGCCACTCCTGGAACAGGTCGGCAACCTCTCGCGGCAGCCTGAGCAGCGTGTAGTGAGCATCGATCGCACCCGCATCTCGTGCCATAAAGATGATTTTCTCCATATCGTGATCCGTGAGCGCGGGGATGACAGGCGAGACCAGCACACCCGTCGGAATGCCGGCGGCGCTAAGCTCGCGCACAGCCCGCATGCGCGCTTCCGGGGTGCTTGCGCGCGGCTCAAGCGTCCTGGCGATGTGCCTGTCCAGCGTGCCGATGGACATGAAAACACGCAGCAGGTTTTTCGCTGCCAGGCGGGCCAGCAGATCAATGTCGCGGGTGATGGAGGCCGACTTGGTGGTGATGCCCACCGGGTGATTGAATTCTTCCAGAACGCGAAGCACTGATGCTGTAATGCCAAGCCGGCGCTCAATGGGTTGATAAGGATCTGTGTTGGTGCCCAGCGCGATCAGCCTGGGCTGATAGGACGCTCGGGAAAGCTCCGCGCGCAATACCTGGGCCGCATTGTCTTTGGCATAGAGCCGGGTTTCAAAATCAAGCCCCGGCGACAGGTTCAGATACGCATGGCTGGGACGCGCATAGCAATAGATGCAACCGTGCTCGCAGCCCCGATATGGGTTGACCGATTGCTCGAAAGGTATGTCGGGCGATGCATTGCGCGATATGATGGTCCGCGCTTTTTCAATCGACACCGTCGTGTCGGGCCGAGGCAGGGGTTCTTGCGGCGCGGCGGCATCGTGCGACCATCCATCGTCAATGGCTTCCCTGCCATAGGCTTCAAAGCGGGAATTCCGGTTGGATATGCTGCCGCGCCCCTTGATGGGCATATTCCGCATGGCTCGCCCCTTAAACTGTATAAATATACAGTTTAATAGGGCTTGGCCGCCCTGTCACGCAGCCATTCCCGCCGTCGGTACAGGCGGGCTCAACGTCCGCCGCCCTATCCAGACGAACGCATGGGTCCGGCCGCTTTCGGCGTCGGAAGCGCATCTTCGACCAGCTCTATCCAGTGCCTGACACTGCCGCGGTTGGCGCTTGCCAGATGGGCCTGGCAGCCGATGTTTGCCGTCGCGATCATGTCTGGCTTGCCGCTTTCCAGCGCGTCGAGCTTTCGATCGCGCAAGGTGGCGGCAAGCTCGGGCTGGGTAATGGAATAGGTGCCCGCAGATCCGCAGCACAGATGCGAATCGGGCGTGTCGGTCAGCGCATAGCCCAGCCGCTTGAGAATCCCTTCGACAGCGCCGCCCAGTTTCTGGGCATGCTGAAGCGTGCATGGGCAATGGAAGGCAATCCGTCCCGCACCTTTCACATTCAGCGTTTCCAGTGCTTCGGCCCCAAGCACTTCAGCCAGGTCACGGGCAAGCCCGCTGACCCGCGCGGCCTTGGCCGCATACTCGGGATCATCGCGCAAAAGATGGCCGTATTCCTTCACAAACGCACCGCAACCGCTCGCTGTCTGCACAATGGCCTCGGCACCGGCCTCGATGTCCGGCCACCACGCATCAATGTTTCGGCGCGCCCGCCGCAGGCCCGCATCCTGCGCATTGAGATGGTAGTCTGTCGCCCCGCAGCAGCCCGCCTCGGGTGCCGCGATCACACTGATGCCCAGGCGATCCAGAACCCGAGCCGCCGCGGCATTGGTGTTGGGCGACAATGAAGGCTGCACACAGCCCTCCAAAATAAGCATGCGCCGGCCATGCCGCACAGGCGGGCGCTGTTTCGCCGCGATGGTGCTGGCAGGTATCTTTTGCCGCAGCGAGGCGGGCAGCAAAGGCCGCACAAGGCGGCCCGTCCTGAGCAGGGCGCCGAAGACAGCAGGCCTGGGAATGATGGTGCGCAGCGCGCCGCGCAGCATGCGTTCCCGCATCGGGCGTGCCACCTTGCGCTCCAGTTCGGCGCGTCCGACGTCAAGCAAGGCATGATAATTGACGCCCGAGGGACAGGTGGTTTCACAGTTGCGGCATGTCAGGCAGCGGTCAAGATGCTGCTGGGTTTTTTCCGTGACGTCGTGCCCTTCAAGCAATTGCTTGATGAGGTAGATGCGGCCTCTGGGCCCATCCAGCTCGTTGCCCAAGACCTGGTAAGTTGGACAGGTCGCATTGCAGAATCCGCAATGCACGCAGCTGCGCAGTATGGACAATGCTTCGTCCGCGCGCGGCAGACGCTTCGCCTCTTCGCTGAAATTGGTTTGCATGTCGGTTCTCGCTATATTCCGGCATACAGCCGGCCAGGGTTGAAGATGCCATGCGGGTCCAGCCGTGCTTTCAGGTTGCGGTGCAGCCGGGCCAGAGGCGGCGAAAGCGGCGTGAACGGGCCGTCGTCCTCCTGGCCTTCAGCCGCCGCCGGCGGCGTATAACGCGTGGCATGTCCGCCCGCGGCCTGCGCAAGGGCGCGAATCTCTTCGGAAGATGCAGTGCTCTTGAGCCAGCACTGCGCGCCGCCCCAGTCGAGCATGAAGTCTCCAGGCAGGCTTCCGAGCCGCCTGGCCCCAGGCAAGGACAGGCGCCAGAGGGGCCGCGAGTCATCAAAGAAGGGAAGCTGGAACTCGCGCAGCCTGGTCCAGAACGCCATGTCCTGGCTTTCCCCGCCCATGTGTGCATGTGCGGATGCGACCGAACCCTCCCCGCCCTCCAGGCGTATGTACAGGCGGCCATCCACATGGCAGGCGCCGGTGACGGGCACGCCGGCCTGCCGCCATGAAGGCAGCGACGACAATGCATCCCGCACTGTCACGTCGAGCATCAGGCTGAGCGAGGCGCGCGGCTTGGGAAGCACTTTGAGCGACACCTCGGTAATAAGGCCCAGGCAGCCGAAACTTCCGGCGGCCAGCCTGGACATGTCGTAGCCAGCCACGTTCTTCATGACCTCCCCGCCAAAACGCAGATGCTTCGCCTCCCCTGTGATCAGGCGGCAGCCAAGGACAAAATCGCGCATTGCGCCAGCCCATGGGCGCCTGGGGCCCGACAGGCCGCTGGCGACAGCGCCGCCTATTGTCGCCCGCCCCCCGAACTCCGGGGGCTCGCAGGCCAGCATCTGGCCAGCGCCGTCCAGCACCGCCGACAGCTCGGCGACAGGCGTGCCGGCTCTTGCGGTGATGACCAGCTCAGTGGGCTCATGCCGCACTATTCCACAATGGCTGCGTGTATCAAGCACCACGCTGTCCACAGGCCTGCCCCTGGACAAGAACGACTTGCTGTCGCCGCCGCGCACGGCCAGCGCAGACCGTCTGGCAATGGCGCTCGCAACTTCCTCGACAAGACGCTCGCTGTCGTCTCTTTGATTCATATTCCCGGTCATCAGAATCGCTCCAGCTCTGGAAACGGCAAGGCGCCGCCATGCACATGCATGGCGCCGAATTCCGCGCACCTGTGCAGTGTCGGAATATTCTTCCCAGGGTTGAGCAGCCCCTTGGGATCAAAGGCAGCCTTCAATGCATGAAAAAGCGTCAGCTCGTCGGCATTGAACTGGGTACACATCTGGTTGATCTTTTCGCGGCCGACGCCATGTTCCCCGGTGATGCTGCCGCCCACCTTGACGCACAGATCCAGAATGGCCCCGCCCAGCGCTTCGGCCCGCTCCGTTTCGCCCGCATTGGCGTCAAACAGAATCAGAGGATGCAGATTGCCGTCGCCCGCATGAAACACATTGGCCACCCGCAGGCCGTATTCAGCGGAAAGCCTTTCTATGCCGGCCAGCACGCCAGGCAGTTCGCGGCGCGGAATCGTGCCATCCATGCAGTAATAGTCAGGTGATATGCGGCCAACCGCAGGAAAGGCATTTTTTCTTCCCGCCCAGAATATCTGCCGCTCCGCCTCATCTTTGGCGACCCTGACCTCTGTTGCGCCCGCCGCACGCAGCAGGGCCTCGACTTTCAGGCAGTCTTCCTGGACATCACGCTCATTGCCGTCCACCTCGCACAATAGAACGGCAGCCGCATCGACGGGATAGCCGGCATGAATGAAGTCTTCGGCGGCCCGCAGGGCGAGGTTATCCATCATTTCCAGCCCGGCGGGGACAATGCCCGCCGCAATGATCTGCGCGACTGCGGCACCGGCAAGCTCGACATCATCAAAACTGGCCAGCGCCACCCGTGTGGACTGCGGCTTGGCCAGCAGCTTCACGGTGACCTCGGTCACAATGCCAAGCATCCCTTCCGAACCCGTGAAGAGCGCCAGCAGGTCGAACCCGGGGCAGTCCAGCGCATCCGAACCCAGCGTCACTAGCTCGCCTTCTATCGTCAGTATTTCGAGCTTGAGTATGTTGTGGACGGTCAGGCCGTACTTGAGGCAATGCACGCCACCCGCGTTTTCGGCGACATTCCCGCCGATGGAACAGGCAATCTGGGATGAGGGATCAGGCGCATAGTAGAGGCCATGCTTGGACACGGCCTGCGAGATGGCAAGATTGCGCACACCAGGCTGCACACGGGCGGTGCCCGCCTCGACATCCACCTCCAGTATGCGATTGAACCGTGCCATGACCAGAAGAATGCCCTTCTCCAGGGGAAGCGCCCCGCCTGACAGCCCCGTTCCCGCCCCTCTTGCCACGACAGGCACATCATGTTCATGCGCGTAGCGCAGCAGTGCCTGAACCTGGCCGACAGTGTCGGGCAGCGCGACCAGCAGGGGCGTGGCGCGATAGGCCGCCAGGCCGTCGCATTCAAATGGCCGCAGGTCTTCGGCCTCGTGCAGTATCGTCATACCTGGAATGCTCGCGCGCAGCTGTGCCGCCACAACCTCTCGGTCATGAGCGACAAGCGGCCCATCCACGGCTTCGTCGTAGTGATAACTCATTGTCTTCTCCCGGCTTCCCGCCTTGCAAACGCTTATTGGCTGTGCGCCTTGCGGCAGATTGTGATCTCCAGGCCCGCCTCATGTCGATAGCCCGCAATACTGGTCGTACCAGTTTTTTTAATCCCTTATTCTGTAAAATCTCTATATATCCTTTCAAACAAAGGCTTGTTCTGCCGTATATATCGATACGGATACTTTCTTCTCCACTGGTCGTACCAGATATAAATGTGCACATATGGATGAAATCCAGACCCAGGGCGCCGGCCCCGCCCGCCAGGTTGCCGATGTGGTGGCCGACCGCATCGAACAGCTGATCGTCGACAGCGTCCTGAAGGCCGGGCAGTTGCTGCCATCGGAGCGGCGGCTGGTCCAGAAGCTCGGCGTTTCCCGCACGGCCCTGCGCGAAGGGCTCAAGCTGCTGCGCGCCCGCGGCATTATCGAGACCGAACATGGCCGCGGTTCCTTTGTCGCCAGCCTGGCCGGAAAGACGGAAACATCTGCACTCATGCATCTGCTGGGTTCCCAGCCCCGCACGCTCTACGATCTGTTCGAGGTGCGCGGGCTGCTCGAAGCGGAATCGGCGCGGCTGGCGGCCTTGCGAGGCACGAAGGCAGACCACATCATCATTACCCGCCGATACGAGGAAATGCTGCGCGCAGACGAGGCGGGCGCAAGCCCCGCAGAGCATGCCCGGCTGGATCACGCATTTCACCTTGCCATCTGCGAGGCTTCGCACAACCCGGTGCTTGTCCACACGCTCAGCGCCTTGACCGACCCGCTACTCAGCTCCGTCTTCGCCTCAGTCAACAACCTGTATCACCGAACGTCCCACAAAAAGGTCATCGACCGCCAGCACGCAAGGCTGTACAACGCCATCATCGGCAAACTTCCCGAGCAGGCGCGCAAAGCCGCCGCCGAGCACATCAGCCGCGTGTGCGCGAGCCTGCGCGAGATCGAGCAGGAAGAACAGCGCCTCATACGCGCCACGCTCAGGCTGGAGGGCTGGCGCTGAGACCACCGCCGGCGGCATGTCCTATACTGCCGCAAGCCCGTAAACCACTCGCCCCAGAACACACATGAAACTCGGCATCATTGCAGCGCTGCACGGGGAGATTTCCCAACTGCTGGCCGATATGGCGCCCGGCGCCACACGCCAGCACATTGCCATGCGCGACTATTACACCGGCAAGATACTGGGCCAGGATTGCATCGTTGTGCTTGCCCGCGTAGGCAAGGTCGCCGCGGCAGCCACCGCCACCGCGCTCATCGAGCGCTTCGGGGCCAGCCAGATCATTTTCACTGGCGTGGCGGGCGGTGTGGCGCATGGCCTGAACATCGGCGACGTGATCATTGCGAACGAACTGGTGCAGCACGATCTCGATGCCCGCCCGTTTTTCGGTCTGCACGAGATACCCATGCTGGGGGTTTCGCGCTGTCACGCCGACCAGCCTCTTGCCCTGAGGCTGGAGGCCGCGGCACGTCAGTACCTGGAGGGTCCCATGCGCCTGGAAATACCCGCGGCGACCAGAGGCCGGTTTGGCCTGGATGCGCCACGCGTGCACCATGGGCTAATCGCCAGCGGCGACCAGTTCATAGGCAGCGCGGCGCGTGTCCAAGCCCTGCGCAATACGCTGCCCGATGTCCTGGCGGTGGAAATGGAAGGAGCGGCCGTAGCCCAGGTCTGCCATGAATATGGCGTACCCTTCAGCGTTATCCGCACACTGTCCGATACCGCCGACGACCAGGCCCATATTGACTTCCCCGCCTTTCTCAACGAAGTCGCCAGCCTGTATTCCCACGGCATACTGCGCGCCTTCCTGGCCCAGCCCCATTCTTAGGCCAGGCAGTCGCAGCGGGGGACGATGGCGGCGCCCGGCCAGACGACCGGGAGCCGCCGCACCGCATTCAGTCGGCAAAGACTTCGTGGGTGGCGGGCATCCCCTTGCGCCAGTAACTGGCTGCCCGGATACGGGATTTGTCCAGGCCACATTCCCGCACCAGATGCTGCCTGATCGCGCGGATGCAAGCGTATTCGCCCGCCGCCCACACATAGCCTTCGCCCTCGGGAAGCTGCAGGCGCCTGACTACCCGCTGCAGCGCGCCCACACCGCCCTCGACATCGAAGGCGCTGCTGACCCACTGCAGCGTCAGATCTGCCCTGGACGGCAGCTCCTGGCGAGAATCGGCGCGGCTGGTCTCGATTATGGCGTGCACACGGATTCCCGCCGGCAGCTCTTCAAGCCGGCGGGCAATCGCCGGTATCGCCGTTTCATCCCCGATCAGCAAATGCCAGTCGAACGCGTGCGGGATGACAAATGAACTGCCGGGCCCGGCGGCCCCCAGGTACTGCCCGACCTTTGCCCGCGACGCCCACAAAGCCGCCGGCCCTGGTCCGTGCAAAACGAAATCAATGTCCAATTCGCTGCTCGCGGGGTCGTAACGGCGCGGGGTATAGTCTCGCGCCAGCGGCTGCGGCGCATCGCCAGGATATGCAGGCCCCCTGGGGCCAAAGACTGGCAGCGCCGGCCTGGCCCATCGCTCGTGGGGAAAAAACAGCTTCACATGATCATCAAAAGATCCTGAAACCAAATCAGCCAGATCATCGCCGCCAAATGTGACGCGCTGAATGATCGGTGCGATTCTCACGGTTCGGCACACCCGCAGCAGCCTCGCCTTGGGGGGGTGCTGCCGCTTCTGGACAGAAAACCGGTGTCTGCCGGGGGAATATTCCATATCCATGTCAAAGCTCCTAGTCATTACAGGAGGCTTTGTGACCTTGCCGGGCATTGCCTGCCACGCGCGCCAGAATACCGGCAGCAAGCCGCTGTCCATCATGCGCCGCTGCGCAACCCCGCGCCCGCGATGCGCTAAAACCTTTCATCCGCCTGAAACCTTTCACCTGCATGAAACCTGTCATCTGCCGTTCACTCTGTTTGAAACGCGCTGAAATGGACATATATTCCCGCCAAGGCAATAATGATGAGATTCATTCTTATCAATGATACTATTCGGGCCACTTCGATAGCTCGTCGCACATGACCTCCCCCGCCGATCCCACACGCCGCATGTATTGGCTCAAGACGCTGCACCGCTGGCACTGGATCAGTTCCGCCCTCTGCCTGGTCGGCATGCTGGTTTTCGCCGCCACCGGCATCACGCTCAATCATGCAGCTTCCATCGAGGCGAGCCCGCGCGTGCAGTCCCATACCGCCGAGCTTCCCGCCGCGCTGCTCGAGCAGGCCGAATCCATGGCGGCCGGCGACGACAAAAAAGCCCCCCTGCCTGCGTCCCTGGATGCCTGGCTTGCGAAGCAATGGAACATCAGTGCAGGAGACCGGGCGGCGGAATGGACGCAGGACGAGATCTATCTTTCCCTGCCCCGCCCTGGCGGAGACGCCTGGGTCAGCATAGACCTTGCCAGCGGCGAGGTGGAATACGAGCTGACTGACCGGGGCTGGATCTCCTATCTGAACGATTTGCACAAGGGGCGCAACACCGGCGCGGCATGGAGCCTGTTCATTGATATCTTTGCCGTGGCCTGTCTTGTCTTCTCGCTGACCGGGCTGTTCCTGCTGAAGATGCATGCGGGCAACCGCGCGGCCACTTGGCCCATGGTCGGGCTGGGCATTGTCCTGCCAGCGGTGCTGGCCCTGATTTTCATTCATTGAAGAGAGAATATATGCGCGCGCTGCTCTGCTCGTTTGCCCTGACCGCGATGCTGGCTCCGGTCGCCCATGCGGCGGGCCTGACCGTCAATGTGGAAATTCCCAAACTGGATGTCGCCTCCTATCACCGGCCCTATGTGGCACTGTGGATAGAGCAGCCCGATCACAAGGTCGCCGCAGACCTGGCCGTCTGGTATGAACAGGAAAAAAAGGATGACGAAGGCACCAAATGGCTCAAGGACTTGCGGCAGTGGTGGCGGCGCAGCGGCCGCAATCACAGCTTTCCCATTGACGGCGTCAGCGGCGCCACCCGGCCCGTGGGCAGCCATGTCCTGACATTCGAGGGGGACAAGGCGCCGCTCTCCGAACTGCCGCCCGGCGATTATGGGCTTGTGGTCGAAGCCGCCCGTGAACTGGGCGGGCGCGAGCTGCTGCGCATCCCTTTTAGCTGGCCACCCACGCAGGAGCAACAGTCTGCTGCGCAGGGCGAACACGAACTGGGCAAGGTCACGCTGGACCTCGCCCCCTGAATCTTGTCTCTTGGAAGGAGCCCGAATGAAATCCCTCGCCCGTCTAGCTGCTGTACTCGCCCTGTGCGCCCCGCTTTCCACCCAGGCCCATGATATCTGGCTGCTGCCATCGTCCACCGTCCTGTCCAAGGACAACGGCTGGATCACCGTCGATGCGGCCGCCGGCAACGACAAGTTCTATTTCAATCACAATGCCCTGCGCCTGAACGGTCTGACGATTACCGCGCCCGACGGGTCCGCCGTCGAGCCAGAAAATGCCAGCACCGGCAAGCTGCGCAGTGTCTTTGACGTGAACCTGACCCAGAGCGGCACATATCGCCTGGCCATCGTCGGCGACGCCATTGCCGCCAGCTGGGAAGAAAACGGTCAGCACAAGCGCTGGTTCGGCGCCCCCGAGGCGGCAGCCGAAAAGATACCGGCCAAGGCTGACAAGCTCAAAGTCTGGCAATCGGTACGCCGCATCGAAACCTTCGTGACCGCCGGCAAACCCACGGATGTCAAGCCTTCCGGCAAAGGGCTGGAGCTCGTGCCCATCACGCATCCGAACGACCTCTATGCGGGTGAAAACGCCGAATTCCAGATGACGCTGGACGGCAAGCCCGCCGCCGACATTGAAGTGCTCATCGTTCCGGGCGGCAGCCGCTATCGCGACCAGGTCAACGAGATCAAGCTCAAGACAGACAGCCAGGGCAAATTCTCGGTCAAGTGGCCGCAGGCCGGCATGTACTGGCTTGACGCGGACGCGGAAGACGACAAGACCGCCATCAAGCAGGCATCGGAACGCCGCCTGGCTTATGTTGCAACCTTCGAGGTATTGCCGCAGTGATTCCCGCCGCCGCGCGGCACTGCGCCGCGCGCCTGCCGCACTGCCTGCTTTTCCTGCTGACGCTGGCCATGCTGGCTTTCCAGCCTGCCGCCGCCAGCGGGGAGGAGCCGGCAGCGCTGTCCGGCCAGAGCATGGGCACCACCTGGTCAGCCAAGGCGGTTCTGCCTGACGGGGTCAGCGAAGGGCAGGCCAGCGCAGCCATTCAGCAGGCGCTGGACCTGGTCGTGGCCCAGATGAGCACCTGGGAACCAGGCTCGGATATTTCCAGGCTGAACCGCGCCCCCTCTGGCTGGCATGTCATTCCTGCCGAATTTTTCGCTGTCCTGCAACAGGCCATGCGCCTGGCGCGGGATACGGATGGTGCCTACGACCCGACCGTGGGACCGCTTGTCGACCTCTGGGGTTTTGGCGCGCCGGCCCAAGGCCTGCAGCCTCCTTCAGACGCCGACATCGAGGCGCAACGCGCGCATGTCGGGTGGCGGCAGATCAAGCTGGATGCCGCCCGGTCCCAGGTCAACAAGCCCGCCGACATGCATCTGGATCTGTCGTCCATCGCCAAGGGCTATGGCGTGGACTTGGCAGCCCAGGCCCTGGACCGTCTCGGCGTGCAGGCCTACCTGGTGGAGGTGGGAGGCGAACTGCGAGGCCGCGGACACCGGCCTGACGGCCTGCGCTGGCATGTGGCCATAGAGCAGCCGCCGCAAGGCGCGCAGGAGCGGGCGGCCATCGTCGTTCCCCTGGATGGGCAGTCTGTAGCAACGTCCGGCGATTACCGGCGCTATTTCGTCCAGGCCGGCAAACGCTATTCTCACATCATTGATCCTCGCACCGGCCGCCCCGTCAGCCACGCGCTGGCATCGGTCACCGTCATCCACCCCGACTGCATGCAGGCAGACGCGCTGGCAACTGCCCTGTCCGTACTCGGCCCCGAGGCAGGCATGGACTATGCCCGGCGGCATCATCTCGCGGCACTCTTCATCGTGGCCGCGCACACGGGGTTCGAGCAACATATGACACCCGCCTTCGCGGCGATCGCGCGCGAGGAGTAGCGCGTGACTGAGCGCTATATTGCCGCCGCCTGCATCACCCTGCTCTGGCTCGGGGTATGCCTGCAGGCATGGTTCGCCCATCGTCGCCATATGCGCCAGGACGGCACGCTATCCGTGTCCGCAAGCGCGCTGACCCAGGCGGCTTCCAGCCAGGTGATCGTCGCTTATGCCAGCCAGACCGGCTTTGCCGAGGAGATCGCAACGCGCACCCAGCAAAGCCTGCTGGCGGCGGGAACACCCGCCCTGCTGCTGCCGCTTGCGCGTGTGGACGCCGGGCTGCTGGCGCTCCCGGCACGCATCCTGTTCGTTGTCAGCACCACAGGCGAAGGTGACGCCCCGGACGCCGCCGCCCCTTTCATTTCCCAGGTCATGGCGCAGCCGCGGCAAGGCCAGCCCGCACAGCCTGGCCCCTTCGCCCAGTTGCGCTATGCCATGCTCGCGCTTGGCGACAGCAGCTATACCCATTTCTGCCGCTTTGGACGCTCGCTGGACGACTGGCTGCAGCAGCATGGCGCCGCGCCGCTGTTTGACAGGGTGGATATGGACGACGGCGCCGCTCAGGCCTTGCGCGACTGGCAAGGCCGACTGGGCCGCTGGTTCCAGCTGGCCTTGCCCGATGCCTGGGCCAGCGCTGAGCACGATGACTGGGTGCTGACGCACCGCACGCTGCTGAATCCAGGGAATCCACAGGCGCCATGTTTTCATCTGGTGCTCAGGCCCCCAGCAGGTGCGGGCTGCCAATGGCAGGCCGGAGATATTGCCGAGATAAAAATTCCCGGCGTCCAGGCAGATCAGGCACTGCGCGAATACTCCATTGCATCCCTTCCCGCCGAAGGCGCCATACATTTGCTGGTGCGCCAGGTGCGGCTGCCTGACGGCAGCCTGGGCCAGGGAAGCGGCTGGCTCACCGCTGCGGCCAGCCTGGGGCAAGCTGTCCCGCTGCGTGTCCGTGGCAATCGCAACTTCCACGCTCCCGCCCCTGAGCGCTGCCTGATCCTGATCGGCAACGGCACCGGGCTGGCGGGCCTGCGCGCGCATATCAAGGCCCGAAGCAGCGCAGACCTGCGCGAGAATTGGCTGATATTCGGTGAGCGCATGCAGGCTCACGACTATCATTTCCGGGAAGAAATCGAGGCATGGCGGGCTGACGGCACCCTCCAGCGGCTGGATCTGGCGTTTTCCCGCGACCAGGCGGAACGTGTTTACGTACAGCATAGGCTGCGCGAATCGGCTTCCGAGCTGCGCGCATGGGTCGCCAGGGGTGCGGCGATCTATGTGTGCGGCAGCCTGAACGGCATGGCGGGGGATGTTCACCGCGCGCTTGGCGATATCCTGGGGCCGGCCCTGCTCCAGGATCTGATGGAAACCGGCCGCTACCGGCGCGATGTATACTGAGCCAATGTCTGATTTTCCCTTTGATGCCGTCCTGTTCGACTGCGATGGCGTGCTCGTCGATTCCGAACCCATCACTAACCGCGTGCTTGCCGATATGCTGCGCGAGCTGGGCTGGGCCATCACAGTGGATGAATGCATGCGCGTCTTCACCGGCAAGGCTGTCAGGGACGAAGCCGCCATCATTGAGGCGCGAACAGGCGTGAGCATAGACGAAACGTGGATGACACAGTTTCGTTCCCGGCGCGACGAGGCGCTGGCGGAAGAGCTTATCGAAATCGCCGGAGCGCCGTCCAGCGTGCGCATGCTGCACGATACCGTCAAGGGACGCATTGCTGTCGCCTCGGGCGCGGATCGCCGCAAGGTGGAAATGCAACTGGCCAAGGTCGGCCTGACCGATTGCTTCGCGGGCCGCATTTTCAGCGGCCAGGAACTGCCCCGCAGCAAGCCGTTTCCCGATGTATACCTTGCCGCCGCCATGGCCCTGGGGGTCGCCCCCACACGCTGCGCGGTCGTGGAAGATACGGTTACCGGCGCTGCCGCAGGTGTCGCCGCAGGCGCAACCGTCTTTGGCTATAGCCCGGACAACACCGGCCACAGCAGTGCCGATGCCCTGCATGCGGCCGGCGTTGCGCATGTCTTCAACGATATGGCCCAGTTGCCAGCACTGCTGTCGCAATGGGCTGCCTGACGGCGCAGAAGACCACCCCTCCAATGCGGTAAAAAACCCGGCGGGGCCCCGCCCTCAGGCATGGCGTCGAGGCTGGCTTGCCGCCGCCACATGCTTTAGTATCGACAGGGCAGACATGTCGAGGGGTAATGCATGCATGGCGATACACCTACGGATCTGCTGGTTGCAGCCGCTGCGCACGCGCTCGCGGCAGGTGATCCGCTGCGCGCCCTGCAGACGCTATCCATGCGCGATGACGCCCACGCCATGGCATTGCGCGGCATTGCCATGGCCCAGCTGGGCGATCTTCCCCGCGCCAGGCAGGCCATGCGCAAGGCGATGCGGCGTTTCGCATCCCATGACACACTTTCCCGCGCACGCTGCGCGGTGGCCCAGGCCGAGATCTCGCTTGCATCGCGGGATCTGAGCTGGCCTGGCGGCCCCCTGGACGATGCTTGCATCACGCTCCGGGCACACCATGATGACGCCAACGCTGCCTACGCCACTTGCCTGCAGGCCAGACGCCTGCTGCTGATCGGGCAGGCCGACGCAGCCAGCCAGGCCATCGCCGGCCTGGATACGCATGCGTTGCCTCCAGCCATCAGGGCTGCGCATGCGCTGACTGTTGCGGGGATTGCCATACGCCGCACACAGGCCACGGCGGCCCATGCCGCACTCGAGCGGGCGAGATCCGCGGCGGCGCTGGCGGGCATCGCTTCACTGGTCGCCGAAATCGACGACACCGGGCATGCCCTTGAGCAGCCTGTCGCGCGCCTAGTGGCGGGCACAGAGACGCTGCTGTCGCTGGGCGATGTGGAAAAACTGTTTGCATCGGACACACTTGTGATCGATGCCTGCCGCTATGCCGTGCATCACGCGGGCCGCACCGTTTCTCTTGCCAGCCGCCCCGCCCTGTTCTCGCTGGCGCGCGCGCTGGGCCAGGCTTGGCCGGACGATGTGCCAAGGACTACGCTTATCACCCTGGCATTTGGCACTAGGTATATGGACGAAACTCATCGCGTCCGCCTGCGCGTCGAAATCGCCCGGCTGCGCGCCGCCCTCGCTCCCGTGGCCGGTGTCCATGCGACGACGAAAGGCTTTGTGCTGTCAGCGCGCAATACCGCCAAAGTCGCTGTCCTGGCCCATCTTGCCGATGAGAAACATGCGGCGATTCTTGCCCTGCTCGCCGATGGCCAGTTGTGGTCCAGCTCAGCCCTGGCCATTGCATTGAGCACCAGCCAGCGCACCATACAGCGGTCGCTTGAAGCACTGGCGGCGCAGCACAAGGCACAGCCCTATGGCCAGGGCCGCGCGCGCCGCTGGCTGGCCGCGCCCGTTCCCGGTTTCACGACAGCATTGTTACTCCCTCCCCCGATCCACGGCTCCTAGAATGAAATCTCCTTCCAGCCAACGACAGTGGTGACGACATGAAACAGTTCAAAGCCAATATCATTCGCGAATATGGCCCATTCCCCGATGCCGCCCGCATCCATGGGGTCAGCCATGACGGCCGGCAGGTCTGGTTCGCGACAGACGGTGCGATGATGGCATTCGACCCGCGCAGCGGGGCGGCCACGCGCACATTGCGCATTCCCGCCGACGCGGGCACCGCATTTGACGGGAGGCACCTGTACCAGATCGCCGGCGCCCACATCCAGAAAATCGATCCACAGACCGGCCAGATCGTCTCCACCATTGCGGCCCCGATGGGCGCAGGCAATTCCGGGCTGGCCTGGGCCGACGGCATGCTCTGGGTAGGCCGATACGAGGACAGGAAAATCCATCAGATAGACCCGGACACAGGCGCTGTCCTGCACACCCTGGCATCAAACCGCTACGTCACAGGCGTTACCTGGGCCGACGGAGAACTCTGGCACGGCACGTGGGAGGATGGCGCGAGTGAACTGCGGCAAATCGCCACCGACACCGGCGAAGTGCTTGCAGCCATTGAGATGCCGGGGGAAAGCGGCGTTTCAGGGCTGGAGTCTGACGGAAATGGAACCTTCTATTGCGGAGGCGGCGCAAGCGGCCTGGTCCGCGCGGTGCGCAGGCACGGCGCCTGATGCCAGCCGCATGGCGTGGCCGATACCAGGCGCGATGGAAACCCTCCATGCGCGCCTGCGTGCCGCAGCGGCAGCGGAGGCCGCCTGGGCCCCCGCCCCAACCCTGTTAGTGCCCTGAGTTGGGATCAACGGGCTCGTCACTGTCGAAAATGGCGCTGTCCTTTTCACCCTCGACAGTCAGGAAGCCGGCCAGGCCTTTTTCCATGCGCGACAGCGCATGGTCAACGAGCACATAGCGTCCCGGATAGTCGGTACGGAACTCAACCATGGTGGCGCCGCCCGGCGGCACCAGCGTGGTCTGGACATCCGTCAACGGCTTGCTGGTCAGCGAGGCTTGGTCATAGACCCGGTCAAACACCTCTCCGATCAGATGCAGGCTGGAGGTAAGGTTCGGTCCGCCCACGCCGAAATAGATACGCACCACATCGCCGACCTTTGACCGCATGTCATAGATCTTGGTGAGCGCATCCATGGAGCCGTTGAACATCAGGTGCTCCGGGTTCTCCGCCAGCAGCTTTTCGAGCGAGAATTCCTGCAGCCCGCTGGCGCCGTGGGCGCTCGCGGTATAAAGCTCGCCCTGCATGATATAGAACTCATGGTCGACCTTGGCCAGCCCGCCCTCCGGCTCCACAAGTATCATGCCGTACATGCCGTTGGTAATGTGCTGGGCGACCATGGGCGTTGCGCAGTGATACACAAACAGGCCAGGGTGCATCGCCTTGAACGTGAAGCTCTTGGTCTGCCCCGGCGGCACCTGCGTGACAGCCGCGCCGCCGCCTGGGCCGGTCACGGCATGGAAATCGACAGAATGGATGTGCGTGCTGTCCTTGGCATTCTTGACATTCACCGTGACGGTATCCCCGACACGCACGCGCACAAAGGGCCCCGGCACCTTGTTGTTGAATGTCCAGAACCGGTAGGTGCTGGTATCGCCAAGGCGGCCTTCAACCTCGGTCGTCAGCAAGTCCACCGTCACATGCTTGGGTGGACGATCGCCCACGGGCTCTCCGACATTGGCCGGATCATGCGCGATCTGCGGCGCCTGGCGCGTATCGGCAGCCTCTTGCTTGCCGACGATAATCTTGCCGACCATCCCCGCCGCCTTGTGGCCGGGCAAGGTGCACAGATACTCAAAGACCCCGTTCTTGTGGGCCCGGAATACGATCGCCGTGGCCGCTCCCTTGCCGGTAATATGATCGGATTTCGCATTGAACTCGGGTACAGCAATATCGTGGATGGCGCCGTCGTCATTGACCAGGTTGATCTGGACCACCGCTCCCTCAGGCACCTCGAGGTCTGGATTGACCGCGCCGGCAATAGCGCCCCGGGTTCCTGTAAAGACCAGCTTGCCGCCTGAAATTGACGTGCGCAGCGAGAAGGTCACATCAGGCATCATGGACACCGTCGTGTTCGGCGCGGTCGTTGCCGGCGCGGCCGGCTCAGCGGCAGGCTGCGCGGCGTCCGCGTGCCCTGCGTGCATGGCATGCACCGGCTGGGCATCATCAGCGGCGAACGAAGCCCCGCCTATCGCCATGGAAGCCACAAATATGCACAAAATGCGTAGCGCTTTCATTCCCTATTCCCCATCCATGAACATGTTCTTCATATGTCGAGATTTTCATATAGCAGCAACCCCATTCGCCGCTGCGTCAAGCATAACTCATGCCGGCGCCATGCTGACGCTACACTGCAAGGATATTCGCTGAACATTGCCATGCCATGAACCCCGATGACCTCGAACTGCTTGTCTCGCGCACCATGCCTTATGGCAAGTACAAGGGGCGGCTGATTGCCGACCTGCCTGGACATTACCTCAACTGGTTTGCCCGCAATGGTTTCCCGAAAGGCGAAATCGGCCGCCTCCTGGCATTGATGCAGGAATTGGATCACAATGGATTGACCCCGCTGCTCGCGCCATTGCGCAAGCCTGATACCAAACAGGTTTAAGGCATGGCGCCAGAACCGCGGCGGCACCCAGGAGGTTCGGCATGAGCAAGACGTTCAAGATCGGCGACCACGTGGCATGGAATTCGGAAGCGGGCCGGGTGTCCGGCACTATCGTAGCCGTACACACTGCGGATTTCGACTACAAGGGGCACACGCATCGCGCTTCAAAAGACCATCCCCAGTACGAGATCAAAAGCGACAAGACTGACCATATTGCGGCCCACAAGGGCGAAGCGCTTGAACATGCACGCGGCACGCGCCGGTCATGACATATCCCTTCTTTACCATCGGCCACTCTAACCGCACATTCGATGCGTTCGCCGCGCTGCTTCAGGAAGCGGAAATCGAATTGCTGGCGGACATCAGGACGGTGCCCCGGTCTCGGTCCAACCCACAGTTCAACCTGGATGTGTTGCCGGCATCGCTGGCCAGCCATCACATTGAATATGAACATATCGCAAGCCTCGGGGGGTTGCGCGGAAAATCGAAAACCGTCCCCCGGCAGGCCAATGGCTTCTGGGAAAACGACAGCTTCCACAACTACGCCGACTATGCGCTGTCCGAGGCGTTTCACCAGGGACTCGAGCACCTGATCGCGCGCGGACGCCGGCAGCGCACCGCCATCATGTGCTCCGAAGCCGTATGGTGGCGCTGCCACCGACGCATCGTGGCTGACTATCTCATCGCGCGCGGGGAACAGGTATTTCACATCATGGGCCCCGGCCATATCAACCCGGCCAGCATTACGCCGGGCGCGGATATTCTGGCTCACGGCGCGGTTTCCTACCCGGCCAGGCCGGCTCCCCTATAATCAGATCAATAACATCCATACCGCAGCACCCATGCCTGTAAGAAAACCAGAACCCCAGGCCATCGTGAGCCCCGTCACGCGCAGCGCGATTTTCATCGTCGCCACGCTCGCTGCGGGCACCGATGGCGACGACAACGTGCGCGCCCTGTGCGCCGACCTCGCCGCCCTGGTCCGCTCGGTCGGCAAACGCGTTCCCTCCGGCAATCTGTCCTGTATCTGCGGCTTCGGGTCGCAGGCCTGGGACAGGCTGTTCGGTGAGCCGCGCCCAGCATCCCTGCACCCCTTTCGCGAATTCGGGCCGCAGGAGCGGCGGGCGGTGGCCACTGCGGGCGATCTGCTGCTTCATATTCGCGCAGAGCAGATGGATCTCTGCTTTGAACTCGCCACGCAGGCGCTTGCTGTGCTTGGCGATGCCGTCTCTGTGGTCGACGAGGTCCATGGCTTCCGGTATTTCGACATGCGCAGCATAATCGGCTTCGTCGACGGCACGGAAAACCCGGAAGGCCGGGAAGCGGTTGAATTCACCACCATTGGCGACGAAGATCCCGCGTTCTCCGGCGGCAGCTACGTGCTCGTGCAGAAATACCTGCACGACATGCCGCGCTGGAATGCCCAGTCTGTGGAGGCCCAGGAAGGTGTCATCGGTCGCACCAAGCTTTCCGATATCGAACTCGACGAGTCCATCAAGCCAGATTCTTCCCACAGCGCGCTGACGACCATCGTCGAGAACGGCGAGGAGGTGAAGATCCTGCGTGACAATATGCCTTTCGGGCGTCCGGGTTCCGGCGAGTTCGGCACCTATTTCATTGGCTACGCGCGCTCGCCTGCGCCCATTGAGCAGATGCTCGAGAATATGTTTGTAGGGCGCCCTCCCGGCAATTACGACAGGCTGCTGGATTTCAGCCATGCTGTCACAGGCGGCCTGTTCTTTGTGCCATCCGCCGATCTGCTCGAAGCGCTTGCCGAACGCGGCCCCTCACAGCCGCCAGGCGAAGCTGCGCCCGACTCGCCACCTGAGGCACGCCACGACGGCTCGCTCAATATTGGCTCTTTAAAAGGAATTCCCCAAGATGAATAATCTGCACCGCGAACTCGCCCCCATCTCCAGCCCAGCCTGGGCGCAAATCGAAGAAGAAGTCGCCCGCACGTTCCGGCGCTCGGTCGCAGGACGGCGCGTGGTCGATGTAAAAGGCCCCGGCGGTGCGGAACTGTCCAGCGTGGGAACGGGGCATCAACGCACGATTGCCTCGCCGCACAAAGGGGTCAATGCAAAGCTGCGGGAGGTCAAGGCGCTGGTTGAGCTGACCGTTCCGTTTGAGCTGAGCCGCGAAGCGATAGACGACGTTGAGCGCGGCGCGAACGATTCCGACTGGCAGCCCGCCAAAGATGCGGCGCAGGAACTTGCCTATGCGGAAGACCGCGCAATCTTTGATGGCTATGATGCTGCGGGCATTGTCGGCATTCGTCAGGGCTCGTCCAATTCTTCGCTGACACTGCCGGCGGATGTCAGCGATTACCCGGTCGCAATCGCCAGCGCGCTTGAGCAACTGCGGCTGGCTGGCGTGGATGGCCCCTATTCTGTCCTGCTGGGCGCGGATGCCTATACGGCACTGGGCGGGGGCCGCGACGAAGGCTATCCTGTCATCCAGCACATCAAGCGCATTCTTGACGGCGAGATCATATGGGCCCCCGCCATCAATGGCGGCAGTGTAATTTCCACTCGCGGCGGCGACTTTGAAGTGCATCTCGGCCAGGACCTGTCCATAGGCTACAGCAGCCATGACGACAAGGTGGTGAGGCTCTACCTGCGCGAGACACTGACATTCCTGATGCTTACCGGCGAGGCGTCCGTATCCGTGACACTGCCTTGAGCGGCCATCCTATGCGCGGCACCGCTGGCTTCTTCAACCCGGTGCACTGCCTGTGCATACCGGGAGCGCTTGAACATTTGCCCGATATCCTGGGCGACTGCCGCTGTACCCTGGTCATCTTCCGCAGCGCACGCGCCCTGGGGCTGCTGGCAAGGATACAGGCGCTGCTCGGCCCGAGACTGGTCCATATCATTGACGATGTGCAACCGAACCCTGATGTCGCGGAGCTGCGCCATGCCTGGACGGATTCCTGGCATCACCACAGCGATGCCGACACCATTGTGGCAGTGGGCGGCGGCAGTGTCATCGATACCGCCAAGACCTTGATGGTAGCGCCCGAGAGCCTGGATTTCGACGATTTTCTCGCCGGGCTGCGCAGCGGCAGCCCCTGGAAGCCTTCACATGTCAGGCGCCTGATCGCGATTCCCACCACGGCAGGCACCGGCAGCGAAATGACGCCCTGGGCCACGATCTGGGACAAGGCCGCCCACCGCAAGCTGTCACTGCATTTGCCCGAAACCTGGCCTCATACCGCACTGGTCGACGCAGAACTCATGCTCGGCCTGCCTCGCGCCGTCACGCTGCAAAGCGGCCTGGATGCGCTGTCCCACAGTCTTGAAGCCATCTGGAATGTCAACGCGAACCCCATTTCCGACACCTTCGCAATTGCGGCGGCACAGGATATCCTGACGACGCTGCCCGCATTGATGCGGCAGCCCGACAGCCTGGCGCTGCGGGCGGACATGGCATTGGCCGCAGTGAAGGCGGGCATGGCATTCTCCAATACGCGCACGGCGCTTGCCCACTCTATCTCCTACGAAATGACCCTGCGCCACGGCCTGCCGCACGGCATAGCCTGCTCTTTCACCCTGCCCCTGGTGCTGGAGCGGGCCATGGGCTGCGACCCAGGCCGGGACCGCGTGCTTACCAAGGCATTGGGCGTCCCCCTGGAACAGGGTCCCGGTATGCTGCGCGACTTCCTGCACAGCCTGGGGGTAGAGACCGAGTTCTCCGCGTATGGCGTCAGCGACGCCGAGGCGACGGCGCTCATCCGTCACGCCGAAGGCGGCGTGCGGGGCCAGAACTTCATAGGCCGCCCTGCCTCCCTGGGGTAGAACGTGGCGGTTGTGGAGGTTGTGGCAGTGTGGCGGGATTCACATCAAAAATGGAAAACATGACTTTCCATTCTTTCTATTCTCAACATCATCCCCAAGCTCTAGACTGATTCCATCACAATCATTCATACAGGAGCGCAGCATGATCGAACGTCGTCCATTCGACAGCCTTGGCGGAGCCAATCACGGCTGGCTCAATGCCAAACATCACTTTTCTTTCGCCGGATATTTCGACCCCGAGCGTGTCCAGTGGGGCGCCCTGCGGGTCTGGAATGACGACACCATCGCCCCAGGCACCGGTTTTCCGCCGCACCCCCACGCAGACATGGAAATCATCACCTATGTCCGTGAAGGCGCGATTACCCACCGGGACAACCAAGGCAACCACGGGCGCACAGAGGCCGGCGATGTGCAAGTCATGAGCGCGGGAACTGGCATCCAGCACTCCGAATACAACCTCGAGCCTCGCACAACGCGCATTTTCCAGATATGGATCATGCCTGATGCGCACGGCGGCCTGCCATCCTGGGGCGCCAAGCCTTTTCCCAAGGCGGATCGCTCCGGCGCGTTCATTCCCCTGGCCAGCGGCATCGAAGGCGACGACGATGCCTTGCCCATCCGGGTTAACGCCAGGGTGCTGGGGGCCACGCTCAAGGCCGGCGAGACAGCCACGTACCAGTTCTCCGACAAGAGCCGGCGCGGCTATATCGTGCCCGCGGCAGGCCGTGTAACGGTCGACGGGATAGCGCTGGACACCCGCGATGGCGGCGCCATCAGCGACGTGGACAGCATCACCGTCACCGCGCAGGAAGATGCGGAACTGGTGCTGGTGGACGTGGCAGGCTGACCGGGGCGGCGCTCTATGCAATCCACAAACGCATGGAGCTTCCCATATGGGATGGCTGATCCTTCCAATTGCGTCATAATCCCGTCTATAGATAATAAATAAACGGGATCTGTTGTCAGACCAAGGCGTCCCGCGACGCCACACAGGAGGAGGAAACATGCCATCCATCAGCCGTCGGCGCCTCATCGCCGCCCTGGGTACAGCTTCCCTCGGAAGCAGCCTGGGCCTTCATGCCCCCGCCATCCTGGCTCAGGGCTCACGCAGCGACTACCCCAACCGCCCAATCAAAATCATTGTTCCATTGTCTGCGGGCGGTGGCGGAGACCTCACCGCCCGTCAGGTGGCGGCGCTCTTGAGCGAGCGCGTGGGCGTTCCCGTCGTCGTCGAGAACCGGCCGGGCGCCGGCGGAAGCATTGGCACCCAGGCCGCCATCAATTCCGCGCCAGACGGCTATACCCTGGTCATGCTTTCCAGCAGTCACACCTGCAACGCGGCATTGCGGAAGCTGCCCTACGATTCAATCAATGACATCGAACCGATTACGCTACTGAAACGGGAATCACTGATACTTATCGGCAACGCAAACCTGCCTGTCAAGAATTTCGGCGAGCTGGTTCAGTGGGCCAAGCGCGAGCCAGGCATCATCACTTATGGCTCATCAGGCGTGGGCGGTATTACGCACCTGAGCATGGAGCATATGGCCGGCCTTGCCGGCATCAAGCTGAACCATGTTGCCTATAAAGGCACTGGCCCAGCCCTGCAGGACACGATAGGCGGCACTGTCAATCTGATGTTCTCTTCTATCGCTATCGCCGTGCCGGTTGTCCAGGCGAACCGGGCCCTGGGGCTGGCCATTGCCGACGAGCGGATCACCCCATTACCTGATGTCCCTGCTTTCAAGGAGGTCGGCGTGCCTGGATTCAAATCCGATCTATGGCATGCGGTGGCCGGCCCCAAGGGAATACCAGCCGAGATTGTCGGACGCCTGAACACCGAGCTTCGCGCCATACTCAAACTGCCACAGATGCAAGAGCGCATCAATACAGAAGGCAGTCATGCGGTGGGAAGCAGCCCCGACGCATTGCTTGACACAATACGGGCGGATATCGCCCAGTGGAAAGATGTAGTTCGCAAAGCCAACATCAAAGCGCTGTAGCTCACCATAGCCCATGGATAACCCAACCCCTCCGCCCGCGCAACTGCGGGCGCAGTGTTACCGCCGCTTCACGGTGGACGATCGCGAATACGGATACTATTCGCTGGCCAGGCTTGCGGAGCTCGCAGGGGAAAGCCTGGCCAGGCTGCCATACTGCATACGCATCGTGCTCGAGAATCTGCTTCGCCACGCCGAACGTGATGATGTAGGAAGCGACCTGCCATTGCGCATCTTGCGCGACTATGCTGGCCGCGTCGGGCAGGACACGATCCCGCTCATGCTCGCGCGCGTGATGGCCCAGGATGTCAGTGGCATACCTGCAATCATCGACTTGGCCACCATGCGCGATGCGGTCGCTCGGTCGGGCGGAGATCCAGCCCAGATCAACCCCTGTATCCCTGTGGAATTGATCGTCGATCACTCGCTGGAGGTCGATCATGCGGGACACAGCGGCGCATTGGACCTCAACGTCGCGCTGGAATATCGGCGCAACCGGGAGCGGTACACCTTTCTGAAGTGGGCTCAGGAATCAGTGGCCAACCTGTCCCTGGTGCCGCCTGGAGCAGGCATTCTGCATCAGATCAACCTGGAACGCCTCGCACGAGTGGTGTTCGTCGACGAAGCGCATACCCCCCCGTTGGTCTATCCCGACACGATTGCGGGCACCGATAGCCACACCGCCATGATCAATGCACTAGGCGTACTCGGCTGGGGCGTGGGCGGTATCGAGGCCGAAGCGGCCATGCTGGGCGAGCCTTTGTCTTTTGTGTTGCCGCCCACCGTCGGCGTGCGCTTGCTGAACCGGCCATCCGCCGGTGTGACAGCCACCGACATCGTGCTGACGCTCACAGAGCTGCTTCGGAAGGCAAAAGTTGTCGAGAGTTTTGTCGAATTCACAGGCCCAGCCTTGGATAACGGCGCCCTGACACTGGAGGATCGCGCAACGCTTTCCAATATGTCGCCGGAGTATGGTTCCACCTGTGGATTCTTTCCTGTCGACGCAACGACACTAGCGTACCTGCGTCGCTCTGGCCGGGATGGCGCAACCGTTGCCCTCATCGAACACTACTGCAGGCAACAAGGCCTCTGGCGAGAGGCAGGCGCACCCGAGCCACAGTTCTCCCGCCTGGTCGAACTGGATCTTGCCGCCGTCCAGCCCAGCGCCGCCGGCCCGCGCCGGCCACATGAGCGCGTTGCGCTCCAGGATATCCCAGCCTCCTTCCTGTCTGCCTGTCCCGCAGCCTCAGCCGTACCAGCGCCAACGGCTGACACGGTGACACTCGGCCACGGGGCCGTCATACTTGCCGCCATTACAAGCTGCACCAACACCTCCAACCCCAGCGCCATGATCGCTGCGGGACTTCTGGCCCGCAAGGCTCTGTTCAAGGGCTTGAGCACACGCAACTGGGTCAAGACCTCATTCACGCCTGGCTCCAAAGTGGTCAGCGATTACTTGCTCGCCAGCGGATTGCAATCCGACCTGGATGGGCTGGGATTCAATCTGGCCGGCTATGGCTGTGCAAGCTGCGGCGGCGGCTCAGGCCCTCTTTCTCCCGAAATTCAGTCTGCTGTAGACACCGGCCAGCTCACCGTTTCAGCAGTGCTTTCAGGCAACCGCAATTTCGAAGGGCGCATCCACCCACTGGCTCGCGCCAATTACCTGCTGTCTCCCGCCCTCGTGGTGGCCTATGCCATCGCCGGAAGCGTACGCATTGACCTGACACGGGACCCGCTGGGCCGGGGGCCTGACGGCAGCGCCGTGTTTCTTTCTGACATCTGGCCTGATAACGAAGAAATCAGGGAGATCGAACAGCGCTACGTCACGCCCGACCGCTTTCGCAGGCAATATTCCGGCCTGGGTGAAGGAGATGCGCCCTGGCAGGAATTGCCCTCTGGCGGCGGCATGCTTTACGGGTGGGATTCAGTCAGCACCTATGTCCGCCGCCCCCCCTATGTCGAGGAACGCCCTGCGCCAACTGGACGCAGCCTGCAGGGCGCGCGCCCCCTGCTGCTGTTGGGAGACAGCGTCACGACAGACAATATCTCACCTGCGGATGGCATACGGCCGGATACTCCTGCGGGACAATATCTGGTCTCCCAGGGGGTTGCGCCCTCCGCCCTGCACACCTTCATTGCACGGCGCGGCAATCACCATGTCATGATGCGGGGCACATTCACCGGCGGGCGGCTCAAGAATGAACTGCTGCCGCAGGGACCTTCGGGCAACACCTTGATCCAGCCCGAAGGGAGCGTATCCAGCATCTTTGATGCCGCCATGTGCTACATGAAACGAGGGACGCCTGTAATCGTCGTGGCCGGCAAAGAATACGGCACAGGCTCCTCGCGCGACTGGGCGGCCAAAGGCACCCGCCTGCTCGGCGTGCAGGCCGTCCTGGCTGAGGGTTTCGAACGCATTCACCGTTCCAACCTCGTCAATATGGGTGTATTGCCCCTACAGTTCGAGGCCGGCGTCAACCGGCACACGCTCGGCATTACCGAGCATAGCGTTTTTGACATTACGATCCCCGACAAGCTCGCCCCGCTGGACTGGCTCGCCTGCAGTATCCGTACAGGGGATCAGATACAGGAAATATCCCTGCAGGCACGGCTCAATACTGCGCACGAAGAGGCCGTCTGGCGCAAGGGCGGTATTTTGCCCGCAATGCTGGATCATTTTCTTGGGCAGTAAACCGCCCGCAGCGAATCAGGCCTCTTTTGATCCAGGGTCGCCCATGTTAAGGGGCAATGTGTTCCATTCTGGCGCGTGAGCGCACATCTTGCGCAACAAGCGCTCAAGCTGTTCGTATTCGCGCTCGGAAAGACACGCCATCATGTTGCGCTCGCGCAGCTCCAGCCCCGGCATGAACATGTCATGCTGCCTGCGCCCGGCGGGCGTAATGTACAGAAGCTGCCGCCTTTGATCATCAGGGTCCGCTTCACGCCTGAGCATGCCCCGCTTTTCCAAGGCAATCACCGCGCGGCTGATATTTGTCTTGAGATGGCCCGAGAACTCGCAGATTTCCGTGGCAGTAATGCCATCCTTGAAATACAGAAAAATCAGCGAAAGTATTTCAGGCCGGGTCAGGCCATATTTTGCCTCTATCGCACGAAAGGAAAGCTCGCGATAGCTGTTCGAGATATAGCCTATCTTATAGGCCATGGGAATCGAGACGCCATCAAGAATATCTCTCAACGCTGAAGTCATTGATTGCTCTTCAAAAGATTTGACTCGGATCGATCAGCCATTATCCATCAATCCCAAAATTTAGTTGCATATGAGACTAATTTCCGATAATCTGAAAACAAATCGGGCAGGCACGACCAAGGGAGGCCAGTCTTATGCATACAGCAGATCCAGCCGGCACATCAAGACATACAGTTGGCCATAGATGCTTCTACACTGGAACCACCGAGCACCCTGTTTACACTGACCACCTGTCGCCCGCCATGCCTGTTGATGGACGCCTGCCCATCATTTTTCTGCACGGAGGCTTCCATACCGGCGCAGGATACCTGACCACACCGGATGGCCGGCCGGGATGGGCGCGTTATTTTGTCGAACGCGGGCATGATGTTTATGTTCCAGACTGGCCCGGCCATGGAAGATCCCCGGCCAGCGCAGACTTTTCCCGGCTTTCCATGCGTGAGATCGCGCAATCGCTGGCGGTGCTCGCCGATGAGATCGGACCATGCATTATCGTTGCCCATTCAGCGGGCGGCCCGTTGGCATGGTGGATTGCCGACACGCATCCCGACGCTGTTGGCGCCATTGTCGGCATCGCACCGGGGCCTCCATCCAATATACAGCGTCCACTTCCCGACGATCCCAAATTGATCGAGGCGCTCCGATTCGACGAGAGCGTCGGCTGTCCGGTTTACTCTCCCCCCGACAAGCCGGTATTCGTGGATATTGAATTCATACGGAACTTCTGGGCGAATACCTCGCGCTTTCCCGAGGCAGCCATAGATGCCTATGCAAAATCCATTGTTCCGGAAAGCGCCGCCGTGCTGAATGAGCGTTTCAATATCGGCGGGAAAGGGCTGTATATATCGGGGCCCAATGTGGTTGCCGCACGTCCAATACTCGTGGTCACGGGCGACAGCGATCCACGGCACCCCCGGACAACAGATGCAGCGGTAGCCGATTATTTCAACGCAAAACACGCCTGGCTGCCCGAGCATGGTTTGCATGGCAATGGCCATATGCTGATGCTTGAAGACAATAGCGAGGAAATCGCCTGCCTTGTCTCCGATTGGCTGGCCGATCAAGGTCTTTGAAAGACCATATCCCCTGGAGGAGGCAATCATGTTTAGAAGAACCATCATTTCCACAATTGCGGGGCTCATGCTGGCCAGCCTGTCCGCGCATGCGCAGCTTACGGACGATGTCGTAAAGATTGGCGTTTTGACCGATATGGCGGGCGTAACCGCGGACATCACGGGAAAGGGCTCTGTGGTCGCGGCACAGCTGGCCGTCGAGGAGTTCGGAAGCACGATCCTTGGCAAACCCATCGAAGTCATTTCCGCTGACCATCAGCACAAGACCGACCTGGGTTCCTCCATCGCGCGCCAATGGTATGACACCGACCAGGTGGATGTCATTGTCGATATACCCAATTCCTCCATTGCGCTTGCCGTCCAGCGCATCGCACGCAACAGCAAGAAGCTCGTGCTGTTTTCGGGAGCCGGGACCACTGCGCTGACCAATGAGCAATGCTCGCCCTATGGTTTTCACTGGACATACGACACATACGCGCTTGCGCACGGAACAGCGTCCGCGGTTGTGCAAAACGGCGGGAAGTCCTGGTTTATCCTGGCATCCGACTATGCCTTCGGGGCGCAGCTTGCCAAGGATACATCCACCGTCGTCCAGGCCGAGGGCGGAAAAGTGCTGGGGGTGGTGAAACACCCACTCAACCTGGCGGACTTCGCCTCCTTCCTGCTGCAGGCCCAAGCCTCCGGCGCGGAGGTGATAGGCATCGCCAATGCGGGCAACGACACAATCACCGCAATCAAGCAAGCCGGAGAATTCGGCATAACGCAGGCTGGCCAAAGCCTGGCCGCCATGATCCTGATGATCAACGATGTGCATAGCCTGGGGCTGAAAAATGCCCAGGGCACCTATCTCACCACCGCCTCGTATTGGGACATGAACGATAAAACCAGGGCATGGTCCAGGAAATTCATGGAACGCACAGGCGCCATGCCATCAATGCTGCAGGCCGGCGTCTACGGTTCTGTGCTTCATTATCTAAAAAGCGTGAAGGCCGCCGGCACCGACGACGCCGACAAGGTGGCGCAGACCATGCGTGAAATGCCGATCAACGATGCATTCACCGAGAATGCGCATATCAGGGAAGACGGCAGGGTTTTGCGCGACATGTATCTGGCCAAGGTAAAAGCGCCCGAAGCATCAAAGTATCCGTGGGATTACTTTGACATCGTCAGAACCATCCCTGCCCAGCAAACCGTGGCCCCGCTTTCAGAAAGCACTTGCCCGCTCGTCAAGAAGTCCTGAATGCGCCACCAAGCCATTACGGCGCAGCCTGTCTGGCCGTAATGGCCACGCCATGTCTGCGGAAAAATCCCTTTGTGGGCGAGGCTGGCTGCGGCGGGGGATAGCCGGACAGGGTCGCCGCGCATCTTGCCGGGCAAAAGCAGCGTGCATCTGACTAGACGCAAAGGCTATATATTTCTTTTTGAAATATGCTTATTATAATAAGTGATTTATAGCCGATAGCACCCTACAGCCATGCGGTCTGCGGGGTGCCATGCCCTACTTTGCCGGAGGCTCATCATGTCCGCATCAAGGAGCGATGCCGCGCTCGCCCAGGCCATCAGCATCGTGCAGCAAGCCCTGAGCGGCGATTCGCCCAGACCCGATGTCAGCTCATTCTTTGACGAAGCCACGTTCACGGTGAGCTACGTCGTCAGCGACCCTGACAGCCGCGCATGCGCCATCATAGACAGTGTGCTGGATTTCGATCCGGCCAGTGGCCGCACACAACAGAAAGCCGCGAACGAGCTGATCCAGTTCATCCGAGATCATCAGTTGCAGGTGCAATGGATACTCGAGACGCATGCCCATGCCGACCATCTTTCGGCCGCGCCCATCCTGCAGGCGCAACTGGGCGGGCAGCTCGCCATCGGGCAGCGCATCACCACGGTACAGCAGACCTTTGGCAAACTGTTCAATGCCGACGCTCGCTTTGCGCGAGACGGCAGCCAGTTTGATCACCTGTTCAGCGATGGAGAACAATTCCAGATCGGCACGCTACAGGCGGCTGCATTGCTTGTTCCAGGACACACACCCGCATGCATGGCTTATGTGGTGGGCGATGCCGTATTTACCGGCGACACATTGTTCATGCCGGACTACGGCACGGCTCGCTGCGATTTTCCGGGCGGCGACGCCGCAACCCTGTATCGCTCCATACGCCGGCTGATGCAGCTGCCGGCGTCCACACGCGCCTTTCTTTGTCACGACTACAAGGCGCCCGGCCGTGACCGATACGAGTGGGAAACGACGATCGGCGCCCAGATCAAAGACAATGTGCATGTCAACGAGCATGTCAGCGAGGCTGATTTCGTCGCCATGCGGCAAGCGCGGGATGCGAGCCTCGACATGCCGCGCCTGATCCTGCCGTCCATCCAGGTAAACATGCGCGGCGGCCGCTGCCCCGAGCCGGAAGACAATGGCGTGAGCTATCTGAAGATACCGCTCAATATGCTCTGACCATACGGCGGCGCAATCAGCGTGCCGGCAATTTGCCGTTTAATTGCCTGAGCAGAAGCGGCCTCAGCTTGCTGCTGAGGCCGCTTTCCGCCTATTTCATGGCCGTGATCATCTGCCCAGTGATTGTCTTGAGGTTGGTCAAGCCTGCGCCGATCACATACCAGCCATTCGGGTCGACATAGTACACACGGCCCTCACGGAAAGCTGCCGTCTGGCTGATCTGGGGGTGCTTGGCCAGCGTATTGGCGGCAGTCTTTTCACCATCGTTGATGGCCCCCCGGTCAAGAACAATCAGCCAGTCCGGGTCTGCCTCGGCCACAGCCTGAACTGCCTTGGCGCGTTCAGCCGCGGCCGCCTGCGCTTCCGGAGAACCCGGTTCCGGCCTGGCGGCCGGTGCGGCTGCCTGCTTGGGCGGCAACACAGGCGCCAAGCCCGTCAGCTCATGCACATAACCAAAGCGTTCGCCAGGCGCATGAGCAATGACATTGTCCCTTACCACAAACAGCAAGGCGCCCTTCTTGCCACGATTCAGATCATGGAGCGTATCGACGTTCTTCTGGATATCATCCAGCGCGGCCTGCGCCTGGGCCTCTTTGCCCCAGGCACGCCCAATGGCAAGGCTGGATGTCTTCACCGACTCGAGAAAGCGGGATGGGTCCGAGGTGAAACTGACGGTGGGTGCGACTTCGTTCAGCTTAGGGATCGCCGAGGCAGAGCGTCCGCCCGCAATGATGAGATCGGGTTTTACACCCTTGAGCTGATCATAGTCCGGCTCAAACAGGGTTCCCACGACAGTGGCCTGGCTGTATTTGGACAAGGCCCCTGAATAAACGGATTTGGGCACGCCAGCCACGGGGATACCCAGCGTGTTCAGCGTATCAAGGTGAGCAAGCTCATAGCTGACGACACGCTGCGGCGTTTCGGCAAGTGCAAGGCTCCCTTGCGCATGATGCAATTCAAACGCCCCTGCCGGTGATGCAGCGGCCAGGGCAATGCCCAGAACAGGGAACAGATGGGTCAGTTTCATTGGATGCTCCTTGATTATCTCGACACAACAGCTTCAGCAGGCAGCCGGATAAAGGCGAACCTGCTCGACAAAGCAGCCAATAATGCCATAGATTCTCATTCTTATTTGAATAACCCGTGTTTATAGCTGTTTCGCGCCGTTCCAATGCGTGCATCACAGAGCTGTCAAAGCGTCAGGCCGCCCGTTGCCTCGATGACTGCGCCATTGACATAGCTCGCATCATCGCTGGCGAGAAAGGCGTAGATGCTGGCGATTTCCTCGGGTTGGCCAAGCCTGCGCAGCGGCACTTGTTCGCGAAGACTGGCAAGCACGGCATCGGGCACGCTGGCCAACATGCTCGTTTCGACGAAGCCGGGCGCGACCGCATTGACACGTATGCCTTTCGGCCCAAGCTCACGTGCCCAGGTCTTGGTGAAGCCGATCACGCCGAACTTGGCCGCCGCATAGTTGGTCTGGCCGTAATTGCCATAAATGCCCACGACAGAGCTTGCATTCAGGATCACGCCACTGCCCTGCTCCACCATCGGCTGCACGACTGCCTGCGTGGCATTGAAGACGCCTTTGAGATTGACCTCTATCACCGAATCGAACTGGTCGGCAGTCATTCGCTCCAGCCTTGCATCACGCGTGATGCCGGCATTATTCACCAGCACGTCGACCCTGCCAAAGCGCTCGACCGCCTGCGCAACCATGGCGTCGAGCGCTGTCCGGTCAGCCACGTTCAGGGTAAAGCCGCATGCTTTCGCACCCGCGCGTTCGCAGGTCGCCACAGTGCGGTCCACGGCTTCAGCGCCAAGATCGCATACCACGATGCTGGCGCCCTCACGGGCGAATTTCAACGCGGTGGCTTCCCCTATACCTTGTCCTGCGCCGGTAATGATGGCAACTTTTTCTTTTAGTCTCATACAAGTCTCTACAAAAAGCGTTGGCAGTTGAATGCGCCAGAAGCCGGCCAATGGCTCGGCGGATACCTGGCTCTGCATGAGCTTAACGGGGTTTGCCGCCGGTGTTAAGATCATTCGCGGATACGGGAATATCGCGACACATCAACCTTGAAACCCAAACCCCGGTACATCCAGTGTTAAAGCAATGACGATGACACGATCAGGATGGACAGCATGGCCACCAAACGCACGCTAACCCCTGCCCGGCACAAAGCCCGCCTGGCCAGGCATCTCGCATCCCTGCTGGCGCTGGATCCTCGCCTTCAGGCCGTGCATCATGTCGCTGGAGAAGTGCTGCCGCGTTCCCGCGCGCCGGGGTTCGAGGGGCTGGCACGCATTATCTGCGGACAGCAGGTATCCGTCGCCAGCGCAGACGCAATCTGGGGCCGCCTTGAGGCGCGCGATGGCGCGTGTACCGCCGAAGGCTTTCTTGCTCTCGGTGAAGACGGCCTGCGGGGTGTCGGCCTATCCCGCAGCAAGTATTTGTCCATCACTGCCGTCGCACAAGCTATTGTGACTGGCGATCTGGACCTGGATGCTGTCGCGGCGCTGCCGGCAGAGGACGCCATCGCCAGCCTTACGGGGCACAGAGGCGTCGGCCCCTGGACTGCGGAGATCTACCTTATGTTTTGCGCCGGCCACCCCGATATCTTCCCCTCAGGCGATTTGGCTCTGCAAAAAGCTGTCGGCGAGGCATTTGGCATCGCCCCTTGTCCCGACCGCCGCGCCCTGGCCGCAATGGCCGAGAGCTGGGCACCCTATCGTGCCGCGGCTGCGCTACTGTTTTGGCGCTTCTACGCAGCTACGCGCCAGCGCGATGCCTTGCCTGTCTAGCGCTGGCGCGGCATCGGCCCATATACTCACGCAGCCATGCCAGGCGGCAGATTAGCCCTGACCAAGCGCCCGGCAATCGACTCGACCATAGGAATGTCAGGCGTGGCATCGCCCGGTCCGAACCATCTGGCATCCGCAATCTCGCTTTCCTGAATGACAAGCTCGCCACTTTCATATTCGGCGGTGTAGGCAACCATGAGCGAGTGTGGAAACGGCCAGGACTGGCTGCCAAAATAGCGCAGATCTTTCACGCGCAGGCCCACCTCCTCATAGACCTCCCGGTGAATGGCTTGCTCGAGGCTCTCGCCCGCCTCCACAAAACCAGCCAAAGCGGTATAGCGAGCGGTCGCATAAGTTGCATGGCGCGCCAGCAGGATTTGATCGCCCTTTCTGATAAGCACCATCATGGCTGGCGAAATGCGCGGATAGGCCGCGAACCCGCAGGATGAGCAGTGAAAGCACAATTCCGTTTCAGACTTTCTCATTGGCGATGCACAGACGCCGCAGTAGCGATGCGTGCGCACCCATTCCGAAACCTGGAATGCCCGCCCCGCGAGCGGGGCCTGTTCACCGAGTTCGCCCCACAGCGCGCGCAATTTCCGAAAGACGAAACCCGCTGGCGGTACCGCATCATGCGGGACATGGCAGGTCAGCTCGCCGTCCTGCCCACCCAGCCAGACCGGCTGCATAGCGTCAGCGGTCAGCCCCATCAGTGAGCAGACGCTGGCGTCAGGCAACCCCAGCCCTGATTCTCGCACCAGCAGTTCGTTTCCTCGGAATATGAAATTCACTTTGCTTCCTTGTCATGAACAAAAAGGGGCGCAATACCCCCGGAAGCAATACTATAAATCTCAAATATCAGGAACAGCGGCAGATTGCCCGCCGCTCCGCAATGCCCTATCGCCTCGCTGAGGCTGCCGGTGCTTGCGGCTGGCCCCACATGCGAGGCAGAACGTCTTCGTGGCCAGCGGCGCGATGCCAGTACACAAAACCTACATGCCCCACAACGAAAGCCAGCAATATCCAGCCCAGCTCGCCATGCAGCAGCCCGCCCAGATCCACCATCCACGGCACCTTGACGCCAACAGACTCCATCACCTGGATGCCGAGATAGGAGAATGGCCGGTCAGAGCCATACTGGCGCAACAGGCCGATACCGGGTATCGCAAGCATCAGCGCATAAAGCAGGAAATGCCCCACCCCCGCCATGCGGGAAATATGCCGGGGCCGGCGCGCACGGCCTGCGGCCACCCAGAGAACCCGCAGCAGCGCCAATATGAACAGCGTCGTGCCCAGTATCTTGTGCGCAGGCCATAGTAATTCGGAAAGCCACCATTTATCGGCAAAGAAATGCAGCGCGGCCGTCAGGAATATACAGGCAAAACCGATTGCCATAAGCCAATGAAATATACGGGTCACAGTGCCATAGCGAGCACGGGAATCTGGTTGCAGCACAAACTTCTCCGGGAAACTGAACTAAAACTGAATAAAAGCTGACACTATGACGCCGCATCATCCATAAAGTTTCATGAAACCCTTGATTCATATCAGTTGATTTCCCATTTTCCGAATCCGCGCTGAGCGCTGCTGTCCACACATCCGCCTTTACAAAGCTTGACACCATAAATGGCCGGAATGCCTGTCCTGGCTCAAGCGTAACGACACGGGAAATTGTCCCGGCCCGCGCATTCAGTTAAAAGAAAGAAGTCTGTTATCAATAAAGGATAGAAGCATGAATCGTTCCCTGATGTGGCTATGCACAGCGCTGGCCTTCACAGGCCTTGCAGCCTGCGCCCACCAGGAAGGCGGGGTACAGCCTGGCGCGCAGGCTGCCTCGTCGCTTTCCGCCTATCACTGGCAACTGGACAAAGCGCTCGACGGCGGCGGCAATAGCCAGCCGCAATGGATCGGCTCGGGCGGCAAGCCTGTCACATTGACTTTCAAGGATCAGCGCCTCTCCGTAGCAGGGCTGTGCAATGCCATGGGCGCAAGCTACCAGACCACTGGCACGAAAATGCACATCAGCCAGGTAACCAGCACGATGCGCATGTGCAGCGATGCCGATCTGATGAAATATGAACAGGCCGTTGGCCAACGGCTGCCTGAGGTCTCGGCCTGGAGCATTGACGAGGCCCAATCCGGTCCCACACTCACGCTGCGCTTTGAAGACGGCGGCCAGTGGCTGCTGGAAGGCGAACCCACAGCTGAGACGCGCTACGGCTCGGCGGGCGAGATCATGTTCCTGGAAATAGCGCCGCAGGAAGTGGCATGCGCCCATCCCCTCATTCCCAACAAGCAATGCCTGAATGTGCGAACTGTCCAGTACGATGCAGCCGGCATCAAGCTGGGACACGGCCCTTGGCAGCCGCTCTATGAAAGCATAGAGGGCTATCAGCACGAACCTGGCGTACGCAACGTCCTGCGCGTCAAGCGTTACACCCGCAAGGATGTGCCTGCGGATGCATCGCGCTATGCCTATGTGCTGGACATGACAGTGGAAAGCGAGGCCGCCAAGTCGTCGCAATAGCGGCAAAACCCGCCTTGCCCTGCGAGCGGGGCAAGGCGGTTCTCTATTGCAAAATTACAAGAGGCCGCCCCGGCGTTGGCGGCACGGAAAGCGGACACACCGCGTCCGCCTGCACTGGTGCATCAGTACCGGATTTCCAGCCCCGCCTTGAAGAAAGCAGGCGCGCCGTAATAGGAAGAATAGCCCACCGTCGTGTAGTATTTCTTGTCGAACACGTTGTACAGATTGACATGCGCGGTGACATGTTTGTTGATGACATAATTGGCCATCAGATCCACCAGCGCGTAGCTGCTCTGTCTCATGTCGCGGCCCGGCGCGCCAAGGTTATTGGAGTAGATAGCGCTCTGCCAGCGCACCCCGCCCCCGACCGTCAGGCCACGCCCGATGTTGGGAAAGCGATAGGTGGTGAACAGCTTGAACGTATTCTGCGGAATATAGGTATTCAGCACATCGCCATTGTGGTCCTCTGTCAGGGTGCGGCCATAGCTGACGGCTGCCTGCCAGTTGGGCGCCAGCTCGCCAGCCGCCTCAACCTCAAAGCCACGCGAACGCGTGCCTGATTCCGCGCGATATGCACCAGAACCATCTGGCGCAAACTGCCCCGGAATCGCGACGGCGAAATTGTCTTGCTTGACCATAAACACCGCGGCAGTCACGTTAAGCCGTTCATCAAAGAACGCTCCCTTGATGCCCGCCTCATAGCTATTGCCCACCAGCGGATCAAGATAGTTTCCTTCAACATCCTTGTACGTCTGCGGCTTGAAGATGCTTGTATAGCTTGCATACGCGGACCAGTTGTCGTTGATGTCATAAACAATGCCCGCATAGGGCGTGAACTTGTCGCTCTCGCCGCGGTTGACAACATTCTTTGCCGCGCCGTAACCCTGCGTCGACTTGTCGCTGCGCCAACTCGTGATGCGTCCGCCCAATATGACAGACAAAGAATCCGTCGCATGCAGGCGGGTCGTCATGTACGCACTCGTCAGCTTCTCGCGCAGCTTCATCTCGCCATTGGGCGGGTTCAGCGGCTCGGTCGGATAGCGCCCATTCCATGAATAGATATTGGGCACGGCATTGCTCCAGTTGTCGAACCACCAGAGGTTATAGGTGGGCGTTTCTTCTCGCGTCCGCGTCGCCGTCGCACCCAGCGCCAGCTCATGCTTGCGGCCGAACAGCGTGTATGGGCCAGTAGCATAAAGGTCGAAACTGTCCTGCACAGGCTCGCCCGCCCATCGGCCAGCCCAGAGATTCACGCCCGCCCCTGTGGCGCGATCAGGGTTGCCGCCGGCTGCGTAGCCCAGCACCTCGTCATACTCGCTGCCCGAACGCGTCAGCGTACCCTTGACCTTCCACTCATTATCGAAGCGGTGCTCCAGAGAGCCAAAAATCGAATAGCTGCGCCGGTCCGAAGACGCCCAATGCGCCGCTGCGGAATCCGAACGTTTCCATTCTGTGCGCGTACCATCCGAATAAAAGGCAGGCAAGCCCGAGCGCGCATGCCCGGTTGCGTCCTGCTCCTGGAAAGAAAACCCCAGCGTAGCCAGCGTACGGTCTGTCAGATCGGCCTCGACGATGCCATAGAGCAGCTTCTTGCGCTCATGCAGGCGATCAATATATGAGCGGTTATCCTGCCAGGCAGCAACCAGCCTGCCGCGCACCGATCCGGACGCATTCAAAGGCGTGGAAATATCCGCTTCACTCCGGTAGTAATCCCAGGACCCGGCCTCCGCCTTGACGCTCGCCTGAAAATCTCGCGTAGGCCGCTTGCGTATCAGATTGATGGTTGCTCCAGGAGAGCCGACGCCACTCATCAAGCCCGCCGCACCGCGCACCACCTCAACACGATCAAACATCGCCATATCGCTTGTCTGAGCCAGATCGGTATAGTTTGTGTAATTGAGTCCAACCCCATCGATCAGGTAATTGTCGACCTGAAAGCCGCGAGCATAAATAGGGCTGGAATCCGATCCCGCATTGCCGCTCCCACTGAGCGTCAGCCCTGGCGTCCAGTTCACCACGTCAGTCAACTGCGTCAGCCCCTGATCTTCCATGCGTTGACTGGTAATAATGCTGACCGACTGCGGCGTCTCCCGCAGAGACAACGGCAATCGCGTGGAAGCGCTGCTCGAATCCCCCGTATACGATCCGGTTCCCTCGGTCGTGCCATCCGTCGCCACCCCCTGCACGGTAACAGGAGCCAACGTCACCGGCGAACCCGCGCCCTCGGCCTGCTGAGCCATGACATTACCGGCCAACGGGCAAACCGACGCACCAACGATAAAAAGCAGCGACCTGCCCCCGGCAAACGCCCAGCGCAATACCGCCCCGCCCTTCCCCTGGGGAGCTAAAGACTTCATGAAATAGATTCCCTATAAATCTGCTGGTTTTCAGCCATACCGGCTCTTCTCATACCGGCCAGCCATGCTTTGATTGCAGACAAATAATATAAATTAAAACGATAATTGTTTTCAATTAAATAGGGAATACGCCCAGCAACAGCCCCTCGAATGAGGAAGATAAACAACAAACACCCCACCTAGCGCGGGGGAGAAACCGCAGGCGAAGCAAGGCAAACCTCAATGCGAGGCACCGACGAGCAAGCGAGAGTAAGGCGAACGCCAGCGCAAGGCACGGACCCGCAGGCAGGGGCAAAGCGAGCACCAATGCGAGGCACGGACTGGCAGGTGGGGATGGGGCGAACTTGAGCGTGCCGAGTCAAAGCCATGGCGGGCGGAAAACGCGTGCGCGCCTGTTCGAGCACCGTTGCCGTCCGCAGGGCGGCAAAAGGGCGAGTTCGCGCACGCCCGCCTGACGGGGCTTTGGCGAGGGCCGCCCCACAGGGGCCACGGCGATCGTGAGCCCCACCCTACCTGCCAGTGCGGGCCGGCTCAAAAACCCAAAGTCCCCCCACCTGCCAGTCCGGGCCGGCTCAAAAACCCAAACCGCCCCGGCAAGGCCTATCCCTCAATCCGCGTCCCCAGCACCTTCAAAAACTGCGCCATCCAAGCCGGATGCGCAGGCCAGGCAGGCGCCGTCACCAAATGACCATCCGTATGCGCCTCATCAATCGCAATATCCGCATACGTCCCCCCCGCCAGCCTAACCTCCGGCGCGCAAGCCGGATAAGCCGAGCACGTCCTCCCCTCCAGGATCCCCGCCGCAGCCAAAATCTGCGCACCATGGCAAACAGCCGCAATCGGCTTACGGGCGCCGTCAAAATGACGCACAATATCCAACACCCGCTCATTCATGCGCAAATACTCAGGCGCCCTCCCGCCCGGAATCACCAGACCATCATAATCAGCCGGGTCCACCTCATCAAAATCAAAATTCAGCGTAAACCGATGTCCCGGCTTCTCGCTGTACGTCTGGGCACCCTCAAAATCATGAATAGCCGTAGCCACCGAATCCCCCGCAGCCTTATCCGGGCACACCGCGTGAACAGTATGACCCACCGTCAGCAACACCTGGAACGGCACCATCGTTTCATAATCCTCGGCATAATCGCCAACCAGCATCAACAGCTTCTTGGACATACTTTTCTCCTGGAAATGAACAGCCGCGCCAATATTCCGGCCGGACAATCATGATAGCAAGCAAGCATGACATTACCGCAAAATCCGGCCAGCCCCCCAGCCAATATACGAACACCCGAAAATCAAAGTAAAGTGTCTGCCTGCCACCTCCCATCGAGTGATGAATCTCACTGCTGGACATCACTTATTGATAGAAACGCAGCCCCGGACTACCATCTCCGGATTCCCTGTAACAAACACGCCATATAAGAACGAGGAGCACGCCCACCATGACAACCATAGACCGCAGACATTTTCTGAAGCTGGCCGGCGCTGCCGGCATATATGGCCTACCAGCCCTCGCGCCACTGGCCCGCGCAGCCGATGCCGCCATGATGGAAAAAGCCAAACAGCAAGGCAAAGCCGTGTTCTACGCCAACATCACATCCGTCCAGCCCATCATGGACGCCTTCCAGAAAGCCACCGGCATCAAAGGCGAATATACGCGCGCCTCAAGCACCAAATTCGTCCCCACCATACTGACCGAAGCCAGCGCCGGCAAACTGCTCGCCGATGTGCTGCAATCGCCCCAGCCCATGCTCGAAGTCCTGAAAGAACAGGGCGTGCTCGCATCCTACAAGTCGCCCTCCACGCAAGGCTACCCCGACTGGGCCACCAAAGACGACAGCATCACGCTTTTCGGCATCGAATACGTATCGTATCTGTTCAATACCGACCATCTCAAGAAAGAAGAAGCGCCGGCGCGCTACGAAGACCTGGCTGACCAGAAATGGAAAAACCAGATCGTCATGGCCAACCCCTCCAACCACCCATCGACCATCGCCTGGCTGGTGGGGCTCAAAGAACAGGTCTTCAAGTCCGAAGACGACTGGATGGCCTTCATCAAAGGGCTGGCAGCCAACGAACCCATGTTCGTCGCCTCATTCGGCCCCACCCCCGCCCCCATCGAGAGCGGCGAAAAACGCATCGCCATCTCCATGCCGAAATACATCGTCACCAAGAAACCCGCGCCGCTCGACTGGGGTCCGCGTTCCGGGCAACCCCTGCTGGGCACCTCCCGGGCCATTGCATTGACCGCCAAGGCGCCTCACCCCGATGCCGCCCGCGCCTTCATGGACTACTGGCTCGGCAAGGAAGCCATGGGCCTGCTCGCCAGGGACGTGGGCGAATATGTGCTGGCACCCGGCGTCTTCCCCGAAATCGAAGGCATAGACAAGGTAGAGGTCAAGCCCGTGCGCGACCTCTCCGACCAGGAGCTCCAGAAATGGGGCCGCGAATTCGGCAAGCTCTTCAACACACGCTGAGCCTGTACGCAAACGCATTGCCGCAACTGCTTCTGACGGGAGCAGTCCACCGCCGCAACTGGCGGCCTTCCTTGCTGGAAAGGCCGCCAGTTTCCAGAACCCCCTGAAGCGAAACAACTGAACGATGGAAATACGGATCGAGGGCCTCTGCAAGCATTACGTGTCCGAAGGCAAGACAGTCAGGGCGCTCGACCACGTCGACCTGACAATTCCCGCCAACCAAATCTTCACCCTGCTGGGCCCCAGCGGCTGCGGCAAGACCACCCTGCTCCGATGCATCGTCGGGCTTGAAACCCCCGACGATGGAGAAATCAGCATAGGCGGTGAAATCGTCTGGTCGCGAGCCAAGGGCATCGCCGTGCCGACGGAAAAGCGCGGCCTGGGCATGGTGTTCCAGACCTACGCCATCTGGCCGCACATGAGCGTATTCGACAATATCGCCTACCCACTGCAGATACGGGGCGACCGCAAGGAAGCCATACGCGAAAAAGTAGGCCGCGCCCTGCAGTTCGTACAGCTCGAAGGGGTCGAGCAGCGCTCCGCCACCCGGCTGTCGGGCGGCCAGCAACAGCGGGTCGCGCTGGCGCGCGCCCTGGTGGCCGAACCCAAAGTCATACTGTTCGATGAGCCGCTCAGCAACCTCGACGCCAAACTGCGCGAGGAAACCCGCAAGGAATTGCGCCGCTTCATGAGCGAGCTCAACATCACAGCCATCTACGTCACCCACGACCGTGTCGAGGCGCTGGCCCTGTCCGACACCATCGCAGTCATGCGTTCCGGCCACATCGTTGAAAAAGGCTCTCCGCAGAAGATTTACTTCGATGCGGAACACCGTTTCGTCGCCGACTTCATTGGCCGCGCCAACCAGGTCGAAGCCGTCGTGTCCGAAAACCTCAACGGGCTGACAATGGTGCAGACAGGCATGGGCGTGATCCAGTGCCGCAAGCGCGACCTTGCCGTGGGCAGCAAGGCTACCCTGTGCATCAGGCCCGAGTTCATCCGCATCACCAGCCGCGACCACGCTGAAGGCCAGAATGTCATGCAAGGCATCATCGAATCGCTCGAATTCGTCGGCGAAGTCTATGAAGCGGAAATCATTGTGGGCCAGGAGCGCCTGCTCGCCCGCATAGAACCAGATGTAAAACTGCGCCAGGGCGAACAGGTCAGTTTCACCCTGGATCCCGACTACTGCATGCTGCTGTCAGTCTGAGGAGCCGCGCGCCATGAATCAAACGCGCCCCGCGCTGACCTGGTCTCTGATAGTCATTGTCGGCTTCCTGACACTCTGTCCCGTGCTGATGCTGCTGCTGGGCAGCTTTTCCCAAGGGCTCACCGCCTTCGGCTCATTCACGCTGTCCAAGTACGTATCAGCCTATACCGACCCCTTCCTCATGGAAGTCACGTTCAACACCGTGGTGTTTGTGCTGGGGTCCTCGATATTTTCCACGGTGCTTGCCGTATTTCTGGCTTACCTGAATACACGCACCAATATCCCTTTCAAGCCAGCCTTCACGGTACTGTCCATTGTGCCGATGATGATCCCGCACCTGCTGTTCTCAGTGAGCTGGGCGCTGTTGCTGAACCCCTCGAACGGCCTGATCAACCTTGTGCTCAAGGACTTCCTCGGCCTGGAAGCCGCGCCATTCAACATCTACTCGCTGTGGGGCATGATTCTGGTGGAGGGGCTGCTGAACATGCCCATCGCCTACCTGATCATCGCGCCGGCCATGGCTTCGTTCGATGTATCCCTGGAAGAATCATCGCGCGTCTTCGGCGCGGGCGTCTGGCGCACACTGATGCGCGTGACGCTGCCCGTATTGCGGCCAGCCATTCTTGCCGCGTTTGTGCTGGGCATTGTCCGCAGCCTCGCCTCATATGCCGTGCCGCGCGTTCTGGGCATGCCGGGCCGGGTCGACGTGCTTGCAACCTATCTATACGAGATGATCTCCACCGGCTTCGCGCCCGACTACGGCAAAGCCGCCGCGCTGGGCATGAGCGTGTTGTCGGCATCCATCGCCCTGATCGTCCTGTATCGCGCGCTTACCTCCGAAAGCGGCAAGTTCGTGACCATCTCGAGCCGCGGCTTCAAGCCGACCGTCATTGAGCTCAAGCGGGCGCGCACACCGCTGTTTGTCATTGTGGCGCTGCTTTGCCTGCTGATGATCGTCCTGCCCGTGGCGGTGCTGCTCTATACCTCATTCACGCCTTATTCCATGGTGCCCGGCGCCCGCGCCTTCTCAATGATGAGCTGGAAGAACTGGGTGGATGTCCTGCATGATCCCATCTCCGTGCTGGCCCTCAAGAACAGCCTGCTGCTGGCCGTTGTGGGCGCCACGCTGGGTGTGCTGCTGTCGCTTTTCGTGGCCTATGTGATCGTCAAGATACGGACGCGGGCGGCAGCGCTGCTGGAATCGCTCAGTTTCCTGTCATTCTCCTTCCCCGGCATCGTGATCGGCATCGGCTTCATGTGGTTCTTCGTTCAGACGCCGCTGTACTCCACGCTCACCGCCCTGCTCCTGGCATACATTGCGGCCTATCTGCCCTACGGCATAAGGCCTCTTGCCAGCGCCTTCGTGCAAGTGCACTCGCATCTTGAGGAATCATCACAGGTCTGTGGCGCCAGCCCCTTGACCACCATGCGGCGCGTAATTGTTCCTTTGCTCATACCTGGTGTCGTATCGGCCTGGATACTGATGGCCACCATGTTTGTGCGGGAACTCACCGTTTCCGTGGTGCTGTCGCGGCCAGGCACGGAAGTGCTGGCGGTCCAGATACTGAGCTTTGCCGACGATGGCCTGTGGGGCAAGCTGTCCGCGCTGGGCATCATCATGATCATCATCTCCACCCTGCTGGTGCTGCTGGCGCAGTACCTGGGCAACCGCTTCAAGATGCAGCAGAAAACCTGAACGCGCCGCTCAACCCTCGCCTGCTTCCGGGGCGGACCCCATCGCGTGCAGCAGGCGAGCAGTGTCCAGCAGCCTTTCAGTCTCGTAGCGCAGGGCGTCCAGCTTTGCCTGGGCAGCCTGCCTGGCCATGCCGCGCGCCGCAACGGCGGGCAAGGCCCCCATCGCAACCTGCTGGCGCGTCTTGCCATACAGCGCCTGGGCCGCGGATTGCGCCTGCTCCGCCTGCTGCAGCGACTCGCTCACCTGCTCGATAGACGCCAGCGCATCTGCCACGTCCTGGAAAGCCGATAGAACCGTACGCCTGTAGGCATCGGCTGCCGCCTCATAAATCTGCAAGGCGGCGCGATGCTGCGCGCGCAACGCGCCGCCATGAAACACCGGCGCTGTAATGGATGACGCAAGGCTCCAGATGGCGCCAGCGCCTGATGTCGCCGTGGCCCAGTCAAAACCGCCCCGCCCCATGGAGGCCGAAAGCGTAAGGCGCGGAAACATGTTCGCCGCCGCAGCGCCGGCATCCGCGGACGCCATCTTGAGAGCGGCGTCGGCAGCCCGGATATCGGGACGCGCCGCCAGTAGCGCCGAAGGCACCAGCACCGGCAATTCCGTGGGCAGCGAGAGCCGGTCAAATTCCGGTGCTTCAGGCGCCTGGTCTGGCGTACGCCCCAGCAGCGTTGCCAGCGCATGCCGGGCCGTCAGCGCTCGCGCGCGAAGCTCGGGCAGCTGCGCCGACAACGAAGCAAGATTGCGCTGGGCATCCAGCACGGACGAATGCGGCACCGCGCCCAGTGCGTACTGGCGCGACATGTCTCGCGCATCATGCTCCGACAGGCCTATCAGCGTCTCCAGCACCCGGATCTGCGCCTGCAGCCCGGCCAGGCTGATTGCACCGGACACCACATTGGCCGCCACGGCATTGCGCGCTGCCTGCAGCTCTTCATGCTGCTGGTCCACACGATGCGCCAGCGCCTGGGTCTGATATCGGTTCGCGCCAAAGATATCAAAGGTATAGCTCAGCTGAGCCTGGCCGACGTAGGTGTTGTAGAGCGATGTTGGCGGCAGCCCCTGTATGGGCAGGGAAAGATCGCGCTGGCGCGATGCCTGGGCGCCTATATCCACCGATGGCAACCGGGTAGCGCCAGCCTGGGCAGACCATTGTTCACGCGCGGCCTCGAGACGATGCCGCGCCGATGCCAGATCCAGATTCCCGGCGAGCGCCTCATCCACCAGGCTGTCGAGCTGCGCCGAACCATAGGCCTCCCACCATCTGGCCACCGGCGCCTGGCTGGATACGAAATGCTGCGCCTGGCCCAGGGCGGGCGCGGTGCCGTCGACCTGCGGCATCGCGCCATAGTGCTGCGGCTCGGCCACCGCCGGCGCCTGGTCCGAAGGCGCGAGCGCGCAGCCCGCCAGGGCGGCCAATGCGGCCAGGGCGAACAGATTGCGCCACGCGGAGCCGGCAAAACGGCTCCACGGCAAGGTCAGCGCCTTCCGCGAGGCAGGCAAAATAGAGATATTCCATGGTTTCATGGCCTACCCTCCGCAAGCTGCTTTGAACCCTGGGCGGTTTCATGCGAACGCACACGAAACATAAGCGCATACATAGCCGGCAGGACAAAGACCGTCAGCACCGTGGCACTGGTGATGCCGCCCATGAGCGCGGTAGCCATGGGCCCGAAGAAATCGCTGCGCAGCAAGGGGATCAGCCCCAGCACAGCGGCCGCTGCCGTGAGCGTAATGGGGCGGAATCGACGCACCGTCGCATCGACAATCGCATCCAGGCGCATATGCCCGGCAGCAATGTCCTGCTCGATCTGGTCTACCAATATCACGGAATTGCGCATAATGATCCCGAACATGGCGATCACGCCCAGCATCGCGACAAAGCCAAACGGCTTGCCAAACAGCAGCAGCGCTATCGCGACACCTATCATGCCCATCGGCGCCGTAAGCACGACCAGCAGCACCCGCGAGAACCTTTGCAGCTGAATCATCAGCAGCGTGAACACCGCAATGACCAGCAGAGGCATCTTGGCCTCTATGGATGCCTGGGCCTTGCCGCTACCCTCCACGGAACCGCCCACATCAATGCGATACCCGACAGGCAACTGCGCGCGCAGATTGGCCAGTTTGCGATCCACAGCCTCCGTCAGGTCTATGCCTTGCACACCGGCTTGCACATCAGCACGCACGGTAATGGTCGGCTGGCGGTCATATTCCCACACGATGGCATGCTCAAGGCCGTTTTCCATATGCCCCAGGGATGACAGCGGCACGGGGCCACCGGGCGTAGGCACCGAAAGGTTCTCCAGTGCCGACGGGTCCGCGCGCTCAGCCTGCGGTGCGCGCAGGTCTATGCGTATAAGCCTGTCGCCCTCCCGGTACTGCGACACTGCATATCCTGACAAAGTCATGCTCAGGAAATCGGCGATGTCCCGCGAACTGATTCCGGCAAGGCGCGCTGCCTGCGGGTCGACGACAAAGCGCGACACCCGTGCGGACGGCTCATCCCAGTCAAACTGGACATCCACGGCACGCCCGTCAGCCCGCATGACGGCGGCCACCTGATCAGCCAGGCGGCGCACCGTGGCAATATCTTCCCCGCTGACGCGAAACTGGACGGGAAAACCAACAGGCGGCCCCGATTCGAGCCTGGATACACGCGCCCGCAGCGCCGGGAAGTTTTCCCGCAGCATGGGGTCCAGCCAACCTTTGAGCGCTTCACGATCTTCTATGGATTTGGCCGTAATGACGAATTGCGCAAAATTGGGTGAGGGCAATTGCTGATCCAGCGGCAGATAAAAGCGAGGCGCACCCGTGCCCACAAAGCTGATGAAATGCCCTATCTCCGGCCGGCCATCAAGCATTTTCTCCAGGCGTTCGGCCTGCTCCAGCGTGGCGGGAAACGATGCGCTTTCCCGCAGGCGCAAATCCACCAACAGCTCAGGCCGGGCCGAATCCGGGAAGAACTGCTTGGGAATATAGGCAAAGCCTCCCATGGAAACAACAAACAGGACAACAGTCACCGCCAGCACCAGCCCCCGATGGCTCACGCACCACCGCAGCCAGCGGCGCAGACGCATATAAAACGGCGATAAATAGATATCGTGTTCCTGATGGCTCTCATTGTCATGCGCACTGCCGCCTGTGTCTTCACGAGACGCTGCAACAGTATCCGCTGGCTGCGCCTTCGGCTTGAGCAGCGCGTAACCCAGCAAGGGAATGAGGATAACTGCCGCCAACCACGAAACCAGCAGCGCAATAGCGGAAACCTCGAAGATCGAGCGCGTGTACTCGCCTGTGCTCGACTCGGCCAGCGCGATGGGCAGGAAGCCCGCCACCGTCACCAGCGTGCCCGTCAGCATGGGAAAGGCCGTGCTGGTATAGGCAAAAGCGGCCGCGCGCACCCTGTCCCACCCCTGCTCCAGCTTCACCGCCATCATCTCCACGGCAATGATGGCATCGTCCACCAGCAGCCCCAGCGCAAGTATCAGCGTGCCCAGCGACACCTTGTGCAAACCGATGCCCAGCCAGTACATAAACAGCGCCGCCAGCGCGAGCACCACGGGGATGGAGATAACCACGATCAAGCCTGTGCGCAGCCCCAGCGACACAAGGCTGACGATCAGCACAATCGCCACCGCCTCGCCCACCGAGCGCAGGAATTCGTCCACCGAGGCGGAGACTGCCTTCGGCATGCTCGACACCTCGTCCAGTGTCAGCCCCGCCGGCAGATCTGCGCGCAAGGCTTTAGCCACGCCGCCCAGATTGCGCCCTAATTGAACGACGTCATACCCGTCGGCGGCCGTGATGCCTATGCCCAGCACCGGCTGGCCCTGGTAACGCATCTGCGTGGCGGGCGGATCCGCATATCCTCGTGTAATGTGTGCGATATCGCCCAGGCGAACCAGCTTCCCGTCAAGCCGCACCAGCGTATCCGCCAGCGACTGCATATCACCATACTGCCCGGTCGGGCGCACGAAGACGCGATCATGCGCCGTGGTGACCACACCCGGATCGGCAACCGCATTCTGTGCCGCGATAGCCTGGCCGAGCAGCGCGGGCGTCAGCCCTGACTGCGCCATCACCGCATTGGGAATGCTGATCTCGATGCGTTCTTCCTGCTCGCCGAAATAATCCACCTTGGCAACGCCAGGCACCGTAAGCAGCACTGTGCGCAAGGTGTCGGCCTGATCCTTCAGCTGAGCGGGTGTATAGCCATCGCCCTTGAGCGCATAGATATTGGTATAGACATCGCCAAACTCATCATTGAAGAATGGCCCATGCACACCCGGCGGCAGAGTCGCCGCCATATCGCCCACTTTCTTGCGAATCTGATACCACTCGCGCTCTACCTGATCGGCCGGCGCGGATTCCTTCATGAAATAGAAAATGGTTGACTCGCCCGGACGCGAGTAGCTGCGCGTATAGTCGCGCTGCGACATTTCCTGCAGCGTGCGCTCGATGCGGTTGGTGACTTGCTCCTGCACCTGCTGCGCCGTGGCGCCGGGCCAGAGCGTCTGAATGACCATCACGCGAAACGTAAACGGCGGATCTTCGGACTGTGCCAGCCTCAGCCCCGCAAGCGAGCCGGCTATCGTCAGCACGATAATGAAATACACCACCAGGGCCCGGTGATGTATGGCCCAGCGCGACAGATTGAAACCTTGCGCCAGCGGGTCCTGCGCCGGCACCGTCATGGACGCGCCCCTGCCGTGGGTTGCCCGCCAGCGTCCACTGCCGGCCGCGGCCGCACGCCACCCGCCGGCTGCTCGTTTACGGCTACCGGCCGCACATGCTGCCCTTCGCTGACAGCATGCACGCCCTGCGCCACCACCACCTCGCCCGGCTGCAATCCCTGGGCAATACTGACCGTATCCGCATCAAAACGGGCCACCGACACTGGGCGCAGCGCCAGCGTTTCATCGTCCCGCACCACCCACACCGCCGGTGCATCGCCATCATGAAACAGGGCAGTGGCTGGAATAGTGCTCAGACGGGCGCCGGACGGCGCCCCGCCCTCGAACCAGACCGCTGCCGTCATGCCCAGGCGCAATTCCGGGGCGGGGGAGGCAAGCGCCAGCTTGACACGGAAGCTGCGACTGGCGGGATCCGCCGCAGGGGAGATTTCACGCACCGACGCAGCATAGCTGCGGCCAGGCAACGCAGTCAGCCTGATGGTGGCCTGCTGGCCCACAGACAGCCGGCCCACCTGGCGCTGACCGACATCGCACAGCACATCCATGCCGTCCCCCCAGGCCAGCGTGTAGACCGCCTGGCCGGCAGCCACGTTCTGCCCTGTCTGAGCCTGTTCCGCAGTGATCACCCCCTCGTGGGTGCTGACCAGTTGCGTGTACATCAGGCGGTCGGATGCCAGCGCATGGCTTTTCTTCGCCTGTGTGTACTGGGCCTGCGCCTGGGCGTGCGCATTGCGGCTCTGTTCGAGCTGCGCCTGGGAAATAAGATCAGCCTTGGCCTGCTTGCTGTCTCGCGCCCACTGTTGGCTGGCGAAGGCCAGCCCCTCTTTCGCGGCCTGGAGCTGAGCCTGCGCGATGTCCAGGTTCTGGCGCAAGGGTTGGGGATCAAGCTCCGCCAGCACCTGACCCGCCTTCACGGTATCACCCAGCGCCACAGCCCTGCGCTGGATCTTGCCGTCGACCCGAAAAGACAGTGGCGTGGACTCGCGCGCCGCAACCTGCCCCGGCACCCACCAGGCCTGCCCTGCATTTTCATCGCCGGCAATAGCGGTGGACACCGGCCTGGGCTTTTCCGCAGGCTGCTCATGCCTGCCGCAGGCGGACAGCATCAATATGCAGAGCAACGCGGCTGCGCAGCGGCCAGCCTGTAAGACAGCGGAATCGTGCACCAATAGCTCCGAAAAGTACCGGGCTGCATTGCCCGGTGACTGTGGCGGGCCCCAAAAAGAGGCCCGCTTGACATGAACCCGCAAAGTTTATTTGAATACATATATGAATTCAAATACATAGATGTATCTTTATTTCGGGTGCTAAGATTCCCCACCATGAGCCGACCACGCCTTACCCGCCAGCAAAGCCGCGAACAAACGCGCCAGCGCCTGCTCGACGCCGCGAAAGCGCTGTTCGCCGAGCGGGGTCTGGGCGCGACCAGCGTCGAGCACATCACGCTGGCAGCCGGCTATTCGCGGGGTGCGTTCTATTCCAATTTTCGCGACAAGCCGGCCATTTTCCTCGAGCTTCTCCAGCGCGAACATGAGCGCATCTTGGCTGGCCTGCATGCCATACTCGAAGAGAGCGCCACCCAGCCTCCGGACGACAGGCGCGCCCGGCTGGAAGCGCGGCTCCTTGATTACTATGTACACATCCACCGGGACGTCCCGCTCTATACGCTCTATCTGGAGGCACGCCTGCAGGCCAGCCGTGACCCAGACTTTCGCGGCCATTTCAGGTCTTTCCAGCAAAACATACTGGATACGGTCGCCAGCTTCGCCGCGACATTTGCCACTGAGGCTGGGCTGGCGCTTACGCTCACGCCCCAACAGATTGCGCTCGGCTTCATGGCGCTTTGCGACGGCATAGGCATTTACCACTGGCCCGGTGAAGAAACCGCGCGCGAGCGTGATGCCGAGCTTGTTCTGGCCGAGTTCATGCAGCGTGTGGGCTTTGGCCGGGGACCGGCCTGAGGCCGGGCAATACCCATTGCTCCGGATCCACAGCCATGCCACAGCTCAAGCTCCTCGAAGACTTCATCGCGCTGGCCCGCAGCGGCAGCTTTGTGCGGGCAGCCGAAATGCGCCACGTAACCCATCCCGCGTTTGGCCGGCGCATCCGCGCCCTGGAAGCCTGGGCGGGCACGCCCTTGGTGGATCGCACCTATATTCCCGTCACACTCACACCTCAGGGTGAGACACTGTTCAAGACTGCCTGCCAGGTGGTCGAACAGTTGGCGCATGTGCGCAACCAGCTTGCCCAGAGCAATGACGCCGCCCACGGGCTGCTGCGCATCGCCACGGGCCGCAGTCTTGCGCGCACACTGGTGGCTGACTGGATCGCGCGCCTGCGCAAAAGCCGCCCGCCCGTGATCGCGCCGACCACGCAGATCGAAATCGCCACTGGCATGATGGAAGACATGGCCAATCTGCTGGCCAACGGCAAGACAGACATGCTCTGCTGCTATGAACACGCGGCGCTGTCGACCCAACTGCAGCCTGGCAACTACCTTTTCATGACACTGGGAACAGACAAGCTGGTCCCCGTCTGCCAGGCGCTTGCCCGAGGCAAGCCGCGCTACCCGCTGCAGCCTTCCGGCAAGTCTTTACCGCTGATTTCCTATGCGGGCGGCCTGGCAATGGCACGCATCCTGGGGGACCGTCTCGAGACATTGCCCTATCCCATGGTGCCCGCGATACGGTGCGACTCGCTCGATGCGGCGCTGGGCACCGTACTCAATGGCCTGGGCGTGGCCTGGCTGCCCTGGTCCATGGTCGCCGGAGAGTGCCGGCGGGGCACGCTGGTGGCCCTGGGCGGGCGCAGCGAGCAGATTTCCTTCGAGGTGCGGCTTTATCGCCCCCGCGCCCGGCTGACAGATGCCGCCGAGGCCGTATGGCTGGCCACGCAGGCATTGCGCTGACACGCCTGGGCGGGCGGCACCCGACACACCGCACACGCGCTCGCAACGCTTTGGGTATAAACGCATAAAGCACATCAATGTGCCGACAAAGCACATCGGGGAGAGCATGCGTACGCAAAATGGCCGGCACGTCTTTCTTCGCCAACTTGGCGAGAAACGTGGAAATTAGCGGCAATTAGCCGCAAGTAATTGCAATTTATCCACCTCCACCGCCCTGCCTTCACGCATGCGCAACAACAAGAGGAATAAACCATGACGCATTTCAGCAAACACGGCCTCTATGCCGCACTGTTCGCCTCGACCCTCATCATGTCCAGCTCGCCTGCCCATGCGCAGAGCTATCCCGCCAAGGCGATCAGCATCGTCGTGGGCTATCCGGCAGGCGGAAGCGTCGATCTTACCGCCCGCGTCCTGGGCGAAGCCTTGTCCCAGCGCCTCGGACAAAGCGTGGCGATCGAGAACCAGGGCGGCGCGGGCGGCACAATCGGCGCATCCCATGTGGCGCGCGCCCCCGCCGACGGCTACACCTTGCTGGTGGGATCGACCAACGAAATGGTGATCGCAGGCATGATCAACAGCGCCGTGCGCTACGACGGGCAGAAAGATTTCACGCCGGTGGGCATGATCGCCTCGCAGCCCATGCTGCTGGCCGCCTCCAGCAGCTCGGGCGTTAAAACCGCCGCCGACTATGTCAAGACACTCAAGGCGGGCAAACCCGGCGACTACACCTTCGGCTCATCCGGCATAGGCACGGCGCTGCATCTGGCAGGGGAAATGATTAATGAGTCGACCGGCACACAGGCCATGCATGTCCCCTACCGAGGCGTCTCCCCGCTGGTGACAGACCTGATCAGCGGCCAGCTCAATTACGGCGTGCTGGTGCTTTCTTCGGGGCTGCCCCAGGTCAAGGCAGGCAAGGTGGTCGCGCTGGGCGTGACCGAGAAAACACGCTCGTCGGCCGCGCCCGACATCCCCGCGCTGGCTGAAACACCGGGGTTTGAAGGGGTGGACATCAACGTATGGTTCGGCCTGTACGGACCCGCCGGCCTGCCCCCAGAGGTCACAGGCAAGCTGCGCGCGGCGCTGGACGACATTCTCAAGTCGGACCAGTTCCGTGAGAAGCTGGCGGCCAGCGGCGCAACCCTTTATGCTCCGGGTATGGATGCCGCCAAGTTCCAGCAAAGCGAAACCGAGAAATACGCGCGGCTGGTCAAGATCGCCAAGATCGAACGTCAATAACCGCCGAGACGCAACCATGGCTACCCGCACAAGTTTTGATCTTCCCTACCCCGATCTTTCCGTTGAACGGCAAGGTAACACCGGCACGCCGGGCGTCTGGTATTTCGATTCCGGCAAGCCAGGCCGCACCCTGATGATCACTGCGCTTATCCACGGAAACGAGCTGTGCGGTGCCTGGGCGCTCAAAGACCTCCTGGCTGCGGGCCTGCGCCCCCGCCAGGGCAGCTTGATCCTGGCTTTCTGCAATCTCGCCGGCTATGACGCCTTCGACAGTAACCACCATGACGCAAGCCGCTATCTGGATGAAGACCTGAACCGCGTCTGGAGCGATGAGCGACTGGCAGATGCCGGCAACCGCGAGCGCCAGCGCGCTGGCGAACTGCTGCCATGGGTGCGCCGCGCAGACTGGCTGCTTGACCTGCACTCCATGCATGAACCCAGCGCACCGCTGCTGCTCACGGGCGTCCTGCCGCGCAATGTGGCGCTGGCCCGCGCACTGCGAGCGCCGCGGCATGTCATCGTCGACGCGGGCCACAAGGATGGCGTCCGGCTACGGGATTACGGCCGCTTTGGCGATCCCGCAGATGCCGACGCGCTCGCGCTGCTGATCGAATGCGGCTATCACGGCGATCCGGCATCGCGCCTGGTCGCCCGCGATATGGTGGCCAGAATGCTGCTGCAATCCGGCGTGGCGGACGAACAGGACATCCCCCGCGATTGGCTCCAGCCCGTGCCCGAGGGCCAACGCATTCTCGAAGTCACCGATGCGGTCGTGGCGCCCTCCATGGACTTGCGCTTTTCCTCCGACTGGCAAGGCCTGGAAACCCTGCCCCACAAAGGCGATGTCATAGGATGGGCGGGCGGCCAGGCCATCACGACCCCGTATGACACCTGTACCCTGGTCATGCCCTCCCTGCGCCAGTTACGGCCAGGGGTTACCGTGGTCCGCCTGGCACGAGACTATCAGGGTTGACCTTCGGGTAGTATCATATAGGTATTAACCCTAATATCCATATGGCTTCTACCCCTCCCACCGCCCCTCGCAAGAGATCCCATCACGCCAGCCGGGCGCCTGTACACGTGCCCACCCGGCGCGCCTCGGCCCGTGATCTTCTGGCACTGGGCCAATTCCAGGAAAGCCTGGCCGTCATTCCCCCTCCCTCCATACGCACTGCGGCCATCGCCGGCATGCAGGCTGCGCTGGCAGTATTCCTGGCCTTGACGACCACCCATTTATCCGCCTGGCCCCAGCTCGTAGGCTTTCCCGCACTGGGCGCGCTGGCGGCGCTGTTCGGGCGCTACGCCTCCCTGCGCCAGCGCCGCCACATCGTATTGATCTGCGGCGTCTTGCTCACCCTGGGTGTATTCATACCCTCTGCCTTCTCGCTGACCGGGGCATCACCCGCCATGATGATTGCGCTGCTATCGGTTCTGGCGGGAGCGGCGACCATCGCCGTATCGCACTGGGGGCTGGGCGGGCCTGGCGCGGTGATTTTCGTGTTTGCCGTAGGCGCCGTTCTTGCACCGGTGGACAGCTGGATCGCCGTTGCCGAGCGTACACTGGGCACGGCCTGGGGAGCCACACTTGCTTGGCTGGTCTGCGCCTTGACCGACAGCCTGCGGCCAGGTGCCGCCGGTCCGCAGCCGCCGACGGTCCCCCCGCCCTGGAAAAACCAGCTGATTGCAGCGGGCCGCATTACGATAGGCGCGGGCGCCGCCGCATTTGTTTCCCATCTGGCGGGGTGGAACTATCCGGCCTGGGCGGCTATCGGCGCCACGGCCGTCATGCAGGGCACACATCTGCACATCACCATGAACCGCGCGCTGCAACGCATGGCCGGCACGGTGGCAGGCGCCTGCATTGTCTGGGCGATCCTGGCACAGGCCCCCGGTTTCTGGACTGTCGTGGCCGCCATTGTGCTGTTCCAGTTCGTCACCGAGGTCATCATAGGTTTCAACTATGCCCTGGGCCAGATTACCGTGACCCCAATGGCGCTGCTGATGACGCATCTTGCATCCCCTATTGTCCATACCGATATGCCCATAGAGCGCGTGGTCGACACCATCGTGGGAGCAGCCCTGGGCATTACCTTTGCGCTGATTTTCTCCAGCCTGGACGACCGGCGGCATCTGGCCCGGCGCCGGCGGAAATTTCGCGCTCTGAGCTGAACTGGGCTGCCCCGCAAGCCGTCAGCACAGCAGCAATATTCTGTGACAAAGTCGCCTGCCCTGGCGTCCTGGCGGATACAGATCTGTAAGCAAACACAGCACGCATGCCGCACTTATTTCAGTCGGCTGCAAAAGGCCTCCGCAGCGCTTGCGCCGCCCCCGCACGAGCGATACGCTGGTGTCAACCTGTCGAACAGGGTAGCCCGACCAAGCATTGCATCGGTCTTTCTGTTTCGGACACGATATTTTTTACAGGCATTCGGGAGCGCAACATGAAGCTCAACAACAAAATCATCCAATTTGCCCTCGCCGGCGCCATGGCGCTGGGTATTGCAGGCAACGCCATAGCGGGCGACCGCACGACCAATACCTTGCTCGGGGCAGGCCTGGGCGCGGCCGCGGGTGCTGTGCTGTCCCAAGGCGACCCCCTGCTTACCCTGGGCGGCGCCGCCGCCGGCGGCGTGCTGGGCAATGTGCTGACCGAAGACAACAATTGGCGCGGCGGCCATCGCCACTATCGCGAGCGCAGCTGGAACAGGCCGCATGGCAAGTATGTCAGCAAGCACTATCGCGGCAACAATCATCACCACTTCCGTGGCCGCGGCCCGCATCGCCATCACCGCTAAGCAGCAGCCGCAAGCGAAAGGTATCGCGGCGCGTCAGTAGCCTCTGCGCCGCGACACCACCCCCTCGAGCGGTTCGCCCTTGAGTAGCCGCCTGATATTCTGCGCAACCTGGGCAACCGATTCTTCCCTCAGGCTGGCGGCGGCGACGTGCGGGGTAACCGTGATGCCGGGATGCTGCCAGAACGGATGTTCCGGCGGCAGCGGCTCGGTGCGAAAAACATCCAGCGTCGCACCGCTCATGTGCCCGCTGTCCAGCAGATCCAGCAGATCCTCTTCCACAAGATGCTCGCCGCGCGCCATATTGATGAGATAGGCGCCGGGCAGAAGCTGTCCGAGCGTTTCGCGCGACAGGAAATCGCGCGTTTCGTCGGTGAGAGGCAGCGTATTGACCAGCACTCGGGTGCGCGCCAGGAACCCGCGAAGCCCGTCATCGCCTGAGAATGAGGTCACCCCTGGCAAGGATTTGGCGCTGCGTGACCAGCCTGCTACCGGATACTCCAGCGCGGCAAGCACTTGCGCCACCCGCTTGCCCATCACACCCATGCCCAGCACGCCCACCGGCCAGTCCTTGCGCCGTATATTGGGCAGGCGGCGCCACTGCGCCGCTTTCTGGAAGCCCTCATAACGATCAAATGCCCGCGCGGCGCGAATCAGCGCATGCGCGGCGTATTCGGCCATCTGTACCGCCATGCCCGCATCTTCAAGCCTGACAAGCTGTATATCGTCACGCAGGCCTTCAAGGCGCAGCAATGCATCGACGCCCGCCCCCAGGTTGAACAGTGTTTTCACGCCCGGTTCCTGACCCAGCAGGCCCCTGGGCGGATTCCAGACAATGGCGGCCTGCGCGCCCTGGGCAGGCGCGTCCGGCTGCCAGTGAAAGAGCTCGATTTCAGGCAAGGCCTGCTGCAGGGGGATGGTCCAGTCGGGGGTTTCGGTCTGCCCGCCATAGGCGAAGATGACTTTCACGTTACAGGTCCTGTGGATGCGGTTGGGTTACAAACGCTTCATCCTACCAGAACGCCCCCTCAGCCATGCGGATTGCGGCGCAGGCCGGCCGCCACCCCCGCCAAAAGGCACGGCCAGCCGGCAGCCACATCGTCAGAACCGGTAAGTGGCGCTGGCGACGATGGTGCGCTGCGACCCGTACCAGCAATCGCCGCGCGAAAGGCAGGTGCTGACGTATGTCTTGTCGAACAGGTTGTTGACATTGAGCGCATAGCGCCACGACGGCGTCTCATAAGCCAGCATGGCATCCACCAGTGTCACGCTGGGCGTGTGCGGCGCGGCGCCGTCGCGGAAAGAGCCCAGCCACCGCACCCCCGCCCCGACAGACAGGCCGCCGACGTCGCCCACGGCGAAACGATACTTGCCCCAGACAGAAGCCTGGTGTTTGGGTATGCCCTCAAGCTGCTCGTCGATATCGATGTAGTTGTAATTGGCCAGCAGGTCAAACTGACGCCCGATCTTGGTCTTGACCTCCAGCTCCACGCCGCGGTTGCGGGTCTTGCCGGCCTGTACCTGATTATTGCCGCCGCGCGGATCAGGCACCAGCCGGTTTTCTTCATGCAGCGTGTAAACCGCCGCATTGGCCTGTAGATCCCCTTCGGGCGATTCATATTTCACGCCAGCCTCCACCTGCTTGCCGCGCAGGGGAATAAAACGCTCATTGTCGGCGTTCAGGCCAGAGACCGGGGTGAACGACTCGCTGTAGCTCACATAGGGCGCAAAACCATTGTCGGCTGCATACATGACCCCCAGACGCTTGGTCGTGGCGCGACTGACGGAATCGGCATCACCTTCGACCGAGCTTTCGGACCGGTCGCGGCGCAGCCCGGCAACCACAATCCAGTTGCCATAGCGTATTTGGTCCTGCAGGTAGACACCGAAGTCACGCTGGCGGGATGTTGGATCATCCGACAGCGAAGGAGGCGTATAGCCGCCATTGGAATACACAGGGTTGTATACGTCTATCAGCGGAACGGTGCCGCCCATGTAAACCGGAGCATCGAAGCCCGACTGTTTTTCCTCACGCGCATAGGCGACATCGAACCCGAGCAGCATATGGTGCCTGAGCGCGCCCGTGCTGAACTTACCCTCCACATGCTGATCTGCGGAAACCATATTCACCGTGGTCACCGTCGCGTCCGCATAGCGGCCTATCAGGCGCTTGTTGATGGGGTCGCCAGGCCAGCCGTTGGCGCCGTCGAAGGAATCCCCATACGTGGAACGGTAATCGACTTTGTTGCGCGACCAGCGCAGGTTCTGGCGCACTGTCCAGTCGTCATTGAACTGATGCTCAAAGCTCCAGCCTATGGACCGGCGGCGCGAGTTGTATCGATCCCAGTCCGGGTCGCCTATGAAACGATCCACCGGAATCCTGCCATTGGGGTTGTCCAGCGACACGCCTTCCCACGGGAAAAACTGATTGGTCGAGCCGGTCTTCTCTTCCTGCAGCAAGGCAAGAAAGGTCAGCGATGTGCTCGCATTTGGCCGCCAGGTCAGCGAGGGCGCCAGCGCCCAGCCATCGTCCTGCACATGGTCGACCTGGGTGTTGGCTTCACGGCCAACCGCGACCACACGATACAGCCAGGTGCCTTCCTCGTTCAGAGGGCCGGTCAGGTCCGCCTGAATCTGCCGGCGGGCATTCGTGCCATATGAAACGCCGATTTCGCGCTGGGCCTCGGCCTGCGGCCGCTTGGACACCATGTTGACCACGCCTGCCGTGCTGCCCTGGCCATAGAGCATGGAGGCAGGCCCACGCAGCACTTCGATGCGTTCGAGCGTGTAGGGTTCGGCGCGCGTGGTGCTGGTGTACCAGTTGTAGTTGGTGCGCAGGCCATCCATATAGATCGTGGGCTCGGAGCCGCGTATACGGAAGGAATCGGCACGCGAATCGAGCCCGTAGGCGTCAGAGCGCACGCCCGCCGCATAAGTGAGCGCATCCTGGACATTGAGCGCGCCTTGATCGCGTATTTGGTCGCTGGTCACCACCGTGACCGATTGCGGGGTCTCGTGCAAAGGCGTGTCCGTCTTGCTGGCGGTCACTGCGCGACGCGCAATATAGCCCTCCACCGGGCCCGTGGGCGACTCCTCGCCCGGCTGCGCCCGCACGGTGATGGGCGCCAGCGTGTTCGTCGTGGTTTGCGACAGCGCCGGCGCGGCGCATGTGATCGACATTGCGCCCGCCACGGCCAGCACAGCAGGCCGGCGTGAATTCATGCTCGGCATGATCCTCTTCCTTTTGTAATGAAACTGATATGCGCGCCACACCGTCACGGGGACGGGCGCTCGCCGTCTAGCGCTTGGGAAAGATCCAGAACCAGACGCCCACGATCAAGGGGACGGCCAGTGCAACCCAGGCCATGAAATGCCACACGCCCGTACCCAGAAGCGCGGCCAGAAGACCAAAGCAGGTGAGCACGCCGAGCACGGCGGGGATGCCCCAAAGACGCAGGCCGGAATATGGCTGGCTCATGTCAAGACCTCACAGAGGAAAGCGCCGGCGTCAACTCGCGCGCCAGTCGGGCAACGCGCGCATCGGTCGCCTTGCGCCGCGCAAACCACAAATAGAGACCGCTGCCGAGCACCACTATGGTGAGAAGGTCCAGCAATGCCCACAAGACCTTGAGCGGCATGCCGCCGTAGTCTCCGAAATGCAGCGGACGGGACAGCTCAAGCACGTTCAGGTACCAGGGAGGATGCGCCACCGTCGTCACCGCCCCCGTGCCGGCATCGACCAGCACGGGGGTAAACAGGTGCGATGTCAGCGGCGTGCTGCCCTTGGTCCAGATCATGTAGTGATGCGGCGTTGCGAAACGGTTGCCGGGGAAATTGAAGCTGATGACTTCATTGCCCGGAACAGCCTGCTCGGCGGCGGCAATGGCGGCATCAGCCGAGGTGAATGAGGCAGGCAGCGGCTTGCCGTCCTTGTAGGGCGCCATGATTTTGGCAACATCCGTGGCCTGCCACAGGCTGAACAAAGGCGTGGCCAGCTCATTGATGACGCCCGTAAGCCCCACCACCAGAGCCCAGCTCAATGTCACGATGCCCAGCAGGTTGTGAAGATCGAGCCACTTCAGGCGCGTGGAGCGCTCCGTGCGCACCGTGCCAAAGGGCAGCTTTTTCATGAAGGGGCCGTACAGCACCACGCCCGAGATGATGGCGATGACAAAGAGCAGCCCCATGACGCCCATGAAGAGCTCGCCAGGCAGGCCTGTAAACCAGTCTACATGCAGCGCCAGCATGATGCCCATGAAGGATAGTTTTTCCTCGGACTGCGGCCCGCCGTCCTTGAGCAGATCGCCTGTATGCGCGTCGAATTTCAGGAAATGATTGGTGTCGAAATCCGCCTGGTGAGACGGCGACATGCCGACCAGCACTTGCGGCTCGGCGTCGTCCATGAAGACGAATTCGATCACTTCTTTCGGATACGCGGCGCGCGCTTTCTCCAGCATGCCGTCGACCCCCGCGCGCGGCGCACCGTCCGGCACGACCGCATAGGGCTTGCCGTCATCCAGCCAGCCGTCGATTTCCTCATGAAAAACGAGCGGCAGACCCGTGATGCAAATGACGAGCAGAAACAGGGTACAGACCAGGCTCGACCACTTGTGGATCCAGTACCAGGTCTTGAGCGATGAAGCCGCCGTCATGGGGCGCGACTCACTCTGGGGTGAGCGCCTGCGCGCTCCGCCGTGAAAGCCATTTATTGTCCTGACTGAGAAAACTTGTCAAAAATAATAGCTGATAAGAATAGTTCTTATTCTAGTTTTCGACAATTTTTTGCGTCAATCATTAGGTTACAAAAAGCTTCACCGGCAAGGCCCCCATGCCGGGCACGGACTCAGCCTTTGAGGGCGCGGACTCAGCCTTTGATGTCGTCCAGCTTGCGATTCAGGGTATCGGCAGGGACCGCGCCATTGATGCGGCTGCCGTCAGAGAAGAATATCGCCGGCGTTCCCTGCACCATGAGCTTGTGCCCCAGTGCCCGCACCTCGTCTATGGGCGCTTCGCACTCTGCCTGCTCCGGCTTCTTGCCATCCACCATCCAGGCGGTCCATGTGGCAGCCTTGTCTTGCGCACACCATATATTGCGTGCCTTCACCGCCGAATCAGGCGTAAGGATGGCGAAAAGAAAGGAATAGATGGTGACGTTGTCGACATCCTTCAGTGTCTTGTGCAACTGTTTACAGTAGCCACAGTTCGGATCTTCAAAAATTGCCATCTTGCGCGAACCGTCGCCCTTGACCTGCTTGACGGCAAGCTCCAGCGGCAGCGACGAGAATTCGACCTTGGACAGTTCCTCCAGGCGGGCTGCGGTGAGGTCAACGCGCTCTTTGGCGTCGATCAGCGTTCCCTGCAGCAGGAAATTCACGCCCGCATCGGTATAGACCACATCGTTGCCAAGACGAATTTCATACAAGCCCTCGAAAGGCGTGTTTGCCACGCCATCGTCATCAAGCTCGGGAAAGCGCTGCTTGAATGCCTTGCGCACATCATCCAGAGATACCGGCTTCGGCGCCGGCTGCGCCACGGGGTTTTCAACGCCCCCCGCTACCGGCAGCGCCTGGCTCTGGACGGGCTCGGCGCCCTGATCAGACACCGCGGGCTGAACGGGAGGGGGCGTCTGCAAGCCCCCCGGATCTTGCGCGGCGCCGGCATCCTGGACAGCCCCTGTGTCATTGACAGATGCGGGCTCCTGGACGGGCTCTGAACCAGGCTGCGGCTGGGCAAGCGCCTGCGCGCCGCAGATAGACATACTCAATAAGGTGGCGGCCAGCCAGCCCGCCTTGCGCAAACGCATAACAACTCCCTGCCTGCAACAACTACAGTACAAATTCGCAATCAACCATCTCAGATCATACGCCATGGCGCCGTCCGGCAGCGGCATCAATCAGTATCCGCTTGACGAAGGGTAAGCGGTCCGCGCAGCGCATGCCGAGGTTGCGGGCCCAGGCCACGGGCGCGGCGGGCGACGCAAACAGGCGGTGCAAGCCATCGGTCGCCAGCCGCATCGCCAGGACAGGCTCGGCACGAGCGCGACGGTACCGGTGCAGGACGCGCAAGTCGCCAGCCCCTCTGAAAGACTCTTTGCGGGACAGCTCATGCAACAGCGCTTCGACATCGCCCAGGCCCAGGTTCAGCCCCTGGCCGGCGAGCGGATGCACCCGGTGTCCCGCATCGCCCACCAGCGCCACACCGGGCGCAACCATATCGCTATGTTCTATGAACAAGGGAAAGGCGAACGGCTGGCTGCGCAAGCGCAGGCGGCCAAGGCGACCGCCTGTGGCCGCGGCAAGCCGTGCTTCGATCTTCTGGCGGCGAGCTTCGTCCGGAAGCTTCATCCATTCGGCCGCGATGGCTTCAGGCAGCGACCAGACCATGGAAACCTGATGACCCTGTGCAGTGTCCGGCATGGGCAAGAGCGCAAGCACGCTGTCTCCGGTAAACCATTGGACCGCAGTCTGCTGATGCGGCAATTCGCAATCAAGATGAACCACGATGCCCGTATCGCCATATGCCCGCGAATGGTGGCCAATGCCTGCCGCCTGCCGCACAGGGGACTGCGCGCCATCCGCGCCAACCAGCAGGGTCGGCGTCAGCACGCGCCCCGCGTCCGTCGTAATCGTGCCTGACTGCAGATCCTGGAATTTATCTGTGATCCAGGCTATGCCATAGACCTGCGCAGCCTGCTGCAGCACGCTTTCCATTTCACTGGATTCGACAATCCAGGCAAGCGCCTGCCGCGCATCCTGCCAGGCATCCAGATGCACCAGGCCATTGGCGTCACCGTGGACCTCCATGGCCTGCACAGGCGTGATGCGACGGGCCTGCATCATGCCCCACACCCCCAGGCTGTCCAGAAATGCCTGGCTGGCCGGCGAGATCGCGTAGACACGCGGGCAATACTCGTCCGCGCCACGCGCCGGCAGTACCCGGCGCGGGCCAAGCAAGGTCACGGCATGCCCCCCGCGCGCGAGCCCGAGCGCCATGGCCAGCCCGGCAATGCCCGTACCGCAGACCACTATCGATTCTTTCGCTTTTTTCTCTTTTACTGCCATCTCTTTGCCTTCACTACCGCATCGGGAAATGCCATCACGACGGACACGGGCGCGGCACCCCGCAGCCGGCCCCCATCCGCATCGCTAACGGGCGGAGGGCGCACCGGCCCCCTTGGGCCACAACACCCAGGTTTGCCCCGACTGCTTCATTTTCCCCGCCTGGGCGCCGGCCTCATCGCCTGTGCCCCAGTAAAAGTCGGTGCGCCCCGCGCCCTTGATCGCCGCGCCAGTGTCCTGCGCCAGCACCAGCCGGCGCAGGGGAGCACCCGTTCCCGGATAGGTGGTCGCCAGGAAGACCGGCGCTCCCAGGGGCACAAAAGTCGTGTCCACCGCAATCGAGCGCTGGCCGATCAGGGGGATGCCATATGCGCCATTGGGGCCAAGCTCAGGGTCTGTCACTGGTTCAGCCTTGAAAAAGACCATGGCCGGATTGGCGTTGAGCATTTCCTGGATGCGCGATGGATGGCTGCGCGCCCAGGCCTTGATATTCTGCATGGATGCCTGCGCAAGCGGCATCTCGCCCTGTTCCGCCAGCCATTTGGCAATCGAGGCATAAGGCCGCCCATTGTGATCCGCATAGGCTATCCGCAAGGTCGAGCCATTCGGCAGCAGCGCGCGTCCCGACCCCTGGATCTGCAGGAAAAATGCCTCGACCGGGTCATCCACCCACACGATTACCGGCGGCTGGCGCGAGGGCGAGGCGGCAATCTCGGCGCGTGTATCGTACGGCACCACGCGCTTGCCCTGCAGCTTGCCACGCACGCGCTTGCCCGCCAGCTCCGGATACACGGCGCCCAGGTCGATGGTCAGCAGATCATCGGGCGCCGCATACAAGGGCCACTGGTACACGCCGCCGCGTGAGCGCGAGGCGCGCACCATGGGCTCGTAATACCCGGTCACAGTATTGCTGGCCGGCTTGCCGGCGGCGTCCAGCAATCGCCAGGGTTGCAGCTGGTTCTCAAGGAAGCTGCGCACCTGCGCGGCATCGGCGCCCTCGTCAGCAATGCCCGACTGCAAGGCGGCCGCACAGACGGGCTGCCAGGCGCGCGGCGTCGCGCGCGCCTGCATTGCAAGCGATCCGGAGACTGGCCGCATAAGCCCCTTGCAGTTGTTGATGAACCCCTTCCAGACATGATCGAGGCTGTCGGCCTGCCAGCCAGGCAGCGAGGCCCAGGAGGCTTGCTGGAATTTCCCCGCCAGCGCCCGCGCGGGCGTTTCACGGATAGACTGCAGGGGCGGCACAACCAGCGGTGCGGAGGCTATGTCAGCCTGCGCACCCGCGCCAGTGGATGTGCCTTCGCCTTCTTCGAGCGGTACGGAACTGCACGCAGCCAGCAATACAAGCAGGCCGGAGGAGAACAAGAGCTTCTTCATGGAGTCTGGAATTCGCCAAATAGGGTCGCGGACAGGTGTTCAATGCAAGGTGCGCGGCATGGCCAGCACGAACTCCGCTATCGGGACTTCAAAAGGCACGCCGTTTTCACCGACACAGTGGTAAGTGCCCCGCATGGTACCAACCGGCGTTGGCAGCGGACAGCCGCTGGTGTATTCAAACGTTTCTCCCGGCGCCAGCAAGGGCTGCTGTCCGACCACACCCAGCCCCCGAACCTCCTGTGTCTGCTGGCGCCCATCGGTGATGATCCAGTGCCGGCTGATAAGCTGGGCAGCATGCTGGCCATTGTTGGTGATGCGCACGGTATAGGCGAACACGAACTGATGGTCCTCGGGTTCGGATTGCTCGGGCAGATACTGCGGCGTGACGGTCACTGAAAAATCGTAGGCTTTCATGTTCGGATCCCTGGTAATGCACCGGACAGCGCTAAACTGCAATAATTACACATCTGCCGCCGGGCCGCGCAGGCCTCTGGCGACCAAGGCATTTTTACGCTGCCCGCAGCGCTACATCGAACAGCAAAACACACCATGACCAAGCCTTTTTCCCGCCCCACCCGCATTGCCCCCAGCCTGCTGGCGGCGGATTTCGCCAGGCTGGGCGAAGAAGTCGTCAACGTCGTCGCCGCCGGGGCGGACTGGATTCACTTCGACGTGATGGACAACCATTACGTGCCCAACCTGACCATGGGGCCGATGATATGCGAGGCGCTGCGTCCGCATACCGCCGCTCCCATAGACGTGCACCTCATGGTCGAGCCGGTCGACGCCATTATCCCGCAATTCGCCAAGGCGGGCGCCGACATCATTACCTTCCATCCCGAAGCCACGCGCCACGTGGATCGCAGCCTGTCGCTCATCCGCGAGCATGGCTGTAGGGCGGGCCTGGTCTTCAATCCCGCCACGCCGCTTGAATACATGGACTATGTGATGGACAAGCTAGACATCGTCCTGCTCATGTCGGTCAACCCTGGCTTTGGCGGGCAGAAATTCATCCCAGGCACGCTCGACAAGCTGCGCCAGACGCGCCGCAAGCTGGATGAATGGATCGCGCGGGGAGGCCAGCAGATTGCCCTCGAGGTGGACGGCGGTGTGAAGGTCGACAACATCGCCGCGGTGCGCGCCGCCGGGGCGGACACCTTCGTGGCTGGATCGGCGATTTTCGGCCAGCCCGATTACAAGGCGGTGATAGACGCCATGCGCGCGGAGATCGCCCGGGCGGAACACCTGCCCGCCTGAGCGCCAAAGGCGCAGTGACGGCCATCCGGCAAGCCGCATGGCCAGCCTCGCGCGGGCACGAACCCGCATATTCAACAGGAACCCCACAATGTCTATCAAAGCCGTGCTGCTGGATCTGGATGGCACCCTGCTGGACACCATCCCCGACCTTGCGGACGCCGCCAACGCCATGCGATCGGAACTGGGCCTTCCGGCCCTGGCCCAGGAGGTCATTGCCACCTATGTCGGGAAAGGCACCCCCGTGCTTGTGCGGCGCACACTGGAGAACAATCCGTCAGGCGCCGTGCCCAGCGACGAGGACCTGAAACAGGGTCTTGAGCACTTCCATCGCCACTACCATCTGGTCAACGGCAGGCGCGCAGCCCTGTATCCTGGCGTCGTGGAGGGCCTGCAGGCTTTTCGCCAGGCTGGCCTGCGGCTTGCCGTCGTGACCAACAAACCTGCCGCCTTTACGCCGCCCCTGCTCGAACAGGCTGGCCTGGCCGGCTTTTTCGAGCACGTTGTCTGCGGCGACACCTGCGCCCGTAAAAAACCCGATCCCATGCCACTGTTGCATGCATGCGACTTGCTCGGCGTACGCCCCGAAAACACGCTCGCCATAGGCGATTCGGTCAATGATGCCCAGGCTGCGCGGGCCGCGGGCATGGCTGTGCTGGCGGTTCCGTACGGCTATAACGAAGGGATGAACGTGCACGAACTCGACGTCGATGATATAGTTTCTTCTATTGCCGACGCCGCCCGCTGGGTGGCTGGCCATCAGACACAAGCTCAGAACACATGAACGCTACCCTCTATTACGGCACCGCGCCCCGCGCCTACTGGCGCTGGTGGCGCTTGCGTTCTGGGTAGCGGTAATCTCCTCCCGGCACCTTGGCTCCCGCCTTCCCGTGCCGCAGCAATTACCAGCAGATCTAGCCCGGAACCACCGAAATTGGCCGGGCTTTTTTGTGCATGCGATTCTGTCCCGGCCTGTATGCAAACCCCGACAGAGACCACTATGACAGAAATCGAGTTCAACGCCCTGGCAGCCCAAGGGTACAACCGCATCCCGCTTATCGCCGAGACCTACGCCGATCTCGACACGCCCTTGGCCATCTACCTGAAGCTGGCACACAGCGGCCCCGAAGGCGGACGCAACACCTGCCTGATGGAATCGGTCGTTGGCGGCGAACGCTTCGGGCGCTACTCATTCATAGGCCTGCCTGCCAAGACCGTCATACGCGCCACGGGCGACGTGACCGAGGTCGTGCAGAAAGGCAAAGTGGTCGAGCGCCACGAAGGCGATCCCCTGGCCTTTATCGAAGCCTACCAGGAGCGGTTCAAGGTTGCGCTCCTGCCCGGCATGCCGCGCTTTGCGGGCGGCCTGGCAGGCTACTTCGGCTACGATACCGTAAGACACATCGAACCACGCCTGGGGCCCGCCCGCAAGCCTTTCCCTGAAGGCCAGGAAGGCGGCACGCCGGACATCATGCTGCTGCATGTCGATGAACTTGTCATTGTGGACAACCTCGCCGGCCGCACCTACCTGATGGTATATGCCGATCCCGGCCAGCCGGAAGCCTACGCCCTTGCCCGGCGCCGGCTGAAAGAATTGCGCGAGAAGCTGCGCACGCCCGTCGTCATTCCCTATGCGTATGCGAGCATGCAGACCAACACGCAGCGCGATTTCGCCAAGGAAGACTACATCGACGCAGTGCTCAAGGCCAAGGAATACATTGCGGCGGGCGATCTCATGCAGGTGCAGATCGGCCAGGTCATATCCAAGCCGTTCCGCGACTCGCCGCTGTCACTCTACCGTTCCCTGCGCTCGCTGAACCCCTCACCTTACATGTACTACTGGAATTTCGAGAACTTCCAGGTGGTGGGCTCCTCGCCAGAGATTCTGGTGCGCCAGGAGATCGTCAAGGAAGGCGACAGCAAGAGGACGATGGCTACGATTCGCCCCCTGGCCGGCACACGCAAGCGCGGCGGCACGCCCGAGGAAGATGGCGCCCTTGCCGAGGAGCTGCTGGCGGACCCCAAGGAACGGGCCGAACATGTCATGCTGATCGATCTGGCCCGCAATGATGTTGGCCGCGTGGCCAAGACCGGCACGGTCAAAGTCACCGACACCATGACGATCGAACGCTATTCGCACGTCATGCACCTGGTCTCCAATGTCACCGGCGAGCTGCAGGAAGACATGAGCAATATGGACCTGCTGCGCGCCGCCTTCCCCGCCGGCACGCTCACCGGCGCCCCTAAGGTAAGGGCCATGGAAATCATTGACGAACTCGAACCCGTGCGTCGCGGGATCTACGGCGGCGCCGCAGGCTATATGAGCTATGGCGGCGAAATGGACCTGGCTATCGCGATACGAACCGGCATCGTGAAAGACGGCATGCTTTACGTACAGGCCGCCGCCGGCATCGTTGCCGATTCCGATCCGGAAAAAGAATGGCAGGAAACCGAGGCCAAGGCGCGCGCCGTGCTGCGCGCCGCCGAACAGGTGCAGTTCGGCCTGGACGAGCCCATCTGAGCGTCGGGCTCACCGCAAGAAGGCACGACGCGGGGCGGCTGGGAGCGTGTCCGCTCCAGAGCGGCCTAAATTTCCTTGACCAGCAGATCCGAGGAAATCTCGCTGATCGACTTGGCGCCTGTAAGCGTCATGGCCACGCGCATTTCCTTCTCGATCAGATCGAGCAGGTTCGCCACGCCCGCCTCGCCCGCAGTGGCCAGCGCATAAATGAAGGCGCGGCCCAGCAGCACGCTGTCGGCGCCCAGCGCCAGCATGCGCACCACGTCCAGCCCATTCCGGATACCCGAGTCGGCCAGGATGGCCAGCTCGCCCTTCACCGCATCGGCAATCATGGGCAGGGCCCGCGCCGAGGACAGCACGCCATCGAGCTGTCGACCGCCATGGTTGGACACCACAATGCCATCAGCGCCAAAGCGAACCGCATCACGCGCATCTTCCGGGTCCAGAATCCCTTTGATGACCATGGGCCCCTTCCAGAACTCGCGTATCCACTCCAGATCCTTCCAGGAAATCGATGGGTCGAAATTCGCGCCCAGCCAGCCGATATAGTCTTCCAGGCCGGTAGGCTTGCCACGATAGGCCGAGACATTGCCCAGATCATGCGGACGCCCGTTCAGGCCGACATCCCAGGACCAGGTGGGATGGGTCACAGCCTGCCAGTAGCGCCTCAGCGCGGCATTGGGGCCGCTCATGCCTGAATGCGCGTCACGATAGCGCGCGCCAGGCACCGGCATGTCCACCGTGAACACCAGCGTGCTCACCCCTGCCGCCTGGGCGCGCTCGAGTGCGTTGCGCATGAAGCCGCGATCCTTGAGCACATAGAGCTGAAACCACATGGGCCGCTTGATGGCCGGGACGACCTCCTCGATAGGGCATACCGACACCGTGGACATGGTGAACGGTATCCCCTTGCGCTCCGCCGCCCGCGCCGCCTGCACCTCGCCGCGCCGTGCAAACATGCCCAGCAACCCCACCGGCCCCAGCGCCACAGGCATGGCCAGCGTTTCGCCGAACAACTGGGTTTCGAGGCTGAGATCGGCCATGTTGCGCAATACGCGCTGGCGCAGCGCAATGTCCGCCAGGTCGCTGACGTTGCGGCCCAGCGTATGCTCGGCATAGGCGCCGCCGTCGATATAGTGAAAGAGGAAGGGGGGCAGCCTGCGCTGCGCTGCCTTGCGATAGTCTGTGGATGCGGAAATGATCATGATTTTGTGGAAATAGAAGGCAGACGGGTGGAACGCTTGCGACGCGCTTCATCTTCGTCAAGCGTGCGGACGGAATTGTGTACGTATTCGAGGTGGCGCCAAACGGTGGCACGGGCACGCTCCGCATCACCATCCAGGATGGCCTGCATGAGTTCCTGGTGCTGATTGGTAAGCTGACCGAAGGTCTCGGGCACCGTGTACATTTTCTCGCGGTTCTGGGTAACCGTTGCCTGGAGCAGGTCAAACAGGCCGCGCATCATCTGCAGCAGAACCAGATTGTGCGATGCCTCGGCAATGGCCAGATGAAACTGGGCGTCCGAGCGGGACGCCAGACAGGGATCCCCCACAACCTGAAAGCGCAACGTGGCTTCAAAACATTCCCGTATCCGGGCCTTGTCCTGTGCCGTGGCCCGCAGCGCGGCATGCCAGGCCGTGCTGCCTTCGAGGGCATGGCGCGCCTCAAGCACGTCGTAACGATATTCGGGATCTTCCTGAAACAGCCCGCTCAGCGGATCGACGACACTTTCGCGCGGCCACTGGGACATTTGCGCGTCCAGCACATAGGTGCCGCCGCCACGGCGGCTTTGCAGCAAACCCTGGCTGGCCAGCTTCTGTATGGCCTCGCGCACCGAGGAGCGCGAGGCGCCCAGGTCAGCCGCCAGTTGACGCTCGGCGGGCAAGCGTTCGCCCGCCTTGAGCCCGGCGCTGACGATGAGCGCCTGCAACTGATCGGCAATCTGGTCTGAAATACGCATGGCGACTCAGGGGATCATCCAGGGAAGCACGTAAGCCTGCAAGGTCGTGATCGCCCCGATGATGGTGGCGAAAATCAGGCTGTACTTGACAGTGAAACGGAAAAGATCGGATTCTTTGCCTGCCAACCCAACCGCCGCGCAGGCAATCGCAATGGATTGCGGCGAAATCATTTTACCGGTTACCCCTCCAGTCGTGTTCGCGGCGACCAGCAGCACCTCCGGCACGCCGATCTGCTGCGCAGTGGTCGCCTGCAGCGCAGAAAACAACGCATTGGACGATGTATCGGATCCCGTCAGGAACACGCCCAGCCACCCCAGGAATGGCGAGAAGAAGGTAAAGGCATCGCCGGTGCGGGCCAGTGCCAGGGCCAGCGTCGCCGACAGGCCTGAATAGTTGGCGATGAATGCGAACGCCAGGACCATGCCAATGGAGTAAATGGGAACCGCCAGTTCCTTGAACGTGTCGCCCAGGGTGCCCAGTGCCGCGCCAGGCCTGAGCCGCGTCAGCAGAATGGTCAGCAGCGCCGCAATCATGATGGCGGTGCCCGTCGCGGATAACCAGTCGAACTTGTAGACAGCCGCGTAGGCGGTGGCCTGCGAAACGATGGGCGGCATTTTCTGCACCAACCCATCCAGATAGGGGACCGGCACGCTCAGCACCCAATCGTGCAGAACACCGCCGGCCGCGAACAGGCGCTTGAAGGGCTCGATGCTCCAGATGGTGACCATGACGGTCAGGATGATGAAAGGCGACCAGGCCTTGAACACCGTTCCGGCGGTCAGGTTTTCCGGCCCGCCCGGCTGGCCCGCCGCATGCGGGGCGGCAGCGCCGCCGTGCGCAGCGGAGGCTGTTGCCGCAGCCGGGTCATCGAAGCGGAAGATGCGCGCCGGCTGCCATACCTTCAGGAATAGTGTCAGCGATACCAGCGAGGCAAGCGCAGCGGTAATGTCGGGCAATTCCGGCCCCAGGTGATTGGAGGTCAGGTACTGCACCACGGCAAACGTTCCCCCGGACACCAGCACCGCGGGCCAGGTTTCGCGGACACCCCGCCAGCCATCCATGATCGCCATGATCCAGAACAGCACAATAATGGTCAGGAAAGGCAGTTGCCGGCCTGCCATCTGCCCGATGGCAAAGGGGTCCAGCCCCGTCACCTGGCCCGCGACAATGATGGGGATGCCCATGGCGCCAAACGCTACCGGCGCGGTGTTGACGATCAGGCACAGGCCTGCGGCATACAGTGGCCGAAAGCCCAGCCCTACCAGCAAAGCCGCCGTAATGGCCACCGGAGCGCCAAAGCCGGCGGCCCCCTCGAGGAAGGAGCCGAAGGCAAAGCCCACCATCAGCATCTGCAGCCGCTGATCCTCGGTCACCGACAGGATGGATGCCCGGATGATGTCGAACTGCCCCGTTTTGACCGATAGCTTGTACAGAAATACGGCCCCCACGATGATCCACGCGATGGGCCACAGGCCGTAGACGAAGCCATAGCCGGCCGATGCCAGCGCCAGGGGGGCAGGCATGCCATAGAACAGCCACGCCACCAGCAAGGCAAGGACCACTGTGATCGTGCCGGCCAGATAGCCCTTCATGCGCAGGAAGGCCAAAGCCACGAAGAAGAAAATGATTGGAATGAGGGCGACCAGGCTGGACAGCCAGATGTTGCCGGCCGGATCGTACAGATGCTGCCATGTCTCTTGCATAAATACCCTTTGATGCTCCTTCTGGTTTCATCCGCATGCCCTGCGGATGACAGGGCTTTGGTGGAAACCCTGCATAATTGGTCGTACCAATTTAATTATTTGAGTAAGTAGGCAGGTATTATAAATTTACGCATTTTCGGCAGTCAACGGCTGATGCAAGCTATCAAATAAGGAAATAACAGCCAAAAACACCCGTATATAACGCCTTTGTCGCTCTTTTTTTCTTATATATACGTTAAATTTCATGAGCAATTCTTTACGTTAGACTTTAGTCTATAGCCAGATGTCTATTCTCGATGTTACATTAGGTCAGACCACTTTAAACCATTCTTAAATATTCGCCTGGGCGCTCTGGCGCCAGATGCGGGACCAGAGTTCGGGACCAGAGTCGACAAGATTCCAGGATGCCGGTAGAATTGCCTGCATGAAAAACATCGCAACCATCCGCTTTGCACAGTGGTGGCGCTTCCGCTAGGAAGCGGCTCGTTGTTGCGTGTTCAATTCGCACCTTGCCGCCGTTCTGGATGGCAATGGTTCGATTTCCCCCTCCGGCGCGGCGGCTCCTAAAACTGGAGATCTGCCCATCATGCTGCCAAGTTTCCCCGTCTCGCTCGACCCCCATGCTTTTGCGCATGGCCGCGCCTATCTTTGCCTCTCGCAGGAGCCAACATGCTGCTGATGCTGGATAATTACGATTCATTCACCTACAACCTCGTGCAATATTTCGGCGAGCTGGGCGAAGATGTGCGCGTGCTGCGCAATGACCAGACAACCGTGGCGGAAATAGAAGCCCTGGCGCCTGATCGCATATGCGTCTCGCCCGGACCCTGCTCCCCGGCGGAGGCCGGCATCTCCATTGAGCTGATCCAGCACTTCGCGGGCAAGAAACCCATACTAGGCGTATGTCTTGGGCACCAGGCCATAGGCGCTGCATTCGGCGGGAAAATTATCCGCGCCAAGCAGATCATGCACGGCAAGGTGTCCAGCATCACCCATGCCGGCACCGATGTGTTCAAGGACCTGCCCTCGCCTTATACAGTCACCCGCTATCACTCGCTTGCCATTGAGCGGGAATCCCTGCCCGATTGCCTGGAAATCACGGCGCAGACCGATGACGGCGAGATCATGGGCGTGCGGCATAAAACCCTGCAGATATATGGCGTACAGTTCCACCCGGAATCCGTGCTGAGCGAGCACGGCCATTCCCTCCTGAAAAATTTCCTGGAGGTTTGAGGCTGGGCTGCAAGCCATGCGCCCGCGCGTGGACACATGACAGGACACATGACATCCGGCAAGCATGACCGCCGATATTGGATTAGATTTATACATACAAGGCCACCGGTGCACCGCTGCCCATCGCGGCACCCGGCAGAACAAGAAAGGAACTACTGTGACGATCACCCCCACTGAGGCACTGGCGCGCTGCATTGAGCACCGGGAAATTTTCCATGACGAGATGCTGCACCTGATGCGCATGCTGATGCGCGGCGAATTTACACCCCAGATTGCCAGCGCGCTGATCATGGGCTTGCGGGTCAAGAAAGAAACCGTGGGCGAGATCACCGCCGCGGCCGAAGTCATGCGCGAGTTCGCCCTGCCGGTGCCGGTCAGCAACCCGAACGATCTGCTGGACATGTGCGGCACGGGTGGCGACGGATCGAATACCTTCAATATTTCCACAGCCGCCATGTTTGTGGCGGCATCGCAAGGGGTAAAGATTGCCAAGCATGGCAACCGCAGCGCATCCTCGTCTTCGGGAAGCGCGGATGTCCTGGAGGAACTGGGCGTCAACATCACCCTCAACCCCGAACAGGTCGCCGAAAGCATAGAGCGCTGCGGCATAGGCTTCATGTTTGCGCCGGCGCACCATGGCGCCATGAAGAACGTTGCGGCAGTGCGCCGCGAACTGGCGGTGCGCACTATTTTCAACATCCTCGGCCCCCTGACCAACCCCGCCAAGGCAGGCAACCAGCTTATGGGCGTGTTTCATGCCGACCTGGTGGGCATCCAGGTGCGCGTGCTCGAGCGCCTGGGCTCCAACCATGTGCTGATCGTGCATGGCAAGGACGGCATGGACGAAGCCTCACTTGGCGCGGCAACCATGGTGGGTGAATTGCGCAACGGCGAAGTCCGCGAATATGAAATCCACCCGGAAGACTTCGGCATGAGCATGGTGTCGAACCGCTCGATCAAGGTCAACAACCGCCAGGAATCCGCGGCGATGGTCCTGGAGGCGCTGAATAATACCGATGGCCCCGCGCGCGACATTGTCGGGCTGAATGCCGGCCTGGCCATCTACGCCGGAAACAAGGCCGACTCCATTGAGGAAGGCCTCAAACTGGCTTTTGAAGCCATTGCCAGCGGCGCCGCGCGCGACAAGCTGGAGCAATTCCGGGCTTATACGGAGACACTCAAACAATGAACGATATCCTCGCCAAGATCCTCGATACCAAGAAAACAGAAGTCGCCACGGCGCGCCAGATGCGCAGCGAATCCGACGTGCTGCGCGAGGCCAAGATCCGCAAGGATCTTCGCGGCTTCGCACGCGCCATCGAAGAAAAGATCGCCCAGGGCAAGCCTGCGGTCATCGCCGAGATCAAGAAGGCCTCGCCCTCCAAAGGCGTCATCCGCGAAAACTTCAACCCGGTCGAGATCGCCTCTACCTATGCCGCGCATGGCGCCGCCTGCCTGTCGGTCCTGACGGACGTGCAGTTTTTCCAGGGGTCCTACGATTATCTGCGGCAGGCCAGGGCGGCTTGCTCGCTACCGGTCCTGCGCAAAGACTTCATCATCGACCCCTACCAGATTGCGCACGCGCGCGCACTGGGCGCCGACTGCATCCTGCTCATCGTGGCAGCGCTGTCGCTGGCGCAGCTCAAGGAATTCGAGAGCCTGGCGACGGAGCTGGGCATGGATGTGCTGGTGGAGGTGCATGACCGCGACGAGCTGGACAAGGCGCTGCAGCTCGAAGGCTCGCTGCTGGGCATCAACAATCGCAACCTGCGCAGCTTTGAAACATCGCTGCAGAATACGCTTGACCTGCTGCCCGACATCCCGGCGGGCAAGCGGGTCATCACCGAAAGCGGCATCCTGACGCCGGAAGACGTCCGCAAGATGCGGGAGCATGAGGTCAATGCCTTCCTGGTCGGCGAGGCATTCATGCGTGCGCCAGATCCCGGCGTGGCGTTGCGGGAGCTTTTTGCCTGAGCGCGCCTGAGGGGCCAGACCTATGCGCCGCAGCGGCGTTGCGGCGCAACAACTCAGTAAAATTAATGGTTTACCCCAAGTACATTCTGCTTCTATAATGCTGACACTGCAATCTTTCCAGTGCCGGCATTTTCACGCAACGATCCCAGATCCGCGTCATAGCAGTTGACTGATTCTTCAGCACCCATGCCGAGCACCATCGCTCCCCTGACCTCCTGGCCTTGCGCCGCGCACAGATGATTTCCGCGCTGCACTTTTGGTTGATTCGGTCGGCACGATGCTCCAGTCAACCAGTATGCCGGGCACCACCTATCATGCCCCGGCCTGCGCATGCCGCCGCGCGCGGCCTAGGACACGCATGTCTTTTGAAACACTGGGTCTTGCACCCAATCTCCTTTCCGCTATCCAGAAAACCGGCTTTACCGAGCCCACCCCCGTTCAGGCAGCGGCCATCCCCCGCGCGCTTTCAGGCCTGGACCTGATGGTGTCGTCGCAAACCGGCAGCGGCAAGACCGCAGCCTTCATGCTCCCCGCGCTGAATCGCGTTGCGCACATGCCGCCCAACAAAGGCTCGGGCGTGCAAGTGCTGGTGCTTACGCCCACCCGCGAACTGGCCATGCAGGTAGCCGATGCCACCAAGCAATATGGCGCCCATATCAAAGACCTGCGCATCGCCGTCGTGGTGGGTGGCATGCCCTATGGCACACAGCTCAAGGCTTTGTCGCGCCGCGTCGATGTGCTGGTGGCCACGCCTGGCCGCCTGATCGACCACCTGCAGGCCAAGCGCGTGAACCTTTCCACCGTCCACACGCTGGTGCTGGACGAAGCCGACCGCATGCTCGACATGGGCTTCATCGAGGATATCGAATCCATTGTGAGCCGCACGCCCGACAGCCGCCAGACGCTGCTGTTCTCCGCCACGCTGGATGGCTCCATCGCCCGGCTTGCGGCCAGCATGATGAATGAGCCCGAGCGCATCGAGATCTCGGGCCAGCGCCAGAAGCACGCCAACATTACGCAAAACCTGCTCTATGCGGACGACAGCCAGCACAAGATGCGCCTGCTGGACCATGTGCTGCGCGACGTGAACCTGGAGCAGGCCATTGTCTTTACATCGACCAAGCGCGGGGCTGATGAGCTGGCGGACAAGCTGTCAGACCAAGGCTTCGCCGCGGCCGCCCTGCATGGCGACATGAACCAGCGCCAGCGCACCCGCACCCTGACGCAACTGCAGAAAGGCCGGCTGCGCATCCTGGTGGCGACCGATGTGGCCGCGCGCGGCATCGACGTGCAAGGCATCAGCCATGCGGTGAACTACGACCTGCCCATGCAGGCGGAAGACTATGTGCACCGCATCGGCCGTACTGGCCGCGCCGGACGCAATGGTCTGGCCTTCACACTGGCCATCCATTCGGAACGCCATAAAGTCCGCCGGATCGAACACTTCATCGGCCAGCCCATCCCGGCGACCGTCATCGAAGGGCTGGAGCCCACCAAGACCGTGCGGCCCACCTATACCGACCGCAAGAAGGGCAAGAGCTTCGGCAATCGCGGCGGAAAACCCGGCTTCGGCGGCAAGCCCGGTTTCGGCGACAAGCGCAGCTTTGGCGACAAGCCCGAATTCGGCGGCAAACGCAGCTTCGGTGACAAGCCTGAATTCGGCGGCAAACGCAGCTTCGGTGACAAGCCTGAATTCGGTGGCAAACGCAACTTCGGCGACAAGCCCGAGTTCGGTGGCAAACGCAGCTTCGGTGACAAGCCTGAATTCGGTGGCAAGCGCAACTTCGGCGACAAGCCTGAGTTCGGTGGCAGGGATCGCTTTGACGGGCATCGCGGCCATGCCGAAGGCCACCACAACCATGCTGAACGCGGTGCCTACGCGGAACGCCAGGCGACGCGCGGCGACGCGGCCATGGGCGATCGTCCCACCTACCGCAAGCGCAGCGCTTACGAAGACCGCCCCGCCTTTGGCAAGCCCGGCTTTGCCAAGCGCGGCCCGTCCGACCGCCCTGCCCGTGGCGCAGCCCCGGCAGGCCGCGAATCGCGGCCCAGCTTTGGCGACAGGGATGGCAAGCCCGCTGGCCGCCCAGCAGCCCGTCCCAGCTTCCGGAACAAACCGGCAGCCAAGGCCGGAAGCGCCCGACGCGACTTCGCCTGATCGCCTCTCCGACTGAAACGCCACGCCCGGCCCTGTGCCGGGCGTGGCGTTTCTATCTCAGCGGCTAAAATAGCGAATATGAAACAGCTCGCGCGCAAACCCCTGTTGTCTTCATTCCTGCTGGCGATACCACTGTGGATCGTGCTGGACAACTTCATCGTTGCCATCGCCGTGGCCCTGCTGATCGGGTTTCTCATTTCCATGAGCTATTCCCTGTGGGTGATGAACCGCAAGCCAGACCCCAAGCAGGAATCCTTTCAGCGCGAGCGCGAATAACCCCACAGCCCGGCTTTCCCACGCGGAGCAATCCATGATGTCTTCCTCCTCGGCACCCACCGGGCTGCCGCTTCCCGATCCCGATTCACTCAAGCATTCGCATAACGTTGCCCGGCATCTGGCCGAAACCATCAACGCCACACCTGACGGTTTCCTGCCCTTCGAGCAATGGATGCACCTCGCCCTGTATGCCCCAGGGCTGGGCTACTACACGGCCGGCAGCGCCAAATTCGGCGGGGATATGCCCACAGGCGACTTCACGACCGCGCCCGAACTGACGCCACTCTTTGGTCAGACACTGGCGCAGCAGATCGCACAAGTGCTGCGTATCACAAACAGCGTCCGGGTGCTGGAATTCGGCGCAGGGTCTGGCGCCCTGGCATCTGCCATCATTCCGGCGCTGCGGCAGCTCGGCATAGAGCCCGAGTACCAGATACTTGAAGTCTCAGCCGATCTGCGCCAGCGCCAGCAGACACGCCTCGCCCCCCTTCAGGCCAATGTCGTCTGGCTCGATACCCTGCCCCAAGGTTTCCGCGGCTGTGTGATTGCAAACGAAGTGCTCGACGCCATGCCGGCCACGCTTTTTCGCTGGGATGAGCACGGACTACTGACCGAACTGGGTGTGCGCCTGCGGCCTGCCACAGCAGATGCGGCGGCACAGGCCTTGCCACCCGGCTTTGAACTCGCGGAGCGCCCCGCCCGCGACAGCCTGAAAACGGCAGTCTCGGCCCGCATGCCTGCCTTGCCCGGATATTGCTCGGAAATCAACCTGCAGGCCGAGGCCTGGATCACCCAGATGGGCAACTGGCTCGAGCGGGGCGCCGCACTGCTCATAGACTACGGCTTTCCTCAGCGCGAGTATTACCATCCCCAGCGGGCCGAAGGCACCCTCATGTGCCATTTCCGGCACCATACTCATGCGCAGCCCCTCATCTACCCTGGCCTGCAAGACATTACCACCCATGTAGACTTTACCGCCATGGCCGACGCCGCCCTGGCCGCCGGCCTGGGCATCTATGGGTATACCTCGCAGGCAAGATTCCTCATGAACGCAGGCCTGCCGGCACTGCTGGCCTGCCAGGCCCTGCCGGACGACCCGGCAGCGCATGCCGCCCCCGTCGCCGCGGCGGCTCACGCCAGCATGCTATCCGCGATCAACAAACTCACGGCGGAATCGGAAATGGGAGAACTCTTCAAAGTGCTCGCCATCGGGCGCGGCATCGATGAACCTCTGCAAGGATTCCTGCGCGGCGACCGGCGCGACCGGCTCTAGCGCACGCCGACCCGGCTCCGGCACCCGAGGTACACTGTAAGCCCCTGTCCGGCCGCCTGTAGCACGGCCTCTTTCGTTGACCACACTTCCCGACATCCCATGACCGACTCCCAGATCCGGCAAGCCGCCCAGCTCCTGCTCGACGCCCGCGCCCAGCGCAAACCCATCACCGCCCTGCCCGCCGACTGCCGCCCCACCAGCGAAGAGCAAGCCTACGCAGTGCAAGACATCGTCATCGCCAGCCTGGGTCCCATAGGCGGCTGGAAAGTCGGCGCCAGCAGCCATGACGGCAATCCCAACTGCGCCCCCTTGCCTGCATCAGGCGTCATGAAATCCCCGGTCCGCCTGTCATCGGGCGACTACCCCCTGCGCGGTATCGAAGCCGAGATCGGCTACCGGTTCAAGCGCGATCTTCCCCCGAGAGACCAGCCCTATACTCTCGCCGAAGTCCTGGACGCCGTAGGCTCAGTTCACCCCATCATAGAACTCATCGAATCACGCTACACCGACCGCACCCAAGTCGACTTCTGCTCCGCCCTGGCCGACTCCCTCAGCCATGGCGGCCTCATTTTCGGCGAAGGCCGCGAAACCGGCTTCGCCATCAACCAACTGGAACAGACCGCGGAAGTCACCTTCAACGACAGCACCGCATTCCAGGGCAAAGGCGCCAACCCCGCAGGAGACATCCTGCGCCTCCTCGTATGGCTCGCCAACCATGGCGCCCGCCGCCAGGGAGGCATACGCGCGGGCCAGATCGTCACCACCGGCTCCTGCAGCGGCGTCACCTTTGCCGACCCCGGCACAGACGTCAGCGCCCACCTCGCAGGCCTAGGCTGGGTAAAAGTAACGTTCTGCTGAACAGCGCGCCAGCCTCCACCAGCACCTCCCGAAGGCGCGCGCCGCCATGCACAGGCAGGGATAACTTGAGCGTACCGAATCAAAACCTCACGCAGCGGGAAGAACCCAAAGCAGCCAGCCTCCACCAGCACTTCCCAAAGGCGCGTGCGGTCATGCACAGGCCGGGATAACTTGAGCGTACCGAATCAAAACCTCACGCAGAGGGAAGAACCCAAAGCAGCCAGCCTCCACCGGCACTTCCCGAAGGCGCGTGCGGTCATGCACAGGCCGGGCGAACTTAAGCGTGCCGAGTCAAAGCGTCAAACGGCGGGAAAAGCGTGCGCGCCTGTTTGAGCACCGTGATCGTCCACGGGACGATCAAAGGGCGAGTTCGCGCACGCCCGCCGGTTGGCGTTTTGGCGAGGGCAGCCCCGACGGGGCCACGCGACAGTGAGCCCGGCCTGTGCATGACCGCGCGCGCCGGCTAAAGAAACCAAGAGAGTCGCCGGCTAAAGAGATCGCCGGCTAAAGAAACCAAGCAGAGGCTATCACTGGCCGGACGTACTGGAAGAAACCAAAGCAGCCAGCCGAGCCTCCCTCAACCCCGCCTTGATCAGCTCCGGCTTCCCAGCCACCCTCCTCGCTATCGCCCCCGCATCCACCCCCCGCACCGCCGCCAACCGCCCCACCCAGGCATCCCGATCCACAGAAACCGAACAACCCGCCGCATCCAGCAAATCCATAAAACGCCCCGGCTTGCGAAAAGCATCACAGCGCTCCATCAGATCCAACCACCCAGCGCCATCCGACCCGCAACAACCCAACCTCTCCAGCACCCCAGGCAACAAACGCGCATAATCCAGGCAATCTCCCGGCGCCCGAACATGCCGCCCCACCTTCTCCGGCGAATCAGACAGCCGGCAAAGCACAGCAAAACGCCCCGGCAGCGCCAACCCCCGCCTCGCCGCCAAAGCCAGCTCCCCCGACAAAACCTCACCGTCAAAACACAAACCCGGCAACACCCTCGCCAGCGCCCCCGCCTCATCCAACACAGCAAACATCCGCCCAGGGTGATCCGTCAGCAGCCCCTTGGCCACCTCCCTCCAGACCCGCTCAGGCACCAGCGCATCAACCTCACCCTCGGCCACCAACCGCCGACACAGCGCCATCGTCTCCGGCGCAATCGAAAAAGCATCAAAACGCGCGGCAAAACGCGCAAGCCTCAGCAGGCGCACCGGATCCTCAGCAAACGCCAGCCCCACATGACGCAATACACGCGCCCGAATATCAGCCTGACCATTCAAGGGATCCACCAACACCCCGTCAGGCCGACGCGCAATCGCATTAATCGTCAGATCACGCCGCCGCAGATCATCCTCCAGCGTCACATCCGCGCCGGTATAAAACGTAAACCCCTTATAGCCCCGACCCGACTTGCGTTCAGTTCGCGCAAGCGCATACTCCTCCTTGCTGCGCGGATGCAGAAAGACAGGAAAATCCCCACCCACCGGAATAAACCCGCGCCGCGACATCTCTTGCGGCGTCGCGCCCACCACAACCCAGTCGCGGTCCCCCGCCGGCAGGCCCAGCAAACCATCACGCACCGCGCCGCCCACAACATAGACATCCAGGCCGGCCACAGCCTCATCCAGCGTATCCGCCATCAGGGCAAATCCACCTTGCTGTTGGGCTCCGGCGTCACCATGCCCAGCCGCTTCTTGAGAGACTGAGGTTGACCCGTGAACAGCATTGCATAATACGTCGCGTTCGACATCACATTCTTCACATACAGGCGTGTTTCCGTGAACGGAATCGTCTCGGCGAAAATCGCCCCCTCGACCGGGCCCCCCAGCTTCGAGCGCCAGAGAACCGGGCGACGCGGCCCCGCGTTATAGCCAGCCGTCGCCAGCACCTCCGAACCATTCAGGTCATTGAGCACCATATTCAGGTAATTCGTGCCCAGGACAGTATTCGTGTCAAAGTCATTCACCGATGCCGGCGTGAAATCCACCATGCCTATCTTGCGCGCCACCCAGCGCGCAGTCGCCGGCATCAGCTGCATCAGCCCCGATGCCCCCACATGTGAACGCGCGTCCATGATAAAGCGCGATTCCTGGCGGATCAGGCCATACACCCAGGCGGGGTCGAGATTGATCAACCGCGCCTTCTCGACGACACGCCCCTCAAATGGCGCAATGAAGCGCTGGGAAAAATCGACCTCCTCCTTGGTCAGGAGCGAAGTGTTAACCACGCGATCATATATATGCTCCTGCCGCGCCACCTCTGCGGCCGCGCGCAGCTGCCTGTCGTTCATGCCGCGAATGGCAAAACTCCATTCAGGCACCGCCTCCGGCCGCCAGCCAAGATCAAACAGCGTAATTGCGCGCTGCAGGCCAGGGTTCGCGCGCGCCTGCGCAAGCTCGGCAGAGGTCACAGGCGCAGGCGCAGGCGGCAGCGCAGGCATCTTGCCCAACTCTTCGCTGGCCAACTGCCCGTAGAAATCAAGCTGGCCCGAAATTGCCTCGAACTTCTTCTGTGCCGCTTCCGGCTGACCCATTGCCGCCAGCGCACGGCCAGACCAATACATCCAGACCGGCTCGGAGGCTTGCCGCGGCGTCATGCGCTCGATCGCCTTTTCAACCTCCTTCCAGCTGATGTCCGGCTGGCGCAGTTCGGCGCGAACCTGCCAGGCATGGTTGTAATCCGTCATCGGGCTGCTGCCGGAGCGGCGATACCATTTGGCCGCATCCAGCTCCACATTCAGCGCCGCCACCAGGCCAAACTGGCTCCAAACCCATTGAATATTGTCCTTCGGCAGCGCGTCAGCCCACTGGCGCTCCACGTAGGCGGCATTCTCCAGGCGCTGGTCGCCATAGGCCAGGCGGGAAAGCGCAATGGTGACAAGCTCTGTTTCCCCCCGGCCACGGGGCGCCTTGCGGCCCGCAAGCCATTTGCGCGGGTTCTTCATGATGGCGGTATAGTCCGCCATCTCGGCCGGGCTGAAGATGATGGCGGCCATGCGCCGCGCATTTCCGCTCTTGTTGGTTTCCAGAATGCCGCGCAGGCCGCGTTCCAGGTCATCCCAGCCAACCACCTTGCTGCTGGCCATCTGATCCAGCATGGACCAGCAGGCCGTATTGGGCTCGAACGCATCCATGACCTGCGCGGCGCGCAGCTTCTGCCCTGTCATGTGCTGCGACAGCAGCAGCGAGCAGGTTTCCGATCGATTGCTGTTGACCAGCGGCCCCAGGCCAGCCGCCAGAGCATAATTGCCCGCGCGCGTCGCGGCGATCACCCAGTCTCCCTTGATGCGATCAGCCAGATAAGTACCGGGATGGCGTTCGATAAAATCGCGGATCTGCGCGTCAGGCACCGGCTGAGCGGGATCGACCAGCATCCTGTGCAATGCCCAATACTCGGCATATGCGCCGATGACTGGGTCGGTGGAAGCTATTGGCACAAGCGCCTGCAGGCGGTCCCATTGCTTTTTTTGCCTGGCTTCGCGCGCATCGGCCATGGCCTGGCGTGCCGCCGGTGATACCACCGGCGCGGCGGGCCCGGTCTGGCCCTGTATTGATCCCGCCTGCTGCTCGCGTGTGGCGGGCACCAGTTGCAGCGAGGCGAGCTGGACAGCCGCGGCGGCATCGCCGGCTGGCGCAAGCGTATGGCGCATCTCGATGCCTTGCGGGCTGGCGGCGCCCACTGCCGCAGCGCGCTCGGCGCCACCACAGCCAGAAACAGCGCAGGCCAGTGCAATGCAAATGCCGAGGCGCTTGCCGGACATGCCATGGATTTTCTGATACCGTTGCCTATTGGATAACATCTCTATTCGATCCCTAACACGCAATGACTGACAGCTTACCCAATAACGCAGCCCCCTTGCGCACGCGGCTCAAGGCGCTGCGCGATGCCCAGAATCCGGTGGACCGCAATCGCGGAGCGCTTCTGATACGCGGCCGGCTGTTCACCTGGCTGGCCACGACCCGTACCCGGCTGCGCGAAGCAGGCAAGCCTGTACCACGCAACATCGCTGCCTTCTGGGCGACAGACGACGAACCCGCGCTGCAACCCCTGCTGCAGCAATGGGTTGAGGAAGAAGGATACCGCGTATCCCTGCCCGTCGTCACGGAAGCAGACGCTCCGTTGCAATTCAGGCTGTGGGAGCCCGACGCCCCCATGCAAGAAGGCGCCTATGGCATCAAAGAACCGGTGGGCGACCTTGCGCCACCGCCCGATCTGGTGCTGGTGCCCACCCTGGGCTACACCCGCAAGGGCGATCGTGTGGGATATGGCAAGGGCTATTACGATAGAACACTGGCAGCCCTGAAAGCATCGGGCCACCGTTTTACGACCATAGGCATTGCGTGGGCCTGCGGCGACCTGACGGGTGAAGACTACACCCCCGCCGCACACGATGTTCCGCTCGATGCCATCCTGACGGACAAGGGCTGGGCCGTGCCCGCCCCGGTGCTGGGCTAGGCAGGCCATGTCGGCGTCAGACGCCGACGAAGCCAAGCCACGCAAAGCCCGACCCAGCCGGGTCAGATCTGATCTGGTCAAGCCAAGCCGGGCCACGCTGCGCCAAGCCCGGCCAAACCTGTCCAGCCTACAGTTTCAGGCCTTTGCAGATGGCCATGGTAGCGTCCGCGCTGTTCAGCGTGTAGAAATGCAGCCCCGGCGCGCCCCCCTGAAGCAGCTGCTCGCACAGGCGCGCGATCACGTCCACCCCAAACGCCTTGATGGAAGCCTTGTCGTCGCCGAAATCGACCAGCCGCTGCTTTATCCAGCGAGGTATCTCGGCGCCGCACATCGTGGAGAAACGCGCGAGCTGGGTATGATTCGTGATCGGCATGATGCCGGGCACGATGGGCACATCAACCCCTTTGGCGCGGGCGCGATCGACAAAATCGAAATATGCGTCGGCATTGAAGAAATACTGCGTGATGGCGCTGTTCGCACCCGCCCGGACCTTGCTGACAAAGTGCCCCAGGTCGGCTTGCGCGCTGACAGCCTGAGGATGGGTTTCGGGATAGGCAGCCACCTCGATGTGGAACCAGTCGCCGCTGTGCTGGCGAATGAACTCCACCAGATGGCTTGCGTAGTGCAGCTCTCCGGCGTCGCCCCCCATGCCCGAAGGCAGATCACCGCGCAGCGCCACAACGCGCCGTACGCCCTGGGCCCTGTAGGCGTCCAGTATCTCGCCCAGCATCGTGCGCGTCGCACCTATGCATGACAGATGCGGCGCCGTATCGCAGCCCAGGTTCTGCATCATGCGCACCGTATCAGCCGTGCCGCTGCGCGTCGAGCCGCCGGCGCCAAAGGTCACGCTGACATATTCGGGGTGCAGGGCAAGCAATTGCTTGGCCGAGCGCACCAGCTTTTCTTGCGCCGCAATATCGCGGGGCGGAAAAAACTCCAGACTGAGCGTCTGTTTGCTACTCATTCAAAAACTCCATGAACCTCGCTGGCGAGGCGACAGGCCCGCCCGGATCGCGGGGCCAGCGCCGCGATCGCGTGCCAAAGACAGGGGCGGATCGGCCTATATCAGGTGGAAAGCAGGCGTGACAAGACGCCGGAGACAATACTGTAGACAAAGGCGCCCAGCATGGCCCACCAGAAGCCATTGACCTGGAAGCCCTTGAGCACCGAACCGGCGAACCAGAATACCAGGGCGTTGAGCACCAGCAGGAACAGGCCCAGCGTGACAATAGTGATGGGCAGCGTCAGCAGGATCAGCACCGGCTTGACCAGCGTGTTGAGCAGACCAAGCACCAGCGCCGCGATGAGCGCCGAACCAAAGGATGCCACGTTGATGCCGGGCAAGATGTAGGCCACGATCAGCAAGGCAACCGCGTTGAGGATCCAGACAAGTATCAGTTCCATAATGGAGCTCCTTTTAGTAAAACCCCCGCCAGGGCGTCGGGACAGCATCCCTCGCAACCCCGTCCCGGACAAGCACGCGGCGTGCCCATGCGGGCCGCCGCCCGCGCATCATCAATAGCGATAGTGGTCAGGCTTGTACGGCCCTTCGACAGGCACATTGATGTAATCAGCCTGATCAGGGCGCAGCGTCGTGAGCGACACCCCCAGTTTCTTCAGATGCAGGCGTGCCACCTTCTCGTCAAGATGCTTGGGCAGCACATAGACCTTGCCCTGCTCGTATGCATCGCCGCGCGTGAACAGCTCAATCTGCGCGATGGTCTGGTTGGTGAAGGAAGCCGACATGACGAAAGAGGGATGGCCGGTCGCGCAGCCCAGGTTCACCAGCCGCCCCTTGGCAAGCAGGATGAGGCGCTTGCCGTTCGGGAAAATAATGTGGTCGACTTGCGGCTTGATCTCTTCCCACTGCAGATCCTCAACCGAGGCAACGTCGATCTCGTTGTCGAAGTGCCCGATATTGCAGATGATGGCCTGGTCTTTCATGCGCTCCATGTGATCTCGCCCGATCACATGGTAATTGCCGGTAGCCGTGACGAAGATATCAGCCTTGTCGGCGGCCTCGTCCAGCGTCACGACGCGGTAGCCTTCCATGGACGCCTGCAAGGCGCAGATGGGATCTACCTCGGTGACCCAGACCTGGGCGCGCAGTGCAGCCAAAGCCTGCGCGCACCCCTTGCCCACATCGCCAAAACCGCAGACCACGGCGATCTTGCCGGCCACCATTACGTCCGTGGCGCGCTTGATGCCATCGACAAGCGATTCGCGGCAGCCATAAAGATTGTCGAACTTGGACTTTGTGACCGAATCGTTGACATTGATCGCCGGGAAGGCCAGCTCGCCCTTGCGCGACATCTGGTACAGGCGATGCACGCCAGTCGTGGTTTCCTCGGTCACACCCTTGATCTGGGCCAGCCGCGTGGAATACCACTTGGCATCACGCGCAAGCGTGGTCTTGATGGCGGCGAACAGGACACGCTCTTCCTCGCTGCCGGGCGAAGCCAGCACGGACGGGTCGGCCTCGGCCCTGGCGCCCAGATGCAGCAACAGGGTGGCATCGCCGCCGTCATCCAGAATCATGTTGGCGTACCCGCCTTCGGGCCACTCAAAGATCTGATGCGTATATTGCCAGTAGTCTTCCAGCGATTCGCCTTTGATGGCAAAAACCGGCGTGCCGCCTGCCGCAATCGCCGCGGCGGCATGATCCTGGGTCGAGAAAATATTGCACGATGCCCAGCGCACCTGCGCCCCCAGGGCCTTGAGGGTTTCGATCAGCACGGCGGTCTGTATCGTCATGTGCAGGCTGCCCGCAATGCGCGCGCCCTTGAGCGGCTGCGTGGCCGCATACTCTTCGCGCGTGGCCATCAGGCCCGGCATCTCTGTTTCGGCAATGGCGATCTCGCGGCGGCCCCATCCGGCCAGGGCGATATCGGCGATCTTGTAATCGGTGAAGGTGGCGTCGGCAACAGCATTCATGGCAATAACCCCATAAGCCTGTACTGGCCGGCGGCGCGTACCGCACAATGGCGGAAATGCTCATCCTTGCCCGTACAGGGTAACGATGAGCGCCGTTCTGAACAATGGAAACCTGAGCCTGGCGACGCGAGCCCGCACATGGGCGGCCCGCTGTCGTTGCAGCGCTCCTCAGGATTTGTCTGGCACAGGCCTGCCGAACCGGCGCGCGCCACACGCTGGCGGGCATCGCGGCAGGCGGCAAACCTGCTTGTGCGAGAGATTGTAGCGTAAATCCGGAAGCCGCCCGACCCAAAAGACGACATGTCAGGCGATGTGTTGTTGCACGGGCGGAAACCCGGCGATGCGAAAGAAAGTATCGCCGGGCTTGCCGTGCTAGCCCTTGCGGCGGGGATAGCCCTGGGCCGTGATGCGCGCCCAGATGCGGCGCTTTTCGTCTTCGTCCAGAAACACCCAGTTGGCCACCTCCATGGCCGTGCGGCCGCAGCCACGGCAAATCTCGTCATAGAGCGTGGAGCACACGGCGACGCAGGGAGAATCAGTCACCGACAGGCTGTGCTGCGGGTCGACGCAGGCCGTCGCATCCGACGCCTGGCCGATGTCCTGCTGGCGATGCGCCTCGGTGATCTTCATCTGTCATTGCTCCCACGCCCGGCAACCGCCCCAGGCGAACCTGATTTGAAATACGGCGGCAACCGCCAAGGCGATTATCGCCGTATCTGGCCGGCACAAGCCGGACGACCCCACAAACGGTGGGGCCTTGACGGGCGGCTGCTCCGCCGGGCGCCTCAGGCCGCTTGCTTGAGCACCTGGACCTTGTCGGTCGCTTCCCAGCTGAACTCGGGCTCCGAGCGGCCAAAATGGCCATAGGCAGCCGTCTTGGAGTAGATTGGGCGCAACAGGTCAAGCATATTGATGATGCCCTTGGGGCGCAAGTCGAAATTCTCGCGGACAAGGCGGGCAATCTGCTCGTCGGGAATGACGCCGGTGCCTTCCGTATAGACCGTGATGTTGATGGGTTCCGCGACGCCGATGGCATAGCTGACCTGCACCTGGCACTGGCGCGCCAGGCCGGAGGCAACGATATTCTTGGCAACGTAGCGCGCTGCATAGGCTGCGGAGCGGTCGACCTTGGAAGGGTCTTTGCCCGAGAATGCGCCGCCGCCGTGGGGGCACGCGCCGCCGTATGTGTCAACGATGATCTTGCGGCCTGTCAGCCCGCAGTCGCCCTGCGGCCCGCCAATGACAAAGGTGCCGGTCGGGTTGACCAGGAAGCGTGTCTTGGGGGTAATCAGGCCATCCGGGAAGCTCGGCTTGATGATCTCTTCGATAACCGCCTCATGGATGGTTTCCTGGGTGACATCAGGCGCATGCTGGGTGGACAGCACAACCGTATCGACCTCGGCGGGCTTGCCATCGACATAGCGGAAGGTGACCTGCGACTTCGCATCGGGGCGCAGCCAGGGCAGGCGGCCATCCTTGCGCAGCTCGCTCTGGCGCTGGACCAGGCGATGCGCATACCAGATGGGCGCAGGCATGAGATCAGGCGTCTCGTCGCAGGCATAGCCGAACATCAGCCCCTGGTCGCCCGCGCCCTGATTGAGAATTTCCTCAAGGCTGCGGTCGACGCCCTGCGCAATGTCGGGCGACTGCTTGTCGTAGGCGACCAGGACGGCGCATCCCTTGTAGTCGATGCCGAAGTCAGTGTTGTCGTAGCCGATGCGCTTGATGGTGTCGCGGGCCACCTGGATGTAATCGACATTGGCTGTCGTGGTGATCTCGCCGGCCAGCACGACCAGGCCTGTGTTGCAGAGGGTTTCCGCAGCGACCCGCGCATTGGGGTCCTGCGTGAAAATGGCATCGAGGACTGCGTCGGAGATCTGGTCAGCCACCTTGTCGGGATGACCTTCGGAGACGGATTCGGAAGTAAACAGAAAATTGTTATTTGCCACAGCGATACGTCCTATGTTGCGCTGGTGACCCAGCAGGAGGTTGAACGAAACGCGTTGCACCTCGGACATCTGCGCAGCAGGTAATTCAGGGCGCGACGCTTTAGCGGATTTTGGGCGCACCCTGCATTGCACAGTGCGCGCCATCGCCCCGCAAGTTGTCGGTTAACTCAGCGATGTCCCCTATTTTAAGCGAAAATAGCTGAAACATTACAATTCACCGGTTCGCACAAGGGTTGCCTGCCTATGCTACTGGCTTTCTTCCGCCTCATGGCGCGCCTGCCGCTGCCGTTGCTGCACTGGATGGGCCGCATCACGGGGCTGGTGGTCTACGCATGGCCTGGCAGATACCGCCAGCGCCTGCGTGCCAATGCGCGGCAGGCGGGCTATTGCGGCTGTGGCTTCACCCTGCGCGCAGCTGCCCAGACGGGCGCCATGGTATTCGAGACGCCAAAAATATGGCTGCGCCCCCAGGAAAGCATGAAGCTGGCCCGATGTACGGACGATTCGGCGGTGCGCGCGGCCCTCTCCACTGGCAAGGGCGTCGTATTCCTGACCCCGCACCTGGGCTGTTTCGAGATCACCGCGCGCCATCTCACGCAGTACGGCCCGATCACTGTGATGTACCGCCGTCCGCGCATGGCGCTGCTGGAACCTGTGATGGCCCAGGCGCGCAACATGGCCGGGCTGCGCGCCGTTCCCGCATCGATGCAGGGTGTGCGCTCCTTCGTGCGCGCGCTGCGCCGCGGCGAAGCCATTGGGCTGCTGCCCGACCAGGTGCCGCGCAGCGGCGACGGCGTCTGGGCTGATTTCTTCGGCCGCCCCGCCTACACCATGACGCTGGCCGGCAAACTGGCGCAGCTCGATGTCGAGGTCGTCCTGACAGTGGGCGAGCGGCTCGCGCATGGCCGGGGCTGGCGCATCCATTACACTCGTCTTGCGCATCCCCTGCCGTCAGATCCCCATGTCCTGGCATGCATGATCAACCAGGCTATGGAATCGCTCATCCGGCAGTTTCCAGAACAGTACCTGTGGAGCTACAACCGGTATAAAGTCCCCAACTGCGCGCCTCGGCCACCGGACTACCCGAACCCATGACTTTCAACAAAATCAACTTACTGCGAAAAATTTTCTCTTATTTCGGCCACTGCCCGACCCCCGCGCGCCTGCGCTGGGGCCGCGCCCTGGGCTGGCTCAGCATGCGCCTGCTGCGTTCGCGGGTCCATATCGTGCGCACCAACCTGTCGCTATGCTTTCCGGATCTGAGCCAAGCGCAGCGCGATGCCTGGACGCGCCGGCATTTTCATTTGCTCGCACAGTCTGTGGTTGACCGGGGCCTGTGCTGGTTCGGGACACCCGAAGCCATACGCAATACCATCGTGCTCAATGGCTTCGAACACCTCCAGAACGCCCAGCGCGACCAGCGCCGCATCTTGCTGCTGGCGCCGCATTTCATAGGCCTGGATGCCGCCGCCACGCGCATGACCATGGATGTCGTGGAATCGGCCACGATGTATACCCGCCAGAGCGACCCCGCCGTGGACCAGATTGTGCGCGAGGGGCGCGCCCGGTTCAACAAGGTACACCTGATCAGCCGCAAGGACGGCGTGCGCGGCCTGATCCGGCAATTACGCGCCGGCTTTCCCGTCTACTATCTGCCTGACATGGACTTTGGCCGCTCGGGCGCCATCTTTTCCCCATTCTTCGGGGTAGAGGCAGCCACCCTGCCAACCACGCCCCACATTGCCCGCACCTGGGATGCCGCTGTCATCCCCGTTATCAGCCGCCTGGATCTGGACACGGGGCAATACCAGGTAGATGTCCTGCCGCCCATCGAAGACTTTCCCGGCGAGCAGTCCACAGAAGAGGCCACGGCCCGTCTCAACCGGCTGATCGAAGACTGGGTGCGCGTCGACCCGCCCCAGTATTACTGGGTTCACCGCCGTTTCAAGACCCGCCCCGAAGGGCAGCCCAAGCTGTACTGAGGCTGCGAGCCCTGTTGCGGGCAGGCAGCGCGCACCTGCTGATTGCGGACAAAAGCCCGGCAATCCGGGATAATGGCGGGATGATCTGGAATTTCGTAAAAATGCATGGCGCGGGCAACGATTTCGTTGTCCTGGACGGCGTTCGGCAAGACATTGCCATGACGCCCGAACGCGCCCGCGCCCTGGCCGACCGCCATTTCGGCATTGGCGCCGACCAGCTTCTGCTGGTCGAGGCCCCGCTGCATCCCGAAGCCGACTTTCGCTACCGCATTTTCAATTCCGACGGCAGCGAGGTGGAGCATTGCGGCAACGGCGCGCGCTGCTTCGTGCGGTTCGTGCATGAGCAAGGCCTGTCACGCCGCAACCCGTTGCGCGCCGAAATCAGCACCGGCCTGATCACCCTGGACAGCAGCGGCGGCGACGGGGTCTCGGTCGAGATGGGGCAGACACGCTTCAACCCGGAAGATGTCGGCTTTGACACCCAGGGGCTGGAATCCATCGCCTGCGCCGATGACACGCTGTGGATATTGCCGCTGCCCGGCATTGGCGAAGCCCATTTGTCGCTGGTGGCCATTTCCAACCCCCATGCCGTGCAAGTGGTGGACGATGCGGAATCCGCGCCCGTCGGCAAGATCGGCCCGCTGATCGAATCGCATCCGCGCTTTGCGCATCGCGTGAATGCCGGCTTCATGCAGGTCATAGACCGGCACAATATCGCCCTGCGCGTCTATGAACGCGGCGCGGGCGAAACATTGGCTTGCGGCACAGGGGCCTGCGCCGCCGTCGTCGCCGGCATACGCCGCGGCCTGCTCGACTCGCCAGTCAGCGTGCAGACGCACGGCGGCGTGCTCGGCGTAGCCTGGGACGGCGAGCAACTGCGCATGAGCGGCCCCACAGCCACTGTATTCTCAGGGCAGGTCGACATAGATGCCCTCGTGGACCAACAGCAGGCGCGAAGCGCCGCCGGGCGGACCTGACGCCGCCCGCCCCTCCCCATTGCACAAGGAGCCCCTACGCCCATGAGCGCAGACAGCCTTTCCGCAGAATCGATTGCCAATTTCCTCAAGGAAAACCCGTCCTTCTTTCGCGAGCATGCGGATATTTTTTCCGAGCTGCGGGTGCCCCACCCGAACGAGACGCGCGCGATCTCACTGGGCGAACGCCAGATCATGACGCTGCGCGCCCGGACCAAAGACCTCGAATGGAAACTTTCCGGCCTGGTGCAGAATGCAAGCGGCAACGAGCGCATCAGCAAGACACTGACAGACTGGTGCTGCCGCATGCTGGCCGAAGACGACTGCCAGCAGATTCCGGCCCATATCGTACGCAGCCTGAGCGATATGTTTGACCTTCCGGCCGTGGCGCTGCGGCTGTGGGATGTGCCCAAGCTCACAAACAGCGAATTCACCGAAGACGTTACCGAAGCGGTGCGCGAACAAGCCCGCGGCCTGACCAAACCCTACTGCGGCCCGGCCAGCGGCCAGGAAGCCGCCGGCTGGCTTGCCTCCCCGGCCGAATCGCTGGCCTTGATCGCCCTTAGGCCTGACGGCCAGGCCGAACCCCTGGGCCTGCTGGTGCTGGGCTCCAGCGACCCCGAGCACTTTTCCCTGGACATGGGAACAATGTTCCTGGAAACCATCAACCGTCTTGCCAGCGCCAGCCTGACGCGCCTGCGGTTGCCTGACACGCCCCCAACTGCCGCCTGAAAACGCCATGCATGCGCTTCCTTCGCCCATGGAGCAATGGCTTGCGCATCTGGAAGGCAACCGGCGCTACTCGGTGCATACGCTCCGCGGCTATCGCCAGGATCTGCATCACCTGATCCAGATACACCCAGGCCTCGCCCTGCAAGCCATGACCGAAAGCCATATTCGCCAGGCCGTCGCCCGGCTGCACGCCCAGGGCCACAAGCCTCGCAGCCTGGCCCGCGCGCTGGCGGCCTGGCGCGGCTTTTACCAGTGGTGGGCGCCCGCAATGGGCATGGACGCAAACCCCTGCGCCGGCATACGGGCCCCCAAGGCGCCGCGCAGCCTGCCCAAGGCACTCTCTGTTGAGCAGGCGCAGGTGCTGCTGGATCATCCCAGCCTGCCCGTGCCCGACAGCCCGGTCGCCTGGCGCGACCAGGCCATGTTTGAGGTGCTGTATTCCAGCGGCCTGCGGCTGGCCGAGCTGGTAAGCCTGGACTGGCGCCATGTCCGCCGGGATGGCTACGAATCAAGAAGCTGGATACAGCTTGAAGAACACGAAGCCATCGTTCAGGGCAAGGGCAACAAAACGCGCAGCGTGCCTTTGGGCGGCAAGGCCATCGCAGCCCTGGAGCAATGGCTGGCCGTGCGCGGGCAACTGCTGGCCGGCCACGACGACCCGGACACTGGCGCCGCATTGTTTCTGGGCGCGCGGGGCAGGCGCATCAGCCCCAGGGTGGTTCAGGCCCAGCTGGAAAAGCTCGCCGTGAAGGCCGGCCTGCCGGTGCATGTACACCCCCACAGCCTGCGGCACAGCTTTGCCAGCCACATGCTGCAATCCGCGCAGGATCTGCGGGCCGTGCAAGAGCTGCTTGGCCATGCCAACATTTCCACTACGCAGATCTATACAAGGCTGGATTTCCAGCACCTGGCCCAGGCCTACGACAAGGCTCACCCCCGCGCCCGCAAGCGCTGAGCCTGCGGCGCGTCAGCGTGCCTTGGGGTTCAGCACATGGATCAGGCGCCCGGCATTCCAGGAAAACATGCCGAGGTAGGTGCCCGCAGGCTCGCCAGCCGGCGCAAGCGCATCCGAATACAGCGTGCCCCCGACCGTGGCTCCTGTTTCGCGGGCAATCTGCCTGGCGAGCTTGGGATTGTTGACATTTTCGACGAACACGCCAGCCACACGCTGGCGGCGCGCCATATCGACGATGGCTGCCACATCACGCGCCGTTGGCTCGGCATCGCTGGAAAAGCCCGCAATGGAAATAAATTTTATGCCGTAGGCCTGTCCAAAGTAGCCGAAAGCGTCATGCGATGTGATCACCGTGCGGCGGTCGGGGGCTATGGCGCCGAACGCATTCTTGATCTCGGCATCCAGCTTGTTCATCCGCGCTATATACAGGTTGGCGCGCGTGTTGTAGTAATCGGCATGACGGGGATCGACCTGCGCCAGCCCCGCCGCGATATTGCGGGCGTAGAGCACGCCGTTTGCCAGGTTCTGCCAGGCATGGGGATCGACATCGCCGACGCGATGCCCATGCGCCTCACCGGAGGCGTGGCCGTGATCGTGGCCATCGGCCGCATCACCCTTGATCTGCACTACCTCGCCGTTGCCCAGATGGCGGACCTCCACCCCTTGCGAGGCGAGCACCTGGCGTCCGCCGAACCCGGAGGCTGCCAGCAGGCGGGGCAGCCAGCCTTCGAAATCCAGCCCGTTGAGCACCAACACCTTGGCATCGGTAAGCGCCTTGACATCGCGCGGGGTAGGTTCGTATGTGTGCGCATCCCCATTGGGGCCGACAATGGTGGTGACGCTGACATAGTCGCCCCCGACCTCCTGGGCCATATCGCCTAGGATGGAAAATGTGGCAACGACCGGGATGCGCTCAATCGGAAGCTGAGGCGCGGAAGCGCCCAAAGCTGCCGCCCCCGGCAGCATCGCCGCGCAGGCAAGCAATACAAGCATGGCCCTGCGCGGCAGTTCAAACCCAGGTCGTTTGGCTTTGCTCATCAGTTACTCCAGGATTCCAGACATACGCTCACGGCGGGCGCGCGCCTTGCGCGCAGCCTGCAGCAACCCGCCATGGGGGCCAAGACAAACAGAAAGAAAATAGATACATCCTGCCGCAAGTATGATGGCTGGTGAAGCTGGTACATTCGCGTAGTATGAACAGAGTAGCCCGGCATAGGACGATATCGTGCCCAGCGCGCCCGCCAGCACCATCTGTCGCCCGACCGTGCCTGCCCAGAAGCGGGCGGCCGTGGCGGGCAGCATCATGATGCCGACCACCATCAGCGTGCCCAGCACCTGGAAGCCGGCGACCATGGTGAGCACCAGCAGTATCAGAAAGACCATGTGTATCGCCGTGCCCGCAGCCCCCATGCCGCGCAGGAACTGGGGATCGAGGCATTCCAGCACCAGCGGCCGAAAGATGACGGCAAGACCGATCAGCGTAATGCTGGCTACCGCCGTCACCAGCAGCAAAGAAGCGTTATCGAGCCCCAGCACCGTGCCGAACAGCACATGGATGAGGTCCATGTTCGACCCCCTGAGCGACACCAGCAGCACGCCCAGCCCGAGCGAGACAAGATAAAAGGCCGCGAAGCTGGCGTCTTCGCGCTGCGGGGTCAGGCGCGCAACGGCGCCCGCCAGCAAGGCGACGACCAGGCCGGTAACGACCCCGCCCACCGTCATTGCGGTCAGCGACAGGCCCGCGGTCAGGAAACCCACCGCCACGCCCGGCAGTATGGCGTGCGCCATGGCATCGCCCATCAGGCTCATGCGGCGCAACACAAGAAAGACACCCAATGGCCCGGCGGCGAAGGCAAGCGCAAAGGAACCGGCCAGCGCGCGGCGCATGAAACCGTAATCGACGAAAGGCCCCGCCAGCAGGTCGAACAGCCACATCAGAGGTAGTCTCCCGCGCACAGGTGGCGTGCAAGATGCAGGTTTTCCGGCGTCAGGACATCACAGACCGGTCCCCAGGCCACAGCCTGCCCGGCAAGCAGCAAGGCCTCGGGAAAGTGCTGGCGGACAAAATCGAGGTCATGCAGCACGGCGGCCACGGTGCGGCCCTGCGCATGCCAGCTTTCAATAAGCGCCATCAGGTCTTCGGTCGTGGCGCGATCGACAGCGGCGAAAGGCTCATCTAGCAGCAGGATGTCGGCATCGTGAAGCATGAGGCGCGCAAACAGGGCGCGCTGCAGTTGCCCGCCGGAAAGCGTGCCGATGATGCGGCGGCCGAAATCAGCCAGCCCTACGGCTTCAAGCGCCTCGTATATGCGATCGTGTTCGGAGGCGCCAAAGGCCCGCCACGCACCGACGCGCCGCCATGCGCCCATGGCGACAAGATCGTAGACGGTAACCGGAAAGCTGCGATCGAGCTCCGCAGCCTGCGGCAGACAGGCAATGCGCTCGCCCGCCCCTTTGGCCAGGCGGATATGGCCGCGCATCGGGCTGACGAGCCCGGTAATGCCCTTGATGAGCGTAGACTTGCCCGCGCCATTGGGACCGACAATGGCGGTGAGCGAGCCCCGGCGGAATACCCCGCTGACATCGCGCACGGCAATGCGGTCTCGCCAGCCCAGGGATACCTGGTCAAGCGCAATGACGGCATCCGCCCCCGCCGGCATCGCCACAGCATCCGACATCGCCGTAGCCTCCGGCCTCGCGGCTGCCCGGCCCTGTTGCATCGCCCCCCCCATCACGCCATGGCCCAGCACGCCAGCCCCCACAGGAAGATAATGGCTGGCGCGATGCAAGCCACGCGATACACGCTGGAAGCCAGCACGGCGGATCCGCGATAACGCCGGGGCTCGCGTGCGGCCTGGGTAGGAGAGCGGTGCATGAAAAGAGAATGCCTGGAACGCAAAGAAGTGTTATGTTATAACATCGTTGGCTTTTTTGCAGGGCAAATCCAATCACGGCCATACGCTTTGGTACTATGTGCGTTCACCTGGCCTCATGAAATCTGTGCCATGCACCGCCTCATCCCTGGGCGCGGGTGGCCGACCAACGAGCTGTCGCCATGCCGGACAAACATTCGAGATCAACCACCTTCCTGACCGCGCAAATGCGCACAGCCGAGGCGCTGTGCGCCGAACGCGGAAAACGCCTGACGCCGATACGCCGCAAGGTGCTGGAGATTCTTCTGACACAGCGACGCAGTGTCAAGGCATACGAGCTGCTCGATCTCATCCGGGACGTGCAGCCGGGGGCGGCGCCACCCACGGTGTACCGCGCGCTCGATTTCCTGGTGGAAGAAGGCCTGGTCCACAGGCTGGACGCCATCAACGCCTGGACGGCCTGCCTGGACGCGGGTGGCAAGCCCCATGATCTGCTGATCGTCTGCACCCAGTGCGGGGCAGTGGCAGAGCTCAGCGATCCCGGCCTGAACCGTCTGCTTGCGGAAAAGGTGGCTGCGGCAGGCTTTACCCTGGCCGGCCATGAAACCGAGCTGCGCGCCCTGTGCGCGGCCTGTCGCCAGCAAGCGCCCACGCATTGCCACTGAGCTGCTGGGGTTGAGCCCTTGCCACTGAATCATTGCCGCTGAACCGTTACCGCTAAGCCATTGCCACCGAGCCGTTGCCTCTGAGCCATTGCCGCTCACGCCCCCTCCTGAAACACGGGGCGGAATCGCTGTCACAATGGATATTTGCCCTATTCGGGTTGCTGTGATGTAATCGCACGTTGAAGTTTTTTTGCGCGGTGCCCACACAATCTGCCGCCTGTGGCTGCATTATTGGCGGCATTTGTGTCTACCGCGTCATGCGAGGCAAGCAATGAACGCCGCAAACATAGACAAAATGGTCCCGGTTACAATTCTCACCGGTTTTCTGGGTGCGGGCAAAACCACGCTCCTGAAGCGTATTCTTTCCGAATACCATGGGCAGCGCATTGCCGTCATCGAAAACGAGTTCGGACCCGAGAGCATCGACAACGATCTGCTCGTCCAGGACAGCGATGAGGAAATTGTCGAGCTGAGCAACGGCTGCGTGTGCTGCACGATACGCGGCGACCTCATGCGCACCCTGAACGACCTGCGCGTCAAGCGTCAGGCGGGCAAGCTGAAATTTGAACGCGTCATCATTGAAACCACGGGCATGGCCAACCCCGGGCCGGTGTGCCAGACGTTTTTCATGGACGACGACATCGCCGAATATTATCGTCTGGACGCCGTCATTACCATTGTCGACGCCAAGCACGGCATGGAAACCCTCGACAAGCAGGAAGAATCGCAAAAGCAGGTCGGGTTTGCGGACAAGATCCTGATCTCGAAGAAAGACCTGGTCAACGAAGCCGACTACGCCGCATTGCGCTCGCGCCTGGTGCATATCAACCCGCGCGCCACGATCACGCCAGTCAACTTTGGCGAAACCGATCTCGCGCAACTGCTGGACATCAGCGGCTTCAACCTGAACACGATTCTGGACATCGATCCCGAGTTCCTGGCCGAGACACATCCTGACGCCGCCCATGACCATCACGACCATGGCCATCATGACCATGACCATGATCACGATCATGAGCACGACGGCGATTGCGGGCCTGCCTGCGGCCATCATCACCACGATCATCATCACGCCCACCATGACGACGAGATCGGCGCCTTCGTGTTCCGCTCCAACAAAGCCTTCGATCCCGAACGCCTGGAAGAATTCCTGGGCGGGATCGTGCAGGTATACGGGCCCGACCTGCTTCGCTACAAGGGCATTCTTTACCTCAAAGGGATCAACCGCCGCATGCTCTTTCAGGGCGTGCACATGATGATGGGCGCAGAACCTGGAAAGCCCTGGCTATCCAGTGAAAAGCCTAATACCAAGATGGTATTCATCGGACGTAAACTGCCCCAGGAGATCTTTACCCGGGGTCTGGAACAATGCTTGGTCTGATTTAGAACCAATTGCCCGCCGGGCAATAAGCAACACTGGTTCCAAGTACCAACACTACAAAAAGAGGACACAATCATGGCAAGCAAATCATCAGCCGCCTCCAAGACTCAAGGCCGTCTGCTGACCGAGAAAGAGCTGCTGGCAATGTCTGAAGACGACTACATGAATGCGGACCAACTTGCATTCTTCAGGGACCGTCTGAAGCAGCTTGAGCAAGACATTCTCAACAATGCCGACGCGACAACCGAAAACCTGCGCGAAACCCAGTATGTGCCTGATCCTGCAGATCGCGCCACAATCGAAGAAGAGCATGCGCTTGAATTGCGTACCCGCGATCGCGAACGCAAATTGCTCAAGAAAGTACAGCAGTCCATCTCGCGCATCGATTCAGGCGAATATGGCTGGTGCGAGGAAACGGGCGAACCCATAGGCATCGCACGTCTGCTCGCACGTCCCACCGCCACGCTTTCGCTTGAGGCGCAAGAGCGCCGCGAGATGCGCCAGAAGCTGTACGGCGACTGATCACAGCACAAGGGCCGGCGCACAGCGGCTCTTGCATCGCCTCGACGACGCCTGCCCGAACGGCAGCGCGTCCGTCCTTTCGCCGTCCGGCGGCATGCCATTCCCGCAAACGGACAGCCCGCCCCATGCGGCAGGGCAGCATGTCACACGCGGCTCGACCGTGAACCCCCATTCCCGGCCACGACTGCTTTTGCCCGGATTTGCGCTCAGGCCCCTTCCCGCCCCCTCTTGAACCAGACGGATTTGCCCCCATCTGACCATTTCACGAGGAAAAATCCATGGAACAATTTCACGCCACAACCATTGTCTGTGTCCGTAGAGGCAACGAAGTCGCCTTGGGCGGAGACGGCCAGGTCACACTGGGCAATATCGTCATCAAAGGCACCGCGCGCAAGATTCGCCGCCTGTACAACGACAAGGTGCTGGCCGGTTTCGCCGGCGCCACGGCCGACGCGTTCACGCTTCAGGAGCGTTTCGAGGCCAAACTCGAAAAGCACCAGGGCAACCTGATGCGCGCCGCGGTGGAGCTCACCAAAGACTGGCGCACCGACCGCATGCTGCGCCGCCTGGAAGCCATGCTGATCGTGGCCGACCGCGAACACACACTGGTGCTGACCGGCAACGGCGATGTGCTTGAACCCGAGCATGGCCTGGCAGCCATCGGGTCCGGCGGCGCCTATGCGCAGTCCGCCGCGCTGGCGCTGCTGCACAATACTGAACTGCCCCCTGCCGACGTCGTCAAGAAATCGCTCGAGATCGCCGGCGATCTGTGTATCTACACGAACCAGAACCACATTATCGAAACACTGTAGGCCGGAGGCGCGCGGTTTCAGCGCTCCGACCCGTACTCAAGCTCAGAACTATGTCCGCTACCAACATGACCCCCGGAGAAATCGTCTCCGAGCTCGACAAGAACATTGTCGGGCAAGACCGCGCCAAGCGCTCCGTGGCTGTAGCCCTGCGCAACCGCTGGCGCCGCCAGCAGGTTCCGGAACCGCTGCGCCACGAAATCGTGCCCAAGAACATTCTGATGATCGGGCCGACCGGCGTGGGCAAGACCGAAATCGCGCGCCGCCTGGCCAAACTGGCCAACGCCCCCTTCGTCAAGATCGAGGCGACCAAGTTCACGGAAGTCGGCTATGTGGGCCGCGATGTCGATACCATTGTCCGCGACCTGGTGGAAATCTCCGTCAAGCAAACCCGCGACGTGGAAATGCGGCGCGTTCGCACACAGGCAGAGGATGCGGCGGAAGACCGCATCCTGGACGTGCTGGTTCCCCCGCCTCGCGATGCCCATGGCGAACCCCAGCGCGAGGAAAACAACGCGCGCCAGGTATTCCGCAAACGCCTGCGCGAAGGGCAGCTGGACGATATGCAGATCGAAATTGAGGTGGCGCAGCTCGCGCCGCAAATGGAGATCATGGCGCCTCCCGGCATGGAAGAAATGACGGAACAGTTGCGCGGCATGTTCGCAGGCCTGGGGCGGGACAAGAAAAAGCCCAAGAAGATGATGGTCAAGGAAGCCTTTAAACTTCTGGTCGAGGAAGAAGCGGGCAAGCGCATCAATGAGGAAGATCTTCGTACCAGCGCCGTAGCCAACGCGGAACAGAATGGCATTGTCTTCCTGGATGAGATCGACAAGATCGCCACGCGGCAGGAGCATTCAGGCGGCGACGTGTCTCGCCAGGGTGTGCAGCGCGACCTGCTGCCGCTGGTCGAAGGCACGACCGTCAATACCAAGTATGGGGTCGTCAAGACGGATCACATCCTGTTCATTGCCTCGGGCGCATTCCATCTGTCACGCCCTTCGGACCTCATCCCCGAGCTGCAGGGCCGCTTTCCGATACGCGTGGAACTCGATTCCCTGACTGCGGATGATTTCGTGCGCATCCTGTGCGAGACAGACTCTTCGCTTACCAAGCAATACACGGCCTTGATGGGCACCGAGGATGTCACGCTGGATTTCACCAAGGAAGGCATCCAGCGTCTTGCCGAACTGGCCTTCGAGGTCAACGAGCGCACGGAGAATATCGGTGCGCGGCGGCTTTACACCGTCATGGAGAAACTGCTGGAAGACCTGTCTTTCGACGCCTCGCACAGCAGCGGCCAGACCGTGACGATAGACGCGGCCTACGTTGACGAGAAACTGGGTGAGGCGGCGGCAAGCCAGGATCTGGCCCGCTACGTGCTCTAGCCTATTTGGATATCTTGGTGATGACGTACTTGCCGTTGTCGCGCTTGGCGGTAAAGCGTACCTTGTCGCCCGGCTTGATTTCCGCCAAAAGGGCGGGATCGCATCTGTAGACCAGGGTCATCGCGGGCAGATCAAGCTCGGAAATCGCACCGTGCTTGATCGTGACTTTGCCCGCCTCGGCATCCACGCGGCGCACTTCGCCGGATGCGCTGGCCTCCTGGGCAACCGCCTGGACAGAATAAAACGACGTCAGCGCCAACGCGGCGGCCAGCGCCTGCATGCTGCGATCGTTCAATATCGACATACGCTAAACTCCCTTTGAATACATCTCAAGCATAACCCCAAACAGGACAGACAGCCTGGCAACAAGCCAGAACCTGTGTGAGGATGCTTCAAGCGGTTTCAGACGTGCCTGCGCGCAACACCACGCGAATAACTGTATTTTCATTGTCCGGCAGCCAGGATACCGCCGACCGGAATCCGGCGAGCGCTTGCGGGCCGGTTGCCACCAACACGGCTCGGGCCTGCGGGCGACGGCTCCGGAGCATGCGTATCTATCATCTTGATTCATAGGAGATCACATTCCATGGCGACACGGCTTTCAGTCATAGCCACCCGCACGGGCGACAAAGGCACCACAGGGCTGGGTGACGGCACCCGCGTCGACAAGGACGCGCCGCGCATCGCCGCGCTGGGGGATGTGGATGAGCTGAACAGCCTGATCGGGCTTTGGCGCACGGAGCCCTTGTCCGATGAGGTGGATGCCCTGCTGGGCACCATACAGCATCACCTCTTCGACCTGGGCGGGGAACTATGCATACCGGGCTATACCGCGCTGAAGGCCGAGCATGTGCTCACGCTGGAGCAGGCATTGGCCAAATACAACGCCGAACTGGGCAAGCTGGAAGAATTCATCCTGCCGGGCGGCACACGCGCCGCGGCCCTGGCGCATATGGCGCGAACAGTGTGCCGCCGCGCCGAACGGTCTGTCGTCACGCTGGGGCGCAATGAAGAGATCAGCGAAGCGGTGCGCCAGTATCTGAACCGCCTTTCAGACCTGTGCTTTGTGCTGGCCCGCAGCCTTAACCGGGCGGCAGGCCGAACCGACGTGCTCTGGCAAAGGTGAGCCTGATCCCCACTGCCTCGTCAGCGTTCGTCGTGCGAGTGGATCTGCAGCGCCTCCAGAAAACGCGACACCATGTTGTAGGTTGCTATGGTGGCGGTCAGCTCGACCATCTGGCGGGGCTGGAAATGCAGGCTGACCGCCTCAAACACCGCGTCGGGAACCTGGATGTCCCGTGTCATGGTATCTGTGTAGGCCAGGACGGCGCGTTCCTGCTCGCTGAACAGCGCTGACGCTTCCCAGTTTTCGAGCGCATCCAGCTGGGCCTGGGTCATGCCTTCTTTGAGCGCGATGGGCGCATGCTGGTCCGCCTCGTAAGGCGCGCCATTCAGCAGCGCAATGCGCATGATGATCATCTCGCGCAGGCTCCCCGCCAGCGAGGTATTGTGGCGTATGCCTGTCAGATGGTTAAGCCAGCCACGCGCCACGGGCGGGCTCTGCAACAGCATCTGGTACAGATGCAGCACGCTGCCGCGCTCGGCGACAATCTGCTCAACCAGCGGGCTGACTTCGGGGTCGTTGAGATCCGCGTAGGGGATGCGTGCCATAAGGGTATATTTCCTGTCCTGGTAGGGCCGTGTCGCACGGCGTTGGTAACAATGCAATCAGTTATAGCGCAGGATGCCGCAAGCCGGACAGCACCTCGCGCACTGTCCGGTCGAAAAGCCCGACGATCTCGCTGATGTCGGCGGCGCTGCAGATGAAAGGCGGCGCGAGCAAGGCGTGGTTGCCACGAACGCCGTCCACGGTACCGCCCATGGGATACATCATCAAGCCGTTCGCCATGCCCTGCTTCTTGAGCGCGACATGCATGCGCAGTGCGGGATCCAGCGTAGCCTTGCTGGCCCTGTCCTGCACGAACTCGACGCCGGTAAAGAGCCCGCGCCCGCGAATATCGCCAACATTGGGATGATCGCCCAGCGCTTCCCGCAATTCGGCCCGCAACTGCTCGCCGCGCGCCTGCACATTGGCGAGCAGGTTCTCGCGCTCAATGACTTGCTGCACTGCCAGGGCGGCAGCGCAAGCCGTCGCATGGCCCATATAGGTATGCCCGTGCTGGAAAAACCCGCTGCCCGCCACAATGGCATCGTAGATGCGATTGCTGGCCAGCATGGCGCCAATGGGCTGGTAGCCCGCCCCCAGGCCTTTGGCAATGGCCATGATGTCGGGCGCGACGCCATCCTCGGCGCAGGCAAAGAGATGGCCGCTGCGCCCCATGCCAGACATCACCTCATCCAGGATCAGCAAGACGCCATGGCGGTCGCATACTTCGCGGATACGCCGCAAATAGGTGCGAACCGGCGCCAGCGCGCCCGCTGTGGCGCCCACAATGGTTTCGGCCACAAAGCCGGCCACGGTCTCGGGCCCAAGCTCGCGGATCTTGGCGTCCAGCTCGTCGGCCAGGCGCTGCGCATATTGCTCCTCGCTTTCCCCCGGCCCTTGATCGCGGTAGGCATAGCAGGGCGAGACATGGTGAGCAGGCACCAGCAGCGGCAGGAACGGTTCGCGCCGCCATGCGTTGCCGCCGATTGCGAGGGCGCCAAGGGTGTTGCCGTGATAGCTCTGCCTGCGCGCGATGAAATGCCTGCGTTCGGGCTGGCCGATCTCCACGAAGAACTGCCTGGCCAGCTTGAGGCTTGCCTCCACCGCTTCGGAACCACCCGAAACAAAATACACATGCTCCAGACCCTGGGGAGCCCGCGCAGCCAGGAAATCGGCCAGATCCTCGCAAACCTGGGTGGTAAAGAAGGAGGAGTGCGCGTACGCTACCTTGTCCAGCTGGTCTTTGATCGCCTGTATGATCGCCGGGTGCCCATGCCCGAGGCATGATACGGCCGCGCCTCCCGAGGCATCGATATAGGCCTTGCCGTGCTGGTCAAAGAGGCGGATTCCCTCGCCGCGCGAGGCGAAGTCTAGTGTTTGCCCGGGGTTCCGGTGGAAAACATGGGTCATGGCGGCTGGAGACAGCGTAAAAGAGATGGAGGAATGAAGGGAAAAGCCGTGTTGAATACATCCACGACTTTTCAACAAATGTTTCTTGTATCATATACTTTTCAACAGATAAATCAACGATGGCGCCCCGCCGCGCTTTCCCTGAGCAGGGGAACGCGGCATATGCGCAACACGCAGGCCGCGCAGGAACCAGACATGCATCGCAACCCAGACCTCCCGCCGCAGAACGTTCAGGCGCTCGCGGCACGCATACAGCGCGATTTCTCCGACATGACGCCGCAGTTTCAAGTGGGCGCCCGCTATCTGCTCGATTTTCCGGCCGACATTCCCGTATCGTCCATGCGCAAGGTGGCTGCCCAGGCCGGTGTGCAGCCGGCCACGCTGGTGCGATTGGCGCAGTTTCTGGGCTACGGCGGCTGGGATGAGCTCAAGCGTATCCATGTGGAATCCTTGCGCAGCATCCCGAAGCGTTATGCGACCCAGGCACGCAAGCTGGTGCGCGATGCGCAGGCCGACACGCTGGGCCGCGCTGTGTCCATGCAAGCCGACAATATCCGTCTGCTGGAACAGCTCAACGCCGGGCGCATCAGGCAGGCCGTACAGCTCTTGTCTGCGGCCAAGCATGTCCATGTCGCGGGCTTTCGTGCTTCATTTGCGCCCGCCTTCACGCTCCATTATCTGTATCGCCTGTTCCGTCCTTCGGTTTCGCTGCTGCGCGCCGATGCCGGCGCACTCGAAATGGAGCTGCGCGCCATCGGGCGCGAAGATGCCACGGTCATCATCGGCTTTGCCCCTTATTCCCAGGAATCCCTGCGCGCGGCACAGGCGGCGCACAAGGCGGGAAGCAAGGTCATCGCGATCAGCGACAGCGTCGTCGCGCCTATCGCCCGGCAAGCCGACTGCGCGCTGGTATTTTCCACAGAAACACATTCTTTTTTCCCATCCAGCACGCCGGCGCTTGCGCTGGTGGAGATACTGATCGAGCAACTGCTGGCCCACGCCGGACCCGATGCTGTCGAGGGGCTGCGCCAGGCCGAGGAACAGTTGCACGAGACCGGGGCTTATCTGGACAACAAGGCTCAATACCATGCTTAAACTGTTTACTGCCTCAGGCGATCCTCATGCGTTCGGCAAAGCACTGGGCAAGTTTGGCGCTCAGGCGGCGCATGCCCATCTCATCCATTGCGCATCCTGGGCCAGCATCATGCAGTGGCGGGGCAGCGATGCAGCCCGCACCCTGCGGGAGCTGGTGCGGACGCGTTTTCCGCGCATCCATGAAGAGATCCAGGGCCTGGCCGCAGGCCTTGAACTGGACGCCGATGATGTATTCCTGTGGAACTGCCGCGGCGATCTCTGGTCGCTTGCCCCGGATGGCTGCACAACGGTGCTTGCCCCGTCGGCCAACGGCCCGCGCATTTCACATAACGAAGACGGCGATCCCGGCTTTCGTGGGCATTGCGGCATCGTGTTGGCGGCCCCGGACGATGCCCCGCGTTTCGCCTCTTTCGTCTATCCGGCGTCCATACCGGGACATACCTTCGCCGTGACTGAAGCGGGGCTGGCGATGACCGTGAACAATCTGCGCATGCGCAAGACCTCTGCGGGCGTGCCGAGGATGATCCTGACACGCGCCATCCTGGGCGCGGCAGGCTTGCGGGATGCCGTGGACATACTGCAGGATACCCCCCGCGCTGGCGGCTTTCACCTGAGCCTCGCACAGGCTGGCAATACAGAGCTGTTGAGCGTGGAATTCAGCGCCGCAAAGGTTTCGGTGCTGTCTGTACAGCAGGCGGCGCTGCATGCCAACCATGCCATTCACGCAGGCATGGCGGATCTGCCCCAGGTCATTACCGATTCATCCCTGCATCGGCAGCAGCGAGGCGACGAAATATTGGCCGCCAGCGCGGATGTTTCGCCCCTGGATATCCTGGCCGACAGGAAGGATGCGGCTTTGCCCATTTTCCGCGCGGACCCTCGCGACCCTGATGACGAAAACACCATGGCCACGGCGGATATGCATGTCGGCGAAGACCATGTGCGCTGGCAGGTTTTCGATGGGCCGGGCCAGGCCCCTCTCTATAGCCTGATCGACGCCCGCCAGGCCTGAACCGCTTTTTTGCTCACCCAGGCCGCCCCCGCGCGGCCTGGCCCGGCCAGCGGGCAAAGCAGCGCGCACGCCGCTGCCTACATGACCGAACGGACGAAATCCGCCAGATGGACGCTCAACTCTGACAGGTCACGCTGCAGATTCTCGAAATTCTCGGATTTCTCGTAGGTGTCCTCGTTCATGTACAGCGCCCGGTTGATTTCTATCTGCAGGCTGTGCCGGTGCCGTTCCGGCTGGCCCAGCCGGGCAATCAGGGCGACCCCCTTGAATGGGTCGTTGCGCGCAACGCTGTAGCCCCGGTCCGTGAGAAAGTCCTCGATCACGCCCACCAGGGTGGGGTCGCAGGTCGTGCCATCGCGGTCGCCCAGCACGAAGTCGGCCAGCTCATGGTCCGTGTCTATTTCCAGCACCTCGTAGGAATTGGCCGGCATGGAATGCAGGTTCAAATGCCAGACAACGCCGAAGCGTTCGTGCGCGGCATCGATATTCTTGCGCAAGGCATCGTGGTAAGGCTGGTAATAGCTGCCGATGCGGTTCTCCACCTCGGCCACCCAGAGCTTGCGGTCATAGATGGGCAGCTTGCGCGCCTGGCTCCAGATCAGGCCGTGGCCCAGCCGCGACTTTTCGGTGGGATGAAGCTCGGTTGTCCAGGGTTCGGCAAGAATATTCGGGTCGATATCGCTCAGCTCGCGGTTGGGGTCTATGTAGCTGCGCGGAAAGCTGGCCGCCAGCAGCGTCCCGCCCACCGAAGGGATCGCCTGCCACAGCTCCTCCACGAAAGTGTCCTCGCCGGAGCGCAACACATGCATGTCCAGCGCCGGCTGGAAATCGGCCGGATAGATTGTTCCGCTGTGCGGCGAATCGCAAATCAGCGGAATAGAGCTTCCCGTGGGATAACTCAAGGTATAGGGTTCAAATTCCGAGTCCGCGAATTTCATCAGATACTCCAGATGTTGTGGTCTCCCCCGCCAGTCGCGATGCACAGCGCGCTCGCGCCGAGGGGCTGAGCGAGCGCGCCGCAATATGCAATTCAGGAAGGAGCGTCTCCCAGATGACAGGCGCTCAGATGTTCGGCCTTGCGCGCTGCGGCATCCGTCCCTTCTGAAGACGCCTGTTCCCCTGGCAGCAAATGCTGTTCCTGTCCGCCAGACGCCGAGGGAGCAATCCGCCTGAGCAAAGGGCGCTCGGTGCGGCAGCGCGGCATGACATGGGGGCAGCGCGGATGAAAGGGGCAACCAGAAGGCGGGTCAAGCGGCGAAGGCAGTTCGCCCTTGATCGGATCAAACTGGCGCCTTCCAGTGCGCAGCACCGGCAGCTCCTTGAGCAGCGCTTGTGTGTAGGGGTGATGCGCGGCGCCGAAAATGGTGTCTGTCGTGCCTATTTCCACGATACGGCCCAGGTACATGATGGCGACGCGATCCGAAATATGGCTGACCACGCCAAGATTGTGGCTGATAAAAAAATAGGTCAGCGCGAACTCTTGCCGCAAGGACATGAACAAATTGAGCACCTGCGCCTGAATAGACACATCCAGCGCCGCAACCGCCTCGTCGCACACGATCACCGAGGGATCGAGCGCAAGCGCGCGCGCCACGCCGATGCGCTGGCGCTGGCCGCCCGAGAATTGATGCGGATACCGGAAGCGGTAAGCGGGATCGAGCCCGACCTTGCGCATGAGCCCCGCCACAAAGCCTTCCATATCGCGGCGCCTCACCTTGCCGTGTACCACCGGCGCTTCGCCAATGATGTCGACCACCCGCATGCGCGGGTTGAGAGATGAATAGGGGTCCTGAAAAATCATCTGCACATCGAGTTCATATTGGCGCCGCGCAGCGCCTGTCAGGCTGGAGACGGGCTGCCCCTTGTAGCGGATCTCGCCGCCCGTGGGCGGCAGGATGCCGGTCAGCATGCGCCCCAGCGTAGACTTTCCGCAGCCAGACTCGCCGACAATGCCAATGACCTCCCCCGGCATGACGTCCAGGTCGACACCGGCCACCGCCTGAACCACCGGCGGCTTGCCGGCGCCACGCAAGGCCCGGCCGACGCGGTCTATAAGGTCCGAAGGCTGCCGGTAATCGCGGCGCACATCGTGCAGGCTGAGGATGGGTTCCTGTACGCTCATGGGGCCGCCTCCACACTTCCGCCGCCTTCGTCGGCACGCTCAGGCCCCGGCTCGTGAACACAGGGTTGCGCATCCTCGTTCAGCCCCTGATGCCAGCAGCTGACCCAATGCCCCGGTTCGACCTCCTCCAGCGCAGGGTCCCGGACACAGTCGGCGCTGGCGCGATAGCAGCGCGCTTGGAAGGGGCAGCCAGGAGGCAGGTCGAGCAGCGAAGGCGTGGCGCCGGGAATCTGGAACAGCGCCTGGCCGCGCGTGCCGATGGAAGGGATGGAGGCAATCAGGCCATGCGTATAGGGATGCCGCGCCGCGCCAATGACTTGCGACGCCGGTCCTGTTTCGACGATGCGGCCGGCATACATGACAGCCAGGCGGTCGGCCAGGCCCGACACCACAGCCAGGTCATGGGTGATCCAGATCAGCGCCGTGCCGGTTTCACGGCACAGCTTTTGGACCTCATACAGTATCTGGCCCTGTATGGTGACATCCAGCGCTGTGGTCGGCTCATCCGCTATCACCAGGCGCGGCCCATTGAGCAGGGCGATGGCAATGGCCACACGCTGGCGCATGCCGCCCGATAGATGATGCGGATACACCAGCAGCCGCTCGGCTGGCGACGGGATGCCCACCATCCCGAGCACCTCTACGGCACGCGCGCGCGCCGCCTTGCGCGATACTTTGCTATGCGCCCGCACCGCCTCGATCATCTGTGTGTCCACACGCAGCGTCGGGTTGAGCGTCATCATGGGGTCCTGGAAAATCATCGCCAGTTCCCTGCCCCGCAGGCGCCGGTAATCCCGATCCGACAAGGCCGCCAGATCCTTGCCGTTGAAGCGCATATATTCCGCCTGTATGCGTCCGGGATGATCCACCAGACGCATCAGCGAAAAGCCTGTAATGCTCTTGCCCGAGCCCGATTCCCCCACCAGGCCGAGAATCTCGCCAGGACTCAGTTGCAGGTCAACGCCGTCGACTGCCTTTACGATACCGTCCCGTGTATGGAACCAGGTCCTGAGCCCTTTGACATCCAGCAGCAGGCCGGGCTCGCGCGCTGCCGCTTCGTGAGGCGCGGGCGCCGCGGGCGAGGTATTTTGCAAGGCGCAGCCAGCCAGGGGTGGCTGGGCGGCGGCAAGATCTGGAAGTCGGTTCAGCATATCGTCTAGACCTCATTGCGCGGGTTGAGAATATCGCGCAGATGGTCGCCCACCAGATTGATCGCGATGACCACGATGGCCAGCGCCAGCCCTGGAAAAAAGGTGATCCAGTAGCTTCCCGACAGCAGGAACTCGAAGCCATTGGCAATCAGCATGCCCAGCGAAGGCTGCGTCACCGGCACCCCGACGCCCAGAAAAGACAGTGTCGCCTCAAGCGCGATGGCGTGCGCCAGGTCTATGGTGGCGATCACCATCAGCGGCGGCACACAATTGGGAAAGATGTGGCGCCAGAGGATGCGGCGCCACGACAGCGCCATGCAGCGCGCGGCTTCGACATATTCACGATTGCGTTCAACAATGGCTGCGCCCCGCGCCGCGCGAGCAAAGTATGCCCACTGGACGGCAATCAGTGCGTAAATGACCTTGTCCACCCCCTTGCCCAGTATCGAGAGCAGTACCAGGGCGACCAGTATGGAAGGAAATGACAGTTGAATATCGACAATACGCATGATCACCGCCTCGATGCGCCCGCCGAAGTAGGCCGATATCAGGCCCGCCGCCGCACCGATCAGGAAAGCCGCCGTCACTGACGCCAGGCCCACGAACATGCTGATGCGCAGCCCGTACAGAATGGCCGACAAGATATCGCGCGCCTGGCCATCGGTGCCCAGCCAGTATGTCAGGCTGCCGTCCATATTGGTGCTGCCCGGCTCCATCTTGGAATCCATGATGTCGAGCGTGGCAATATCGTAGGGGTTCTGCGGCGCGATCCATGGCGCGAGGACGGCAAGCGCCACGAAAATGACCAGCACCACCAGGCCAAACACCGCCAGCTTGCTGGACAGGTACTGGGAAACGAATACACGCCAGAGGCTGTCATGCGCCGGCAACGCGCCCGCCTGCTCCACAGGCCCCAACCCAGGCGCCTGTGCCTGTGCCTGTGCCTGTGCCTGTGCCTGTGCCTGTGCCTGTGCCTGTGCCTGTGCCTGTGCCTGTGCGGCATTGTCAGGCCTGCCTGTCGTCAAGGAGCGCGGTTTCTCGTTCGCCATCAGGCCGCCTCCAGCCGCACGCGCGGGTCAAGCACGGTGTAGGCAATGTCCACCAGCAGGTTCAGCGTTGCAAGAAACACGACCGTCAGCATCAGGTAGGCCACGACCACGGGCCGGTCCAGCGTAATGATGGAATCGATCAGCAGCTTGCCCATTCCCGGCCAGGAAAATATGGTTTCGGTGACCACGGCGAAGGCGAAGACCTGGCCATATTCCAGCCCCCCAATGGTGACAATGGGGATCATGATGTTCTTGAGCAGATGCACGCCCAGCACCCGCCTTTCCCGCAGCCCCTTGGCACGCGCGAACTTGATGTAATCCTGGGGCAGGCACTCGCGCGTGGCCGCGCGCGTCACGCGAATGATGAGCGCGCATTTTGCGGTTGCGATGGTACAGGCGGGCAGGATCAGGTTGCGCAACCCCTCCCAGCTGAACGCGCTCAGGGCAATGGGGCCGAACTGTTCCACCGGGCCTCGCCCGCCCGCCGGCAGCCAGCCCAGCATGACGGCGAACAGCATGATGAACATCAGCCCCACCCAGAAGTTGGGCAGCGAGAAGCCCAGAAGCGACCCTGTCATGATGCCGCGCGATACCGGGCTGGCGGGTTTGAGCCCGGCATAGATGCCAAGCGGAACTCCCACCACCACAGACAGCAGCATGGCCAGCGTCGCCAGCTCAAGCGTGGCCGGCATGCGCTCCAGAATCAGGTGCATCGCCGATTCGCCCGTCAGGAAGCTGCGGCCGAAATCAAGATGCGCCGCCTTGTACAGGAATAGCCCGTACTGCTGCCACAGCGGCAGGTCCAGCCCGAGCGACCGGCTGATGGCGGCGCGCTCCGCATCCGTGGCCTCGGGGCTGGCCAGCATCGACACTGGGTCGCCGATCACGTACAGACCGGCAAAGACCAGCGCGGACATGACCAGCACCACCACCAGCGTCTGCAGCGCCCGCCGGACGATTGCACTGAGCATGTATCGACCGCTACTTGACCAGGGTCATATCCTGAGCCAGCGTCAATTGGTCAACGCGGCCCGCGTAGCGGATATCCTTCTTCATGGCCCAGACGGACAGCTCGAACTGCAGCGGCAGGATGCCGTAGTCCTCCATCACCATCTTGCTCGCGTCCTGGAGCATTGCCGAGCGCTTGTCATCGTCAAGCGTCTTGGATGCCTCGAGAACGACCTTGTCCATTTCGGGGTTGGAATACTTGCTCCAGTTTGTGGTGCCCAGGCCCAGCTCGGGGTTCTTGGTGACGACCAGTGATGTCAGCGGGTTGAGCATCTCGCCCGATGAGGCCGACCAGCCGGCAAGATACGTGCTGAAGGCGAAAGCGTTGCGCTGCTTGAAGAATACCGGAGGCGCCATGGTCTCGACATTGGCTTTTACGCCGATGCGCGCCCACATGGAGGCAACGGCCTGGGCGATGCGCTTGTCATTCGTGTAGCGGCCATCCGGCGAGCCCAGCGACAGCGTGAAACCATCCTTATAGCCTGCCTCGGCCATCAGCGTCTTGGCCTTTTCCATATCGGCATCGGCTGCCTTGGAAAGCGCCTCTGATGTGCCAAAGGCCGGGTATGGCAGCAGATTGGCCGCCGGCAAGCCCACGCCATCCATGACACGCGCCACGATGGCCTTGCGGTCTATCGCCAGCGAGAGCGCTTCGCGCACACGCTTGTCAGTCAGCGGGTTCTTCCCATCTGTGCCGCTCATGCCGGCGGGAGGCTCCTTCCCCTGATTCAGGGCGATGTAAATGACGCGCACAGAAGGCGTTTCCTGCACGTACAGGTTTGCATCCTTTTTCAGGCGTCCCAGATCATCCGTCGGAGGGTCCTCGATGACGTCAACATCACCGGCCAGCAGCGCCGCCACGCGCGCTGCCGAATTCGTGATGGGCCGGTATATCACCTTGTCCCAGGCTGGCTTCTCACCCCAGTAATGAGGGTTGCGATCCAGCACAATCTCAGCGCCGCGCTTCCATGACACGAATTTGTACGGCCCTGTCCCGATGAGGCCGTCACCCCGGTTAAGCTCCACCGTGGTCTTGCCCTCGGGCGCAGGCCCCGCCGCCGCCTTGCTGGACATGATAGGCACCAGCGAGAGGTTGGCCAGGAGCACCGGCGACGGCCCCTTGGTGGTGATCTTCACCGTATGCGGATCGGGAGCCTCCACCTTCTCAACCGTACTCAAATACAGCGCATAGGAAGACGGGCTGTTTGGCACCTTGTGCACACGGTCGTATGTAAACAGCACATCCTGCGAGGTCAAAGGCGTGCCATCGGAAAACTTGACATCCGGGCGCAGCTTGAACGTCCACACATTGCCGTCCGCTGTCCAGGACTCGGCCAGGCAGGCTACCGGCTTGGCATCCTTGTCGGTGCGCACCAGCGGATCGAACATTGTTTCCGACATCTGCGTGTTCGGAGACAGCGAATGGAATTGAGGGTCCATCGAACTGGGTTCGGAACGAAGTGCGATGGTGAGGTCTCGGGCTTGCGCCATTCCCAGACAGCTTGCCGCCAGGGCAGCCGCCAGGAGAGTTTTGCTGATCAGCTTCATAGTCATGCTTCCCTTCCTGTTGTATGAATATGTTCAAGGGGTAAGGCAGTCGTACTACGAAAAAAAAGCTCCACGCTGTGGGCATGGAGCGAGTGTAGCGAGCCGTCAGGCTTTACAAGATCAGTGTTTTCCCGATGAATGTATACAGTTATTGCATAGAGGGGGCGCTGACGCGCCCCCCAGGCCTCATTGCACGGTGCTCAGCATGTAGCGCACAGCCGCCCGCAGCGTGTCATCGTCGGCTGACGAGGCGCCCCGTGGAGGCATCGCGCCTTTGCCCTTGAAGGCAACCTTCATCACTTCTTCCTCGCCATCAGCCAGGCGCGGCGCCCAGGCAGCCTTGTCGCCAAGTTTGGGCGCGTTTGCCACGCCGGTGCTATGGCAGGCTACGCAGGCCGACTTGTACAGCTTCTCTCCCGCCGCATGCGTGCTGGGCTGCGGCGCCTTGGCTGCCACAGCGACCTTGGCGGGCGCCGCCGCCTTGGCGGGTGCCGATGCAACCTTGGCAGGCGCTGCCGCAACAGGCTTGTTCTTCGCGAGGGCAGCCTGCGTTTCCGCATCAATGGGCGCCGGCGCCTTGAGCTGCTTCATCAGGTCGTCGTTCCATTTTCCTTCAACCACGAAGTGACCGGCAGCGCCCTTCTCGAAGGCTTCGATCAGGTTGTGGTTCACGTATGCATAGACGCCGGGCTGCTTGAAGGTATACAGCGCCGCGCCAGCCGCGCCGCCAGGGATGAACCAGGTTTCCAGGTTCTTTTCCGGCGGGTTGCCGAACTTGCCGCTGGCCCATACCCAGTCGCCGTGGCCGCCGATCAGGTGAGGCCGCGTGTCGCGGTTGGCCGAAGAATGGATAACCAGCACCGTTTCGCCCACCTTGGCCTTCAGCGCACCCTCGCCGGTCAGCGCGCCGACTTTGCCGTTGAATACGATGTGGGTCGGAATCAGGCCGCGCATCACATCCATGGTGTCCGCATAGCTGTCCGCTGCCGTGTCGTAGTCCTTGTAGTTGCCGTTCTCGTCCTTGGGGATATAGAGATCGAATTCGCCAACGGTGTACACCTTGTCGTACTTGAGCTCATTGCCTTGCGGATCTTTCAGGCCGTCGCGCGGCAGCACCATGAGCGTGCCGCTCATGCCTGACACCACATGCCAGGGCACCATGCCTTCAGGCGCACAGTGATAGACAAACACCCCGGTACGGTCGGCCTTGAAACGCAGCGTCACTTGCTCGCCCGGATTCACATTGGTGAGCTTGGCGCCGCCCAGTGCGCCTGTGGCGGCGTGAAAGTCAACGTTATGCGGCATTTTGTTCGTGGCCGGATTGATCAACGTCAGCTGGACATAATCGCCTTCGTGCACAACCATGGTGGGACCGGGCATGGAGCCATTGAACGTCATCGCCTGCAGCGTGGTTCCCTTGTCGTCGATGACGACTTTCTTTTCTTCAATCACCATGCTGAACTCGACGACCTTGGGGCCGGAACTGGCCTTCTCCTCATGCTTGTGCACCATAGGAGGCGCCACCAAGTCAACCTTGACGTGTTCCAGGCTGTCGGCCGTTTCGGCCCGAGCAACTCCGCCTGCCATCAGGCCTGTGACCATGGCGACCAGCAGGGTGGTACGGAACGCTTTCATTGCACTTCTCCCTTCGTTTCGAGGTGTCGTGAAATTCGACACCTTCATTGTTCCTTTCCGGGAGCTTTCCTTCTTTGCTGCAGCGCAACCTATTGATCGAAACCACGGGATGCTAGAATCCGCCCATTACCGTCACTTCATGCCGCAGGCACCGCCATGTCCGCACAGATCAGCCGGTCGCTCATCAAGAACCTGGAACTGTTCCGGGCGCTGTCCGACGACAATCTGGACGCAGCCCTGGAACAGGCGCAG